>Ga0075424_100005071_pt1 | contig 12546 bp, 4 predicted proteins | sample SoiMethybrSBSTD3_FD_75301 | JGI IMG/M metagenome (GOLD analysis project Ga0075424, IMG submission 75301) | Bulk soil microbial communities from a Populus tree surrounding site in Tennessee, USA - Soil MetaG P. TD hybrid SBSTD3 | ecosystem: Environmental > Terrestrial > Soil > Tree plantation... | reverse complement strand
GACCTCCCGTCAGGGGGATCTGGGTGAGGGTCGTATCCAAGCTGTTCACGAGCGTGAACGTGCCGGCGCTCGCCAGCCAGTGTTTGGGAGGATTCAACTTCAACGTCACGTCGGCACGCGCGATATCTGGTAAAGGCGCATCGAGCCAGGTCTTGAGATTCTTCGCCCAGTAGTCCTTCCTCGCCTTCTTGGCGGCACCCCCCTCCAGGCCACGGTCTACCTGGAACACGAGCACCGTCCAGGCGACCGCAGGCACCAGCGCGAAGGGCGCGAGACGGAACGCCGAAGCCGCGAGGCGCCGTGGCGCGATCCGGTGCATGGTGCGCACGGCATCCGCGCCGCGACGCCCGAAGAGCCGCACGGCGACCATGGTGAACAGCACCGCGAGGCCCAGAACCATGACACGGTTCCAGATCAGGGCCGCTCGGTCGGTCTCGAAGAATCCAAGGTCGCTCCACCGGAGGGATCTCCATAGGGCCCAGTTGCCCGCCCAGCTGATCTGGCCCGTAAGCACGCGGAAGCCGCTGTAGACCAGCGCCGCGAGGGCGACGGAATAGGCGGCGTACCGGTCCCCCACCGCGGCGTACACGGCGGTCACGAAGGCCGTCCACGCCAGGAAGGTGGGAATGAGGAGAAGCCCCCATATGATGGCGTAGGGCGTGAACGAGAACGGAACCGTGTGCTGAACCGCGAGCGCGATGACGCTCGCGAGCAAAGACGCCGCGAGGATGACCACTCCCACCACGCTGTTGGCGACGGCCTTCCCGAAAAGCAATGCCCCGGTGCGCAGCGGCGTCGCATAGAGAATCTGGGAGAGACCGGTGGAGCGCTCGCGTTCGAGCGATTCCACGGTATAAAAGAGCAGTAGCAGAAGAATGAGCGTCGTGGCCTGGGTCGCGATCGCAACCGCGCTCGTGCCGGGCGTGAGGAGAACGGGCGTGTCGAACGCCCCTACCGCGAGGAGGGAGCTTCCGAGGACCTGAACCAGGATAAGCGGGACGAAGAGATAGAGCCCCCCCTGACGCAGGAGCTCTCGCAGCTCCGTGCCCGCCACCGAACCGACGCTGCGCAGAAAGGAGGGCACGCCGCTCTTCATTCCAAGATTGGCGAGCGCCGCGCCCTCCGGTACCTCGTCCCACGCCGCGCCGGTCGCCTCGTGGCGGGGATCCCGGGCCTTGAGAGCACCCTTCGATGCCATTTCGCCGCGCAGCGACTGAGCCACGGACCGCTGGGTCAAGAGCACCGCACCGAGCCCGAGGACGACCAGCCATGCGCGGTTCAACCAGAAGAGCGCGTCGTACGGCACAGGCTGCTTGTTGTAGAACTCGACGCCGCGGTCCACCTTGAGGTGCGTCTCGTTGAGCCAGCGGTAGCCGGAAGGCTCGAGAACTTCCAGGAGCTTGTTCACGCGCAGATCGAGCCAGGACGGCGCCCAGGTCCAGAGGAAGAATCCGCACAGGAGAAGGGCAGCGACCGGCAGCACGAAAACCAGCACCGCGTTCCTCGACTTCTCGCCGACATACATCGACAGGCCCGCGAAGAAAACGAGAAAGGGCAGCCCCATCGTCAGCACGGGCATGAGGTAGTTCCTCACGGCGAAGGGTCCGCGTATCTCCTGGGCACCCGCGTTCGGCACGACGTGATTGAAGAAGGCGTTTGCGACCATCTGCCACGCCATCAGCACGACAAATCCGCCCGTCACGGCGAGAAAGCGCCCCCAGACGTACTCGCCCGGCGTCAACGGGGTGGAATGCAACAGCACGTCGACCTTCGTCTCGCGGTCGCGCAGCAACGAAAGCCCCGACGCGATCGCGATGAAGAACGCGTAGTAGAGGAGCGTGATGAACGTCATCATCTGGGTCTGGGCGAACTCCGACGTGATCCACGCCTTGGTACCGCCTACTTCGCTGTCCCCGGACGAGATCGACATTTTCCCGCTCGATAGTCCGAAGGCGCTCAAGAGAAGGATCGCGGCCAGGAAGATGAAGAGCGGGCGACGGAAGGAATGCCCGAACGCGACGCCGAACGTCGCGGCGATTCGTCGCACGCTCATCCGGCGACCCCTGCGGGCGCCGAGCCCAGCGAACGCAGGCCGTTCCCGAGCGGAGGAAGCCCCTCGCTCCTGCCCCCACGCTCCGGCAGGGACCCCGAGCGCATGAGCACCAGGTAGGCATCCTCCAAAGTGACGGGGGCGGGCACGAATCCATCGGGGGGCGCACCCGAGGGATCGTAGATGCGCGCGCGGTTCAACCCCTCGACAAGGAGCGCTTGGGTCACCGTGCGTTCGGCGCGCAGCCCGGCGAGGTCCCCCACGTCCACCGTCCCCTCGAACATGTGACCGGCGATCGAAGCACGGGCCTCCCCCGGCGACGTCACGGCCAGGAGGCGGCCGTCGCGGATGACCGCGAAACGGGGGCACAGAACGGCGACGTCTTCCACGATGTGGGTCGAGAGGAGCACGATGCGGTCGGCCGCCAGCTCGGACAGCAGGCGGTAGAACCGCAGCCGCTCTTCGGGATCGAGGCCGGCCGTCGGCTCATCGACGATGATGAGCCGTGGATTCCCCGCGAGCGCCTGCGCGATGCCCAGGCGCTGCCTCATGCCTCCCGAGTAGCCTTTCACCGGCCGTTTGGCGGCGAAGGAGAGGTTCACGCGCTCCAGGAGGTCCGCGACGAGCCGCTTCCGTCCCTGCGGCGCGTCGACGCCCTTCAGCGCCAGGAGGTGCGAGAGCATCGCCTCCCCGCTCAGGTGCGGGTAGAACCCGAACTCCTGTGGCAGGTACCCGAGGCGGGGCCAGAGCGCCTCCGGGGCATCCAGGATGTCGGCGGTGTCCAGCGTTACCGTCCCCGAGGTAGGCTCCAGGAGACCCGCGAGGATCTTCATGAAGGTGGATTTCCCCGCGCCGTTCGGACCTAGGAGTCCGAACATCCCCGGAGCGACGTCGAGGTCAATTCCGTTCAGGGCCGTGATCGGGCCCGGGTAGATTTTCACGAGACCGCGCGTGCTGAGCATGGAGCCCTCCTCATGGGACATACACCGGGGGACACAGAATTACGTACGCGCGCACCGGACGCAAGGTTTCGCGAGAGCCGTCGGCCCCGCTTGCGTCCCGCCCGGAACCCGTCTACGCTCCGGCACCGGATATCTTGAGCCGCACCATCGAGTCAGGAGGGAGCGTTGCGCATCGGCACGCCGCTCTCCCCCGGCGCCACCAAGATCATGCTCCTTGGGGCCGGGGAGCTAGGCAAAGAAGTCGTCATCGCCTTGCAGCGCCTCGGCGTGGAGGTGGTCGCCGTGGATCGCTACGCCCATGCGCCCGGCCACCAGGTCGCCCACCGATCCCACGTCGTCGACATGACCGACCCCGCGGCCCTCCGCGCGGTCGTGGAATTGGAACGGCCCGACTTCATCGTCCCGGAAATCGAGGCGATCGCGACGGACGAGCTGGCCCGCATCGAGCAGGCGGGGCTCGCGCACGTGATCCCGACCGCGCGCGCAACGCAGCTCACGATGAATCGGGAGGGCATTCGCCGCCTCGTCGCCGAGGAGCTGAAACTTCCCACCTCGAAGTACGCGTTCGCCGAAAGCGCTCACGAGGTCCGCAGGGCCGCCGACGTTCTCGGCTACCCTTGCCTCGTCAAGCCGGTCATGTCCTCCTCGGGCAAGGGTCAGTCGGTGCTGGGCGGCCCCGAGGACGTCGAGAAGGCTTGGGACTACGCGATGAGCGCCGGACGCGTGAAGAGCGGCCGGGCCATCGTGGAAGAAATGATCCGCTTCGACTACGAGATCACGCTCCTCACGGTTCGATCGATTGGCGACGGCGGTGCGAGCACCACCTCGTTCTGCGAGCCGGTCGGGCACGTGCAGGTGAAGGGAGATTATGTCGAGAGCTGGCAGCCGCAGCCGATGACCCCCACCGCTCTCTCGCGGGCGAAGCATATCGCGAAGACCGTGACGGACCGCTTGGGCGGGCGTGGCATTTTCGGCGTGGAGTTGTTCGTACAGGGGGACCAGGTCTGGTTCAGCGAGGTGAGTCCGCGCCCGCACGACACGGGGATGGTGACCATGATCACCCAGGCGCAGAACGAATTCGAGCTGCACGCGAGGGCGATCCTCGGTCTTCCCGTGAGCACGGAGATGAGGGCTCCGGGCGCAAGCGCCGTGATCTATGGGGAGGTGAACGCGAAGGGCATCGCCTTCGAGGGAATCGACGAGGCGCTTCGCGTTCCGGGCACGGATCTACGTCTGTTCGGGAAGCCGGAGGCGTTCGTACGGCGTCGGATGGGCGTGGCCCTCGCGAACGGCCCCGATATCGCCGAGGCTCGCCGGCGGGCCAAGCTGTGCGCCGGTAAGGTGCGTCCAATCACCGCGGATCACCGCGTCCCAGCCGTCCCATGAAGGGAAGCAGGAATACCGAAACGAGCCCGAACGCCCCGTCGAGCGCCAGGGTCACGGGATATCCCCACCGTTCGACGGCGCGCCCTTGCCACGTGGAGGTGTAGGAGTACACCACGTTGCATAGAGCCATGTACGCCGTGAACTGGGTCGCAGCCACCGCCGGCGTCGTGACGTCCATGTAGATCGCCGTCCCCACTCCGTACATCAGACCCTGGAAGACCGCGTACGAGAGCGTCAGAACCCAGAAGATCGTGACGAGCTCGTGGGACGGAATCGGACGATCGGCGGCCTGCGGGCTGATCGGCATGATCCAACCGAATCGGTGCATCGCGACCGCCATGGCGAACGTCGGAAGCGTCGTGCCGACGATGAACGCGGCCAGCGTGCGTCTGCGCCCGAAGCGGTCGGACAGCCAGCCGCCAAGGACACAGAACCCGGCCGAGAGCCCCGTGCTTCCGAGACCCAGCATGCCGATCCGCCGGTCGTCGAGGCCGAGCTCGACCGCCAGGTTGGACTGAAGGGAAAGCGAAAGCGCGTAGCCTCCCATGGGGAGCAACGCGAGGAATATGGCGATGAACGCGGCACGGCTTCCGACGAAGGCCTTTCCGGTATCGCGGACGAAGCGGCCCAGCTCTTTCCCTACGGCCCTCAGGCGAGAACCATTCGCAGCAAGACGCGGCGGCCCGGGCAGCTCGCGCATCGGAGCCGGCACGAGGACCGTGACGAGGGCGATCGCGGCCGCGACGAAGAGGAATGTCGCTTTGAACCCGATCAGGGGCGTGAGTAGCAGTACGCCCGAGCCCCCGATCGCGTTGCCCACGTAGTTCCCACCGAACATGAGGCCGTTCGCCAATCCCCGCTCGTCGCCGCGGAGGACGTTCACGGCGAGCGCATCGATGGCGACGTCCTGGGTGGCGCTGAACACGTTGTGGACCAGGATGATCGCTGTAAAGAGCCAGAGGCGCGTCGTGAAGCTCACGGGCATCGCGGCGAGAAGCGTTACGACCATCATGGCCTGCGTGAACAGGATCCACATTCGCCTCCTTCCCCAGCGGTCGCTCGACAGGACGTCCACGAACGGACCGAAGGCCCACTTGACGGCCCAGGGAACGTAGAGCGCGCCGATGAAGGCTCCGATCGCCGCCGGCTCGAGCCCCTGGCGGCGCATTTGGGTCGCGACGGCGGTGGCGGTGAAACCCGCCGGGATTCCCTCGGTGAGATAGAGGAGGAAGAAGGCAGCCAATCGGCCGCGGCGGGAAGCCAGCAGATCCGGAAGTCGCACGGCGGAGAAGGTGCGTTGCGAGCCGCCGCCGTGTCAAGGAGGGTCGGTCGGGATCAGAGGCTCCGAACCCACCCGATCGGTTCCTTCGTCCCTGGCCTCACGATACATTTCTAGCACGGTCGCTCGACGCGGGCGTCGCGTCCGGCACCGGCTCTTCGGGCGAGCCTTTGTGCTTCGGCGTCACGACGATGGCCCGATCCGCGGCGTCGGCCGTCCTGTGGGCGCAGAGCGTTAGGACCTCGTTCAAATGCTCGGAGGTGATCGGCTTCACGATGTGGGCGTCGAAGCCGACTTCCGTCGTCCGCCGCCTGTCATCGGGCTGCCCGTAGCCTGTCATGGCGACCAGCACGACCGCGCGGGTCCGGGCATCCTCTCGCAGGCGTCTCGCCACCTCGAGGCCGTCGAATCCTGGAAGGCCGAGATCCACGAGAGCGAGGTGTGGGAGGACACTCTGGGCCAGCTCGACGGCGGCGGGCCCGCTCGTTGCATCGTGGACCTCATGCCCGGCCAATTCCAGGAATGTGCGCAGCATGTCGCGCGCGTCCGCGTTGTCGTCGACGACCACGACCCGGAGTGACGAGGGCAGCATCCGTGGCGGCGATCGATCGGGGATCGTCTGAGGCGGCGCAAGCATGCGGGGCAGCCTCACGATGAAGGTGCTCCCCCGACCGGGCCCGGGGCTCCTGGCCTCGACCGTGCCACCCTGAAGCTCCGTGAGCTTCTTCACCAGCGCGAGCCCGATTCCAAGCCCGCCTTCGGCGCGGTCCAGGGCCTGATGCCCCTGCACGAACGCGTCGAAGAGGCGCGGGAGCAGGTCCGGGCTGATCCCGATACCGGTGTCTGAGACCTTCAAAACACCCTGGTCACCCTCGATCCCGATCTGAGCCGTGATGCGTCCGCCGGGGTTCGTGTATTTCACGGCATTCACGAGCAGGTTCGTGATGATCTGCTCCGTCCGAGCGATGTCGGCCTCGACCACGACAGAATCCGCTTTGATCACCAGGTCATGCTGCTCGAGCCGCCCGGAAGCCCGAAGGGCCTCCACGGTTCGGGCCGCGGCCTGACTCAGGTCGAACGGCTCCCGTTTCAACTGGACGCGTCCGGTCGTCACGCGGGACACCTCGAGCAAATCGTCCAGCATCCGCGAGAGCTGGAACGATTGCCGAACGATCACCATGCCCGCGCGCTCCGCCTGTCCGTCCGACGCGGTGCCCACCTGGAGCACCTGGGCGGCGGTCGTGATCGCGCCGAGCGGATTGCGCAATTCGTGCGACAGCATGGCGAGGAACTCGTCCTTCCTCCGGTCGCGATCCTGAAGCTCGCGGTAAAGGCGGCGATTCTCGAGGACGGTCGAGGTGCGGGCCGCAATGAGCTCGATCAGCTCGATGTCGGAGTCCGTGTACGGCCCGCTGGACTCGGATCGGATCATGGCGAGCGCGCCAAAGATCCCGGGCCGACCGCCAAGCGCCAGCGCAATGCCGATGACTCTGCCGGGGGCTCCCCCGCGAACCTTCTCGGTCCTCCCCGATGCGAGCACGTTGGACACGGCGTCCCCCAGCGCGGGAGGAGGAACGCCGAGCGGACGGACGCTGGGTTGCCCCCCGATTCCGGACCGGAACCAGGTCGAGGTCCCCGGGCTGTCGCCGCTCGCCACAAACACCAGCCCCGCCTCGTCCGCGAGCAGCGGCACGAAGAGGCTGAGCAGCTCCGCCTCGAACGGACGGCCGTCGAGTGCGCGCGCCAACACCCCGCCGATCTCCACGAGCACCCGCAGGCGGCGGCTCTGCTCCTCGGCAGCCGCCCGCGCGGCCTGCTCGCGCATGAGCGCGATCCGCTGCTCCGCCTCCCGCCTGACGCGCTCGTTGGCTCGCGAGAGCGCCACGAACACATTGACCTTGGTGCGCAGCACGTCCGGCACGAATGGGCAGATCAGGTAATCGACGGCGCCCAGCGCGTATCCGCGCGCCGCCTGAAGCTCGTCCGTATTCGCGGTCATGAATATGATGGGAGTGTGCTCGTTGCGTTGACGCTGGCGAATGATGCTCGCGGTCTCGAAGCCATCCATCTCCGGCATGTTGACGTCGATGAGGATGACGGCAGCGTCGTTCTCGAGCAGGAATTTGAGCGCCTCGCGACCGGAGCTCACCGAGACCACACGCTCGCCGATGTCCGCGAGCGCCGCCTCGACGGTCAGGCGCTGGGTCGGGAGATCGTCAACGACGAGGATGTTGAGGGGCTCTGCCATCGCACCTCCGCTATCGGACCAGCCAGGCCCGCAGCATCGCGAAAAGCTCGTCCGGGTCGACCGGTTTTGCGAGGTAGTCCCAGGCTCCCGCCTCGATGCATTTCTCGCGGTCCCCCTTCATCGCCTTGGCCGTCACCGCGATGATCGGGAGATCGCGGAAGCGCCCGATTCGCCGGATCGCCCGCGTCGTGTCCAGGCCATCCATTTCCGGCATCATCACGTCCATCAGCACGATGTCGATGTCGGGTTGGCTCTCGAGAATCGAGATCGCCTCCCGGCCGGTTTCGGCGGACAGGGTGATCAGGCGGTGATGCTCCAGCGTGCTCGTCAGGGCGAAGATGTTACGGATGTCATCGTCGACAATCAGAACCTTGCGCCCGCTGAGCGTCTTGTCGCTGTTGTGCAAGTCCAGGATGGTCTGGCGCTGGGATTCCGTCAGGTCGTCCAGCCGACGGTGGAGAATGAGTGCGGTGAGATCGAGAAGCCTTTCGGGGCTCATGACCTTGCGCACGATGGTCGCCTTCTCGAGTCGCTTGAGCGCCGTGGCCTGCTCCGCAGAAGCATCGTCCGCTCCGTGAAGGAGCACGGGCAGCCCTGCCATCTTCCCGCTGGCGATCATCTCATCGATGAGCTCCGAGGAGGGCCCGTTGTGGAGCGCGGGGTTCAGGACGAGGCAATCCGGCACTCGCTCCGTCAGACGCTTGAGCGCCTCTTCCACCGTTTCCACTTCCAGGATATCCACTCCCTCCGTGGGAAGATACTCGCGAAGCCTGGCACGACGCTCGGGGTCGGACTCGACCACGAGTAGCTCACGCCCCTCGCGCTCCACGTAGCGGAACAGGGTGGCCAGCACGTTCTCAAGCTCATCGCGGGTCTGGATCGGCTTGACCGCCACGCCCACGGCGCCCGCGCGCAGGGCGCGCTCCTGGTCCTCATCGGTCGTGATCACGTACACGGGGATGTGCCGCGTGGCCGGTACGTGCTTCAGCCGCTCCAGGACTCGCCAGCCGTTGACATCGGGCAGGGAGATGTCCAGCGTGATGGCCTGCGGAAGGAACTCGCCTGCAAGACCCAGCCCGGTCGCCCCGTATCCCGTGATCACCGCCTTATAGCCGTGCTCGTGGGCGACATCGTAGAGCATTCGGGAGAACGTCCGGTCATTCTCGATGATGAGGACGACCCGGTCCCCCGGCATGATTTCGGCGCGATCATCTCCGGGCTCGTCCGAGACCTGGGGCGGGAGGGGCTCGGCGAGCGCGCCAGGCAGGGAGGGCACTCCGGCGACGGCCGGTCGCCGGGGCGTGGCCACGAACCCGGCCGGGAGGTAGAGCGTGAACAAGCTCCCCTCCCCGGGTGCGCTCTCGAGGTGAATCTCCCCGCCGAGAAGCCAGGAAAGCTCGCGGCTGATCGCGAGACCGAGACCGGTTCCACCGTATTTCCTGTTCGTGCTCCCGTCCGCCTGTTGAAACGCCTCGAAGATGATCTGACGCTTCTCCGATGGGATCCCAATCCCGGTATCGGAGACTGAGAACGCCACCACGCCGTCCTGCTGGCGCAGGGACTCGCTCTCGAACCGGATCGAGGGGGGTGCCGGGTAAATCTCGAGCGTGACGCGCCCGTGCCTTGTGAACTTGAACGCGTTCGAGAGCAGATTCTTGAGGATCTGCTGCAGGCGCTTTGCGTCGGTCTGAATCGACTTCGGCAGATCCGGCGAGAGGTGGACGTCGAATTCGAGGCCCTTGGATTCCGCGACGTGATTGAACGTCCTCTCCACGAACCCGTGAAGATCGTCGAACCGGAGATCGCTGGCATCCACGACCACCGTCCCGGATTCGATCTTCGACAGATCGAGAATGTCGTTGATCAGCGTAAGAAGGTCGTTGCCGGACGAGTGGATGGTCTTGGCGTATTCCATCTGTCGCGGATTGAGGTTGCCGAGCGGGTTCTTCGAAAGCTGATCCGAGAGGATGAGAAGGCTGTTGAGCGGCGTGCGCAGCTCGTGCGACATGTTCGCGAGGAACTCAGACTTGTACTTGGAGGTCAGCGCCAGCTGGGTCGCCTTCTCTTCGAGGGCCTGGCGGGCCTGCTCCACTTCCTGGTTCTTGCGTTCTACCTCGGCGTTCTGGTGCGCGAGGAGCTGCGCCTTTTCTTGAAGCTCCTGATTGGTCTGCTGGAGCTCCGCGGCGAGCGACTGCGACTGCTTGAGCAGATCCTCCGTCCGCATGTTGGCTTCAATCGTGTTGATCACGATCCCGATCGTTTCCGTGAGCTGATCGAGAAACACCTGGTGGGTCGGACTGAACCGCTCGAAGGACGCAAGCTCGATGACGCCCCGGACCGCGCCCTCGAAGACGACCGGCAGCACGATCAGATTGAGGGGCTTCGCCTGTCCCAGCCCCGACCGGATCTTGATGTATCGACCAGGGACATTGGTCAGGACGATCTTCCGCCGCTCGTGCGCGCACTGTCCGACGAGACCGGTCCCCACCGCGAACGCGTCCTCGGCGCGCGATCGATCCTCGAGGGCGTACCCGGCCAGCAGGGTGAGCCGCTCGCCGCGGTCGGGCGCCTCCATGAGGTAGAACGCCCCTCGATGCGCGTTCACCAAGGGCGCCAGCTCGGAGAGAATGAGCTGTCCCGCCGCGAGGAGGTCTTTCTGCCCCTGGAGCATGCGGCTGAACTTGGCGAGATTCGTCTTGAGCCAGTCCTGCTCGCTGTTCTTGAGGGTCGTCTCTCGCAAATTCCGAATCATCTCGTTGATCGTATCCTTGAGGATCGCCACCTCGCCTCGCGCGTCGACCTTGATCTCCCGCGTCAGGTCGCCCTTGGTCACCGCCGTGGCGACGTCTGCGATGGCGCGCACCTGCGTCGTGAGGTTTGCCGCAAGCTGGTTCACGTTGTCCGTCAGGTCCTTCCACGTGCCGGCCGCTCCGGGAACACGGGCCTGGTTGCCCAGCATTCCCTCGACCCCCACCTCGCGGGCCACGGTGGTGACCTGATCGGCGAAGGTCGCCAGCGTATCGATCATGGAGTTGATCGTGTCCGCCAGCTGGGCGATCTCTCCCTTGGCCTCGAGGGTCAGCTTCCGCCGCAGATCCCCGTGCGCAACGGCGGTCACAACGCGCGCGATACCGCGTACCTGACCGGTCAAATTCGACGCCATCGAGTTCACGTTATCGGTGAGGTCCTCCCAGACGCCCGACACGCCCTGAACCTGAGCCTGGCCGCCGAGTTTTCCCTCCGTCCCGACTTCGCGAGCCACACGCGTCACCTCGGCCGCGAAGGAGCTGAGCTGGTCCACCATCCGGTTCACGGTGTCCTTCAGCTCGAGGATCTCCCCCTTCACGTCCACGGTGATCTTGCGTGAGAGGTCGCCGTTGGCCACGGCCTTCGTCACGTCCGCGATATTCCGGACCTGCGCGGTGAGGTTCGATGCCATGAAATTCACGCTGTCGGTCAGGTCTCGCCATGTCCCGGCCACGCCGTGCACGTCGGCCTGGCCGCCAAGGCGCCCCTCGGTCCCCACTTCGCGCGCCACGCGCGTCACCTCGGCCGCGAAGGATCGAAGCTGGTCCACCATGCGGTTTACCGTGTCCTTCAGCTCCAGAATCTCCCCGCGAACGTCCACCGTGATCTTCTTCGAGAGGTCCCCGTGGGCCACGGCCGTCGTCACCTCGGCGATGTTTCGAACCTGGCCGGTCAGGTTGGACGCCATCGAGTTCACGTTGTCCGTGAGGTCTTTCCATGTCCCCGCCACGTCCCGCACGTCGGCCTGCCCGCCGAGCTTGCCCTCGGTCCCCACCTCGCGCGCCACACGCGTCACCTCGGCCGCGAAGGACCGGAGCTGGTCCACCATGCGGTTCACCGTGTCCTTCAGCTCCAGTATCTCGCCGCGCACGTCCACCGTGATCTTCTTCGAGAGATTCCCGTTGGCAACCGCGGTCGTGACCTCGGCGATGTTCCGGACCTGCGCCGTGAGGTTGGAGGCCATGAAATTGACGCTGTCGGTGAGGTCCTTCCAGGTTCCAGCCACGTCCCGAACGTCGGCCTGGCCGCCGAGCTTCCCTTCGGTGCCCACCTCGCGCGCCACGCGCGTCACCTCGGAGGCGAACGAGCTCAGCTGGTCCACCATGGTGTTGATCGTGTTCTTGAGCTCGAGGATTTCGCCGTGCACGTCGACGGTGATCTTCTTCGAGAGATCGCCGTTCGCGACCGCGGTCGTCACTTCGGCGATGTTCCGCACCTGCGCCGTGAGGTTCCCTGCCATGGAGTTCACGCTGTCGGTGAGGTCGCGCCACGTGCCCGAAACCCCCTCGACGCGGGCCTGGCCGCCGAGCTTCCCTTCCGTCCCCACTTCCCGAGCCACCCGCGTCACCTCCGAAGCGAAGGAGCGAAGCTGATCCACCATGGTGTTGATCGTGTTCTTGAGCTCCAGCACTTCCCCCTTCACGTCGACCGTGATCTTGCGCGAGAGGTCGCCGTTCGCGACCGCCGTGGTCACCTCGGCGATGTTGCGGACCTGGGCCGTGAGGTTCGAGGCCATGAGGTTCACGCTCTCGGTGAGGTCCTCCCAGATCCCGGCGACGCCTCTCAGGCGGGTCTGGCCGCCGAGTTTCCCTTC
>Ga0075424_100005067_pt1 | contig 12552 bp, 4 predicted proteins | sample SoiMethybrSBSTD3_FD_75301 | JGI IMG/M metagenome (GOLD analysis project Ga0075424, IMG submission 75301) | Bulk soil microbial communities from a Populus tree surrounding site in Tennessee, USA - Soil MetaG P. TD hybrid SBSTD3 | ecosystem: Environmental > Terrestrial > Soil > Tree plantation... | reverse complement strand
TCGGAACCGTCAAGACACGGATCAAACTTGGGATGTCCAAATTGCGGGATGGCCTTCAACAGTGGCGGACCCATGGTGATCTCCCATGACGCATGAAGAACTCGAAGCAGCAGTTCCCTTGTATGCCGCCGGCGCGCTGGACCGGGTTGAGCGACAAGCGCTCGAAGCCCACTTACTTTCCGGCTGCACCTCCTGTCATAGTGCGCTCAAGGACTATCAATCCGTAGCCGCACTCCTCCCATTCAGCCTCAGCCCGATCAAGCCTCCGCGCTCCCTCAAAGCCAAGATCATGACCGAACGAAACCCCGCACCGATTCCAGCGGAAGCGACCGCGAACGAACCGGCCCGGCCGAGTCTTGAACCGGGCGAATGGATGAACCACCTCTTCCCTCCCGTCGCCCCTGCTCGATCGTTATCGCTGCCATGGGCCCTTGGCTTGGCCGCCCTCCTCGTCGTGACGGTCGGCGGATATCTCGCGTGGACCGTATCGACACAGCGTTCTGCCGACACATCGAACATCAAGCAGCTTGAAGCATCGCTCCAGGAGAAGACGGAAAAGGTTGCCGGTATGCAGCGTCAGATCAACGACCAAGCCAAGGTCCTCGACGAATTGCGCAATGCACTGCTGCAACGAACGAACGAAGCGGCGGAGATCAAGGAACAACTGGCCCAGCGCGAAGAGGAACTGGAAGAGACGCGTGTGCAATTAAGCCAGCGAAGCGCCGGTCGCATCGCTGGGACTCCGCAAGACGAATTTGCCGCACTCCTGCGAATTCCCAATGTTAAAGCCGTCTCTCTCACCGGGTCGGATATGGCCAAACGAGCCGTGGGATTCCTGCTGTACGATGCTCGAACTCAAAACGCCTGGCTCTACTCCGTGAACCTGCCGGAGAGTACCACCGGCACGACCTATCAGTTGTGGGCCATCTACGACAAACCTGTAAGCATCGGCACGTTTCAGATGGATCGCGGAGACACCGCTCACCTGCTGATGAAAAAGATGCCGACCTTCATGGACGCGAGGACCTTTGCCGTCAGCCTTGAGCCCTCAGGCGGCCGTCCGCAACCAACCGGCCCCATGTATCTCTTGAGCCGATCGTAACCCGGTTTCTCTGGTTCATCTGGGTTGTCTGGTCTATCTGGTTTTTTGGTTGAACGAAACTAACCAGATGAACCAAATCAACCAGATAAACCAGACAAACCAAACAACGATCTTCTATCGAGGAGACAACAGTGGCAGGAAACGAGCACGCGCAGGACCTTACGTTTATGTGTATGGCCCTGGAAGAAGCGGCCAAGGCGTCGGACGTCGGCGAAGTACCGATCGCCGCCTTGATCGTTCAAGGCAACCAGGTCCTGGCGCAGACACACAATTATCGGGAACTCTGGCAGGACCCCACGGCCCATGCAGAGGTCATCGCCATCCGCGCCGCAGCGCACAGGCTTGGCACGTGGCGATTGACCGACACGACCCTCTACGTGACCGTCGAACCCTGCTCGATGTGTATCGGTGCAATTATCCTCGCGAGGATTCCCCGAATCGTCTTTGGGGCATGGGACCTGAAAGCCGGTGCCTGTGGATCGGTGTTCAACCTGCCGTCTGAACCGAAGTTGAACCACCGGGTTGCTGTGACTGGAGGAGTCCTCGAACAGGAAAGTCAGGCCCTCATTCAAAAGTTTTTCAAGGAACTCCGCGAAGCATCCCCGCTCTAACCCGGTCTGTCTGGTCCATCTGGTTTGTCTGGTCTATCTGGTTAGTTTCGTTCATCCGATCACACGAGATAGACAGAACAGACCGAATAGACCTGACAGACCTTCAGCATCCTGCGAGACCGCACTGCGGGACCCAGTCCACCCCCTGCGCGGCCACGGCTGCTTCCCAGCCTTCTCCACAAGAGAGAAAACGAATCCTCCAATTGTCTTGGGGCGGAACGCCGGCCGGAACCAGAACCTCCGCGCCGACTCCATCCCCTGACATGAGTACTTCGCACTGACTCAAGGCCCGGATTCCGACACCTTGCGCTTTGAGCACCGCCTCCTTTGCGACCCAGTAGCGGAAAAACCTTGCTGCACGCTGCTCCTGAGTCAACCGCATGATCACGGCATGTTCGGATGGAGCAAAGTACCGTTGAGAAAGTTTTGCCACCTCTACGTCCGAACGAACTCGTTCGAGATCAACTCCGATCTCTTGCCCCTTTGAAACTGCGATGAGGGCACGGCCATGAGCATGCGACATATTGAACGTGATCGTGGGTTGATCTCCCACCATTTTCGCCAAGGAGGGCTTACCTGCCTCGCTACGGCACATCGCCACCACATCGGGGGCGATATCAAGATATCGGCCGAGCACAGCCCTGAGACCTCCGTGCGCAAGTACGTAGTGCTGCCGATCTTTCTCTCGAATCAGGCGTGCGGCCCTGTGCTGCTCTTCGTTGTCTAGCCACCGTGAGCATCGATCCAGACAACGTGGTGGCCCATCGAGATCAATCCCCCAGAGGTGAATGACATTCATCTCGATGCTGTGATGGCCCTGCCGCTTTATACCTGTGAGATCCTCAATCGACTGGAATGAAATCATCACACCGCCACCCTGGATACAGGCATTCGACATTATGAACCTCATTTACGGTCAACGACCCCTTACCTCGGTATTCAAATATTCCACCATCTTGCCGTCCTCCAATTTGATGACTTGATTGCCGAGATGAAAATACCGGTCGTCGTGAGTGATGACGACGACCAATTTCCCCCGCTCACGCAGGTCAGGAAGCAACGTCTTGTAAAAAATTTCCTTATACTGCGGATCTTGATCCGCAGCCCATTCATCGAACACGTAGATAGGACGATCCTCCAAGTAGGCCGTGACAAGCGCTAACCGCTTCCGTTGCCCTTGCGAGAGGTCAAGAGTCGAGAATGTGCGTTCATGCACAGTGACTTTCTTCTCCATGTGCAGCAACCGCAAGTATTGGGGCGCAAGCCTCTCGGACTGAGAATCCGACTGGCCCAGGAGTTTATGGAAGACGTGAAAGTCTGAAAATACGACCGAGAAGTGTTCACGGTACCACTCGCAATTTGCCTCGGTGATCATTCTGCCCGCAAGCGTCACATTCCCCTCTGTCGGTTGATAGAGGCCCGTGAGGACTTTGACAAAGGTAGATTTCCCGCTCCCATTTCCTCCGATGACAAATACCAATTCGCCGGGATGCAGCTCGAGACTGATTGGACCCAGCGCGAAGGGCGCTTCGGTTCCTTTCTCCTTGCCATACGAAAACACAACTTCGTTCCACTGCACAACAGGAGGGATCTCAGCATCAAGGTCTCCCAATTCTACCGTCTGCGCGACCTCGCCGTCGGCATCCAGGGACACGCCCAATCGTTCGATATTCTCCAATGCCACTTGGCCGCGTTCGATAGTTGGTACCGCCCCAATTATGCCCCAGATAGGACCCATCATATAGAGGACAGCCACCACATACCCGGTCAGAACCTCGGGGGACACCGTCACCAAAGATGGAAACAGAAACACAATGAAGCCAACGAGGGAATAAAACGAGACCTGAGTCCATGATTCCGCCAGTACTTGCCTCCGTGTGGCCTCCACATTCATTCGCCTATACGAATCCGCCGCCTTTCGTACTTCCTGATTCACAAATTCCTGCCGTCGCGCCCGATGCATCAACAGTTCTTTCAACCCGTCCGTGAGGGAACGAAAATGTCCAAACAACTCGGCCCGCGCCTGCCGGGCGGCAGAGATCACGCTGAAGGCGCTAGTGTGTAACCACTGATACCCTAGGGCACCAAGCGCGGTGACTCCGACCACCCCAAGAAACGTGCCCCACGACAACCAAGCAAGGTAGAACCCGCAACCCAGCACCACTGCCGCGTTCATAATCAACTGGGGAAAGCATTGGATTGCCCAGGTGACCCAACTGACGTCATCCGTTAGAGTAACGAGCATATTGCCGGCCCCTCGTCGCTCGGAACCACGCAACGGAGCCCGTACAATCTTCGCACAGAGCGACAACGAGAGGTCCAAAATCGTGTCTTGGGAGAATCGGACGAGCAGGAGCTGGGACCACAGGTTTGACAGCAGCTTCCCGCCGACAAGGACGACAAACCCTAGCACCATGAAAAGGGAATGGTCGGAGGAATGATGAAGCACATAATTTATGAGAGCCAATACTCCGGCGCTCAAGAGACCAGACATAACACCGGCGGAGACCATGAGCCAGGTCGCGGTCTTCGAGCGCTGCACAACAAAGCGAAGAAATCGTCTGAATGGCATCGCCGACCGGCCTCACGTTCACGAAGAAAGGAGATGGAAATTACGCACTCATATCGAGAGTGCGGCGGTCGCGGGCTATCTTGTCTTGATCATCAACAGCGAGGAAGGCCTGGAGACGCTCGGACACTTCTCCGACATGTGGTGGGGTAAGGAGGAGCCCTGAATCAGCGGCAGGAATGTGCAGAGTCTGAGTCCCCCCGCCACCAAGCTCTGCCCAGACATGTCTGGTATCAATCACGGTCTTTGCCACGTTCCGTTTCGAGGCCATGATATTGAGAATACGTCCAGGATATTTACGCACTTCATAGCGGGCCACCGCTTGGCGCGTCGATTGCACCACTCGTTCGCCCTGAAACTCGACAAATAGTTCATCCTCAGTCGTTCTTCGTCGTAAAAAGGACAAGAACCTCTCACGTTTGCGCTGGATGAACGGCCACCAGTCTTTCATAGGCATGCGGAGGAGCACGTCAATATTTCTCATGGTCCGCCCTAAGATAAATAGGGGCAACCACAGTCTTATCAGCTGCGTATGACGATGGGAGCGATACGAAGTCGGATGCCAGGTATCCATTACGACCAAGGTGACGGCTTCCCCCTGCTCGAGTAATTGCTGAGCCATCTCATAGGCGATCAGCCCGCCCGTACAAATGCCTGCAAGTACGTATGGCCCATGCGGGCGGAGTGTGCGGATCTCAGAGAGGTAATGCCTTGCCATCTCCGTCACCGAGGTAAACGGCGCCGCTTTCCCATCCAGTCCTCGCGCCTGCAATCCAAAGAACGGCTGATCTGGGCCCAACAGCTTCGCCAACCGAGCAAAAATCAAGACATTGCCTCCCACTCCCGGTACCATGAAAATCGGGATTGCGGTCCCGCTCGGCTGAATCGCCACCAGCGATTGCCATGGCGGCACCCACTGTTCGCGTGAAAGGATTGAGGCTAACTCTGCAATAGTCGGGGCTTGAAACAATGTGGCAAGCGGAAGGTGCCTTCCATACACCTGTTCGAGAAGAAAAAATAGTTGGGCCGCCTTGAGAGAATGTCCTCCGAGATCGAAGAAATTGTCATGGATCCCGATCTTTGGGATTTCCAGCACCTGCTGCCACAAGGCCGTTAATTGGACTTCCACTCGATCGCGCGGCCCAACGTAAACCAGCCCCTCCGAGAGATTGGGAGCCGGAGCAGGTAATGCCTGCACGTCGACCTTGTTATTGCCCGTCAAGGGCATCGCCTCCAGAAATACAAAGAAAGAGGGGGTCATATAATCGGGAAGCGCCGTCCGCACAAATGAGCGAAGTTCTGTCGAGCTTGGTGCGTACCCCTCCTGACACACCACATAGGCCGCCAGCTGTTTGAGACCTTGCTGATCCTCCCGTGCTGTCACCACAGCCTGACGCACGGCGGGATGGCGGCTCAGCACCGCTTCGATCTCGCCCAATTCGATTCTAAACCCTCTGATTTTCACCTGATGGTCCAACCGACCGAGATGCACAATGCGTCCATCGGGGCGATAGCGAACCAGATCTCCCGTTCGATACAGTCTCCCGTGAGGCTCTGTCGAGAATGGATGGGGAATGAATCGTTCTTTCGTTAACTCAGGGCGCCTACGATATCCTCGGGCTAAACCATGGCCGCCAATATATAGTTCCCCGGAAACTCCAACAGGAACTGGCTGCATGAACTGATCCAAGATATACATTTCCGTATTGGCGATCGGCCGCCCAAGGGTAATCTCCTGATCTGCCTGTTCGATTTTCTCGATCGTGGACCAAATCGTGGTTTCAGTCGGACCATACATATTCCACAAGGCGCCGCTACGATCCAGCAGCGCCTTCGCAAGGTCAGGCGGAAGGGCCTCCCCTCCGCAGAGCACCGTCAGCCTGTCGCTGCCCAACCAGCCCGCCTCAATTAACATTCGCCATGTCGCAGGGGTCGCTTGCATAATTGTCGGCTTCACGGCCTCACAGAGTGTCCGTAATTTCCAGCCATCCATCGTCACAGATCGACTAACGATCTCTACTCGTGCCCCCACCAGCAACGGCACATACAACTCCAACCCGGAAATATCGAAGGACAGCGTCGTGACGGATACCATCACATCCTGGGCAGAACATCCCGGCTCCTGCCGCATCGAGCACAAGAAGTTCACAAGCGCCCGGTGAGGGATTTCCACTCCCTTGGGCTGCCCGGTCGATCCCGAGGTGTAGAGGATGTACGCCAAGTCTTGAGATGTCGCGGCCGGCGGAAGATTATGGTCGACCTCCCGTGCAATCCTCTTCTGTTCACGATCAAGACACAATATTCGGCAGGCTTGAGAATCAAACCGATCGGAAAGATCTTCGGACGTGAGCACGATTGCAACGTCTGCATCCTCTGCCATAAACCGAAGCCGGTCGCGAGGATATCCAGGATCGAGAGGGACATAGGCCCCCCCGGCTTTAAGAACGGCCATCAGAGCGATAACCATCTCCAATGACCGTTCGAGGGAAATACCCACCACCACGCCAGGGCGGACATCCAGCGTTCGGAGATAGCGTGCCAGCTGATTAGCCCTGGCATTGAGATCGCTATAGCACAACGTCGCCCGTCCCATCGATAAGGCGACGGCATCAGGCGTCCTATCGACTTGTCCTTCAAACATCTGAGGAAGACATTCAAACTGCGGGTAGTTTTCTTGCGTTCGATTCCACTCCTGCAGCAGCTGAGTGCACTCAGATGCCGTGAGCATTGAGAGCTCAGAAATCCTCGAGGTGGGATTTGCCAATGCGCTATGGAGCAGGATGTTGTAGTGTCCCAACATCCGCTCAGCTGTCTGACGCTCAAAGAGATCAGTGTTGAACGTCAAGTAGGCTTTGCGGGCGATCTCTGTTTCAATCGTCAGGCTTAAGTCAAACTGCGCAGCCCTTGTCTCTACCTCAAATGGCACCCAACTCAAACCGTGGACATTGATCTCCCCGATGGGGGCATTAGCCAAATTGAAAAGCACTTGCACCAGCGGGGCAGAGCCATGGTCGCGACTTGAGTGCATAGTTTCGACTAGCTTATCGAACGGGAAATCCTGATTGGCATAGGCCTCTAACGCTGTTTCACGGACCCGCTCAAGCGTTTCTTCGAACGTCGGATTGCCGGAGAGATCGGTGCGAAACACCAACGTATTGACAAACGAACCTATGATTGATTCGACTGCGGATTGAGTCCGGTTCGCAATAGGAGAGCCCACGGCGACATCGCTTTGGCCTGAATAGCGACTCAGAAGGATCTGGAAACAGGCCAATAGGGTCATGAACACCGTCGTGTTTCGCTCCGCGCTGAACTGCTTCAGTCGTTCGAGCAACGAAGCCGGCAACTCCAGCATACAATGCGAACCGTTAAACGTTTGCATCACAGGCCGAGGATAATCAGTCGGCAACGAGAGCCTGGATAGTCCTGCCAGCCTCTTCTGCCAATAGTCTGACTGTGTGCTGAGCCGATCGTCGCTGAGACAACGCCGCTCCCACACCGCATAGTCGGCATACTGAAGGAGCAGCGGCTTGGCAGAAGGAGTCTCCCCTTGGCAGAACGCGTTGTAGAAGAATGCAAACTCACTCCCGATCACCCCGAACGACCACTGGTCTCCGATGATATGGTGCATCGTGAGCACCAGCACATGATCCTCGGGTTCGACCTCAATCAATAAGAACTTTGCCAAGGGACCTTTCTCAAGATCGAACGGCTGATTCGCTTCCTGCTCTACTAGCCGGGCCGCCTCCCGCCGTCGCTGTTCGCTCGGCAGCCGTGAGAGATCAACTTCAACCCAATGGGGAGGTCGGAAGGGGCTGATGATTTGGACCGGTCCCTCACCCGTCATCGCGAAGGTCGTCCTGAACGCCTCATGACGGCTACAGATAGCGTCAATCGTACAACGAAGGGCCGATTTGTTGAGCGGTCCCATCTGTCGCGAGGCAAACGGCATGTTATACGCCGTGCCATCAGGAGCCAGCCGATACATGAGCCACATGCGTTGCTGAGAATAGGATAGGGGCAGAGGCTGGTCTCGGGGCACTCGAACGATCGGAGGAATCTCTGAAGCCTTCCTCTCATCACGGCGCAAACGCGTCACTTCTTCGGCCAATTCCATGATAGTCGGTCGCTCAAAAAGTACCCGTAGCGAGACTTCAACATCAAAGACATCGCGTATTCGGGAGACAAGCTGTGTCGCCAAAAGGGAATGGCCTCCTCGCTCAAAGAAATTGTCATGGATGCCGGCCTCTGGCACACTCAGAACAGACTTCCACAGCTCGGCCAACGCCTCTTCTAACTGATTCCTCGGAGCAATCTTGGTTACCGCCTGCCCCGCTGTCTCTTCCGGAACAGGAAGTGCCCTGCGATTGATTTTTCCTGTAGAAGTGAGTGGCATGACTTCCACCCACAGGATGACGGACGGCACCATATGTTGCGGTAATCGGGCCGCAACATAACTCCGAACCTGATCGAGCATCGCTTTAAGCTCAGGCTGGCCGGTTACATAGCCCACCAACCGTTGCTGCTCCAGCTTGTCTTGTCGAAGTAGAACCGCAGCCTGATACACGCCCGGAGAGTTACTCAGCACATATTCGACTTCACCCAATTCGATCCGGTACCCACGCAGCTTGACCTGCTGATCCACTCGCCCAAGAAACTCCACATTGCCGTCCTCGCGGTACCGAGCCCGGTCGCCGGTCCGATACAGCCTGGCACCAGTCACGTGGGGGTGGGCGAAAAACCGCTCTCGGGTCAACTGCGGCTGGTTCACATACCCGCGAGCCAGACAATCCCCCGCCACATACAATTCTCCCGGTACGCCGGTGGAAACCGGCTCCAAGTCCGAATCCAGCACATAGAGCTGCATATGCTTGATTGGTTTTCCAATCGGCACTCGGGCCCCTGCCTCCTGGCGGGTTGTTTGATACACGCTACACCAGACCGTGGCTTCCGTCGGCCCATATTCGTTGTACAGCGTTGCATGAGGCAATAGCTGGTAGTGACGTCGGACGAGTTCAAGGGGAAGGTTTTCACCGGCGGTAATGACGATGCGAAGTGATTCCATCTGAGCATTCAACGCATCACCGAGTACGGCATAGTATAAAGAGGGTACCCACACAACATGGGAAATGTGGTGACGTTCGACGAGCGCAGCAAGCGCTGTGGGATCGCGATGGACGGCCTCAGAGGGAATCACTAATTGCCCTCCTTGCAACAACGTCCAGAAAATACCCGTCACGGAGCCATCAAAGGCCAGGGAGAAGGTCAGCAAGAACCGGGACACCTGTTCCGGGTAATAGCAAAGTCTGGCACTCAGAGAGGTCGTCAAATTTCGGTGTGTCACTGCCACACCTTTGGGCCTCCCGGACGACCCCGAAGTGTACATGATATAGGCAAGGTGATCAGGGGAAACTGGGGTCGCGAGATTCTCACACCCTCCGCTCACCGTGGGTTCAGAAAGCGTCTCCACATCACACACCTGGCCGCCATAGCTGTGTAAAAGGCCGCGGAGATGCCGCTGCGTCACTACGATAGAAACCTGGGCATCATCCAGCATGAGCCGGAGGCGGTGATTGGGAAAGGAGGGATCCAAGGGAACATACCCCCCCCCTGCCTTGAGAATACCCAGGAGACCCACGATACCGTCCACGGAGCGCTCGACACAGAGACCCACCGCCAAATCCGCGCAAACCCCTAACTTCTGCAAGGCACTGGCAACTCGGTTCGCACGTCGGTTCAACTCCTGGTAGCTGAGGGATCCGTCCCCACAGATGACGGCGATCGCGTCGGGAGTCCGCTCAACCTGTGCCTCGATGAGAGCATGGATACCGGCAGATAGCGGAACCGGAGCTTTGGTTTGATTCCACTCCAGGAGAATGTGCCGACGCTCTTCCGACGTGAGTAACGAGAGTTCGCCAAGCCGGGACTCAGGTTTCTTGATGAATTCCCCAAGGAGCGTCTCGAGCTGTCCCAACATGCGACCGACAGTCGAGTCATCAAAAATCGTGGCATTATAGAGTAACGCCAATTCCAGGCCTTGAACCTTCTTCAAGACCATCAAGACCAGGTCGAACTCCGCCACGGTCGGCTCCCAGGGAAGATGGGTCGCCTCAAGACCTCTGATTTTGAAGGCGGGTAAGGGGTCGTCTTCAAGCACAATCATCACGTTGAAGAGCGGAGAAAGCGTCCCCTCACGCCGTAATGACAGCGCCTCGATCACCTCTTCAAACGGCAGTTCCTGATGATCATAGGCATTTATCACCACACGGCGTACCTGTTTTAACAAGTCTTGTCCGGTAAGATCGTCCGAGAGTTCAGTCCGCAACGCCACCGTATTCACGCAGTACCCGATCACATCCTCGATCTCCACACGACGCCTGCCAGCCACCACCGATCCGACCACGACATCAGGCTCTTGGGTGTAGCGATGCAGCCATGTCACAAAGACCGCATACAGCACCATGAACGTGGTCACACCCTGCTGTTGGCAGAACATATCCAAGGTAGCGGCAACTCCAGGAGAAAGAGACAGTGACCGTACGCCTCCTTCGCACGTCCGTATGTGCGGCCGCGGCCGATCGGCCGGTAGCTCGACGGGCGGGCGGGCACCGCTCAACTGTTTTATCCAATATTCTCGATGTACCTCACGAAGGCCTTGATTGAGCCTGGTTCGACTCCAATTCTCATAGTCTGCATACTGAACACTCAGTTTCGATAGTCGAGCCTTTCGAACCTCACCGTCGGCCTCGTAGAGAAGAGCCAATTCCTTACAGAAGACACGAAGAGACCAACCATCGGCTATGAGACGATGGAATGTCAGCGCCAGGACATGCTGGTCCTGACCGAGTGCCACCAACGCGACCCTGAACAACGGCCCCCTTCCAAGATCAAACGGTTCGCATGCCTCCGTTCGTAGGAACTGCCGGACCGCCATCTCTTGTTCTGCTTGGCTCACTGCTTGAAAATCATGCTGTCCTATTGTGAAGGCCGCATCACTGAATACTTCAGCGAATCCCTCGCCCCTCTCCGATCCGAAACGGGTTCGAAGAGTCTCGTGTCGACGGATGATTTCCTGTACCGAACGCTCCAACGTCTCGGGGTTGAGGGGACCCCATACACGCACGCCCATGGAAATATGATTAATCGAGCTACCAGGATGAACCTGCTCCAAGAACCAGAGTCGTTGCTGCGAGAAGCTGAGAGGCATCCTTCCTTGTCTTGAGAGAGGGGAAAGCAGAACAAGAGGAGTCTGTAGTCCGCCGCCTGAGAATCCAAGCCTCTTCACGGCAGTCTCCGTCATGTGCTTACTGGTGCTGAGTTCACTGACACGAGTGGCCAGCGCAGAAAATGTCGGACGTTCAAATAGAACACTGAGAGGGAGTTCGACGTGGAATACATCGAGTATTCGTGCCACAACCTGTGCAGCAAGCAGAGAATTACCTCCGAGCGCGAAGAAGTTCGCATGGCGTTGTGGCTGAGGCCCTCCCAGCACCTCCTGCCAGATATCAGCCAACCTTTTCTCGACCGGAGTTCGTGGAATCTCGTTCAGCGGCTCAACCTTCTGCTCTTCCTCGGCCATCCCCAGCATACTCATCCCGACCACAGCGAGTTGTCCGGACTCAAAGTTCGCCTTACAGGCGTGGCGCTGAATTTTTCCACTGGAGGTTCTTGGAATCGTTCCGGACTTGACCAGCACCACATTGTGGACTTCCAGTTCATACTCATCAGCAAGCGCGCGACGGATACAGCTCATCACCTCCGACATGTCTGATTCAGACAACTTCTTCTCAATCTCATAGACCAGCACCACGCACTCTCCGGACTCGTTCTCAATCGAGAAGGCCGCTCCATATCCTCGCCGCAACCCCGGGTGCGCTTGCTCGGCTGTCCACTCCAAATCCTGCGGATAGTAGTTCCGCCCCCGCACAATGATCAGCTCCTTGAGCCGTCCGGTCAGAAACAGTTCTCCCCGGTGAATGAATCCGAGATCCCCAGTCCGTAAATAGGGACCTTCCCCTGACCCAGCGAGGGTGGCCTTAAAAGTGGCGTCACTTTCCTCCTGTCTCCCCCAGTATCCGGTGGCAATCCCAGCCCCGGCCAGCCACACCTCTCCCACTACACCGGCCCGGCATGAGCTCTGGGTCGTAGGATTCACAATCAGTACACGAGTCTCTTCGAGCGGCTCCCCGCATCCGACCAATGTCCGAATCCCTCTCTCTGGCAAGGAAGACTCTATGACTATCGAGTCAGCCAACGCCCCTCCCTCTACC
>Ga0075424_100005066_pt1 | contig 12553 bp, 11 predicted proteins | sample SoiMethybrSBSTD3_FD_75301 | JGI IMG/M metagenome (GOLD analysis project Ga0075424, IMG submission 75301) | Bulk soil microbial communities from a Populus tree surrounding site in Tennessee, USA - Soil MetaG P. TD hybrid SBSTD3 | ecosystem: Environmental > Terrestrial > Soil > Tree plantation... | reverse complement strand
GCCGTGAGACGCGCGTCCCTGCCCTGGAGCGCTTCGTCGGTCAAACGCCTCAGACTCTCGATGAGCGCGAGCTTCAGCATGGTGGGCCAGGCCCAGAGCTCGCCGATGGTCAGGGGGGCCACCGTCTGGTAGGCGGTGACGAAGCGGACGAGCTGCTGTCGCTCCAGGCGACCGTCGGTGTGGCGGATCAGCTCGAGCGCCATGGCATAGACCCGGGCGATCCCGGCCATCTCGCGCGAGGCGAGTTTAGGCAGCTGCAGGTAGTACGCACGCGGCAGGTCGTGCCGGGTGTCTCGAATCTCGCTTTCGATGAGGTGGAAGTTGTCGAGCAGCCATTCCGCCGCCGGCGGGATGAACGCGCCGCGGTGGACGTCGTCGGAGAAGACACGATACGCCTCACGCAGGGCGCGGGCGTTGTCCTCCAGGCGCGAAAAGAACGGGCGAGCCTTGCGGCGCGGGTTCCGGGCGAGGGTGAAGCTGGCGGCGAGGGCTTTGGCTCGTTCCTCCAGCCGCTCGATGCTCAAGAGCTCGGCGCGAAGGGGCGTTTCGACCTTGCGGCGGCGGCCCTCGAGGAAGCCGAGCAGTCCTGTCATTCGATAGCCCTTCCCCCCGGTCTCGTGTCGAATCGAATGATAACCGAACAGAACGCCCCGTCCGAGGGATCCGGACGGGGCGTTCAGTCAGACCGTGTGACTTACGAAATCGGCTGCTGCGCGTCCTTCCGGATCAGCGCATAGCCCACGTTATTGAAGTTGTAGGAGGAGAGCTCACGCATGAGCTGATTCCCCTTGGCCTTCTCGCCCCCGCTCTGCAGGGCGATGGCGTACTGATACTTGATGTAGGGGTCGTTGAGGTTGCCCTGCGCGAACTGGGCAGCGGCTTCCTGGAACTTGCCCTGGTACAGCGCGATGTACCCCTTCAGCTCGTGCACCGGCTCCAGCTTCCGGGGGTTCTGGTCCGTCGCCACCATTGCAGTGACTCGGTCGGCTGCCTGCCCTGCCGCCGCGTAGTCACCCTTCCGGGCGGCAAGCCACCCGTCGAAGAAGGCGATGTTCGCCTGCGCGCCGCGTTGGAACGCCGCGCTCCCGGACACCGAAGCTTGCTGCAGCAACAATGGCGTCCGCAGCTTGAGCGCCGAATCGGCCGTAGCGAAGTCGCGGGTGTGGATGGCGATGACGGCGATGTCCGACAGCGCGGCGATCTTCAGTCCAAGCGCTCCCGGCACCTTCATGGTATCGACGCCTGCCACCAGCCAATTGAGCTCGGTGATCGCCGCCTTGGTGTCGCCGGCGTAGATGTTCACGTAGGCCCGGAATGAAGCGAACGCGGCCCGCTCGTTGCCGCGGCCAACCGCAATGGCCGAATCGTAGTCGGCGCGTGCCGCGACGAAGTTCCCGGCGAAGGAGTTGACGTGCCCCCGCTGCTGCAGCAGTGAAGCGTCAGTGAGGTTCAGCTCGTGGCCGCGGGTGTACTCGGCGCGGGCCTGATCGAGATTGTTCTGCGCGCGATACACATCACCCAGCAAGTCGTGCATGCCCGGCTCGTTGGGCGCGAGGCCCTCGGCGTGTTGCATATGCTGCAGCGACTTGGCGAAATCCTTGGGCTCGCCGAACAGATACGAGTTCCCGAGGGTCGTATGGGCGACGAGGAGGCGGGGCGCTATCGCCACCGCTTTCGTCAAGGACACCCGGGCGTCCGCGTTACGATTCAGCGCCGCTTGCACGTTGGCGAGGACGATATAGGCCCGTGGATTGTCCGGAAACTTCGCGACAAGCCGCTGCGCCAGCACCAGCTGGCCGTTCACGTCGTTGTCGAGGCCCTTGCGTGCGATCTGGATCTGCCATTGCTCGGCTTCGGAGGCGCCGGTGGCGTGTCGCTCGGCGAGCGCGAGATTGGTGCTGAACTCCTCGAACGAGTTCCCCGTGTTGCCCACGTTGAGGTAGGCAATGGCAAAGTTCGAGTCGGCGGCGATGGCCGCCTTGAAGTGGGCGTTCGCGTCGAGAATTCGTCCCAGGTCCAGCTCGCGCTGGCCCATGACGAAGTGATTACGTGCTTCAGTGGAGGTCGTAGTAATCGGCAGCTTCATGATCCCGCTGGTCACGGCGTCGAGTGCGGCCAGATCGCGGGTGGGCGACATCGTTTGGGCGACGCAGGGGACCGGCAGCAGGAACGCTGCGGCGGCGACTGCGAGTGCGCCACGGAGGCTAGACAATGAGGAATCCTTGGAAAGAGAAGCTACGGAGCTGCAAAAAGCAGGAAAGACGGCACAATCAAGGCGAGTAACTAATGTAGTTCAGCAGCCATAAGTATGGACAGAAACACTTAACTTAGCAAGTACACCGCATGGGTCCTGTCAAACGCTGTAACAATCTCAATCACTTGACGTTAGCCATTCGTGGTCGTGCCGAGCCGGGCTAACCGACGGGAAAAGCACGTGACACAGATCACCCTACTGGAAGCTGCTCCGTGACCTAATCAGAGGGGACGCGTCTTTATGTCCCTATGTCGATCAAGGCGATCATCCCCAGCGTTGTGGTGTTCCTGTTCTTTCTGCAGCCGTCACCGGCTCAGACCCAAGGGACCCCAGCGGCGCGGTGTTCGGATGGCACGAACTCCTACACTGCCTCGCGCCGTGGCGCCTGTTCGCGTCATGGAGGCGTGGCCACATGGAACATTCCCGCCGACGCGACGGCGCGTTGCAACGACGGAACGTTCTCCTCGAGTACAACCCTGCAGGAGACTTGCTCAGATCACGGGGGAGTGGCCGAGCGGTACAGCTGGGATCAGGGCCCTGCCGGTGATGACTCGTCCTACATCGCCGCGATGAAATCCGACCTCCGAAACCTGGTGACGGCCGAGCAGTCGTTCTTCGCTGATTCTGTGAAATACACGGGCAGAATCGGAGCGCGTGGCTTGACCTACGCCGTCACTTCGGGTAACACCCTTTCCAGGATTGCGCTGACGACCAATGGCTGGCAGGCGAGCATCAGCAATAAGAACACACGCACTCGCTGCATGATCTTCATCGGTTCGATCAAGAATCCTCCGGCGATCACAGAGGGCGTGCCAGCCTGTGTAGCCTTCTGAGGATCACTCAGAGCGCGCACCCGCTACTCGCGACTAAATAGTTCGCGCCTGAGAGGCGCGACTCGGCTGTCTGTCACGTGAAGTGATCACGACGAGTCACGAGTTCGCGCCTGAGAGGCGCGACTCGGCTGTCTGTCACATAAAGTGACACGACGGTCGCTCAGAGCCGTGGCCGCTCGCGACTGATAGTCGCGGCTCGGCTGGACTGTCACGTGAAGTGACACGACGAGCCGCAGTTTGTCGCTCAGAAGGACTGCAACATCTGGAGCGCCGTGAAACCCTTCAGTCACGAGTACACGGTCGCCGTGCTGGGCGGCCACCTCATGCTTTGGCACGACTCTCAGGTGCTGCTGCTCGACACGGGCTCGCCCGTTTCGATCGGCCGAGGGCCCACGTGGCGGTTCCTCGGACGTGACTTCCCCCTAGAGTCGAGCTACAACGGGATGACGACCGAGGTGCTGAGCGAGACGCTCAGCACCCAAATCGACGTTCTGCTCGGCGCCGACGTGTTGGCTCAGTTCCGTGTGACGATCGATACCGAGACCGGCCTGGTCGCCTTCGGCGATGACGAGTGGCTAGCAGGCGCGCGCGTCTTGCCGCTGCACACGGTCGGCGGTCTGCCGGTGGTCGACGTCACGCTGGCCGGCCGGTCCCGGCGCATGCTGCTCCACACCGGCGCCACGGTCTCGTGTCTCGCGAGCCGCGATACGGAACCGTATCCTTGCGTCGGTACTGCCCGGGACCTTTATCCGGGATTGGGCGAGTTCGCCACCGAGGTACACGTCGTGCCGATCACGTTCGGGAGTCATACTGACGAGCTCGAATGCGGATCGTTGCCCATGGCCCTCGAACGAGCGTTGCTCAGTGTCGGGGTGCACGGGCTGGTGGGGACGAACCTGTTGCGATCGTTCAAGTTGGGATGGTCGCCTGGCTTCCACGAGATGCGCCTGCTGCGACACACCGCTGCGGTGGCTCTATCCGGCGACTCCGCCGCCAGTCCCGTGCCGGGCTCGAGCGTCCGTTCGACGAGCGCAAGTTCCGCCCCACGCTCGCGTCGCTGATCCTCACCCCCCCTCGCTCCGCTCGGGGCAGGCTCTGACGCCCTCTCCGTCCTCACCCCCTGTCCCCCTCTCCGCGATTCGGGGAGGGTAGAGTCCTCACCCCCTGGCCCCCTCTCCGCGATGCGGAGAGGGGGGATTAAGGGCGAGGTCTTTGGGAAAAACGCGGTGTCTTACGATATCGGCCGCTGCGCGTCTTTCCGGATCAGCGCATAGCCCACGCTGTTGAAGTTGTACACGGCGACCTCGCGCATCAGCTGGTTCCCCTTGGCCTTGTCACCCCCGCTCTGCAGGGAGAGGGCGTACTGGTACTTGATGTAGGGGTCGTTGAGGTTGCCCTGCGCGAAGTGGGTAGCGGCTTCCTGGAATTTGCCCTGATACAGCGCGATGTACCCCTTCAACTCGTGCACCGGCTCCAGCTTGCGCGGGTTCTGGTCCTGCGCCACGAGCGCGGCCACGCGGTCGGCGGACTGCCCGGCCGCGGCGTAGTCGCCCCTGCGGGCGGCGAGCCACCCTTCGAAGTAGGCGACATTCGCGTTCGCGCCGCGCTGGAACGCCGGGCTCCCGGCCTCGGCGGCCTGCTGCTGCACCAACGGAGTGCGCCCTCTGAGCGCCTCATCGGCCGCGGCGAAGTCGCGGATGTGGATGGCGATGACCGCGATATCCGTCAACGTGGCGATCTTCACCCCCACCGCCCCCGGCACGTTCATCGTATCGACCGCCGCCACCAGCCGGCTGAGCTCGGCGATCGCCGCCTTGGGATCGCCCGCGTGAATACTCACGTAGGCCCGGAACGGGGCAAAGAAGGCCCGCTCGTTGCCGCGGCCAACCGCAATGGCGGAATCATAGTCGGCGCGTGCCGCGGCGTAGTTCCCCGCGAAAGAGTTGACGTGTCCCCGCTGCTGCAGCAGTGAGGCGTCGCTGGGATTCAGCTCGTGGCCGCGGGTGTATTCGGCGCGGGCCTGATCGAGATTGTTCTGTGCGCGATACACATCGCCCAGCAGATCGTGCATGGCCGGCTCGTTGGGGGCGAGCGCCTCGGCATGCTGCATGTGCTGCAGGGACTTGGCGAAGTCCTTGGGCTCGCCGAACAGATACGAGTTGCCGAGGTTCGCATGGGCGACGAGGAGGCGGGGAGCCAGGCCCACCGCTTTCATCAAGGATACGCGGGCGTCCGCGTTGCGATTCAGGGCCCCCTGCATATTCGCGAGCACGAGATAGACCCGTGGGCTATCCGGATACTTCGCGACGAGCTGCTGCGCCAGCGCCAGCTGGCCATTCAGGTCGTTCTCAAGCCCCTTACGCGCGATCTGGATCTGCCATTGCTCGGCGTCCGAGGCACCGGCGGCGTGTCGCTCGGCGAGCGCGAGATTGGTCCTGAATTCCTCGAACGAGTTGCCCGTGTTGCCCACGCTGAGGTAGGCAATCGCAAAGTTCGAGTCGGCGGCCACGGCCGCCTTGAAGTGGGCGTTCGCGTCGAGAAACCGTCCCAGGTCCTGCTCGCGCTGGCCCATAAGGAAGTGATTACGCGCCTCGGTCGAGGTCGTGGTAATCGGCAGTTTCATGATCCCGCTGGTCACGGCGTCGAGTGCGGCTGGATCACGGGGAGGGGGCGACATGGCTTGGGCAAAGCAGGGGGCCTGCAGCATGAACGCTGCTGCGGCGACCGTTAGTGCGCCACGGAGACTAGACATGGGAGACTCCTGGGAAGGTGAAAACTGGTAGGCGAAGCTGCAGGGCCGGAACGGGCGGCATTGGGATAATTATCTACGGTCGATTGCTGGGAAGAATAGAGACATCAGGTAAGCATCTGGTAAGAATGTCGGCCAGTTGGCAACTATCTACACCAACTGATGTTAACTGTCGCCAGGTGCGCGGGCGATCGGGGCATCCCTGAGGATCTGCGAAGACAGGTCTGGCGTCACTCGATGAAAACCTCGAGGCGCTCAACTGTGGCCACGATCACATTGCATCGGGTCATCACCGACGAAGTGGAGAACTCGCGCGGGCATCCGGGTAGGACACGAAGCAGGTCCTAAAAACGGAGGCACGCAATGAGAACTACACAACGAATCCTCTCAGTCGCCACCGCCGTGGCGGCGTTGACGTCATTCAGTCTCACGAGTTGCGCCAGGCATGCCGAGACCTCGCAAACCGCCGCGCTCACTCCCGCGCGGAGCGACACCGTGGTGAGGGTCGAGGCGAGAGCGACGGTTCGCGCCCCCACGATGACGTCGCGTCGGACCATCCTCGACGCCAGCGTCGGCGGCACCGCCGGCGCGCTGATCAGCGCCCGCATGGATCGACAGGCGAGTGAGCTGGCGCGGAGTCTGCGGAGCGCCAAGGTGGAGCGCGTCGGAGAAGGCATCCAGATCACCTTCGAATCGGGGCTGCTCTACGACATGAATTCCGATGTCGTACGGCCGGAGGCGCGCCGGAACCTGCGCGCGCTGGCGGCGAGCCTCAACAAGTATCCCGGCTCGAGCGTGCTGGTGGTCGGCCATACCGATAACACCGGCACGGCGGCCTACAATCTGTCACTGTCCGAGCGCCGAGCCGCGGCGGCCGCGGATTACCTCGTCGTGCTCGGCGTGAAGAAGGATCGGATCGACACCCGCGGCATGGGTGAGCGGGAGCCGATCGCGAGCAACGACACGGAGCGTGGTCGCGAGCTGAATCGCCGGCTCGAGGTCGCGATCTTTGCCAGCGAGGAATACCGGGCGGAGGTGGCGGCGCGGTAGGTGAATCGCGACTGATAGTCGCGGCTCGTCTGGACTGTCACGTGAAGTGACGGGGGTCGCCTGCCCTCAGGGGCTCTGGTCGAGCTGCGACATCAGGTCTCCGGTCCCAGGACCCGAAGGAAGAGCGACGCCAGTTCGATCGATAGCTCGGGCATGTCGGAAGCGGGTTGCCAGACCAGGACGCCGGTGAGGATCTCAGGCCGGGCATCGTCGGGGCGCCACCGTTCGACCAGACGAGCATCGAGGTCCACGATCCAATACTCCCCGACGCCGGCACGTTGGTAGATGGTTCGTTTGATTCCTCGATCCCGTGCCGCCGTCCCGGGCGACAACACCTCGACTGCCAGCACCGGGACCCCGACCTCGGTCCAGCTGCGCAGGATCTGACCCGGCTGCCTCCTGACGACGAACAGGTCCGGCTGGACCAGCGTGCGGGCGCCAAGCACAATGTCCGCTGGACTCCAGAACAACTCGAGTTCCTGATGGCCTTCGAGGACACCAAGGAGGCGCGCTTCGATCTCGCGCAGCACCGCCTGATGAGGAAGTACCGGGGACGGCGTCACGACGTGGACGCCGTCGAGCAACTCATGACGCATGCCGTCGTCCGGCAGCGCCCGCAGGTCCGCGATCGTTCTGACCGATGGGATTGGAGCAGGCATGACCATAATCTGGGCGTCCTCGCAGGCGGAGGGCAACTCGGCATGCGCCAAGATCGCGCCACGTGGCGACCGCACTGTGTCCTCACCCCCTGGCCCCCTCTCCGCGATGCGGAGAGGGGGGACTAAGGGCGAGGGTTCAACAATCTCCGTTGACCCTTGCGAAGAATTGTGGCAGGTCGATCTCGAGCGGAGCGGTGGTGGGATCCGGGTGCCACCGCAGCGTTTCCGCGAGGACATCGGGACGATCGTCTCCGGGGCGCCAGCGCTCTACCAGCCGAGCATCGAGATCGACGATCCAATACTCCGGTACTCCGGTGCGCTGGAACAGCAATCGCTTCACGGTGCGATCGGCGCGGGCGGTCGAAGGTGAAAGGACCTCTATGGCCAGGAGCAGGCGTCTGCAAACGCGGGCAATTTGCGGCATACCCATAGTGTGCTCGGCTCGGCGTGAGTTGGGCAAGAGGGCACCGCTCACACTAGGCGATGACCCGGGAGATGCGGCATCAATCCATTGCGAGGAGGAGCGAATTGCGACAACGCGCAAGGACTTTCGTCCAGAGGTGAATCGCGGCTGATAGTCGGGGCTTGGCTACGGTGAGAAAGAAAGTGGAAGATTGATTGTTGCCGACTCGACGCCCCGGCAAGCGCACGCCATCTTAACCGGTAGATGACACAGAGGCTTCTCGCTGTAGCGCTGGCGTGCGCCGCGCTAGTCCGACCCGTGCTGGGCCAGTGCCCGGACGGCACGCCGCCGCCCTGCCGCAGCGCCGCGCGGACGAACGCCCCGCCGGGCAACAGTATCGCCGTGCTCACGTTCGACAATCTGTCCCGGGACACTGGCCAGACCTATCTCGCCGAGGGGCTGGCCAACGACATCAGCGCCCAGCTGGGGCAAATCGAGCGGCTCACCGTCACGTCGCGCACCATGGTGCGCCGCCTGCCGAATGTCACCGCGATGACCCCGCAGGCGATGGGGCGCGCGCTGGCCGCGGCGTATTTGGTGAGCGGCGGCGTCCAGGGCGGGCCGAACCGGGTCCACGTTTCCGTGGAGCTGCTCAGGGCCGCGACCGGGCAGGCGGTGTGGTCGAGCCAGTTCGACCGGACCACGGCGGACCTGCTCGCGATCCAGCAGGAGATCGCCGCGAGCGTCGCGGCCAGCGTCGCGGGTCGGCTGCTGCCGCAGGAGCGCGCGGCGCTCGTCGAACGCTCCGCCGGCAACGGACAGGCGTACGACCACCTGCTGCGCGGCGACTTCCTGCTGCGGCAGCGCACAGCGGAGGCCGCGGAACGCACGCTCACGGAGTACGAGGCAGCCGTACGGCTCGACCCGGGTTCGGCGCGCGCCCGCGCCAGCCTCGGCAACGTGCTGGGCCTGTGCGCAGACTGGCGTTGGCGCTGCCGTGGGCTGGGCAATGATTCGCTGGTTGCGCTGGCACGGGCGGCCGTGGACAGCGCGCTCGCCCGCGACTCGCTGTCGGCCGAGGCCTACGCGGCCCGTGCCGGGATCGAGTATGACCAGGACCACGCGAGCGGCCTGCGGGACGTGGAACGCGCGATCGCCTTGCAGCCCCGCAACGCGGACTTCCACCACCAGCGCGGCTGGATTCTGGCGGAAGATCTCCAGTTCGACGAAGCCATACGGGAGTATCGCCGCGCGCTGACCCTCGATCCGGCCCTCGCCGCGACCTACGAGCACCTGGCCCGGATCGCGACCATCCAGCGCCGGTTCGATGACGCCCTGGCCGCTTTCGACAGCGCCATCCGACTCGAGCCGGAGATGACCGTTGCCTACGGCCGGCGCGCCATGCTGCGCGCGTGGCTGGGGGACCGCGCCGGCATGCGGGCGGATGTCGAAGCCCTCCGCGGGCGGAGCGGTGGAAACGCGGGAGCGGGACTCGATGGCTACTTCGCCGGTCTCGAAGCGCTCGTCGCTGCCGCCAGCGGTGATACGGCCGCAGCCGGCGCGCGCGTCGATTCGCTTCGTACCGCGGGAGCTCTCTCGGACGCTACGCTCGTGACGGCGCTCCGCATCGGTCGCGGAAACGACTACCTCGGGAGCCTGCCGCCGAACTTTACGATCGAGCCGTTCTGGGCCGCCTTCCCCTGGTACGATCCGGTTCGGGCGGACCCGCGGTTTCAGGCGGGTCTGGAGCGCTACCGGCAGGGCGTGCGCTGACGGCAGGTCCCTCGCGCCCCTCGCTGCCTCCTCGACTACGCTCGGGGCATGTCTCGGGGACGCTCGGGATGACAGGCTATTTGGCTACGCTGAGAAGGAAGTGGAAGATTAGTTCCCCCTCTCCGCCATGCGTACCTCACCCCTGGCCCCCTCTCCGCGTTGCGTCCTCCCCTGCACCGCTCTCGTCGTCAGTACCTCACCCCCTGTCCCCCTCTCCGCAATGCGGAGAGGGGGGACTACGCAGCGAGCGGGAGAGGAGTCAGGGGTGAGGACGACGGAAATGACGAAGCCGGAGCAATAAGCCCCGGCTCGTCAAACGCGGCGGAAAGCCGCAGAGGTCCCGCAAGTAGTTGAAAGATCGGGAGTCGCCGATAAACACGCAAGGTGCGGTCCGTGCCGGCGGCGGGGTTCGAACCCGCAAGGACTTTCGTCCAGAGGCTTGCGGGACCTCCGCGTTTGCCGTTTTCGCCACGCCGGCACATCAGGCTGCGAACCGCGGCAATCCCGAAGGCCAAGACGCGTGACCCCGCAAAGTGCTGCCGACCGCGCGCCATAATAGCGGATGGTACGAGAACACCCGTCATCGAAAAAACGCGGGTCGTGGCGAAGTCCTCACCCCCTGTCCCCCTCTCCGCAATGCGGAGAGGGGGGACGAAATGGAAGGTCGAGGCAAAACCGTCGGGATTCGTTAAGGAAACGCGATCGCCAGGACTGGGTGCAGCTCGATGAAGTTTGGGGCCGGTCTGTACTGTCCGTGATTGCGGTCGAAGAAGCCCACGCCCATGATCCGGATACGCAATGTATCCGTGCTCCAGACTCGAAGCTTCTGCTCCAGGCTATCGCGTGCTCGCGCGAAGAGGTGGGCGTACCCCGAGCTGCAGACGCGATAGCATCTCGGGTCCGGGATTTCCGTGATCATCGTGACGGACGAGTCCTGGAGTCCCGCGACCACGACGTGGATGTCCCCGTCCAGCTGCGGCTGGGGAGGATCGTAGATCATTCCTTCGATGCAGAAGATCGTCGTCTCGGTGGGCGCGACTCGCCCGTACTGAGGGCGGTAGGGCGGCGGCGGCAGCGCAGCAAGCGACTCGACGGTGGTGGTGACCGGGATCGTGTCGATACGCATGCGATCCGGATCTGTCAGCGTCTTGACTGCCCAGCGGTCACGTCCGCAGCTGCGGCCGCAGCGGGTTGCGGCCACCGGGGCAGGCTTCAAGTCTACCGTTGGACACATCGACAAACGTGGAGGAGTGCCGTTGGGCGCTCCTATGAGCACCGGTGCAAAGACTGCGATGTACTTGATCCAACGCATGTAGAGCAAGCTAGGGTCGACTCCCCGCTAGGTACACGCACGATCAGCCACCCACCGCGCCGCGCGGTTCTCTCCATCGGGTGTGGCGTTAATGCATGCTGCTGTTCCAGGTGTCTCGGTAGATCTTCCAGTCACTCCCCACCCGTTTGTAGATGGTGACATAGGACCCGTGGTCTTTGTGGGCGCCGTCCGCTCCGTTTTCCACCCAGCCGCCGACCTCGATGGCGAGGTCGCCGCTGCCGAACACTTCCACGGTGGTGAGGGTGTTCTTGCTGCCGCGCTTGACGTCCTCCGCGAACAGGGCCTGGATCGCCGGGCGGCCGGAGACGGCAGCGGCGCCGGGGGCCATGACCTTGGCATCCTCGGCGTAGAGGGCAGCGAGCGCCGACGCGTCGGCCGCGTTGTAGGCGTTCTGCCAGGCCTGGCTCTGTTTCTCGATCTGGGATCGAAGGTCTGCGGCGCTCTGCGCGACGGCGGGGAGTGGAAGCGCGAGTGCCAGGGCGGCCATGCCCATTGCGATGCGACGGATCACGGGAACTCCAGTGTAGGAAGGGTGCGAGGCGGGGAAACCTACAGGTGCGTGCGGACCGCACAAGGGAATCGGGGGGAGTCCTCGGATCGTGACTGGGCTCTCTGCAGCGGAGGGAGACAGAGGTATGGCCAAGCAGAGCGCCGGGCTGCTGATGTTTCGCGTGCGGAGCGGTCAGCTGGAAGTGTTCCTCGCGCACATGGGGGGACCGTTCTGGACGCGTAAGGATCAAGGGGCGTGGTCGATTCCCAAGGGGAATTCGCGGAGGAGACGGGGTGCTTCTCGATGGAATGGCCACCGAAGTCCGGGAGGCAGCAGGAGTTCCCGGAGGTGGATCGGGCCGGGTGGTTCGCGATCCCCGACGCGCTGGAGAAGATCCTGTCCGGCCAGCGGGACCTGGTTGTGGAGTTGGCGAGGATAAGGGGCTTGTGAACCGGCGGCCTGGCCCGTTTTTTCGCGGCTGAGAGCCGCGACTCGGCTAACTGTCGCTGAGAGCGACCTGAGGCGGCTCGCGCGTCACCGTCGGTGACAGGTAGCCGAGCCGCGACTCGGCTAACTGTCGCTGAGAGCGACCTGAGGCGGCTCGCGCGTCACCGTCGGTGACAGGTAGCCGAGCCGCGACTCTCAGTCGCGCGTAACCTGTCGATTCTGAAGGTCCTCGATCGTCGCTTCAGTGAACGAACTACCCGGAGACCAGATCATGAACGCCGTACTCCGCACTGCCCTCGTCGCCGCGGCCGTAGTAATCGCGGGCTGCCGCACCCAGGCTCCCCCGGCGCCGCCGGTCCAAGCTCCGGCCGTCGGCCACCGCGTCGCGATCCACGGGATGCAGCTCTACTACGAGGTGTCCGGCGCCGGCGAACCGTTGATCGTGCTGCACGGTGCCTATATGAGCATCCCCGCCATGGGCGAGATCATTCCCAGGCTCGCCCAGACGCACCGGGTCTACGCGCTCGAGCTGCAGGGTCACGGACGCACCACGGACATCGAC
>Ga0075424_100005060_pt1 | contig 12559 bp, 11 predicted proteins | sample SoiMethybrSBSTD3_FD_75301 | JGI IMG/M metagenome (GOLD analysis project Ga0075424, IMG submission 75301) | Bulk soil microbial communities from a Populus tree surrounding site in Tennessee, USA - Soil MetaG P. TD hybrid SBSTD3 | ecosystem: Environmental > Terrestrial > Soil > Tree plantation... | reverse complement strand
CAGATCAAGCTGCTCCGCTTTCTGGAAACGCGCGAATATTACCGCGTCGGCGAGTCCACCCCGACCACCGCCGACGTGCGCATCATCGCGGCGACCAACAAAAATCTCGAAGAGGGGATCCAGGACGCCTCGTTCCGGAAAGATCTCTACTACCGGCTCAACATTGCGCGCATCATCCTCGCGCCGCTCCGCGAGCGGAGGGAAGACGTGCCGCCGCTGGTCGAGCATTTCGTCCGCAAGGCCGCCGGCCCCGAGGCCAAAGTCGTCAAGGGGCTGAGCAGTTCCGTCAAAGTGTTGTTTTCGGATTACCCCTGGCCGGGCAACGTCCGCGAGCTCAAGAACGTCGTCGAGAGCGCGCTCATGGTTTGCGATGGGCCCTATCTGACAATAAATGATCTTCCCATGCACCTGCAGCAGTATGCCACGGGCCACCGCGGCGAGATCGCGTACGCGGTGCGCACGATCGAAGACGCCGAGCGCCAGGTCATCGAAGAGGCGATCTGTAAAGCCGCCAACAACCGCGCCAAGGCCGCCGCGCTGCTCGGCATCTCGCAGCGCACGCTCTACAGAAAGCTCGCCAAATTCGCCTCCGCCGAAGACGGCGCGGCGCCGAACGTCGCCAAAGCGGTTTAGCAGTTACCCGTTCCGCTAACAAAATTTTTCGTTTCGCGGTAAAATCCCGCAACTGATTTCCGGTTGCACGCAATGAGCGCCAAGTCTCGCCTTTGGCTGCCCTCGATCGCAGACGTCGTTTTTATCTGCGTCTTGCTCATCACGCTCTTTAAAGGCGGCAATGAGCTTTTGGGCGATGCCGATACCGGGTATCACATCCGTACCGGCGAATATATTCTCAATCACCACACCGTTCCGACCCACGACATCTTTTCTTTCATCACTCCGCCGTTGCCATGGTTCGCGCACGAGTGGCTATCGGAAGTCATCATGGCGTGGGTGCATCAGCTCGGCGGACTCACAGCCATCGTGATTTTTTTCTCTCTTCTCATTGCCCTCTGTTACGCCTTGTTGTTTAAATTCGTAGAATCCCTGCCGTCGAATCTCCTTTTCGGGCTGCTGATCGTTGCGCTAGCGCTCACGAGCTCATGGCTTCATTGGCTTGCGCGACCGCATATCTTTTCGCTTGTCTTGACCGTTCTTTGGTACCGCATTCTCGACGAGTACCAGAACACCGGCCGAAACCGCCTGCTGCTGCTGCCGGCTTTAATGCTTCTCTGGGTGAACCTTCACGGCGGTTTTTTTCTCGGCTTGCTGCTGTTGGGAATTTATTTAGGCGGAAATGTCCTGAGCTCGTTATTTGCGACCGGCCAGGATGCCGATCAAGCGAAGAGAAAACTCCATAAGCTCGCGATCTTCGCGCTCGCGTGTATCGCGGTCTCCTTGATCAATCCGAGAGGTTATGAGGTTCTCCTCTACCCCTTCGAAATCGCTTCCAACAAGTTTGTCACGGCCAACGTCGTCGAATACTTTTCACCGAACTTCCATGACCCATTGCCGTACAAATATCTCCTCCTCGTCGCCATCGGCATCCTTGTGGTATCGCGTTCCGTCGGGGCCATCGAGTGGATGCTCTTGCTGTTGTTGACTTATATGTCGCTCTATTCCGTGCGATTCATCCCCTTATTTGCGATCATCGTGACCCCCATACTGGCGCGGGGCGGCCAGGCAATCATCGATCGGCTTTCCGACCGGCTCAGGAAGTTCTTCGCCACCAGAGATGAAAATTTGCGAGAGAACAACGGCGTGGCCGCAGGCTATGTCTGGCCGATCGTCACGATTGTGGTAGTCTTCGCTCTCGCGGCCGGCGGCAAGATTCACTATGGATTCGACCCGGCGATAAAACCCGTCGCGGCGGTGGAGTTCTTAAAAAAAGAGCCGATCGGCGGGAAGGTGTTCAACGACGACGAATTCGGCGACTATCTGATCTACGCGGCCTGGTCGCAGTACAAAGTCTTCTTCGACGGCCGGTCCGACATGTACGGCGAGTTTTGGGGCGAGCAATACACCGCCGTAACACGGCTGAAGCCGAACTGGGAAGAGGTGACCGAGAAAAATAATTTCTCGTGGATTTTTTTCGGAGCTAAGACGCCGCTCAGTCTGCTTTTATTGGAAAAAAAGAGCTGGCGGCTGATTTACGCCGACAAAGTCGCCAATATTTTCGTCAAGGACATCCCCGAAAACCGCGCCCTGATCGCGAAATATCCTAACGTCAGACCGGTTGCGGATGCGAATTAGAGCCCGACGGCTCGGCTTGGCACCGCATCAATTATTGCCGCCGCTCATAAAGGCGATAACCGGTTATCCAAACCGGCGGCTCAACCGGAACATACTCGCGCGCGATCCAATCCTCGATGTTGGGAAAGCGGTGGTTCAGCTTGTAGGCATTGGGGAAGACCCGCAAGTACTCATCACGGTCGACTTCAAGGTACATGACGGTTTTGGGAGGCGTTTTTTTCAGGTCGCTGAGGGCCGCCGCTGCATCATCGCCGGTCATCAACCCAGGCCACATGTAGGAATAACGTGTCGGATTCTGCGCCTGAGTGAGCACGTAGAGTATCGGCGCGTAGGGGTGAACGTACAAAGTGTCGCCCGGATGAACATAGTCGAGGAGTTTTCGCATGCCATCGACGTCAACCGGGGGTACGCGAACAGTTCCAATCGCTGTCGCAACCGGTACTTCGGTACGGAACCGCATAGGAATCTGCAAAGCTAGCGCAATAGCTACCATGCCAGGAAGGTACAATATGAAAGTAATATAAGGTCGCGGGACGTACCAAGATATCCAGGCGGCGGCCAGAACGTAGGGCAAGGCGGCTACGAAAGCTAAATGAAACAGGTCAGATCGCGGATAGGTGCTTGCGACCAAAACGGTCATACAACCGAGCAGATAAGGGATCGTCCTTCGGACGATCTGCGGCAATCTGGCTTTCCGGGATGCATTGAAAACTGTCCAGGTCCAAGCCGCAATCATGGCCACAGGCAGCACTGCCAGTAAGGCGATGCAGAACAGAACGACCGCGCGGACTACGAGCTCGCCACCGGTCGAGCCTGCGAGCGCGGCACCGTAACCGCCGATGATCGAGCCATACGGCATGTAATTGACGGTTGTATAATTTCGGTTCAACCAAACCAGCTGATCGACCAATGGCTTGAGCATGCCTGTTGCAATGAGAACCGTCAGGGCGGCGAGTGTTCCGGCCGCAAGGCCTCCGCAATACGGAACTAGGAACCGCCGCAATGAGCGATCCGCACATAGCCACACCACCGTGACAACTGCGATCAACCCCACCGAGGGGGTGCAGAGCGCCGCGGCTATACTCAGCAGTCCTGCGGCTGCCCAATACCACGCTTTTGCGCGGCGCTGTCCCTGAACGCAGAACGCGATCGAGAGTAGCGCCAGGGCCGCGCTGTCCATGCGGTGTTGCGCCACCAGATATTCACGATTGTTGAGTTGGAGCGGCGCGAATAAGATCGTCGCGAGCAATGCCGCTTTTCTGCCGGCGAGAAGGGCGGTAAGCCAGAAAAGGATGCTGCATTGCAGTGCGAAATCGAGAATGACGACAATGCGGCCGGATCGAATGGAGACTCCAAATAAACTGAAAACGGCTTCCTGTATCCAGTAGCTGCCCGGGGTCATGTAACCGAAAAAATCTCGGTAGAGCGTCTCACCGCTCATCATGCGCACGGCGCCGTCGAGAATAATGCCTTCGTCAGAAGTCAAGAAAAAGCGGTTACCGTTGGTGTAGAACAACAGCGCTGTGATGGAGACGAAGACGGCAGCGGCGAGCGGTAGGTTTATTTTGTCTTCATCCACGATTCTGTGAATTCCGCGGATCCGGCTGTTGGGGAGTATTATTCAGCGAACGCCGGCAAGGCTGACGCCGGCTTTCGTAAAATCAAGGTTCCTATTGCCATGCCTGGGCGCTCCACCAGCGCGTAAAGACCGCCGGCGATGCCAAGAATCAACGGGTAGAGCGCAAGATACACAGGGAAGGTCAACCATGGCGAGAGCTCGAAACTTTTAAGCGCAACGACAGTTAATCCTATGATCGGATGATGGATCAGATAAAAGCTGTAACTCCACAGCCCGGTACGACCAAGATGTGCTGAAAGTGCTGGGAGGTATTTTACCGGAGATCGTATCGCTTTTGCGATCACAACTGCCGCAGCAATGGCATAGAATGTAAAGCAGAGCGTGTCGATGACGAATGCGCTGGCAATTCCGACGAAAACGAAGAGTAAAGCTGAGCACCTAACAAACGGTGATTCTTCCTTTTTGACATAGGACTCCGCCACCATGGCCCCAACAGACCAGCTTAGCCAATAAAAGAATGGCATACCGATTAACCAGACCGGAACCTGGATGCCGATGACGGTCGTTAAAACTCCTACGCCTAGACGCAGAGAGAATTCAAGAATGCCGATCGCCCAGACCGTAGTCCGCCAGCCGATATTTCGGGCGAGCAACAGTAGCAGCGGATAAGCGGCATAAAGCTGGAGCTCCACAGCGATACTCCAAAAATCGGAGTTCAGGCCGTACATGGTTTTAGCAAAGAGATTATGTATCAGCAGCAGGTGAGTCGATATTTGCCAGGTGTCTTTCATCGGGCCGGCTGAGAATAAAATCACCGCCAGGAAATAAGCCGGATAAAGACGGAAGAATCGCCGCAACCAGAAGACGCTCCAATCGGATCGACGGCAAAAACTGAGATGAATACAGAAACCGCTTATCGCGAAAAAAATCGCAACGCCGGCTTCGCCGAATATGTGATTGAAGATGCCGGTATGAAAGGCCGCCGTGACGCAGTGGAAGGAAAAGACGACGAGGACCGCGATTCCGCGTAGGGCATCGAGGAATTCAAGGCGCTGGTGAGATGCAGGCTTTTTCATAGCCCGGTTTTTTCGTCAATGAATCGCCACGGATCATTTCAATAAGAACTACTGCCCGATGACCATTTTCGCGGTATTGGAGTAGGTTATCGTGGGAAAACTCGCGAAGAACCAAAAAATCGGCTGGAATGTGCCGCTTACTCTGACGGCGACGGTGGTGCCGGGGTCCGGCGATGCCGGCCAGGTAGCCTCGACGGTGAATGCAGGCCATTGGGCTGTCACGTACGATTCGATCGCAGATTGGGTCGTCTTGCAGTTGGGGAGGCCTAAGACGCTCACGCAATTATTGCCGTGCAGGCTGCCGTAGCGCGCCCCCTCTTCCGCCGCGTGCGCGACGATGGTGTACTCCAGAAATAGCCGGCCGGCTTCGACGATCGAAAGAACCATCATGAAAAAAACGGTGATTGCCAGAGCGAACTCGAGCGTCGACTGACCTTTTTGACTTCGCATCGAACCGTCCATCATTGCACCCGGATTTCCGCCGATTTGGTCACCGACCACGACGATCCGCCGGCCCACTCGAAGGCGAACAGGCTGTCCATGGCTTTCGTGGCGATCACCCGAACGTAGACGAGCGTTGTATCGCCGGTGCATGTCCCGATCGGAAATGCGTTTCTAGTGGTCGTCGAACTGCTGCCGCAGCGCCAATATCGATCGGCCGTTGTTACATCGGCTGTAGCTAAGCTGATATTCGCGCCGGCGGCGACCGCCGCAGCCTTCATGTTGGTTTGAATTGTCGCGAACGCCGTCGAATTCGAGCTGACGATGTTCTGTCCCATGCCGTACTGCGCTCCGGCGCGGACGGCCTGCGTCAACGTCATACCGAAGTAAGACAGCCGGCCGAGATCGACGAGCGGCAGAAAGATCAACACGAGCACCGGCAGCATGAGCGCGAGCTCGAGGATCCCCTGGCCTTTTTCCGAGCGGAGCTTCATTCCACAAGATGCGACTTGCCGTGTGTTCTTGGAATAACCGTCGGGGAGCCGATGCGAAAACCACCTGAAATTGATACAGTTTTGGCAACGAAAATCGAATTCGTCGTACAAGTTCCGCTATCGCCGGCGTTGGAGCCTAAGTCGGCGTCTGCGCCGGCGGTATAGATGATGCCGGTGATCGATTTACAGTTCGTTGTACCGGAGCCTTTAAAACTCACTGAGGTCGTATTAGTGCGCGCCTGAAAAAAAGCAACGCCCGCGTATGTGCCGGTTGTCGGCGCCGAAAGTGTGAGTTTCGTATTCGGGTCTGCACCGATACCCCCGCTTGCTACATAAAACGCCATGCCGCTGCTCGTAACCGTTGTGCCATTTTGCTTTACGCTGAATGCCGTGCCGCCTTGGCCGTCGATGTAAATGATGTTGCTCGTCGCGCCGGCTTGAAGGCTTAAGGTCGCGTTGCCGGTGAGCACTATCTTGCAATAAGGCTTAGTAGGGTCCAGCGTGATTGTCCCACTATTGGCAGGATTAATGCAGGAGCCGGTAGGTCGACTCGGAACGGTGAGAGCCGCCAGCGGATCGCTGGCGGCACCGGCTCCGGGCACCGGCGCAGGCGAAAAGCTGCAGCCTAAGGATGAACCTCCAACCACCTCGGTCATTAGATTCGTTACGCAGGTACCGTTGGAGCCGGAATGCAACGCCTGCGTGTTGCTAGAATTCACGAAAATACCGCAATTCGGCGTGTTAATCGTCGCGCCTCCGGTTATGGAAAAAGCGTTGGAGGCTGACGTATCCAGAGCCACAAAACACGCGAGGATCGAGGGCCTGCCGGCCACGGCGCGCGCTTTGACGGTCGAATCGCCGGCACTTACACCGATCTGTGAAAGCATGCTCATGAAAAACGACGGGATCGTCTTCTCGATGATGACCTCGACATAGTCGGCGTTTTGAAAAGATCCGCTCGTCGGCGGGCTATGGACCGTAACCGTTACATCGGAGTCCGCGTCGTCGTAGCCGTTCGTCTTCGCGTCGTTCTTCGCGACGGACGTGACGGTGGTAAGCGACGTGCCGCTGTTATTCGCCTGGTCGAACGATCCCGCCAGCGCCGCACTGTCGGCCGCCGTCTGCATCGAGCGTCTCGTGACGAAGAGATAGCCGCTGTCCAGCGCAATGCCGACCATGCCGAGGATGGGAACCATCATCAAGGCGACCAGTAAGATCACCTGTCCGCGTTTAGATCGAATCTGTTTACGGAGGAGGGATGGCCTCATAGTTCGCCTCAGGCGACTTCGTCGAGCGGCGACTCTGACAAATCGACTACCGCGGCTGATTCCGCCGAGGAGATATCCAGTCGGTCGCCGGTTTCCGTACGGGATTTCAAGATCGTACCCTTCGGCAGCTCCAGAACGCTGTGGGCTCCGAGATAAAACCTTGTGGCTCGGTTAGGCGCCATACTCGGTACCAGGCCGACGACCTTTTTGTGCTTGTCGATGAAGATAACGTCGATCGGAAACTTCATGCCGACCGTATGGACGGCCTTGCCTGGAACAAGCCAAAGCGCCTCTTCCGGCCGGAGACTTTTTCGCTTTAAAAGCCCGATCAGCCGAGTGAGAAATGTATCGGCCCTCCTGATCTTTGTCGCGAGCCAGGTTTTCTTGTCCAAATTCGTAATCGGCATGCTAGCCCCCGATCGAAGAAAACACTTTCATGATGTTAATCACGACAGGAGCGAAGATGACGAGAAAAAGCGCCGGCAGGATGAATAGCACGACCGGGAACATTAGCTTGATGACCGCCTTCCGCGCCGCCTCCTCGGCCTTTTGCGTGCGCTTGTCACGCATTGTGTCGGCGTAAACTCTGAGCGACCGGGCGACGCTGCCGCCCAATTCCTCGGTCTGCATCAGAAATGTGAGCAATCCCTTCATCTCTTCCACGCCGATGCGGTCGGCCAGACGCGTCATCGCCTCGCGCCGCGCCACGCCCGCCTGCACTTCGTTCGTCATCAGTTGGAGCTCGTCTCCTATTAACAGCCCCTGATCGCTTTGTTCTTTCGCGACACGGACAAATGCCGCGTCCAGGCTCAAACCGGCTTCGACACAAACGACAAGCAGGTCTAAGGTATCGGGCAGCGCTTCCTGGATCTCCATAATACGTGTCGCGGCCTTCCGCTGAAGGTGAATTTTCGGCAGCGAATAACCCAACGCCGTAAACAAAGCGGTCAGCAAGAGCATCTGAGGCAGAGGTGCCAGCGACGTGGCGCAGAATAAAAGCGTCATACCGCCTAGCAGCAAAGACAGAAATATTCGCACGCCCAGAAAGATCCTTAGCGCTCGCTCCCATGGATATCCGGCTGAGTGCAGGAGCTGCCGCAGTTTCGTATACTTTTCGGGCAGGTCTTTCTCGCCGAGAAAGAAGTCCGCTATTTTCTCCCAGACGGTATTTTCGGGGCCGCCGAGCAGGCGAACCGTCCGTGGGGCCTGTGTCGTTGCGATCGCTTCGAGGCGCTGGCCGACGACGACCTCTTGTGCCACACCGCGCGGCGCAAGCAGGAGATATACCAAGCTCGCGACGCAGCCGAAGACGCCGATAAGTACAAACAGTATCATCGTAGTAACCTATATGTGGATTCGCATGAGCTTGCGGAAAACGAAGATACCGACAAGCTCAACACCGCAAGCGATCATAAACATCGTTCTTCCGATCGGGTTATGCCAGGCGGCATTCATGGTTTTTGGATCGATAACGGAGACGAAAACTGCGACCGCCGGAGGTAGCGAAGCCATGACCCAAGCGCTAAGACGGTTTTGCGCCGTGAGCGTCTTGATCTGCCTTTCGATCCGGAAGCGGTCGCGCACGACATCGGCGAGCTTCGTCAATAGCTCGGCCAGGCTGCCGCCGATCTCTTTTTGCACCAACATCGCCGTGCCGAGAAGACGAACCTCGGGCAGGGGCATGCGGTTTTGCAGTCCCTTTAAAGCGTCGTTCAACGGCAGCCCGAGCTTCATCTCCTCCATGAAGACGGAGAACTCCGTTCCCATCGGATCGGACATCTCCTTCGCCACGAAGAGCATCGCCTGGGTGAGCCCCATGCCGGCTTTGAGTCCCTGGCTTATGAGGTCCAGTGCGTTCGGCAGTTGCTCCAAAAACCGCCGCATCCTTCTGCGGCTCAAGAAATTCGCGTAGCCGTAAGGAATAATCGCCGCTACGAAGCCGCTAAGCAGTGAAAGAAAGAAGTCCCATCCGAAGATGGCCATGAGGGCCATGACGGCAACGCCGACGCAAACGGACAGAAGTATGAATACGGCGGGGGATATATCGAAATTCGCCCGTTCCAAAAGCATGGCGACTCGCCGGACAAAATCCCTGCCCGTCAACGCGTTTTGCAGCCACGGGATCTCGCTGTACGACGAGTCTTTTAGCAGAGCGCGCAGCTCTTTCTGCGATGCCGTCGGGTTCTCCACCAATGTATCGAGCCGCTTGCGAATGCGCGCTTGTGGAGATGTCTGCATCGCCGTGGCGAGCAAAACCACTGTTAAAACCAGACTCGCGCTCGCGAGAAAGACGAAAAGAATAATAAACAACAGGCTCATGGCGCTCTCTTTTGCGATAATTGCGAGGCAGGGACGAAATAGATATTCGGTATCTTGAAGCCGCGGCTTTCCAGCCGCTCCATAAAGCTCGGAATCACTCCAGTCGCGCTGAACTCGCCGATGACGCGGCCGTATTCGACGCCCAACTGCTTGTACTGGAAAAGCAGTTGCGTCGTAATCGTGTTTCCTTCCATTCCTGTGACTTCGCAGAATTCGACCAGGCGGCGCGTGCCGTCGGAGAGGCGCGACAGATGAACGACGATGTCCAGCGCCGAGGATATCTGCTCGCGCATCGCGCGCTCCGGTAGGTTTACGCCCGACATCAGCATCATCGTCTCTAGGCGAGCGAGCGCGTCGCGGGCGCTGTTGGCGTGCACGGTGCTGAGCGATCCGTCGTGGCCGGTATTCATCGCCTGCATCATGTCGAGCGCTTCGCCGCCGCGGACCTCGCCGAGGACGATGCGGTCAGGCCGCATTCGGAGCGCGTTGCGCACGAGGTCGCGCTGCGTGACGGTGCCCTTCTCCTCGATGTTGGGCGGGCGCGTCTCCAGGCGCACCACGTGCTGCTGCTGGAGCCGCAGCTCGGCCGAATCCTCAATCGTGATGATGCGTTCGTCGTCGGGAATGAAGTTCGAGAGGCAGTTGAGCAGCGTCGTCTTCCCCGCGCCGGTTCCGCCCGAGACGAGAATGTTGAGGCGCGAGTGGACGCACGCCGCCAGGACTTCCGCGACCGCCTCCGGTACCGAGCCGAAATCGACGAGGTTTTTCATCGTGAGCGGCTTGGCGCCGAAGCGCCTGATCGAGAGGATCGGGCCATCGAGCGAAAGCGGCGGAATGATAGCGTTGACCCGCGATCCGTCCGGAAGACGGGCGTCGACCATCGGCGATGCCTCGTCGACGCGGCGGCCGACGCGCGAGACGATCCGGTCGATGATTTGCATCAGGTGCGCGTCGTCGCGGAAAGTCACATTCGCTTTTTCGAGCTTGCCGTAGCGCTCGACAAATACGGAGCTGTGGTTGTTGACCAGAATGTCGCTGATGTCGGGGTCCTTCATCAGCGATTCCAGCGGACCGAGGCCGAACGCCTCGTGCTGCACGTCGGTCACGAGCCGCTCGCGGTCGGCGCGGGAAAGCGGCAGCTGCTCCGCCATGACCAGCTCGCCGAGGATGCGCCGGATCTCGATCTTCACCAGCTCGACTTCCAACGTGGAGAGCTTGGTGAGATCGATCGCGTCGATGAGCTTTCGATGAATCCGGAGCTTCAGCTCCTGAAAGAAATGGTCCTGGTTGAGAGGGCCCGCCGTCGTAGGCTGGCGACTCTCACCATTCAACTTGAAATTCTCGTTGGCAGCCACCTGTTTCTCCAGCGATGCCTCTAGCTGACTTCGCGTTTCTTGTTAACTCGCGTATTTCGAGCCAAGCCGGGGAGCCACTTGTGCAGCACGCCGCGTTTTTCTTCCTCCGTCTCTTTGCTGTACGAGGAAGAGCCCTGGAGCGCGACGAGCCGCTCGGCGAGCCCGCGATAACCGCGCGCAAGATCGGTTTTCGACGCCGCCGTGACAATGGGAATGCCCTGGTTGATGGCGGAGATCGCCGTCGGATAGTCGTTTGGCAGCGTCCAGAAAACCTTTGTGGCGAGCGCCTTTTCCACGGCCTCTGCGTCGATGACCTTGCTCTTGATATAACGGTTCAAAACTAGGCGGATGTTCGTTTGGGCAACGCCCACGCGATGAAAAAGATCGATTGCGCGCCGGCTGTTCTTGAGCGACGGAATATCCATCTCTGTCACGAACACAACCTGATGCGACTTTTCGACCGCCGCGGCGACGATCTCGTCGAACTCCTTCGGCACGTCCACGATTATAAAGTCGAAAGACTGTACCAATGCGTCTAATATCTCCTCGACATCCGTGTGCTTGACGGCGCTTGCATCCTCGGCGTGAAACGGTTCCGCGAGTACACGCAAGCCGGATCCGTGCCGCACGAGAGAGCCTTCGACGAGCATCGGGTCGAGATGTTTTAAATTCCGGACGAGATCGAGAATCGTGTAGGATGCCTCGAGATTGAGGAAGCTCGTCACCGAGCCGAATTGCAGCACGAGATCGACGAGACACACCGACTTCCGGTGCTCCGCTGCCAGCGTGACCGCCAGGTTCGTGGCCACGGTCGTGGTCCCGACGCCTCCTTTATTGGAGAAGACGGTGATGATACGGCCCCGGCCGGTATTCTTCGACGACTGGAGATTGATCTTCGCGCGGATTCTCTCGAGCGACTGCACGACCGTGGGCCAGTTGAACGGCTGTGACAGAAACTCCTCGGCCCCCGAGCGCATCGCCTGGAGGATGATCTCCGTATCGCTGCTGCCGGAGGTCGCCACCAGATGAATGCCGGGAAACTTGATCTTGATCTCCTGAGCCAGAGCGAGCATGCGGCCGGGATCGCGACTTAAATCAAGGAGCACGATAGCCGGTCCGGTTTTTGCGCGGACGGCTTCGACGGCGTCATCGAAGCCGCGGATTTTTTCGCTGGCGTCGAAATCCCGTTCTTTATCGATCTGCTGCCGCAGAGCGACGAGAGCGATGTTGTCGTGACCGATCAGGATTACAGGTATCTTCATAGCTGCTTAATGCAACTCCTTCTCAGTGTAACTCCTTCGGAATATCCGCACCCGGGTCGTGGAGCATTGGAAACTGCGTCATGTCCGGATCGTCGTATTTTTGCGGCATCGGGGGTTCCGGCTTCTCCTTCTGCCCTTTCACGATTATTGGCGTGATGACGAAAACCAGCTCCGTCTCCTGATCTCTGAAGCGCGTCGAGCGGAACATCGCGCCGATGATTGGGAGGTCGCCGAGCCACGGAATCTTCGTCATATCTCTAATCGTTCGGCGATCGAGCAGGCCCCCGATGATGAGACTCTCGCCCTCGGCCAGCTCAACGCGGTTGACGCTTCTTCGGACCTTCAATCCGGGGATCTGAACGTTGCTGACGCTGATCGAGACCGACTGATCGATCTCACTAACTTCCGGAAAAACTCTCAAGTCGATGGTTTTCGACCAGGTGATCGTGGGAACGAAATCGAGACGGACGCCGAATGGTTTGAACTCGACGGTGACGTCATCGCGCGTGGCAATC
>Ga0075424_100005059_pt1 | contig 12560 bp, 13 predicted proteins | sample SoiMethybrSBSTD3_FD_75301 | JGI IMG/M metagenome (GOLD analysis project Ga0075424, IMG submission 75301) | Bulk soil microbial communities from a Populus tree surrounding site in Tennessee, USA - Soil MetaG P. TD hybrid SBSTD3 | ecosystem: Environmental > Terrestrial > Soil > Tree plantation... | reverse complement strand
CCGGGGAGCGAAGAACGTCCCGCTCCCCGGCTCCGTACGTTCATCGCCCGCTCAGCGGCTCTTCACGCGGAAATCGGCGCGACGGTTCTGGTACCGGCACTCCTCGGTCGCGTCCGTGCACTTCGGGTGCTCCTTGCCGTACGACACCGTCGCCATGCGGTCCTTGGGGATGCCGTTGGCCTCGAGGTAGTCCATCGTCGACTTGGCGCGCCGATCGCCGAGCGCCAGGTTGTATTCAGCCGTGCCGCGCTCGTCTGCGTTGCCCTCGATCAGCAAGAACGTATCGGCGTTCTCCTTGAGCCACGTCACGTTGCTCACCATCGTGTCGACCGCGTCTTGCCGCAGGTTGGCCTTGTCGAAATCGAAGTAGACCGACTTCAGCTCGGGCGCGACCACGTACTCTTCGTTCTTCGGCCGCTGCATCACTTCCTCGGCCTTGGGCTTGTCGGGCTCCTGCGCTTGCGGCGCGGGCGCCATCGCGACGGCTGCCGGCGGCGGCGCGGCGGCGACGATCGGCGGTGGCATCACCTGCGCGGCCTGGGGCGGAACCTCTCGAGCCGGCAAGTTCGACCCGCCCTGACGAGCCAGGAGCAGACGAACCTTCCGGCCCTTGACCTCGCCGATCATCTGATCGCCGTTGACGGTCAAGTTTGCCGTGAACACCCGCTCGTCCGGGTCGTGCGAGAGCCGCACCTTCGACCCGTCGATCGTGGCGAAGACGCGAATTCCGAAGAGGCCCTGCTGGCGAACTTCCCAGGGGACCGATTCGGCGGCGGTGGCATTGTCGAGGACCATCTTCCCGTAGCCGGCATCACCTTTCTGAACAAGCTCCAGGATGAGGTTCTCCTGGCGTGGCGCATTGAAGAGTCCCGTGCCGATCCACGATCCGACCCACTTGCCGGAGATGTCCGCGCCGGTCGACGACGCGCTGGGCGCCGGCGCAGCGGGCGCGGGCACAGGCGCAGGCGTTTTCGCGGCGACGGGCGCGTTCGCGGCGGGAGTCGGCGTCGCGGCGACAGGCGTCGGGGTCACGCTGGCGGGGTCCGTGCTCGTCCCAGCGGCCGGAGCGCCCGTGGTGTCGGTGGTACCGGCCGCAGTCTCGGTCGGCGGGTTGTCGACGAGGGTCGCCGACGGCTCCGACGAGCTGAAGACGGAGCATGCGGCGAGAAGAGGGATCATGGCCAGCACCAGTAGCACGCGCATAGAGCCTCCTGACGCAAACCTGCGTTCACAGTTGCCAGTGGCACGTGTCGTGCCAGACTTGAAAAACTATTGGGGGTTGGGACTTAGGGACCGGTGCGCCGTACGGGGGTGACAGGATTACACGTCAGATCGTGACAACTCTGACAGAACTGGGCGGCCGCGGAGGCTATCGAATCGTCGCGGTGAGCGCCATCGTGGTCTCGGTCGCGGTGTCGCTGGCGCGGTAGCCGAGGATCCGACGGGTGAGCTCGTGAGTCTGGGTCGTGGCGCCGCCCAGCATCACCGGCCGGCCGCTCGGGACCACCAGCTCGGTCGACGCTTCGTTGACCTCGATCACCCCCGACCGGTCGGCCGAGAGCCAGCTGATCGTGGGCGTCAACCGCACTTTGATCTGGTTGCCGGGCAAGATCGCGGCGCCGACCTTCAGGGAAGTACCGACGTCCTTGAACTGCACGCCGGTGGTGACGTAGCCGGCGCCGGTCAGGTAGTCGCGATAGTAAGTGACCTGGGAATAGGGGATCTGGCTCGCGACCAGGAGCGTCGACTCGCCGCCGTCCTGGACGATCGTGAACATCCCGGTCGACGTCTGCACGCGGCGCTGCGTGCTGTCCACACCCACGCGGCCCGAGGAACGCGCCCCTCCTCGGTCGGTGATGATCACGCGTCCGCTGCCATCGACCGCGTCGCGGTTCTGCGTGCTCGTTTGCCGAAACTCGAAGGACACTCTCACCTGCTTGCCGCTCTGCGCGGTCGCAGCCCCGTGTGAACCGGCGCCCATGATCAGCAGGAGCACGAGAACCCGGATCGCACTCACATCTTCAGACTAGCCTCTCTGACACCAGGGGTGGCCAAAAAGCTTGAACCTCGGGGCCGTGATTGGCACCCTGCTGCCATGTCCGCGCGCCGGTCCCGCCTCGTGCTCGTCGCAGTGCTGGCGTTCGCCGCGCTCGTGGTCGGGCTCCCGGCCGGCCGGGCGCCGCTCTGGGATCCGAACGAGGCGCGCTACATGCTCCTGGCTCGCGACATCCTCGACAGCGGCCGGTGGCTCATTCCCGACTTGCGCGGCGTGCCGTATCTCAACAAGCCCCAGCTCTTCTTCTGGTCCGTGGCGGTCGCGTCGCTGCCCGGCGGCGAGGTGACGGAATGGACGGCGGCGCTGCCCGCGGTGTTTTCGTCGATCGCGACCGTCGCGGCCGCCTTCGCGATCGGCGCCCGGATCTGGGGTGTGAGCACCGGCGCGATGTCGGCGCTCGTGCTCGCCTCCACGATCGGCTTTTTCGCGATCGGCCACCGCGGCCAGTCGGACGTGATGGTGACGGCGTGGACGTGGTGGGCGTTCTACGCCCTCGTCGTGGCGCGTCGGGCCGGCTATACGGCGCTCCCGCTCGTCGCCTACTACGCCTGTGTCGCCGCCGCGATCATGAGCAAAGGACCGATGGGCCTGCTCGCGCTCGTCGGAGGCTTCGTCGCGATCGCCCTCACCGACGGGTGGCGCACGCTCATCCGGTTGCGTCCTGTCCTCGGTCTCGCCGTCATCGTGGTGCTCCTGGCTCCGTGGTACGGAACATATCTCGTCGGCCACGGATCGGAATTCGTCGGCGACACCGTCGTCGGTCACTACGGAAGCTGGGCGTTCCGGCGCGGCGCGCTCGCGCGCCTCGAGAGCCTCTGGGTTCTCGCGTACGCGCTGCCGTGGACGATCTTTCTCGTGGGCGCGGCGACGTGGTGGCGACGGCTCCCCGACGCCGAGCGGCGGCTTATCGCCGCGTGGACCCTCACGATCTGGCTGCTGATCGGCCTGAGCGGCATTCACCGCGCCCGCTACCTGATCCCCATCTATCCTGGTCTGGCGCTGCTCGTCGGCGAGTTCCTCACACGAGCGACGGCGCGCGGCGGTGGCCGCGCGCTGCGCGCCGCCCTGTTCGCGGTCGCGGGGCTGGCGATGGTCGTCGCCGCGTTCGCGCTCTCGCCGGCCGCACGGCTGATCGGTGGGGAAGGCCGGCCATGGGTACCGGACTCGCGCGCTGAGATCGCGCTGATCGTCGTCTTGCTGGCGGCAACGGCTCTGGGGGCCGTCCTGGCCGCGCGGCGGGAGGCGTTCGTCCAGGGCGGGCTCGTCGTGGCGCTCGGCGTCGGGGCGATTCTGGTGATCGAGGGCGCCCGCTATCCGGCCAGGTTCGCGCGGGACTTCGACGTCCGGCCGATCGCGGCGGCCGCGAGCGCTTTGACGGCACCCGGCGCCGCGGTGCGGGTGTACCCTGACATCTGGCTGACCTACGACTTTTATCTGCGCCGTCCCGTCGTCGAGCTCGATCGCACCCACGTCGAGCAGCTGCTGGCGGGTCCGGCGAGCGGAGCCGTGATTATGTCGAGGAAGTCGTGGACCGGGCTCCAGCCTCTGGCGCATCCCTCGTGGCACATCGTCGCGGCTCGCCGCGTGGCCAACGACGAGATGCTGGTTCTGAGCCGGGGCGGCGCGTGATGACACACGAGGTCGGGCTCTCGATCGTTCTTCCCGTCTTCAACGAGGCGCAGAGTCTGCCCGTGCTCTGGGAGGAGCTGCAGGCGGTCCTCAAGACCGTCGAGGATTCGGCCGAGGTGATCGTGGTCGACGACGGCTCCACGGACTCGAGCGTCGAGTTCGTGCGGCTCCTGCAGGCAACCGACTCGCGCGTGCGCCTGATCCGGCTCGCGGCCAACCGCGGCCTCTCGTCCGCGCTGGCGGCCGGGCTGCGCGCCGTCCGCGGGCGCATCGTCGTCACCCTCGACTCCGACCTGCAGTCCGACCCGGGCGACATTCCCCTGCTGCTCGCTCAGCTCGATCGCTGGGACGCGGCGTGCGGGTGGCGCCAGGCGCGGCGCGACCCGTGGCTCAAGCGCATGTCCTCACGCATCGCCAACACGGTGCGCGGCGCCGTGCTCGGCGACCAGGTGCGCGACAGCGCGTGCTCGCTTCGCGCGATGCACCGGCGCTGCGTCGACAGTCTCCAGTTCTTCGACGGCTTCCATCGATTCGTGCCGGCGCTGCTCCGCCAGGCCGGCCATCGCGTGATCGTGGTGCCCGTGAATCACCGCCCGCGACGCTTCGGCGTCTCGAACTACGGCGTCCGCAATCGCGCGTGGCGAGGCGTCGTGGATCTGTTCGGGGTGCGCTGGCTGCAGGCGCGGCGGCTTCGCTACGAGGCTCGCGAGGAGCCGCCGGACGCGTCGTGACGGCGCGCGGCGGCTACGGTCGCCGGGTCGCGATACAGATGACGTGCGGGTACGGAAGAAAATCGAGCATCGCGTGACGCCGCACCTCGAACCCCGCCTCCCGTAGCGCGGCTCCGAGCTCGTCCCCGCTCCAGTAGCGCACCGGGGTCGTCGGCGCCATCAGCTTGTCGAGCGTCCAGGTAAACCAGCGCTTCGGCGCCGGGCGCGTGTCGACGTCTTTGACGACGAGCACGCCGCCCGGGGCGAGGCAGGCGTGGAGCCGGCGCAGCAGCGGCGGCACGGTGTCCGGGGCGATATGGTGCACGATGTCGAGCATGTAGGCGGCCGCGACCTCGCCGTCGCCCTTGAAGGTCCGCGCGTCGCCCTCTTCGTACGCGACGTTCTCGATCGACAGCCGCGCCGCCGCGCGGCGCGCCATCGCGATGCGTCGCGGGTTCAGATCGATGCCGTGAACGAAGCGCGCGGGTGCCGTCGCGGCGTAGTAGAGCGAGAACAGACCGAAGCCGCATCCGATGTCGAGCACGGGCCCCGACGGCGGCAGATACTGCCCGATCTCGTCGAGGAAGCGCTGGCGCAGGATCCAGAACCGCACCCAACAGTAGGCGCGCACGATCGGGTCGTCGTAGGCGCGAATGATGCGGCGGATGATGTCAGCGCGCATACACGAGGTACCCGTCGCCCCGCCGATCGATCCGGTAGGCCGAGAGCCTCTCTCGAAGTCCGGCGAAGCCGTCGACGCGCTCGTAGCCGCCCGCGGGCCACCCGCGCTCGAACAGCACGACGAACTTCGGCGGATGCGCGTCGAAGCTCGTGAGGAACTCGTCGCGCAGCCGCCGGATCATCGGCGCCTGGACGTCGTGATAGAAGTGGAAGTCGTAGATGAACCGCGTCGGCTGGACGGCGTGGAGCCGCAGCAGCGCGTGGACGCCGGCCTCGGTGGTGTCCAGTACCTGCACGAAGTCCTCCGGCGCGATCCTACCGCCCAGGTCCGCCACGACCGCGCTGACCCGGCGCTCCTTTGCCGCGACCCACGCGGCGTCGGACGCCTCGACCCCCTTGATCCCGAGCATCGCGGCGGCCGCGACGATACACGCGAGCAGCGGCACCGCCGCCAGGCGGCTGGCTTCGACCAGCCGCGGCATCTCGGCGAACAAGGCGACCGCCGCGAAGGCCGCGAACGGATAGAGATGGTACTCCCAGCCCTTGCCCTGGCCGAAGAAGTGGACGACGCCGTAGCCGAGCCCCATGGTCACCACCGCGTGTCTCGTACTGAAGCGGCGGCCCGCGAGGGCGGATCCGAGCGAGAGCGCCACGCCGGCCGCGATCGGAAGCCACACGTGCCATCGATAGAAGGTCCAGCGATCCGGTCGCCCCAGGCGCGAGTAGAGCGGCACGAGATAGCGGACCACGATGTCGTACCACGCGGGGAGCGCGCCCACCGCGGCGAGCCAGGCGACGACGGCGAGCGACGGCACGATGATCGCCGCCGCGAAGATCCCCACCGGAGCCGCGACGGTTCGCGCTAACCGCCGCCGCGCGGCCGGCGTGGCACCGTCGGCGGCGCCCTCGCTCTCGAGCAGCCCGCGTCGGCGCGCCACGACCGCGACGAGCACGAGCAACGCCGCGGCGAGCAATCCGGCGTAAGGCTTCACCGTGATCCCGGCGCCGAGCGCCAGCCCGCCCCACGCGAGGCTCGCGCGGTCACCCGGACGCTCGGCCCAGCGCGCGACGGCGAGCGCCGCCAGCAACAGGAACGGACACAGGAGAAAGTCGCGCTGTCCCGTCTGCCAGGCTCCGGCGGCCAGATGGTAGGCCGCCATGAACAGGCCCGCGCCGGCGGCCGCGAGCCGTCCCCACGGCGCGGCCAGCGCCGCGGCGGCGAGCGACGTCGCCGCCAGCCACACGAGATCGAACGCGCGCCATCCGGCGTCGCCGGCGCCGAACAGCTTGAGCGCGGTCAGGTGCAGCAGGTAGACGCCCGGGAAATTCATGTCGAAGAGGTCCCGATACGGCACGGCGCCCTCGCTGATCCGCCAGGCGATGTAATGCATGAGCGGCGCGTCGTGGATCAGCGGCCAGCCGCGCGAGCGCCATGCCAGCACACCCACGAGTCCGGCCAGACCGAGGACGACCAGGCTACTCGCGGAACTCTTGATCGAGGATCTCGCGGATGAAGCGATCGATCGAGACGGGATAGAAGCGCACGTCCGGCGTCGCGATGACGCCCGTGTTGATGACCTCGCGCTGCGACAGCTCCTCGAGCACACGCTCGAGATGGCCGGGCGCGTCCCGCTCCTGGCGGCGAATGCGGAGCTCCTCGCTCTCGAGCGAGACCCGCGAGGCGTAGCGGAAGCTGAACACGCGCGCGATCAGGCGCTGATCCATGAGCTCGGTCTCGTTGAACATCTCGCCGTAGGTCGGGCTGCCGGCGCCGATGACGAGCCGCGGCGACACCTTGATGCGGCCGCGAACCTCCACCGAGCGGCCGGGCTGATCGTGCTCGGGCCCGACCAGGATGTAGGGCAGCACGTGGTAGCCCGTGATGATCCCGGTGAGGGGCTTGCGCACCACCTGCGTCTCGTCGAACACGTGGCGCAGGAACTCTAGATCTTGCCAGTCGTCGGCCATGCGCGGTAGTGTACCAGCGGCATGGAGCCGCGCCCGAGTCCGTCTCGGCCCCTCGTTCGCGCCGACGTTACGCCTCTCTCCGCCGGAGCCCAGTGGGTGCACCACTGCGAACGCTGCGGCGAGCGGATGGAAGAGCGCCAGTGCAAGATCGTCTGCAAGAACTGCGGCAGTTGCAGAGATTGCTCGGATCCCTGATCCTCGACTCTCTTACGTCGTAACCCACCCCTCGTGACATCCGCAGCCGACCGTTCGTGGGCCGTCTTTCCAGCGGGATCACACGGCGAGTACGACCTGCCTCGCGAGCTCACGATCGTGCTCGCTCGCGGCGAGGGCGCCACCGTCTGGGACACGGACGGCCGCGCGTTCACCGACTTCACGATGGGCTGGGGATCTGTGATTCTCGGCCACGCCCACCCGGCGATCGTCGAGGCGGTCCGCCGCCGCGCGGCGCTCGGCTCGAACTTCGCGTACGTCACCGACGCCTCACTCGAGCTCGCCGAGGAAATGGCGCGGGCGGTCCCGTGCGCCGAGCGCTTGCGCTTCTGCGCCTCGGGCACCGAGGCCACCGCGTACGCCGCGCGGCTCGCGCGTGCCTATACCGGACGCTCGCGCATCCTGAAATTCGAGGGCGCGTACCACGGCGCGAACGAGGTCGGCACGGTGAGCCTGTTCCCGCGCCGCCTCCTCGCGTTTCCGCAGGGCGAGCCCACGTCGGCCGGCGTGCCGGCGAGCGCCGTCGACGACGTGCTGGTGGCGCCGTACAACGATCTCCGCAAGACCACGGCGATCCTCGCGGCCCATCGCGACGACGTCGCCGCCATCATCGTCGAGCCGCTCCATCGCTGCACACCGCCGCAGCCCGGGTTCCTCGCCGGGCTGCGCGAGCTCACGGCCGAGCTCGGCGTGCTCTTGATCTTCGACGAGACCGTCACGGGATTCCGCCTCGCGTACGGCGGCGCGCAGGAGTACTACGGCGTGCGGCCGGACCTGGCGACCTACGGCAAGGCGCTCGGCGGCGGCTATCCGATCGGCGTCGTGGCGGGCCGGGCCGACGTGCTCGACCTCGTGCGCGAAGATCGGCTCGGCCAGGATCGCTACGTGTGGTTCGCCTCGAGCATCGGGGGCAATCCCGTCTCCGCCGCGGCGGCGGTCGCCACCCTGGGCGAGCTGCGGCGCGAGGGCACGTATCCGCGCCTCTTCGCGCTCGGCGAGTCGCTGCGCGGCGGGCTCGTCGCGGTGCTGAAGCAGGAAGGCGTCACCGCGCAGGTTCAGGGCGACGGTCCGCTCGCGGCGATCGTCTTCACCGATCACGAGGTCGTCGACTACCGGACCGCGTTCGCCTCCGACCGGGCTCGCGCCCGCGCCTTCCTGCTGGGCCTGTTCCGGCGCGGCATCTTCCTGAATCCGATGTCGACGAAGCTGTACCTCTCGCTCGCCCACACCGGCCCGGACATTCAGCGGTTTCTCGACGTCGCCCGCACCACGCTTCGCGAAGACTGTCGCGGCCGCTGACTCGCGCCGCTGCGCTACGGCGCCTCGGGAGGTCGCGTCCTGGGCGGGGGCGGCGTACCGCCCGGCGCCGGCGACGGGTCGGCCGCGGCGATGTGGTCCATGTCCGGCTCGAGCTGGAGCGTGTCCGCGATCTTCGTGTAGCTCGAGAACATCTGCGTGACGCCGAGCACCTCCATCACGCCGCGCTCGCCGACGCCGAGCCGCCGCATCTCGGCCAGATGGAACGCCGTCCCGAACTCAGAGCGGGTCGTGACCGAGACCGCGAACGCGAGGGCCTCTTTGTGGCGGCGCGTGAGGGTGTTGTCGGTGAACACGCGGCGGGCGGCGCCCCACAGGTCGGCCAGATAACCCGGATCGGACGCCACCCGGCGGAACGCCACCGGTACGTCGGCGCGGTCGTAAAAGGCACGGATCTCGGTGAACACGGTCTGCGCCTCGGCGCTCGGGCTCGCCGGCTCGAGCGATTCCAGCGGTGAGTCGGCGACGACGTTGAGCGCGTTCGTGACGCCCACCAGGAGGGCAGCCTCGTACCACGGCGCGTCGCCGGCCATTCCCTGCAGCTTCCCGGCTGCAGTGTGGGCGCGTACTCAGTACGCGCAGGCGTTGACGCCGCTGACGACCGCGGCGACCATCTCCTTCTCCGCCCGGCTGAATTCCCCGGGCGTCATCGCGCGCTTCATCGCGCGCCCGTGAAAGGCGCCGAGCTCCGGATCCCACGCCATCACCCGGCTCATCGCCGGCGGCTGCGCGAAGTCGTACTTGAACCACGCCTTGGCAACTTCGAAGAGCTTCTGGATGGGCTCGGGATACTCCCCGGCGTCCCTGAGTCTCACCGTCGGCATCGATTCAGCTCCTTTCGCCGCTCCGCGCGCTTCCCGCGGCCGCCCCGTGGATCAGCCAGCGGCCGGGCCAGCCGTCGACCGCGCAGTCGGCCCGGACCGCCCGCTCGCGCGCCAGGGTCTTCACCGCCCGCGCGACCTCGTCGGACGGCAGGCCGAACAGGCGCGCGAGCTGCCGCTCGGTCGTGAACACCGCGCCGCGCGTGTAGCGCTCGATCAGCCCCGAGACGGCCGTCTCCCGCGAGAGCCGGCGGCCTTCGGCGACGTTGTCCGGCAGCCACGTCTCGAGCAGGTCCCAGCGATAGGAGAAGGTCGGCTCGTAGCGCTCCTCGCTCTTGACGAGCCAGAGTCCCTGCTGGAGCTCCGCCATCGCGCGCTCGAACTCGCGGGTCTTCGAGGGCTCCAGCATGAACACGTTCGCGCGCAGCTCGCGCGTGTACTGCGGGTGCTCGGCGAGCATCGCGTCCATGATCCGGCGGCCCGTGTGGGAGAGTCGCCCCGCGTCGTACTCCACGCGGTAGTCGCGCGCCCGCTGGCGGCCGCGCACGAGCGCGTAGAACATCGGGAACAGCTCGAGCGAGACCAGGAGCGGCCGGCCCTTGAGGAGCTTGCCGTAGTACACGCGCTTGCTCGCCGGCAGGGTGTCCTTGAGGTCCCAGGTGAGGCCGATGCCGGCGTCATGGTGCGAGTGCCGGGGCCAGCGCGGGTTTGCCTTGCCGGCCACCGCCTCCCAGAGACAGGCAACGCCTTCGGGGAACCGGTAGAAAGTCGAGCAGAACCCGACGTCGCGCACGAACGCGAGCGCCGCGCGCTCGCCCTGGACTCGGCGCGCCGGCAGCCGGCGAAACCGGCGGTCGCGAAGCCGATGCAGCGAGTCGGGTGTCACGCGATCTCCTCAAGCAGGCCTCTCATTGACCATATTTCTGTCGCTGTTGTAAAGTGCGCTCCATGAAAAAGAAGAAGGCCACGAAGGCGGCGGCGCCGAAGCGGGCCGGTAAGAAGCCGGCTGCGCCGAAGCAAGCCAAGTCGGGCGGGACCTATACTCCCAAGCCCGTCCAGGGCAACGGTTGGGCGCCGTTCCGCTACCCGCCGCAGTAACGGACGCTCCTGGACAGGTTCCTGCCCCACCTGGCGCCCGGCGCCGTGCTGCTGCTGGGCGCCACGGTCATCTTGAAGACCGCCTCGATCCAGGAGGCGGTCGCCACGTCGGCGCCCGTCTATTCGTGGGTCATCTTCGGCGTCGGGATCCTGCTCGGCTGGCGATTCAAGCGTAGCCAGCTCGTCGTCGCGCTGGTGGTCCTCCTGGCCGCCGATCGTGCTATCGCGTCTCCGTTCTTGAGCTCGTCGGGGCAGGTTGGCGGCATCGTGTACTCGGCCGTCGCCGTCCTCCTGCCACTCGATCTCGCCGCAATTGCGTGGCTCTCGGAGCGCACCATGTCGACGTGGCAAGGCCGTATCGTCGAGGGCGCAATCATTATCCAGCCGCTCGCGATCGCCCTGCTCCTGCGCCCGGAGCTGTCGACGGTCGCCCACACCATGCAACAGGGCCTCGTGCTCAGCGGCCTGCAGGTCACGAGGATTCCGGCGGTCGCGCTGATCGCCTTCCTGGTCGCGATCGCGGCGACCGCCCTGCGCTTCGTCGTCCGCCGGACCGTGATCCAGGCGAGTCTCGCCTGGGCGCTGCTGGCCGCGCTCCTCGGCCTTCACGGCACCGGGTCCGCGTCGACGGTCTATCTGGCGACCGGCGGGCTCGTCCTCATCGTGTCGCTGATCGAGACTTCGCACCGGATGGCGTTCAGCGACGAGCTGACCGGGCTTCCATCACGCCGCGCCTTGACCGACGCGCTCATGCGCCTGCCCGAGGTCTACACGATCGCGATGATCGACATCGATCACTTCAAGAAGCTCAACGACGAGTACGGCCACGCCGCCGGCGATCAGGTCCTGCGCATGATCGGCTCGACCTTGACCCGCACCGAGGGCGGCGGCCGGCCCTTCCGCTATGGCGGCGAGGAATTCGCGGTGCTGTTTCCGGGCAAGTCGGCCGAGGACGCGCTGCCCTATCTCGAGGATCTGCGCGAGGCCATCGAGGCCTCAAGCTTCACCCTTCGCGGCCGCGATCGGCCGAAGGTGCGCCCCGAGAAGCCGGTGCGCTCGAACGGCGGGCGGCGCCGGATCGAGATCACCGTCAGCATCGGTGTCGCGGAGCCGGATGAGACCAGCGTCGAGCCCGACGACGTCATTCGCGCCGCCGACCAGGCGCTGTATCACGCGAAGCGGACGGGCCGCAACCGAATCTGCGTCGCCGAGTAGCGCCGGCGGCTGAAAAAGGCCCATCTGCTTCGTTGGCGGCTTCGGCCCTCCCTGCGGCGTATGCGGCATACGCCTCAGTCGGGCCTCAGCCGCCGCCTCGCAGCTGGACCTTTTTGAGCCGCCGGCTCGCGTGAGGCCCAGCCGGGTTAGTCCAGGCCCCAGGTGAAGACGCGGATTGGCGTGACTTCGATGATGACCGAGTCTTTTTCGTCGAGCGTGGCGTCGCGGGAGTATTGCGGATACTTCCGGTACAGGCGCGCGCGGATCTTCCTGAACCGCGGGCCCCTGTCGTAGAGGCGCGCCGTGCCCTGCACCGTGGCGCCCTTGATGTGCGTCCAGTCGTCGGAGTAGAGGTCGACGGTCACCGCGACCCGCGGGTTCTCGACGAGGTTCAACGCCTTGCGGCCGTCGGCCGCCGAGGCGTAGTAGATCTTGCCGTCCGCCACCACCTGGCACACCGGGACGAGATGCGGCATGCCGCGCGAGTTCGCGCTGGCCACGCGACAGATCCGCTCGCGGTCGAACCATTGCGCGATCGATTTCTTGAGCTTCATCGGCTACCGGCCTTCGCCGGATCGCCGGCGAATCGCAGCACGGCCTCGATCACCGCCGCCGGCTGCTCCTCGGGAATGAAGTGGCCCGAGCCGGGCACCGCGTGACCCACGACCTGCGCGCACCGCTCTTTCCAGACGCCGAGCATGTCGGGCACCTGCGGCCGGCGGCCGCCGGCCTCGCCCCACAAGATCAGGGTCGGGGCCGCGACCTTCTTGTCGCGGTCGGCGCCGTCCTGCTCGAGATCGATCGTCGCGCCGGCGCGGTAGTCGTCGAAGGCGGCGCGCATCGCCCCGGGCT
>Ga0075424_100005058_pt1 | contig 12561 bp, 10 predicted proteins | sample SoiMethybrSBSTD3_FD_75301 | JGI IMG/M metagenome (GOLD analysis project Ga0075424, IMG submission 75301) | Bulk soil microbial communities from a Populus tree surrounding site in Tennessee, USA - Soil MetaG P. TD hybrid SBSTD3 | ecosystem: Environmental > Terrestrial > Soil > Tree plantation... | reverse complement strand
GCCTATTCGAGCATGAGTCAGCTTGGCTACATTGTTGCCGCGATCGCGCTGATGAGCCATCTGGGCTGGGTCACGGCGCTGTATCTTGTGGCCAATCATCTCTTGGTGAAAGGCATCTTGTTTCTCGTCGCCGCTGGCGTGATCGTCCGAACCGGCACGTGTCAACTTGCCGATCTGGGCGGGCTTGCCCGCTCGATGCCTCTCACATTCGTCGCCGCGGCCATCGCCATTGTTGCGATGTCGGGGTTACCCCCGCTTGCGGGCTTCGGCGGAAAGTGGTTGCTGCTGAGCGCGATGATGGAGAAAAGTTGGTACGGGCCGGCCTTGATGACGCTGCTGGCGACTTTTGTTGGCTTCCTCTACATGGCACGTTTTATCCAGGCGATCTTTTTTGAGTCTAACAAGGCCAGGCGTCACAGCGTGATGGAAGCACCACTCCTCTTTCTGATACCGCAATATCTTCTGGTCGCAGGCATCTTGGTGATGTCTTTTTTTCCGAAGCTTCTGATCGAGCCGGTCTCTCAGGCGATCGATCCGCAATTTGCTTCGACGCTGGTGTGGCAGGGCATGTCGCTGGAGATGATCTACGGCTATTGGAATCCTCTCCCGGTCATGGCGTTTGCAGTGATCGTTTCGGCGATAGTGTTTGGATTGTTCTGGTCGATACGACGGGCTGGCTGGCTTTCTTCCGGCGCCACGCCTGTCGGCCTGCATCATTTCTTCGTGAAAGTCTTCGCTACTTTGACGCCGCCAATCGCCACGGCACTCTGGGGCGGCCTGACCGCTGCCACAACGTCGCTCGCGCAACGCTCGCGGACGCTCTACACAGGCAACGGCCAGACATACAGCTTGTACATCCTGTATTACTTTCTTGTTTTGTACATCGCCGGTGGAGGCGTTCGTTAGCTAAAACGATCCGAGCGTCGAACCTAAAAATATCACGGCGACCAAGGCCAAAATCGGACCCACAATATTGGCCATGACCATATCGAAATAACTCTTGCGGTGCGTTGATCCACACACAGCGAGCAGCGTCACGACGGCGCCATTGTGAGGCAGGCTGTCAAGCGTTCCTGAGCCAATCACAGCGATACGATGCATCAATGCCGGATCTATTCCGGTCTCGGACGCAAGACGCAAATATGTCCCGCCAAGCGCATCGAGGGCGATGGTCAAGCCGCCGGACGCAGATCCGGTCAAGGCGGCAAGAACATTCGTGGCGATAGCGAGTGAAACTAGTGGCCCTCCGGCGATCGAGAGCACCCAGTCCCGCACCATCGCAAATGCGGGGAGCGCGGCAACGACCGCGCCGAATCCGACCAGGCTCGCGACGGCAAAAATAGGCAGCACGGCCGCATTCGCGCCCGCATCCATGCTGGCCCGCAGATCGGGGAGGCGTTGCCAGTTGATCACTATGAGCGTGGCGCTGGCGCCAGCGAGCGCAACCGCAACCGACCACACTCCTGCGACCGCGGCAAGCGACGTGCCGCCCCAGCGCTCTTCAGCCAGGAACGAGAAATCGAGACGCGACAAGATGAAGATTGACATTAGCAGGTTGAACGCAACGACCACCAAAAGGGGAAGAATTGCCATGCCGACCGACGGTGTCGTGTCGGCATGCTTCCCATGCGCAATCTCGGCGGGATCGAATTCGTGCGCAGCCGTGGCGCGTTCGCGGATGAACTGATCGTCCGCGACCTGCTTGGGCATCATGTCGGCTGCGCCCCCGAATCCTTCGCCGGACCTGCGCGCCAAAGCTTCCGCGCGACCAAGCCACCACAGCCCGAATGCCAGCATGATTGCCGATGCAATAATTCCCAATCCCGGCGCCGCAAACGGCGTGGTGCCAAAAAACGGCATCGGAATCGTGTTCTGGATCGCGGGCGTTCCCGGCATTGCCGACATGGTGAAAGTGGACGTTCCAAGGGCAATCGCTGCCGGCATCAGCCGCTGCGGTATGTTGGCTGCCTGGAATAGCGCGCGGGCCATCGGCGCGAGCACAAAAAAGGCGACGAAAAGACTCACGCCGCCGTAGGTGACAAGTGCGCCAGCCAGCACAACCGCCAGAATTGCGCGCTGGTGCCCAAGCTTTTCACTCATGAAATTGGCGATGGTTTGCACGGATCCGCTGTCGTCCATGAGTTTTCCGAACAGGGCGCCGAGCAGGAATATCGGGAAGAATTGCGCGACGAATTGCGCCGCGCTGCCCATGAAAGTCTGGGTCCAATGGGCAAGAAGGGGTTCCCTCGCGGCGGCGGCCGCCACCAAGGCAACAGCCGGGGAGAGGAGAAGCACGCTCCAGCCTCGAAAAGAAAGCCAGATAAGAAGTCCGAGCGCAGCCAATATACCAGCGAGACCCATTGCATCAGACCTGCTGCAGCAGAACATCAAGGTCGATAGAGGATTGCTTACCTACGTTTCCTGCGTGGGTACTGAGGAAGGATTCGGCTGAACGTCGTCCTTCATCGCGCAACATGCATAGAAAGTCCCATTCGGCATTGAATTTGGACGATGCCCCAAGCGTGGGAAGCACTGAGCTTGCGATCAGATGAATGCGCATGTGAGCCCATTGCGCGCCCTCGCTGCTTCCTGGATCCGCGACTTGCCGTAGTAGGGCGATCATGCGCAGCTCCTTGAGCAGCGTTGCGTTAAACGAGACCTCGTTCAATCGATCGAGAATTTCGCGCGCTGATCGTGGAGTACCTGGGCGTTCCACGGGATTGACAGCTACAAGAAGTGTGTCTCGCGACTTGCATTCGCGGACGAGGGGCGTGATTGTCGGATTGCCGGAATAGCCGCCATCCCAATAGGGCTCTCCTTCGATTTCGATGGCCTGGAACAGCGTCGGCAGACAGGCCGTCGCCAGAAGGACGTCGGGCGTAATCTCGGCGTTGCGAAAGACGCGTCCGCGACCCGTTCGAACGTTGGTGGCTGTTACAAACAATCGGATCGGAGCTCGCTTTACCTGATCGAAGTCAACCGAATCGGCGAGGACATCGCGCAGCGGATTGGTGCCGCGCGGGGCCAGGTCGTAGGGAGAGAAAACCCGGCTGGCCAGGTCGAAAGCGAGATAGAATGGCGATGTGTCGAGCGTCCAGCGGCCGAGCATGATATCCAGCGGACTGCGCCGAATGGGGCTAAACCGCGCCGAGTGAGAAACACGTTTCCAGAAGGCATCGAGCGCAGACCTAGCGCCTTCGGGTCCACCCGCGGTAAATCCGGCGACTAACACGGCACCATTCATTGCTCCTGCGGAAGTGCCCGATATGCCATCGATGCGCAGCCACGGTTCTTCCAGGAGGCGGTCCAGCACACCCCACGTGAAGGCGCCGTGAGACCCGCCTCCCTGCAATGCAAGGTCTACGAGCACTGGATCACGATCGGATCTCGGTTGTTTCACTATCGTAACCTCGTATTCGACGCGCTATCGGCCGACTGACGGCGTTGCGCTAGTGCACCAGTGCGAGCTTCGCATCCGAGCGAACTTCTTTTCCGCGGAACCAGGCCACATAAAGTGTCGGAAGGAAAACAAGCGTAAGGATTGTTCCGACAAGCAACCCTCCCATGATGGCGAAGGCCATCGGTCCCCAGAACACCGTTGGCGCGATCGGAATCATGCCGAGAACCGTTGAGATCGCCGTCAGCATGATCGGGCGGAAACGGGTGCTGCTCGCGTCGACCGTCGCTTGCCAGATGTCCTTGCCCTGACTTCTTTCAGCTTCAATTTGGCCGATGAGGATCACGGCGTTCTTGGTGATCATGCCGAGCAGCGCCAGAATGCCGAGGATGGCGACGAAGCCAAGCGGCTTGCCGGACAATAGCAGGGCCCCCACGACGCCGATCAGTCCGAGCGGCCCAACGCTCAGAACGATAAACAGACGGGAGAAGCTTCGCAGCTGCACCATCAGAACGGTGAACATGATCAGGAGCATCGCTGGCACGACGGCAACCACCGAAGCCTGTGCCTTCGCGCTGTCCTCCACGACGCCTCCCAGCGCAATCCGGTAGGGCCGCGGCAGAGTCTTGTTCAGCTCCGCGATCGACGGCGCCAATGCGTCAACGACCGTTGCAGGGAGCACCGCCGCTTTGACGTCGGCCTGCACTGTCAGTGTCGGAACGCGGTCACGACGCCAGATCAGGGGCTGCTCCTGGTCATAGGTGAACGATGCAAATTGGCTCAGCGGCACGGTTCGTCCGTTCGCAAGCGGGACCTGGATGGACCTCAGCGTATCGAGCGAGATTCGTTCTTCATCGGTCGCGCGCGTAATCACGTCGACCAGATAGATGTCGTCGCGTACCTGCGTGATGGCGCTGCCCGAAATGACTGTATTGAGCACGCTCGCGAGCGCTTGTGAGCTTAGCCCCAGCAGACGTGCCTCGTTCTGGTCGATCTGGATTCGCACCTGTCGTGCTGGCTCGAACCAGTCGTAGTTGACGTGCACCACCTGCTGATTTGTTGCGACAGTCTGGGCCAGCTTCAGGGCAATGTCTCGCACCTGGGCGATGTCCGGCCCACTGATGCGATACTGAAGCGGCCATCCGACCGGCGGGCCCAGCTCAAGCGTGGAGACGCGGCTGACAAGGTTGGGGAATTCGTCGGCCAGAACCTTTTCAAGCTTCTGCCGCAGCCGTTCGCGCGCGGGCACGTTCTTGGCGACGACGACAGCCTGGCTGAAGAAGTTGTTCGGAAGCTGGACGTTCAGCGGCAGATAGAATCGGATGGCGCCGCGCCCCACGTTGGTGTTCCAGCGTGCGACGTCAGGGTCACCCTTGAGGACATCGTCCAGCCGGCGCGCCAGGGTTTCACTAGCAAAAATCGAAGCATTTTGCGGCAGCGTCATGTCGACGAGCAGTTCGGGCCGGTCCGATGAAGGAAAAAACTGATTGGGAATGAGTCGTATGGCGAACACAGAAGCGACAAACATCCCGAGCGTGAGAGCGATTGTCAGCCATCTCGCGCGCAGCGCTGCGGTGAGGAACGCCCGGTAGGTCCGGAACACCCAGCCAGGTTCGGATGACGTTGCCGCCCTTGGTGGAGAGAGGATAGCAACCCCCAGCAACGGAGCGAACAGGACGGCGACGAACCAGGACACGATCAGCGCGATGGTGACGACGGCAAAGAGCGAGAAGGTGTATTCGCCTGCGCCGCTGGCGGCGAAGCCGACGGGGACAAAGCCTGCGATCGTTACCAGCGTGCCGGCCAGCATGGCGAATGCATAGGTGCGGAATGCAAACGTTGCGGCCTGCACCTTGTCGTCGCCTTGTGCCAGCCGCGTCAACATCGCATCCGTGGTCGTCATGGCATCGTCGACCATCAGAGCAAGCGCAATGATGAGGGCGCCAAGCGAAATACGCTGCATGTCGATGCCGGACATCTGCATGATGGAAAAAACCACGACGAGCGTAAGCGGGATGGCAGAGGCGATCACCAGCCCGGGACGGAAGCCGAGGCTGAGGAAGCTTGCCACGAGAATGATCGCGACCGCCTGCCACAGCGACGTCATGAACTCGGAAATGGCGCTCTCGACCGTTGCTGGCTGATCCGCCACGAGTCTCGGTTCAATGCCGACCGGCAAATCGGCGGTGATCTCGGCAATGGCGCGCTGAACATTCTTGCCCAGGGCCAGGATGTCGCCGCCATCGCGCATGGCGATGGCAAGGCCGATGGCCGGCTGTGCGTTGACCCGGAATAGCGGCTGCGGAGGATCGGCAAAGCCGCGTCTGACCCGTGCAATGTCGCTCAGGCGCAGCATGCGCCCGCCAACCGCGAAGTTGACGTTCGCCACGTCCTCTTCGGAACGGAACGCCCCCGACACGCGAAGTGACAGTGTTTCTTTGCCGGTCTGTATCGTGCCGGCCGGCTGCACGACGTTCTGCGCCTGCAGCGCCGAGATCAGAGCCGACCGATCAATTCCAAGACTGGCCAGCTCTTCCATCGAAAATTCGACGAAGATCTTTTCGTCCTGGGCGCCGAGAATTTCGATCTTGGAGACGTCACGGACTTGGAGGAGCTTCGAGCGAACATCCTCGACATAGTCGCGAAGCTCCCGGTGAGTGAATCCGTCGGCAGTAAAGCCGTAAATGATCCCGAACGTGTCGCCGAACTCATCGTTGAAGCCCGGCCCGACTACGCCCGCCGGCAGCGTGTGCCGCATGTCACCGATGCTTTTACGGACATGGTACCAGATGTCCGGAATCTCCCTGGCGCCTGTGCTGTCCTTGAGATTGACGAAGATCGTGGTCACGCCGGCCCGCGTGAAGCTGCGCAGGAAGTCGAGTTTTGGCGTTTCCTGCAGCGTCCGTTCGAGTCGTTCGGTAACCTGTTTGAGCATGTCGTCGACACTGGCGCCGGGCCATGCGGCCTGCACCACCATCGTCTTGATGACAAACGATGGATCTTCGTTGCGGCCGAGCCTGACGAAAGCGAAGAGACCCGCGACCACCGCCACGATCATCAGATAGACCGTGAGTGACCGGTTATTGAGCGCCCATTCAGAAAGATTGAAGCCCATATTACGGCTCCAACCCGAGCAACCGCACCTTCTGGCCGGGGTGCAGGGCTTGCACACCCGCAGTGACGATGACCTCGCCGGTCGTAAGGCCGCCTGAAACCGCAACTCTCGCCGGGTCGTAACGCAACACGTCGACATTGCGAATCGAAACGGTTCGTTTCGACGGGTCGACGATCCAGACGGCTGGTTGACTATTGAACTTCGTCAGTGCGGTTGCAGGGATGTCGATTACGGGCACTGAATCGCCTTCCATGCGTCCCGTCACCGTCGCGCCAAGCAGCATTGCTGCCGGAGGATCGTTCAGGCCGACCTTGACCGCAAAAGTCCGTGTCACGGGGTCCGCCTGGGGTGCAACTTCGCGCACGCGACCAGTCGTGGTTACCTTTGGATCGTCGGTCAGGCTCACGGTAATACGAGGATCGCTTGGCGCTGTGCGGAGTACCTGTGCGGGTACGTCAAATACCGCGTCACGTCCGGCTCTTCGGGCAACTCGAACAATCATCTGTCCAACCTGCACGACTTCACCGGCGCCCGGACCGACAGCGGTGACTACTCCCGGCGCGTCCGCCTTGAGTTCGGTAAAGCTGACTTGGTCATATGCAGTCTTTACTTGCGCCTCGGCAGCATCGACCTGCGACTCCGCAGTTTGCAGTGCCTGCTTGGCCTGGTCGTGGTTTGCGCGCGTGGTCCAGCCTTGCTTGAGCAACGTGTCCTGCCGCTCGAAGTGATTGCGGGCCTGCGTCAGTTGACCTTGCGACGCAATGAGGTTGGCTTGCGCCGCACGCAGTGCATTCCGTTCATTCTGCGATTCCAGACGCGCGACTACCTGTCCGGCCTCGATCCGGTCCCCGAGCTTGCGATCGTTTTCAAGCACCCGGCCGGAGATGCGGAATGCAAGCGCTACTTCGTCCTCCGCCTCGATTCGACCGGTCAAGGTGATGGTCGCGCCGGCTGCGCGTTGCTCGACCGTCACGGTCCGAACCGGGCGAGGCTGCGGTGCTGCGGTATCTGTTTGTGGCGAACAACCCGACGCTGCGAAAAGTGTCAGCGCAGCCAAGATGGCAGGCGTCGCGCACTTGATTTGATCGGCGGTGCACGGAGGCATGGACCGAGTCTTCTCCTTTGAGTCAATGCAGATGATGAGAGCGTGGCTGGCTGTGAGCCGGAATTGCTGCATTGCAGTCAGACTACTGTAGCACCGAGAGCCGCAGATATTGGACCTCGGTCCCACTCGCGAGCGGTTGCAATAATTTTGGTCTTCGACCCTTCGGTGGCCGGGAGAGCGGCTTGCCATTTGCATGGATTACGAAAATACCGATATCGCTTACAACAATGTCACCAATACCGAAGCGCGCTCAATTCTAGGCACTTCGGGCGGGACTGGCTTTTGTGTCCATTCTTCCGGCCGGACGCCTGCCCAACTATCTTCCCGGCGAAATTCCCGCAGACCAACCTCCGCCTGGAGGACAAAGACGCAAGTAAGCGCGTGCACCTAGATCGAGCACAGTCTTTACGATCCAACCCTAGTCACTAATGAGATGGCGCCCCGCGACAGGGCTCCAGGGAGTGACGTCTGTTTTGGCCGTTAAAGAATTAACCGCACCGACAAAGGAGTGAATTCTCAGCGATCGCTAGGAGCGGCAAAACCAGTAATGCCGCCGTCCCAAATGACTCGTTCTCTCGTATGCCGTGAACCGCGTCCGTAATAGCATTTGTCTATTGGCGCTGTCATACTCTTGCTTGGTCACGGCCAGGCACCGCTCAGAGGGCGGTCCTTTTTGCATTCGCTGACAGAAACGGAACTGCAGTCAGCATCAGCCCTATCCCGCAGGCCCAGATCCCGATGAGAGCGATAAGTTTCCTGTTCATTTGATCCCTTATTGCGGACGAATGGACCGGCGGGGGTTCTGATGTCTTGCGGCCGGGACGAAGTAAGGGCTCGGATTGCACCAGCCACGATTGCCTGCGAGCGCGTTCGGCAGGCATTCTTCGATCGAGCGATAATGGCAATCCCAATGCACGTCACCATCGCCTCCCGAGATCACCGCGCACCAGGGCGCCCCGGAAGCTCCAGCGGGCTGCAAGCCGAAGACCAAAACAGCAAAGGCAAGGGCACAAACCAAAATCAAACGCAGCATGTCAGGTGCTTCCAGTTGTGGCACGTCGCCAAACTAGAGCCGAAGCATGCCCATCGCAGGTGATGAGGGTCACAGAACTTGCGATTGGTATCGCGCTACGGCTATTGCCAGTCCCTTATAGCAACCGTGGTAGCGCAGAAGGCGCTGCAAGGCGGCGAGGTGTGTCGTCGTGGGGCTCGCCAAGTTCGATCAGGTGGTAATGTCGACCTGCCACGCGCGCCAATCCCGGTCAGCAAATGCAGTCGTCAGCGAGCGCACCGTCAGGAACAAAGCGCGCGGCAGGAGGTTGACGGCTATGATCGTGCAGGGCTGCGGGCTCACATCATTTCATATGCTATTTGGCATATTATTTGGGTTTATTTTGCTGGCTGGTTCGATTGCGACAGCCAAGCCGCTCGATGTCCAGGCGGTTAATGAGGCCCAATGGGATACAACCCCCGCAAAGAGCCGTGCGTTCACAACCAGGGCTCAAATTCTGTTGGCTCGATCGAATTTTTCGCCCGGGGAGATCGATGGAAATCCGGGAGAGAATCTGGACAAGGCAATCGCCGCATTCGTCGCAAGCCAGGGCGTCGCGACACACAAGCTCACCTCAGGAGCTCTGGCAAAAACTGACTTTAATGTTAGACCAGCCCGCGCTGGTCGATTACACGATTTCCGATGACGATTTGCGCGGTCCCTTCGCAGAGAAAATTCCCGAAAAAATGGAAGACATGAAGGATCTTCCGAGCCTTCCGTATCGGAATCCGAAAGAGAAGATCTCGGAAAAATTCCCACATGAGCCCCGATCTGCTTGTGGCGTTGAATCCGGGACAAAACTTCGCCACTGCCGGGGTCAGAATTGTCGTTGCAAATGTTTCGACCTCTAACCTGCCGAAAAAAGTCGCCCGAATGGAAGTCGACAAAAGCGGGCAGGCACTGAGGACCTTCGCCGCCGACGGCAATTTGTTGGCTTACTACCCCGCCACGGTCGGCAGCCGGGAGAAGCCTGCGCCAGGCGGCACGCTGAAGGTCACCGGGGTGAGGAAAAACCCCACCTATCGCTATAATCCCGACTACGCGTTCAAGGGCGTTCGAAGCACAAAGCCATTCACAATCAAACCTGGCCCCAACAATCCGGTGGGCTTGGTCTGGATCGGTCTATCTGCCGAAGGTTATGGGGTCCACGGTACTCCCGAGCCGTCAAAAATCAGCAAAGCCGAATCGCATGGTTGCGTCCGATTGACCAATTGGGACGCCTTGCAGCTCGCGTCCGCCGTGTCGAAAGGAACTCCAGTCGAGTTTATCGGCGAGCAAAAATCGCCGTCAGCCTCGAAACATCGTCACAAGCGCACCGGCCGCTGAGAGCAAGCGTGCCGGATGCGATCGAACCCATTCCGCACGTCCGGTTGTGCTGTACTGATGCTGATCATTCATCGGCTCTCGATTCTTCGTCAACCCTGATGCCGTCCACTGGCTGCTCGACCGAGACAGGATCGGATGCAGGGAAAGTATCCTTTAGGGCCTCGTCGAGAGCCATGTCTCGGCGCCGCCGTTCGCGGTCGCCGAAACCGTTTTCGGCTTGATGATGTTTGTGCTTAGCCCTGGCAGTCATACGCATTGTCACCCGCCAATCGTTTCGCGCAAAACCATGGCGGAATAGCGGTGCAAGGTAATTGATCAGGCGCGATCGCGCACCTGGGTGACGCCCTCCTGTTTAGCGCAATGGGCGCAACAGTAAATGGTGTCGTCTTTTTCCACTCCATGACCCACAACATGCGTACCGCAATGGGCGCAAGTTGGGGCAAGGGCCTGGATGGCACATTCGAAGCTGTCAAAGATGTGATTTTTGCCGTTTAAACCTAGAAGGGGGAAGGATGTCGCTAACAGAAAATCTGGTGACCAGCGTTGCTGCGCTGGAAGCCGCTTTACGACGCTCCGCCCTGGGTTGCGGTTGCGAAAGAAACCGACACGCTGATCGCCCCTTACCGGACCTTTATAGAATTGGCTCCGTACCTCACACTCGCAACCATCGGGGCGGATGGAGTCGATTGTTCGCCCCGTGGAGACGCTCCGGGCTTTGTTCGAATCCTGGACGACAAGACGATTTTGATCCCCAACCGGAATGGCAACAATCGAATCGAGAGCCTGCGTAACATTGTTCGGGATCCCCGCGTCGCGATCAATTTCCTTATTCCGGGATGCGCCGAGAGTTTGCGCCTCAAGGGCCGCGCGGCAATATCCGTCGACCCGACCCTGACGGCGAGCTTCGCGATCGACGGAAAAAGCCCGCGGACCGTTATCATTGTCACTATCGAGAGCGTCTACTACCACTGCGCGAAGGCCATTCACCGCGCCAAGCTATGGGATGCGTCGACGCACATTGATCGCAGCAGCCTGCCAAGTACGAACGCGATCCTTGCCGCTATTCAATGGCGGCGTTGCCGCAATGCCATGCAGATAGGACGGCGGAGAGCCGATCCTGCACCGCTGCTCGACCCCAGGGCCGATGAAACCGGGCCCGCCCCAATAGCGCAGTAAGGTCAGGCAGAGACAACCTCGTTTGACTCAAGCGCCGGCCGCCCGGGCGCTTCGCGCCGAACCTGCATGGGCACACCGCCGCTTGGCCTGAGCGTTATGCGGTGGAGAGGCCAGACGATGTGACTCGGCTCAACTTCGAGTTCGAAATTCCGCGTAATGGCGGCAACCGCGAGCGTTGCCTCCTGAAGGGCAAAAATGGAGCCGATACAGCCCCGCATGCCGGCGCCGAACGGCAAGTACGCATATCGATCGATGTACTCGCGTGAACCCGGCAGAAATCGTGCCGGATCGAATTCGTCGGCCCGCGGTCCCCATAATTTGTGCCGATGCAATACATAAGGCGAGATCACGACTATCGCGCCTGCGTCCACGCGTATTCCCGCCAGTTCATCGCTGCTTCGCGCCATTCGGCTGATGGCCGCAAGCGGCGGATAGAGTCGCAGCGCTTCTTCGACGACCGCGCGCGTTTTGCTCAGCCGATCGAAAAGCAGTGCCGGCGTTTCGGAACAGACTTGTACCGTTCGGCTCGTACGCATTCGCGCCATTCGGGAGATCGCGACAGCAAGTAGAGGGTCCAGGTGATGGCGTTGGCCGAGGACTCGTGTCCTGCGGCCATGAAGGTAATGACGTTTGCACGAATCTCCTGCCGCGTGAGTTTGCGGCCGGTGCCGGGGTCACGTGCGCGAATGAGCAGCATCAGGACATCGTTTTCCGTACTGGTTTCTTGTCTCTCGAGATCGCGTTCCCGTGCTGCAATCATATCCTCTACCGCCTGGTGGAACGCTCGAAGACCGGCGGAAAAAAAATGGTGCGCTCCAGCACATCGAGCGCAAGATCGGTTGTCTCTTCTGCAACGTCGAGCACGCAGCGGTCCCGGTGGGTCCAGCCTCCGACCAGCCCATCGATCGCGGCCACCATTGCCGGCGCCCTGTCTTTGATCAAGCTGGATCGGAAAAGCGGAGCGATCAGCCTGCGCTGCGAATACCAATGCGTATCTTCCGCCGTCAGCAGACCCCCACTGAGAGCAGCCAGCATCCGTTTCTGAAAGCGATCCTTGCAATAGTTGGCCTCGTTCTCCTGGAGGACCCGACGCACCGCGGCAGGATCATTCACAACGACAACCTCACCGAATGGAAGGCGAGTCCAGACAATCGGTTCTTCAAAATGAGCCTTTGTCCATGCCTCTATTGGATTACTACTTAGCAGCCTGATTAGATCGAGCGGACCAGGCGTATTTGGATACGGCACCGGAGCCGGTGGACGAAATGAACTGTGTCGTGCGAGGATCGCTTTCCGCGCTTCATCGAATTGTGCTCGATTCAAAAAGCGATCGCGTCTAATTAGGTTCCGAGGTAGAAGCAGGAAAGCGGTTTTGGCGGAACTGAATGTAT
>Ga0075424_100005057_pt1 | contig 12563 bp, 15 predicted proteins | sample SoiMethybrSBSTD3_FD_75301 | JGI IMG/M metagenome (GOLD analysis project Ga0075424, IMG submission 75301) | Bulk soil microbial communities from a Populus tree surrounding site in Tennessee, USA - Soil MetaG P. TD hybrid SBSTD3 | ecosystem: Environmental > Terrestrial > Soil > Tree plantation... | reverse complement strand
TCTCACGAGCGACAGCTTGCCGTTTACCTGGAAGCCGCGAGTCGCTTGTTCCCACAGGCGGCACTCGAGGGGCACGTCATCTACCCGGAACCATAGTGACTTCCTTCGGCTTGCGGCGACACTTCTGTAATTGACGTGCTGTGTGTGGACGCCGTGGCGTTATGGCACGTCCTGGAGTTACCACGGCAGGGTTGCTGCCCTAACCCTCATGAGTTGAGTGAGTTCCGAGACTGCTCCATCGCGGGGCCAGCCGGCGGCGCTCTTGTCGCCGACGGGTGTCAGTGCGGCACGCATGGGACAGGATTTTGACGCCTGTACAACTCCATGTTTTTCAACGTTTTCACTAACGATGGAACCGGTGGGGCAAACACTCGGTCTAAGGAATTAACTGGCGTCAAGATTGCATTTCACGCCAATCGACGGGAGGTGCGGTATGCCGAGTCCTGGGGGTGCGCTGAACTACGTAAGACCCACGACAACCGTGTTCGAGCTGGAGGCGCTCGAAGGGCTGCCGTGTGGATGCGTGGCGGCCGCCTACCGCGCCCGTCCGTGGGATGTCGCGGTGGTCTCGCTCGAAGCGAAGGGCCCGCATTGCATCCTCGCAGGCCACGCCAGCGGCCAGATTCTCCGCCTTGGCGATCCCGCCGAATTCGACGACGAACAGGATTCCGAGGAATAGTCAGGCAGCCTCACCGGGCTGCCTGAGATTCCGCCCACCGCCGCGCCCGCTCTTCCGCTTCCTCACGCGTTTCTCCGACGAGCACGACCGATCCGGAAGGCTTCCCGCTGGAGTCCGGGATCCAGGCGACCCAGTGCGGTCCGCGCTGTTCGCTGCGGATCTCGCGCGACGAGTTCGATGCGGCCATGGCTGCATCGTACACCTATTTTTTTGGCGAAGATCTTGATTGCGTTACAGAAAGCCGTTCTCGTACAATTCGAAGGTTTCAGAACGGCCGTCGCGAACGGCCGAGAGGAGTGCAGTCTAGATGGCCCTGACCTGCCCCAGCTGCGGGAACGATCAGAATTTTCTGGTCAAGACCCTGCAGATGCACATCGTCCAGCTGCGAGACTCGCGGGTGGAAGCGAACGAGGAAGGACGCCCCGCCGTCATCGAGGTGCTGTGCGACGAGTGCGAAACCGCTTTGAACTTCGCCGACTTTGAGGAAGACGTTCGTAACGAGGTGCTGTTGACGCTCGGCGCCCGCTAACCCCGCGCTATCCTTCCGACGCTTCCGCCTCTTCGAAATAATCGCATTCGGGGCAGATCCACTCGCGCACTACCCGGGTTTTTCCGTCGGCGTCCTGCACGTCCCGGATACTGAGGCGCATCGTTTCCCCGCACAGCGGACATTCACGCATGGCCGCATTGTAGCCGACGGAGAAGTCCTTTTCCGAAGGGCATTTCCGTGTTTCAATTACTCGGTGACTCCGTACGGTCCGTTGACTCGGCACTGAATCTGCAGGGTTGTGGGGAAGCTGACACAGGCGCCATGCGCGACTACTACGACGTTCTGGGCGTTTCGCCGGGGGCCCGCGCTGACGAAATCAAGCGCGCGTACCGGCAGCTCGCCCGCCGGTACCACCCCGACATTTCCGGGGACGATCGAGGAACGGCGTTCCTCGAGGTAGCGCGCGCGTACGAAGTTCTGCGTGATCCCGAGCGGCGGCGTTCCTACGATGCGCGCCTGATGGCCGGGGGACGCGCTGACTGGCTGGCCGACGAAGTCGCGATCGATTTTCCCTCCGTTTCGAGCCTGCTCGATCGCATGCGGGACTCGTTTTTCGCCGGCGCGCGGGGCGCGGGGCTGTCGGCCGAAGTCATTCTGACGCCGCAGGAAGCGTTCTGGGGCGCGCTGGTGCCGCTCGACATTCCCCTGCGCCGGACGTGCCGCCGATGCGGCGGCCGCGGCGAGGTCTGGGACGAGTGGTGCGCGGCCTGCGGCGGCGCGGGCGAGATCGCCGTCCTCCATGCAATGCAGCTGCGCGTGCCGGCCGGTGTTCGCGAAGGGACTCGATTCCGCTTCAGCGTCGCTCCGACGGGCGCGCCGCAGACCTCGGTCGAAGTCCGCATTACAATTCGGTGAAAGCGCATCTCCACCTGCTGGGGATCCTGCAACTCGTGTGGGGCGGGATCGGGCTGCTGCTCGGCGTCTCGACGCTGCTGCTCGCGATCGGCGCGCTGGCAATCGGCGTCAGCCCGGGCGGCGACCGCGTGGCCGCCGGCGTGACCGCCGCGGGTTTCGTGGTGTTCGGGGTCGCGCTGCTTGCGGGCGGGGGCGCCAACGCGTGGGCCGGCCGCGAACTCCGCCGGGAGCGAACGCGCGGCCGGATGGCGGTCCTGTGGCTCGGAGGGTTGAATCTCTTCCTGCTGCCGTTCGGAACCGCGCTCGGCATCTACGCCTTCTGGGTGCTGATGCACAACGACACGAGGACCGTGTTCAGCTTACGCTGAACACGAGAATTGCTGATTGTCGATTGCTGATTGTTGATTGATGGTCGATTGTTCCGATTAGCAATTCACCGACGGATTTCATGGCAGAGAAGACTGCGAGCGGTTTCGACGAGAACATTGCCGCGGCGCTGTCGTACGGCGTCGGCTGGGTGACCGGGCTGCTGTTCTACGCGACGGAACCGCAGAACAGGTTCGTCCGCTTTCACGCGATGCAGTCGATCGTCGTCTTCGGCGCCGCGTGCGTCGCCTTCGTCGTGTGCCTGTCGATCCCGTTCTTCGGCTGGATCCTCTCGATCTTCGTCTTCTACGGCTCGGCGGCGCTCTGGCTGATCCTCATGTTCAAGGCCTACCAGGGGGAGAGATTCAAGCTGCCGATAGCGGGGGAAATCGCCGAAAGGCGAATCACACATCACTAAAGACCAATCACCCATCACCAATCGCGAATCCCCAATCGGCGGATCCGCAATCGGTCAATCCCCGAATCCGTCAATCTCCGAATCGGATCCCGCATCCCGGATCCCCCATCCCGGGTACAATCGACAGATAGCCATGCCCGAGATTTCCGAAGCCGCTGTTCTCGACGCGCTGCGCGCCGTCAAGGACCCCGATCTGAACCGTGACATCGTCACGCTGAAATTCGTCAAGAACCTCCGCATTGAGGGGGGACACGTGGCGTTCACCATCGAGCTGACGACGCCCGCGTGTCCGGTCAAGGACCAGATGCGCGAGCTGGCGCGGCAGACGGTCGCCTCGCTGCCCGGCGTCACGGACGTCGCCATCGAGATGACGGCGCAGGTGCGCTCGACATCGAATCTCGAGGCAGGCAAGGCGCCAGTGCCGGGCGTCAAGAACATCATCGCGGTCGGTGCCGGCAAGGGCGGTGTGGGAAAGACGACGGTTGCCGTGAACCTCGCGATCGCGCTCAGTCAGATGGGATCGCGCGTCGCGATGATCGACGGCGACATCTACGGCCCGAACGTGCCGCTGATGCTCGGGATCCAGACGCAGCTGACCGGCGACGAGCACGGCAAGATCATCCCCGCGCAGCAGTATGGGATTCAGCTCGTCTCGATGGCGTTTCTGACGAACGACGACTCGCCGGTGATCTGGCGCGGTCCGATGCTGCACAGCGTCATCCAGCAGTTCTTCCGCGAGGTGCGGTGGGAGCAGGTCGACTATCTGATCGTCGATCTGCCGCCCGGCACGGGAGACGTGGCGCTCAGTCTGAGCCAGGCAGTTCCCGTTGCCGGCAGCGTCGTGGTGACGACGCCTCAGCGGGTGTCGATCGCGGACACTCGGCGCGCGGTCCGCATGTATCAGAAGCTGAACGTGCCTGCCCTGGGCCTGGTCGAGAACATGAGCCACTTCGTCTGCCCGGAGTGCCATCACGAGACCGACATCTTCGGGAAGGGGGGCGGCGAGGCGCTCGCGACGGAGCTTGGAGTGCCGTTCCTCGGACGCGTGCCGATTTACGAGCCGATTCGCGTCGGCGGCGACACCGGCGTGCCAATCACGATCGCGGAAAAGGAATCACCGGCGGCGGAAGCTTTCCGCGCGGCCGCGCGCCAGCTCGCCGCGCAGTTGTCGATCGCGAGCTACAGAAAGGCCCCGATTCCCCTGACGCCGATCCGCGCCTGATGAACATCCCCTACACGCGGCATACGCTCGACAACGGGCTGGACGTGCTGATCCACGAAGACCACGACTGCCCGATCGTCGCGGTGAATGTCTGGTACCACGTGGGGTCGAAGAACGAAAAGCCGGGCCGGACCGGCTTCGCCCATCTGTTCGAACATCTGATGTTCGAAGGATCGGAACACTACGATCGCGGGTACTTCCAGCCGCTCCAGGAAGCGGGCGCGCAGCTGAATGGATCGACGAATGCGGATCGCACGAACTACTGGGAGGTCGTGCCGCGCAACGCGCTCGAGCTCGCGCTGTGGATGGAATCGGATCGCATGGGTTATCTGCTCCCCGCGCTGACCGAATCGAAGTTCGAGAACCAGCGCGAAGTCGTGCTCAACGAGCGAAGGCAGAACTACGAGAACCGGCCCTACGGCCTGGCGGGCATGGCGACAGTTGCCGCGCTCTACCCGTCCGATCATCCGTATCACTGGATGACGATCGGTGCTGCCGAGGATATTCGAGCCGCGCGGCTCGAGGACGTACGGGCGTTCTTTCAAACCTACTATCGTCCGCCGAACGCGTCGCTGGCGCTCGCGGGAGATGTGGATACGGACGCGGCCGTCAAGCTGGCCGGCGAGTACTTCGGCGGCCTCGACGCCGGGGATCCTCTGCCGCCGCTGGACATCCCGACGGCTCCGGAAATCACGCTCGAACAGCGGCTCCTCCTCGAGGATCGGGTGGAGCTCCCGCGGCTGTATCTCGCCTGGCATTCGCCGCCGCTGTTCGCGGAGAACGACGCCGAGCTGGACCTCGTGGCCGACGTGCTGGCGAGCGGCAAAACGTCGCGTCTGTATCGCGCGCTCGTCTTCGATCAGCGGATCGCCACAGAGGTGGCCGCATCGCAGAACTCACGAGAGGCCGGCGGATATTTCCAGATCATCGCGACGGCTGCGCCGGGGCGTACGCTCGGCGAGCTCGACCACGCGATCGCGCGCGTGCTCGATACGTTCGTGGCGGAGGGTCCGACGGCGCCGGAAATGGAGCGGTGCCTCGCGCAGGCCGAAGCGAACTTCATCTACCGGCTGCAGACGGTCGGCGGCTTCGGCGGCAAGTCCGATCAGCTGAACGCGTACAACGTGTTCGTCGGCGATCCGGGCTTCTTCGATCGCGACCTGGAGCGCTACCGGCGAGTGTCGCCGGACGCGATGCAGAGCGCGGCGCGACGGACGCTGCGTCCCGATGCGCGAATCGCGCTGAGCGTCGTGCCGAGAGGCCGCGTCGCGCTGGCGCTCGGCGGCTCCGAGTCCGTATCGATTTCCTGATGCCTGTCAATCGCGCGCAGCTGCCGCCGCTCGGACCCGATCCTCCATTCAGGTTTCCCGAAATCCGGCGGCGCGTCCTCGCAAACGGTCTGCGCGTGTGGACGGTCGAGCATCATGCGGTGCCGCTCGTCAGCTTCCTCGCCCTGCTGCCCGTCGGCGCCGCGGCCGATCCGCCCGATCGTCCTGGCCTGGCGGCCGTGACCGGCGACATGCTCGATGAGGGCTGCGGCGACCTGACCGCGCTCGATCTGCACGATACGCTCGGTCGGATCGGCGGCCATCTGGACTCCGAGATCGGGTCCGACGCGATGGTGCTGACGCTCTCGAGCCTGGCCCGATTCGCGGACCGCGCGGTCGCGCTCCTTGCCGACATGCTGCGGCGCCCGCGTCTCGAGCGGAGCGATTTCGAACGCGTCCGGGAGCTCAGGCTGAATCGGCTCGTCCAGATCCGCGACATGGCGCCCGCGCTCGCCGATCGGGCGTACACGAAACTGCTGTACGCGGAACATCCGTACGGGCACCTGCCGATCGGCACCGAAACGTCGCTCCACGGGATGGAGCTCGCCGAGGTGGCCGCGTTTCACGCGGCGATGTTCTTCCCCTCGCGGCTGACCGTGATCGCGTCGGGCGACGCGACGCACGACGAGCTGGCCAATCTCGTGGCCACCGCGTTCGGGAGCTGGGTTCCAGCCGCCGCGGACGCCGATCCTGTCGTCGATCCCGCGAAGCTGCCCGTGCCTCCACCGCCCGGTGAGCGCGTCGCGCTCGTCCATCGTGCCGACGCGGCGCAGTCGGAGCTTCGAATCGGCCACGTCGCGGCGCCGCGGAGCACGCCCGACTACCATGCCCTGCTCGTGCTGAACATGATCCTCGGCGGACAGTTCGTGAGCCGCATCAACATGAATCTGCGCGAGGACAAGGGATACACGTACGGCGCGCGGACGTCGTTCGACTTCCGCCGCGGGCCGGGCCCCTTTACGCTCCACGCGAGCGTGCAGTCCGATGCGACGGCCGACTCCGTGCTGGAGGCGCTTGCCGAGATCGAGGCGATTCGCGGCACCCGACCCCCGAGTCCACAGGAGCTCGAGACCGGCAGGGCGGCATTGACGCGCGGGTATCCGCGCAACTTCGAGACAGCCGAACAGATCAGCCGCGCTGCGGCACAGCTGGCTCTCTACGGTCTTCCGGACGATTATTTCTCCACGTTCGTCCCGAGAGTGCTCGCGGTCGGCGCCCATGATGTGACCCGCGTCGCGCGCGCGCACATCCATCCGTCACGATTGCTCACCGTCATCGTTGGTGATCGTGAGAAGGTGGGAGCGTCGCTGGCCCGCCTGAATCTCGGAGCGGTGACTGAGTTTACACACGCCTAGGCGAACCATGGCCGGACAAGTTCCGTCCAACTGACAGGTCTGCCGGGCCGTTGTACACTCTACGGGTTCCTATGAGCTTCGCTCAGCGTACCCTCAGCGTTGCGGGGATCATCGGGATCCTGACGGCGGCCTTCGCCGGCGGGTTGATCTACCTCCTCATTACACAGCCCGTCAGCACTGCCGAGAACATCGCCAACGGCGAGGTCTCGCCGCTCGTGCGCGCGGTCGCGGGCGTACTGTTCGACGCGTTGCGCGGGATTCTGAAATACCTGTAGGGCGGACCTTCCGCCTTCGCCAAGGCTTCGGCAGACCACCGTAGCTTTAGCGGAGGCGGTCAGGGCCGCCAGGTGCCGGGGCTGAAGCCCCGGCCTACTGTAGGGCGGCCCTTCAGGGCCGCCATCACAGGCTGCGATTCAGAAACCGGCACAGGATCAGCCCGTCCATCCAGTTGAACGGGAACACGCCGGTGCTGTAGTGCCCGCACGGCAGGACGGATACGTCCGGGTTGGCGCCGCGGGTGCGGAACTCCTTCACGAGCATCTTCGACAGCGTCAGCGGGAACGTCAGGTCGTATCGCGCGTACACGAGCAGCACCCGTTTGCCGCGCATGCGGTCGATGTAGGGAAACGGCGAGATCGGCATCCAGATCCGCCGCAGTGCGTCGAGATCGATTCGGCCATCCAGGCCCTCACGAACGTGTTCCGTCGAGAGCCCTTCCCAAATCACATCCGCGAAGTAGGGGGAGACGTGGTTGAGGGCCGCCGCGCGAATCAGCGGTTCGTGGGCCGCGGTGAGCATCGCGAGACACGATCCGAGGCTGGTGCCGAGAATACCAATCGATTCGTACCCGGACGCCGCGAGCCACGCGATCGCACGGCGCGCGTCGAGCACCGCCTGCCGGCACACCTGCATCGTACGACCGACGTTCGAGCTGACGATGTAGTCTGCGCGCCGCAGTTCCGGGGGCATCCGCGCATCGTGATAGGGAAGGCTCAGACGCAGCGCGCTGACGTGGAACCTGTTCAGCAGCCTGCACAGGCCAATGTGCCCCTCGGCATCGGCGTTCCACTGCGGGAGCACGACAACGGCGCGGCGCCGGCCGCGATCGGACGCCACAGGGAAGAAACGCCCGTGCACGACGTTGTTCGCGGGATGGGGCGTTCGAACGGCACTGGGAAAGGTCAGGTGCGCCCCGTCGAGCGTGTACTCGCTGCAGGCCTCGAGCGCGAAGAACTCGTCGCTGTTCGCGACCCGGTGCGACGACCATTCGGCGAGTCGTTCCGTCGGGTCGACTTCGGTCGAGCCGTGGCTGAAGCCCCGGCCTACATCCCGCTCGATTGCGTCGAGCCAGTCGAGTCCCCATTCGAACGGGCGCACGACGCGGTTCTCCGCGGCGGCGGCGAGCCGCCGTTCCCACCGGTAGAAGACGCGCGAAATCAACGTTCGACCGCCGCCGCGATGCCGAGCAGCCGCTCCGTCTCTCCGTGGCGGCCGACGAGCTGCACGCTCACCGGCCAGCCGTCGCCCGTTGTCCCTGCGGGAAGCGCGATGGCGGGATGGCCGCTGATGTTGAACAACTGGGTGAGGCGCAGCATTGCCGCGCGGACGGGCTCTTGTGTGCCGTCGACGTCCACCGATGCCTCGCCGAGAACGGGCGCCGGGATGGGCAGCGTCGGCAGCAGCAGCGCATCGCATCCGTCGAGCGCCTTGTCGACCGCACGCCGCAGCACGGTCCGGAAGTGCAGCGCCCGCACGTGGTCCTCCGCGAGGATGTAACGCCCCATTTCGAGACGGAGGCGCACCCCTGGCGAGTACGACGCCTCGTGCGTCGCGAGCGTGGCGGCGTGATACCAGGAGGCCTCAGGCAGCACGATGTGCAAGTACACCTCGGGCGTTCGGGATGCATGTTCGATCTCGACGGTCCGCACCTCGTGTCCGGCGCGCTCCAGCCGCTCGCGCGTGGTGCCGAGCGCCTCGCGCACGTCGGGATGCAGGCGATCGCAGAAGTATCGTTCGGGCACGCCGAACGCATATTTCACGCGCGAGTCCGCCTCGACCGAGGCTCCCTTCATGACCGCGAACATGATTGCCGTGTCGATCACGGTGCGGGCCATCGGACCGATATGGTCCAGCGTAGTGCTCAGCGGCACGACGCCGTCGCACGGCAGTTCGCCGTAGGCCGGCTTCAGCCCGACGCTGCCGCACGCCGCGGATGGGATGCGAATGGATCCGCCGGTGTCGGTGCCGACCGATCCGTAGCACATGCCTTCGATCAGCGCGACCGCGGCGCCGCCACTCGAGCCGCCCGCGGATCGCCCGGGATCGCGAGGGTGCCTCACCGGTCCGAACGCCGACTCCTCGCTCGTCGTCCCGAACGCGAACTCGTGCAGGTTCGTCTTGCCCACGATGACCGCGCCCGCGGTGCGCAGGCGGGTAACGATGGGCGCGTCGGTCTCTGGATGCCGCGGCGGCACCGCCGATCCCGACGTCGTCGGCGTGCCCGCAACATCGACGAGATCCTTTATCGAGATCGGGATGCCGTGGAGCGGTCCGCGGTAGCCGCCCGCTGCGATCTCCTCTTCGGCCCACTGCGCCTCGGCGAGCGCGCGCTCGCGGAGTACCGTGATGAACGCGTTCAACTCGGGCCGCGCCTCGATGCGCTGCAGGCAGGCTTCGGTCAGCTCGACGGGAGAGACCGCGCGAGAACGAACGAGCGGCGCGAGCTCGACAATCGATCGAAGGTCCGCAGTCATTTCAGAGGCGCGCTCGATCGATCAGGCGGTCGGCCTCGCGCAGCGCCGCCGTGGACCGCGCGAGCGTCTCGAGCAGCGGCTTCAACTCGGCGAGTCCGCGGCGCTCCGCATCCTCGCATGCCGCTTTCAGCCAGGCCTCAATCGTCATGATCAGAATGTGAGTGTGCCTCGCAGCGTGATTGGGACGGTGAAGAACCGGTGCTCGACCGGCGACATCAGGCGGTTCCAGCCGAATTTGACCGACAGATCGACGCCGACCGGCCCCGACGTCAACCCGCCGCCCCCTTCGGCGAACACGCGGCTGCCGTCGCTCAGATCGCTGCGGATGCGCCCCAGCCCGCCGCCGACGAAAGCATGGCTTCCGAGTCCCCAGCCCGGCGCATGGTCGGCGACGTACAGCGCCGCGCCGAAGTCGTACGCGTGCGCGCCCGTCAGCGCATAGTCGGGCGGCGCTCCGGCGCCGCTGAACGCGATGCGGATCAGCGGCAGGTCCTCGACGCTCGCGCGCAGCCCGAGTGCAGGCCCCGTGCTCAGGCCGAGCGGGTAGACAGTGACGCTCGCGCCACGTCCCTTATGCGTGAAGTCCAGGACGTCGATGAGGATTTGCTCGTCGCGCGTGCGATAGTCGTACGCCTCGAACTGCGCCTCCGCGACGTCGCGTCCGACCAGATCCTGCAGCGGGTGCTCCAGAAAGTGCAGCGGCTGCGTGCGCAGCCATTCGGTGCCGATCGTGATGAACTGCCGCCGCGGCTTCTTCGCCGCGTACATCTGCGCGGACGCGGATGCTGCGATGAACGAAAGGATGACCGAGGTGAACAGGATGCGAGCCGTCATGTATTTGAAAGCGCCAGCCGCCAACCGCCAGCCGCCAGTCGCTACAATAGCGTACCAACGTGAGCGAGCGCATTCTTGCCGCCGTGATGCCCGCACCGCGGCAGCCGATCGAGATCCGCGAATTCGATCGGCCCGATCTCCCTCCCGGCGCGGCTCTTCTTCGGACGGCGCGATCGGAAGTGTGCGGGACCGACGTGCATCTGTGGCACGGCCGCTTGTCCGGCGTGCCGTATCCGATCATTCCCGGTCACGTGTCCGCTGGGACGCTGGAGGCGGTGCGGGGCCCGATAACCGGAATCGACGGCGACACGCTTCGCGAGGGTGATCGCGTCGTCTTCTTCGACGTACACCGCACGTGCGGCCGCTGTCGCGCGTGCACGGTCCATCGCACGCCGACGCGGTGCGCCGCGCGGCGCGTCTACGGGATCACCGACCCGGCAAGCGAGGGGCTCTTCGGCGGGTGGTCGCAGGCGATCTACCTCGAGCCCGGTGTCGGCCTCGCGCGATTGCCCGGCAGCGTCGCGTTCGAGGACTATATCGGCGGCGGATGCGGGCTGCTGACGGCCGTCCACATCATCGAACGCGCCACGCTGCGTCCCGGCGACTCCGTCGTCGTGCAGGGCACGGGAGCCGTCGGACTGAGCACGATCGCGGTTGCGCGGGAAGCAGGCGCGTCGACGATCATCGCGATCGGCGCGCCCGCGCCGCGCGTCGATCTCGCGCGCGACATGGGTGCTGACTACGTGTTCGACCTGCACGGGTCGAGCGCGCAGGATCGCCTCGATGCCGTGCGGTCGTTCACCTATGGCGAAGGCGCGGACGTCGTCGTCGAAGCAGCCGGCTCGGCACGGGCGATTGAAGAAGGTCTCTCGCTCGTCCGGGACGGCGGCCGCTACGTTGTCGCCGGTCACTACACGGATGCCGGTCCCAGCCAGATCAACGCGCATCACCAGATCAACCGGAAGCATCTCGAGATCCGCGGCTGCTGGGGCAGCACGAGCGCGCACTTCCTGCGCGCGCTCACGCTGCTCGAGCGGAATGCGTCGCGCGTTCCGTGGCGCTCCGTGGGCGAACGGACCTATTCCCTCAGCCGGTTGAACGAGGCGCTCGATGATGCCGAGTCGATGCGCATCACCAAGGCACTCGTGGACCCCTGGGCGTCGGAATGAGCGAGACGCTGAAGCGGCACACCAAGATCGTCGCGACGATCGGTCCGGCGTCGGAATCGCCGGCAACGATCGAGGCGCTGCTGCGCGCGGGCGTCGACGTGTTCCGCCTCAACTTCTCGCACGGCACGCACGAGTCGCATGCGACGGCGTTTCGCGTCATCCGCGACCTGTCCAAAAGTCACCGGCGACCGGTTTCGATCATGCAGGACCTGAGCGGCCCCAAGATTCGCACGGGACCACTAACCGGCGGAAAACCGCTCGATTTGAAGCCAGGCGAGGAGCTCAGGATCGCCGTGGGCGATTCGATCGGTACCCGCGATCGAATCTTTACCCCCTTCGCCGAACTGATTCGCGCCGCCAAACCTGGCGCTCGTTTGCTGCTCGACGACGGTGCGATCGAGCTTCGAGTGAAAAGCGCCTCGTATGGCGAGCTGATCACGACCGTGGTCAACGGCGGCGAGCTTGGCGAGCACAAGGGCATCAATGCGCCGGGAGTCGCGTTTCCCACATCGGCGATTACCGCCAAGGATGAGGACGATCTCCGCTTCGGCCTCGAGCTCGGCGTGGATTTCGTCGCCCTCAGCTTCGTTCAGACCGCGGACGATATCAATCGCGCACGGCAGCTGACGGCCGGCTCGACAACGGCACCGCAGGTCATCGCGAAGATTGAGCGGCCGGCCGCGGTCGACAACCTCGACGCGATTCTCGAGGCGGCCGACGGGGTCATGGTCGCGCGCGGCGATCTCGGCCTGGAAATGCCGCTCGAACAGGTGCCGCGCGTCCAGAAGCGGATCATCCGCGCCGCGCGCGCGATGGGACGCCCTTCGATCGTCGCCACGCAGGTGCTCGAATCGATGCGGAAGGATCCACGGCCGACCCGCGCCGAAGTCAGCGACGCCGCGAATGCCGTCGACGAGGGAGCCGACGCGATCATGCTCGCGGGTGAAACGGCGGCGGGCGAGCATCCGGTCCGCGCCGTCGAGACGCTCGTCGCGATCATTCAGGACGCCGAGCTGATGCCGACGGCGGAGCGC
>Ga0075424_100005056_pt1 | contig 12564 bp, 12 predicted proteins | sample SoiMethybrSBSTD3_FD_75301 | JGI IMG/M metagenome (GOLD analysis project Ga0075424, IMG submission 75301) | Bulk soil microbial communities from a Populus tree surrounding site in Tennessee, USA - Soil MetaG P. TD hybrid SBSTD3 | ecosystem: Environmental > Terrestrial > Soil > Tree plantation... | reverse complement strand
TTGAGGTTCCGAACGACCTTGATCACGACCTGGTTGCCGTCGAGGAAAACCACGTCGATCGAGAAGAGCATGAAGACGGTGTGGACCGACCACCCTGGGCGAAGCACGATTCCGTCACCGGGACTGAGCGAGCGCCGGCCGAGCAAGCCTCGTAGCCGCCGAAACACGCCGTCGGCGACTATGCAGCGTTCGCACAGGACCTGACCATCGTCCTCACGACGGAGGACAAGAGCTCCTGCGCTGCCCGCCATCTCAGCCGGTTGCTCCGAAGATCTTCCCGATCGAGTAGAAGGTCGGCCCGAGGAGCACGATGAACATGGCCGGGAAGATGAGGAAAACCAGCGGGAAGAGAATCTTGACCGGCGCCTTCTGTGCGCGCTCTTCGGCGGCTGCGCGGCGGCGCTTGCGCATCTCGATTGCGAGGTTACGCATGATCTGCCCGGTCGAGGTCCCGAGCGCCTCTCCCTGCAAGACCGAGCGGACGAACGTTCGCATCCCTGGCGTGTCCGTCCGGTCGAGCATGCCGCGCAGCGCTTCATTCGTCGACAGGCCCATCCGCTGCTCCTGAAGCGTCAGTCGAAGCTCGACACCGAGCGGCCCCTCCAAGCGATCGGCGGCCATCTGGAGCGAGGCGAGGAAGCTGAGGCCCGCCTCGAGCGTAACGACCAGTAGGTCGATCAACTCGGGAAGCTCGTAGTCGATTGCAGCCGTCCGATCCCGGGCCCGTCTGTCGAGCATCACCATCGGAAGGACCCAGCCGACGAGCAGCAAGAAGAGGCCGCCGAGGACGATCAATCCGGACTTGATGCCGATCGAGGCCGCAAGCCAAAGCCATGCCAGTGGCAGGCCTATAGCGAGGAGAATGCGATAGCCGACGATCATCCGCGGGCTCGTCTCGTACAGCCCCGCTGCGATCAGCTTCTTGCGGATGCCCCCCTCGCTGCCGGTGAAGACGTCGGGAGCAGCCGCGCCGATCCAGTCGGCAAGTCTTTGGAGGGCACTGCCCTGCGGCGCCGCATCCGCGTCGACGTTCGGCTCGGCGGAGAACCCGTACGCTCCGATCTGGTCGAGCGTCTCGGACGTCTGAGTCTGCGAGAAACGCCAGCCTTGGAGGATCAGCGTGACCGCTCCTGCCAACAGCAATAGACCCAGAATGAGAACGAGTATCACACCAGCCTCCTCACAGCTTGATGTCGACGATCTTCTTGATGACCAGAGACCCAGCCACGATCATGACCGCGCCGATCGTGAGCATGACCTTCCCGGAGGTGTGATGGAAGAGCGGCTTCATGTAGCTGGGATTGATCACAGAGATCAGTAGGAGCAGTCCGACCGGCAGGAGTGAGACGATCCACCGCGAGAAGCGACCCTGCGCCGTCAGCGTGTGCACGAGGCGGCGGAGTTCCTGCCGCTCACGGATGTTCTCGACCACGCGGTCGAGGACCTCGGCCGAGTTCCCTCCAGTCTCCCGCTGGAGCGAGGAGACGAGCGCGACCTGCTCGACGTCGCGGTTGTTCATCCGACGCGCGACAGTGCCAAGCGCATCCTCGAGGGGGACGCCGAGCTGCTCGTCGGCGATCACGCGCTGAAATTCGCTGCGCGAAGGCTCAGAGGCGTCGTTCACGACAAGCGATAGGCCTCCGACGAGGCTATGGCCCGCCCGCAAACCCGAGGCCACGACGTCAAGGTTGTCGGGAAGCTGATCCCCGAATGCTCTCCGCATCCGCTCGACTCGGTAGATCACGAACCCGCGGACGACGAACGGCACTAACAGGCCGAGTAGTGCGAGCACGCCGGCGACGAATGTCCCGAGGAGCCACATGACGAAGAGCGTCAGGACGAGCGTCCCGACGAGAAGCTGAACCGGTGGAATCCTGATGTTTGCGAGCTCGAGCCCCTCCTTGTACGACTGCCACCATCGTGCCTTCTGGAGGGACTGCTCAGTGCCCTCGAAGACGCGGCTGGCGAGCGGCTCGCGTCCGTCCTCCAGGGTGGGCTTGGCCGTTGAGACGAAGTCCGACAGACGATTCCGAACGCTGCTGCCGGCCGGGCGAAGCGCCAGGAACAGGCCCAGTCCGATCAGCCCCGCGACGAGGAGGGCCACGACGAACAGCGCAATCCACGAGCGCCAGATCCGGTTCTGGAGTGGCTGGGTGATGCGCTCCGTCTTGGCCGCCGGCGCGGTGTATGCGGTCCTCGCACTGCCGATTCCGGCGACCGAGACGCTGACGCGGGCCTTGGTGCTCGGATCGAGAAGCGACTTGTATGTGACGACGTACTGGTTCGCGAGCTTGAGGCCCAGTTGGTCGTAGATCTGCGCGAGCTCGCCTGTGTTCCTAGCCTCCGAGAACGATCCGTGTGTAGCGGCGGCGAGCCCCTGCAACGACCCGGGTCGGAAGGTCGCGCCCCGCAGGCCGACGCTGTAAATGCGAACGTGCGCCTTGTTTGCGAGCGCGGTGGCCTGATCGATGCTGAGCGTACTACCGGTATCTCCGCCGTCCGAAAGAATGACGATGACTCCCGCGTCCACCCTCGCAGCCTGTATCTGCGCGACCGCCGTGGCTACCGCGTCGTAGATGTGGGTTCCGAATGCGAGGCGCGGCGTCTTCGCCAGCGCCGCTTCGATCTTCGTCTGAGAGCCGGTGAACGGGAGCGCGAGCGTGTTCGAGGCGTTGAACGTGACGAGCGCAATTCGTTGATTGACGTTTCGCCGCGCCGCGAAGGCACGTGCCGCATACATCGCGCCGCGGATCGGGGCCCCCTTCATGCTGTCGCTTGCGTCGATCACGAGCGCTACACCCCCGGCGAGGGTGCTCGCCAGGGAAACACTGGTGCCGAGCACCGGTTTGCCGTTCTCGAGCACCGTAAATCGGGAGGGAGCGACCCGCTGGCCCGACGGCAGCGCCACCACGAACTCGCGATCAGGCCACGCCGCCTTGCCGGTCGGCGTGAGCTGGACACCTGTTCCGGCCGCGGCCGCCGACACGAAGGCGGCAGCCGCGGCCAGTGCCGCAACAAGGGCGATGACGGACCGTTTGTTCATAGGACCTGCCGCTCCGCGGCCGCCGCACCATTTCCCATTCCCGGGTTGAACATGCTGAGCGGCAGCGTGATGCCTCGCTTCTCGAACTTGTGCAGGGACGCGGGCCGCAATCCCGTGCCGGCGAGGTTGCCGACGATCTTGCCGTCGTTGGTCATCTCTCCGAACTTGAAGGAAAAGAGGTCCTGCAGGGTCACCACCTCGGCCTCCATCCGCTGCACCTCGGTGATCGCGGTCACGCGGCGAGAACCGTCCTCGAGGCGCTCGAGGTGGACGACCAAGTCGAGCGCCGACGAGACCTGCTGCCGAATCGCGCGGACGGGCAGGTCGTAACCGGCCATCAGCACCATTGTCTCGACCCTCGCCAGCGCGTCCCTCGGCGAGTTGGAATGGACCGTAGAGAGTGAGCCGTCGTGACCCGTATTCATCGCCTGGAGCATGTCGAGGGCCTCAGCGCCGCGGACCTCGCCGACGATGATCCGGTCGGGCCGCATGCGCAGCGAGTTGCGGACGAGCTCTCGAATCGGCACCTCGCCCTCGCCTTCGATGTTCTTCGGGCGTGACTCGAGCCGCAGCACGTGCCGCTGGTTGAGCTGAAGCTCGGCCGCGTCCTCGATCGTGACAATCCGGTCCTCGTCCGGGATCGCCGAGGAGAGCGCGTTCAGAAGCGTCGTCTTACCCGAGCCTGTTCCGCCGGAGATCAGGATGTTCAGCTCGGCGTGGACGCAGCGCTGGAGGTAGTCGACCGACTCCTCGCTCAGGGTCCCGATCTTGATCAGCTCTTCGAGCGTGAGCCGCTTTTTGCTGAACTTGCGGATCGTGATCAGCGGACCGCTGAGACTGAGGGGCGGGATGATGATGTTGACACGGCTTCCGTCCGGAAGGCGAGCATCGACCATCGGCGAAGACTCGTCGACACGCCGGCCGACCTCGGCAACGATCTTGTTGATGATCCGACGCATGTGGGACTCGTCGTCGAAGCGCACGTTCGTGTCGAAGAGGCGGCCGTGGCGCTCGATCCAGATGTCGTAGGGACCATTGACCATGATCTCGGAGATGCTGTCGTCGGCGAGCAGCCGCTCGAGAGGCCCGTGACCAAGCGCGTCGTCGGCAATTGCCGAGGCGAGTCGGTCACGGTCGTCGCGCGAGATCCCCTGCTCCTCGGACAGGTGGCGGCGGATGTCGGCAAGCACGCGCTCGCGGAGAGCGAGCGGGTCCATGCTGACGTTGAACAGCTGCGGACCCAGGTCTCCGATCACAGCCATGTGGACGCGGTTCTTGATCTCCGCGAACGGATCATCGCGCCCCGGCGGCGGTGCAGGACGTGCAGTGGTCAGTCGCTCGTGTAGTTCCATCAGCGTCTCCTTGCGCTCAGGCGCAGTCGTTTCGGCGGCTCCTCGGGAGCCTTGTCAGGTTGCGAAGAATTGCCGTCGACGGCGACTGGCGGGCCCTCTCCCGGAGGCTTCTTCTCCTTCTTCCTTCCCCAGCCCGTACGCCGTTCGGGCTCGGGCGGCGCCGCGTCGAGTTGCCCTTCGCGCCGCAGGAACTCGTCGGCTAGCGACTGGAAGGCTTTCGCGGCTGCGGAATCGGGCTTGGCCAGGACGAGCGGTACGCCCTCGTTGATGGAACGCGGGACGTCGACGTCGCTGGGGACGCTGACGTCTGGTTCCCTGCCCACGACCGCCAGCACGTCGTCGTCGTCGATTCCGACCCGGCTGTCCGCTCGGTTGAGCACGAGCACGATCCGATCGGGGTCGTAGCCCATCAGATCGAGCGTCTCGAGCCCGAGGCGCGTGTTCTTCAGCGAAAGCGTGTCGAGTGTTCCCACGAGGCAGAGGTAGGTCGAGTTGTCGATCGCGGAGATCACCTCGGGGGTGAACCCCGGCGAGCTGTCGAGCACGACGAAGTCGCTCGTTGCGCGGAGCAGGGGATAGACCTCGCGTAGGAACTCAGGCCCGACCGAGCTCGCTTGGTCGGGACGCGTTGGAGCGACGAGCACGCGGACGCCGCTCTCGTGAGTCATCACGAACGCCTCGAGCTTGTCCGCGTCGAGCGAGCCGCCCGACTGGACGAGGTCGTACATCGTCTTTTCAGGCCGAACGCCCATCGCAAGAGCGAGGTCGCCGAACTGGAGATCGAGGTCGAGGGCCGAAACCGAATGTCCGGAGCGCGCGAGCGCAGCGGCAAGGTTGGCCGCTGTGACCGTCTTGCCCGTTCCGCCCTTGGGGCCAAGGACGCAGATCATCGGCGCGGTGCCGTCGGTTCCCTTGAGCGTTCCGGTGGCCCGCTTCCGGACGAGCACCTTCTGGAGCATGAAGTTGACCTGCTCCGGTGACTCCGGCAGCCTGACCGCGTCGTCGGCGCCCACCTCGAAGACCCGACGCAGGAAACCCTCCGGCGCATCCTGGGCCAGCACGACGACCGGCATGCCCGGACGCGCCTTGACGACGCTTCCGATCAGGAAAAGGGCACGCTCCGAATAGCCCGTACAGGCGACCACGAGCAGGTCGGTCGGCGTCTCCTGGAGTGTGGTCCAGCTCTCGTCGACCCCCCGGACGATCCCGACAACCTGGATGTCCGTGCTCGAAGGAAGGGCGGAGCGGACGGCCGACTCGTCGATGCCCGCGTCTAGCGAGACGAGCGTTCTCGTCGGATGCTGCACCTAGCGGCCTCCGAAGAAGTTCGCGTTCGGCTCCAACACCGGCGTTGTCTGGCGCGCCTTGTTCGCCGGCCGCAAAACGAGCCAGATCTTCCCAAAGTCGCCGGCATAGGCGAACCTCGCTGCCTTCGAGCTCGGGACGCGAAGGATGTAGTTGCCCGACACAGGTGCCGAGCTCCCCGCCGCCGCCTGCGTCGGCGAGACGAGCACGAGGACGTTCGACAACAGAAGGCCCAGTCTCCCCTGCAGCTGGGCATAGACGTCGACGTGGTCGCCGGCCTGGATGTCGGGCGAAAGCCCGTGGGCGGCGTCGAGCGAGGGCAGGCCGATGGCTCGCCACGCGCCTGTCAGCTGCACGGCCAAAGCACCGACCGATCGAACCGTGAAGTCGGCCGACGTCAGCTGCTGGCTTGGATAGATGTCCGCTGCCGCGACCCTTCCCTGCAGCACCGCCGGATCGCTGATCGCTCCGAGTTTGACCTGTCCTTTGGAGATGCTGGTCACCGCGAAGAGGTTCTGCGCGGCGATCGAGGACCCGGGAGTTCCTTTCGGGATCAGCCTCTTCGCGACGAGCACAGTCACCGGCTCGGTCGAGCCCTTGACGCTGTTCCGGTAATGGCTCAGATACACGAGCAGGAGGATCGCCGCCAGGACCGCCGCTGCGACCCCCACCACAATCGTCCCCTGCCGGGTCTTCAACAGACGGCTTGGCGCAAGATTCTCCACTGTCGTACTCCTCCTATCTCGTCTCTGCGTTTATCAACAAGTTCCTGAAGCATCGGTTTTGGGGGCCGTGTCGGGCCCCGTCGTGAACGCATCGTGTCCATTTGCGTTGTAGGGCTGCTCGAGGCGCATGGTCGCCGTGCCCGTGAGATCCGATTGCAACGGCAGGCCCTGCCCGACCAAGTAGGCAAGCCAGTTGTATTGAGCGTGGACGATGACCTGGACAGGGTCGCCGACAGCGTGATCACGGACAGGGTCATCAGCAGGGTTCGTGTTATTCGGGAACCAGATGCAGACGCGAATGCCCGGCGAGGAAATCGATTGGGTGCCGCCGTTCTGCAGTTCGCCAGAATCGGCCTCGGTCCTGATCCACTGATTGATCTTCTGGCCGGAGCTGCATTGTGGGCAGCTGTTGACGACGGCCTGGCGCGCGGCCTCGTTGGCGAGGTGAGTCTCGTCGTTCCAGTAGTTGAACGCCTTGCCGAAGTCGACCATCCCGAACAGGATCAGCAGGACCAGCGGAAGGACGAGGACGAACTCGACCAGCGCGGCGCCCCGCTCGTCAAAACACGAGCGGCGCGGAGCGCCGCGCGCCTTCCGCTGCATCCAGCGAGTCATTCTGTCCGACGTTACACCGCTTGGCTGATCGTGTTAAGGATGCCCGCGATGCTGTGGCCGGTCACTTGCAACGCGACGATGGCGATCACCGCGATGAGCGAGACGATCAGCGCGTACTCGATGAGGGCCTGGCCTTCCTCCCGAGCGAGCTGCATTCGTAGCGAGCCGAGCACGTGGTCCCCTCCTTCCCTCTTGAAATATCCATGCGAAGAGCCCGTGATGGGCTCACGGATTTCATTGTCCGGGCGGCGGCTTGCTTTTCACACCCGCGAAAGGCTTGGCCAACCCACCCCTTCGGCGGGCCGCCGATTTCAGCGGCCGAAGAGGCCCTGAGAAGCGATCGGGTGGGCTATCCGGGCGCGGGGCGACGGCAGTGGGCGGGGCGCCCGCAAGGCTGCCGCGAGGACGACGGACCACACCGCCAGGCCGAGCGCGACGCGCCAGGCATCTCCATCGCTCTGGCCCGTCGTCGCCCACATCGCGAGCGGCACGAACCAAAGCGGGGTCAAGGTTCTCCGCGTGATCGCGATCGGCACAACGAGAAGCGCGAGGTAGTGCGTCCAGACAATCGGGGAGAACAGAAATGCGGCAGCGATGGCGAGCACGAAGGCTTGCCGGTCAGCTTCAGGTTCTCGGCCGCGGCGGTACCCGACGAGGATGACCCCGAGTAGCGTTGCTACGCCGGCCACGATCGCGAACGTGCGAGCTTCGCCGGTCGAGAGTCCGAGAACGCGCCCGAGCGCCACGGCGGAGTAGCTCTTCCACGCCTCGAGCCGCGAGAGCTCGTCGAGGAGCCTCGGGTACGACCTCAGCCCGCCAAAACCGACCAGTGCCCAGGAGACGGCGACCGCTACGAGCCCAATCGCGAATGCCCCCAAGGCTGTCCGCCATCTTCGCGTCGCAGCGAGCCAGAAGAGCAACGGCCAGAGAAACACCTTCGTCGCGACCACTACCGCGGCGATGGGTGTGGCCACCCGACGGTCGTCGCGATACCGCCATGCGCACGCAAGGCCAAGGGCCAGCAGGCTTGTGATCGAGCCGATCAGGAAGTTCTGGAGGACCGGATACCAAAGGAACGTGACGCCGTAGCAGCGCCAGTCCCGGACGCCGAGGATGCGGAGGGTGAGCACCGTGGAGACGACCTCCACCGCCGCGAGCAGAGCCGCCGCCACGCCGAACGGCAGCACCGCGAGGGGAGCGGCGAGGACCGCGGCGAGCGGTGGGTAGACGAACTGCTGCTCGTTGTGGAGCGCGGCGGCGTGAGGCGCGGGATACGGAGACGCGCCATGGAACAGGTCGCGCGACGCCTCCCAAAGTGGCCTGTAGTCGAATCCAAGATGGCGCCCGACCGCATAGCGCGCGACGACCAGGACAACGAGGAGCGCCGGGGGCAAGAAGCCGAGGAGGAGCTTCTCAGCCGCGAGCTTCAGTGTGGAACGTGACGGCGCCGACAACAGCGGTAATGACATCCTCTCCCGACCGTACGAGATGACGGTCGTTCGAGAAAGCCGATCGATCTCCGCAACGCTGTCGGCGCCGACTCGCTTGATCACTCTTCCTTAGACGGACTTGCTGATCGAGTCCAGCATGCTGGCGACGCTGTGTCCGGTCACCTGCAGAGCGACGATCGCGATGACGGAAATGAGCGAGACGATCAGCGCGTACTCGATGAGCGCCTGACCTTCCTCGGAGCGCATCTTCGCCAGCTGAACCCGTGCCGCGAGAAACTGAATCATTGGTTTCTCCTTTCTCCCCTCGAGGGACTCCTGTTGTACCCCTCTTGTTTACGGGGGTTCGGCTGTCCGGAGACACCCGCGAAAGGCTGGTGTCGCCCAGCCCTTCGGGGCGGATACACACTCCTGCCGGCGCGCGCAGGATGCTGCATCGGCAGCGACTAGAGCACCCGCGCGCGGCGCACCGTCGAGCCGGGAGGGAGGCCGTAGTCGATAGCGATCGGTGAGTACAGCCTGACGTATGACCTGACCCGTCCGAGGGGAGGCTCATCATCTCCGCCGTGCGGTCGGCGCCGCAAGTGCTGCCGGCGCCGACTCGCTTGTCCTGCTCCTTAGACGGACTGGCTGATGGAATCCAGAATGCTGGCGATGCTGTGGCCGGTCACCTGCAAAGCGACGATCGCAATGACCGAAATGAGCGAGACGATCAGCGCGTACTCGATGAGCGCCTGACCTTCCTCGGACCGCATCTTCGCCAGCTGGACCCGTGCTGCGAGAAGCTGAGTCATGTGCTCTCCTCTTTCTTCCCCTCGAGGGACTTCTTGGCGTAACTCCTCTTGTTTACGTAGGTTCGCTGTCCTGAGACACCCGCGAAAGGCTGGTGTCGCCCCAGCCCTTCGGCGCGAAGTCACCGCGAGGTGGAAGACGCCTTTTTGGCTACCAGACGTACTTCGGGCCAAGCGCGTGCAGCAGGATCCCGAGCACGATCCATAACGGCAGCGACCAGAGCACCAGGGTGCTGCGCACCAGGTGGGCTCTCGCTCCGAATACGGGCTGTACCAGAGGTAGCGTCAGGAACACCGCCAGCAGGACACCGATCGAGGCACGTCCGAGGGACGCATAATCGACTGCGATCGGAGTGGGGAGAAAGACGACGAAGACGGCGATGTTCGCCAGAATGAACAACGGTCCAAGCGTCGGCTTCCGCCGCAGGATCACGATCGCAATCGCCGCCCAGATCATGGCCGGCAGGAACACGGTGATCAGATCGCTGACGTTGTCACCTGTCCATGGCCATTGCTTGGCGATGGCGTGGAACGGTACGAGCGCGGTAAGGGCTGCGCCTGCCGCGCCGCCTACGCCTGCGACATGGTGCTCGCCGCCGACATAAGGTTCCTGCGTCGTCGCTTGCGAGAGCACGTTCGTCGTCAGTACGTGTCGCCAGATGAACAACGGCGCGAAGGCGAGTTCGGCGAAGGCGATCGAGCGGGCGAGGTTCCCCCAGCGGAAGCGGACGCGCCACTCAGAGACGGTCCCCACGCCGACGAGCAGGGCTAGGGCCAGAATCGCGGGGAAGACCGCGACAGTCTCTCGGGTCAGCATGGCGAGCCCGAACAGCGCGCCCGAGGCAAGCAGGCGCCGCTTGGAGCCGGCGTCGAAGACGAGCAGGGCCGCAGCGGCGAGCGCGAAGGCGAGCGGCTCGGTCAGGTCTCGGAGGACCGAAAGCACCAGTCCGGGATACAGCCCGTACAGCAGCGCGAGGCCGGGCGGGAGTCCGTGACGCTTCAGGAACAAGGCGACTGCGAGTGTCCCGCCGATGGCCGCGAGGACATTGACCAGCACCATCATGTACGGGACGAGCACGGGGTTCCCGGCGCTGAGCGCGCGGACCGTCATTGGGTAGCCGATCCGGGAGTAGATGATCCCGGGAGCGTCCATGTAGTCCCTGCCGTGGACCGGGTCGACGGCGAGGAAGTAGTAGAACTGGCCGTCGTAGCCGATTCGGTGGTTGATCGGGTGGGCGTGCTCGTCGATGCTTGTGCTCGAGCTGGCCTTCTTGTAGTACTGCTGTCCGATGTTGACGAATTGGTACGGGTGGCTGATCAACCCTGGGGTCACCAGAAGCAGGTAGAAGGCCGCGACAATCGCCGCCACAGTCCAGGGCGAGCTGATTCGAATAGCCCGCTCTCTCTGGAGAACGCCCGGGACCGCGACTGCATGCGCTTCCACGGGATTGGTCTTAGCCTCGTTGGCGTGTGTCTCGCAACGGTGAGAGGTCGAGGCCTCGCTCGACCTTCGGCCTGATCCCGGGAAGAGCCTTCGCGTCAAGGGCGCCTGAGGAACAGGATTGAGTTCGAGTCTTGCGCCACCGGCGTGAAGGCTTGGGAGTGGCGAAGGCGTTTGGCCGGGTCGTCGCGGCGGATCACAAGGACTACCCGAATGTTCCCGAGGGCGCGGTCACCGGCCGGCCGGCCCGCCAGCCAATCGAGATAGAGACGCTGATCGCGATGGCTGAAGGCGTCGAGCGGGTTGCTCAGCCAGACGCGGCCGCCGGCCGCGGCGATCTGCTCCGCGGGAACGGTCTCGGCGAGGATCGGCGTGCCCGCGGCGCGGCGCAGAGCCTCGTCGAGCACCTGCCGTCCCGCGCCTGTGGAGACCGGGCCGTGGGCCACGCCGAAGACCGCGAGCGCCATAGCCGTCACGAGCACGGGAACGGCCAGACGCAGCGGTCGCTCGCGCTCGAAGCGCAGGCTTCGTGCCGCCGGCCCCGCCGCGACGAAGAGCAGCCAGACACCGCTGCGGGCTGTCTTGACCGTCAGCACTGCGAGGCCGATGAGTGCGATGGTCTCCCAGAGGGGTGGGCGAGCCCGCACGGCCAGGACGAGCAGAGCGATCGCGGCGGCGACGAGCAACAAGTCGAAGCCCGAAGTGAACGAGATCGGCGCCCAAAGGCCTTCGCCCCTGCGCGCGGCCTCGTTTCGCAGCAGTCCGTAGTAGTAGTCAGGCGTGTGCTGGAGCGCCGGCGTCGCGCAGATCGCCAACGCCGAGACGACGAAGATGCCGGCTGCCAGGAACGGTTCGCGTCGGCCGCGCCCGAAGACGAAATACGTCGCAGCAACAGCTAGGCCTACGAGCACCGCGCCGTGCAGGTTCGACCACAACGCAAACAGGGGTACGAGCAGCCAGATCCGGCGACTCGGAGCCCGCGCGTCTGCCCGCAGTAGTGCGATCAGAACGGCGAAGAGCAGTACGGAGAAGAGCTGCGACCGGACGACTACGAACACGGAGAGCGATCCCAACGCGACGATCAGCAGCACGAGTGCCCCACCGAGCTCTTCGGCGCCTTCGCGACGCAGGTCCCAGGCGAGGATTGCGAGCGACGCGCCGACGGCGACCACCTGAGCGACCAACAGGCCCCGGTCGCCGGCCACTGTGGTCAGGCCACGGAAGATCAGCTCCGCGAGCACGGGTACGTTGTGCCAGCCATCGGAGGGGGCGGTTGCCCAGGGAACGTCGTTGGGAATCGAGCCTCGCCGGACGATGATCCGGCCGAGCGCCTCCAGCCACCGTGAATCTGCTCCGATCGTTCCCGCGACGGCGACAAGAGCAGCGCCGATGGCGATCGCGAGCTCGAGCGGGCCGACCCGCCGGGAAGCGGCCGCTAAGCGGTCGCGCGACGGTGGGGCGCTAGGGCTCAACTGGGCGACCATATCCGTGCCTTCGGCCGCCGCTCCCCGTGTGCGGAGGCCCTTGACTGACAGCTTTTGCTGTGCGCTACGCCCGGCGACCGCGGACGTACCAGAGCCCGGCGATCAAGAGGGCGGCAATGACGATGAGAATGACGTAGGTCACGTTGAAACCTTTCTCTCGACTAATGAAACCCTGTCGTCATTTCGTCCCGCTCGCGTGTGGGCCTGCCACCCCCCTGGGGCTAGTCTCCTTCTCCCCTTCGGCTAGCTAGGAGGGCGTGATCCGGGTGCCGGCGCGGCCGGCAAGAGCCTCGCCGAGCGAGCTCGCGGAGGTGATCAGCCCATCGTTACCTGTCGCCTTTGCGAACGCGAAGGCAGCCT
>Ga0075424_100005054_pt1 | contig 12566 bp, 19 predicted proteins | sample SoiMethybrSBSTD3_FD_75301 | JGI IMG/M metagenome (GOLD analysis project Ga0075424, IMG submission 75301) | Bulk soil microbial communities from a Populus tree surrounding site in Tennessee, USA - Soil MetaG P. TD hybrid SBSTD3 | ecosystem: Environmental > Terrestrial > Soil > Tree plantation... | reverse complement strand
GCGCGCCGCGCGATCCAGTCGACGTGATCCTGATGAATCCGCCGGCGCAGCCGGCGACAGACGATCCAGTGACGCATCTCGCGCCAGATCGGCCAGCCGAGCGCGAGCAGCAAGAGCGCGGCGGTGGTCAACATCCCCGCGAGCGTGGCATCACTGAACACGGTAGTCCTCCTCGGCATCCGCCGGCGTGGAGTCATTCCACATCGGGCGACGCGTCGCATAGAACCGTCGGGCGCGTTCGCGTTCGGCTTCCGAGAGCCGGTAGTGGCGGAGCTTGACGACCGCCCAGGCGAGCATGACGAGCACCAGGAGGCCAATCAGGGCGGAGACGTGCTCGAGCGCGTGCAGAATCTCGGTCATGCTGAAAGCCGGTCCTCGACAACAATCGTCCGCAGATTCAACTTCTTCTGAATGTTTTCCGACACCGCGCGGCGGCCGTAGAGCAGATCGCACAGGTATGGTTCGGAGATGTTCAGACGGCGCGCCGCAGCGGCCTGCGAGCCGTGTTTCTGGACGAACGCCCGCAGCACTTGGATGGGATCCACTTCTTTCATAGCCACACACATTAGCGAACCGGGGCAGTGAAGTCAACCCCTGTAGGACAACCACCGACTAGCGCGACACGATGAATAGCCGATACGCTAACTAGTAGGAGATGAGCCCCATGTTTCGAACCGCAATACTGTCGGTATTTTTGCTGGCCGGCTGCAACGCGATGCAGGCCACGCCGGTCGCCCCGTCCGCAGTCAGCCCGGAGGCGCCCTCGGTTGGGCCGCAGCTGCCGACCTTTACCGCCTTCGACGTCACCCTCAGCAACGGGACCGATCCGACCACGACGTTCGCCGGGAACACCTGGCTGGGCTTTCTGTCGATTCAGCCCCGCGCCGGCGCGTGGATCACCATCCCCGCACGCGCGCGGTTCGAGTGCGGCGATGGGACGGCGCTCGAGTTGGGCACCGGGACCGGGCGTGAACTGCGCGTGACGTGCCTGTTCATGAGCCCCGGCCTCTACCTGACGCGCGCGACCGTCGAAGCGCAGAACGGCGAGACGACGATCGCTGATCTCGCCGTGCGCGTCTTGCCGCAACCACCCGACACGCGGGGCGTCACCGTCAACCTTGACGCGGCGCCCGATCCCGTAACGCCCTCGATCTGGATCTTCACGCCGACCACCACCGGGCCGGTCGTGTCGCTCACGTGGAGTTTCGGCGACGGCGGGCAGACGCTGACCAACGGCCCTGGCGCCGTGATGTCGCATCGCTATGGCAGCTCTGGGATTTACGTCGTGACCGCGACGCCGCGCCTCCCGGATGGCAGCAGCCGTGCGCCGGGACGCGTCGAAATCCTCATCCCATAGGTCAGGCCGGCGGGACATCGCTGCGGCGCACGCGCGACGTGCGCTCTTCGATCATGGTGCTCAATCGCTGCAATTCAATCCGCACGAGTTCGAGCGCGTCGGAGATTTCGTGCATGTCGGTCCGAATCGATCCGCGCCAGCGCTCGAGCTCCTGCACCCGCGCTTCCACGCGCGCGGATTGCTGCCCCATCCGAAAGACCAGCGTCCCGACAAAGAGCGTCAACGTGACCAGCGATCCCGCGAGCGCCAGGAGCACGTTCATCGTCATGGCCCAGGCAGCACCGCGAGATAGACGTCCCACCGGCCGGAGTCGAGCATGTAACAGGCGACCCGCCCAGAGGGATCGAGATTCGCTTTGAACTGGTGATCGTAATCGACCGCCGGCATGTCGTGGTTCAGGAGCGGCGTCACCCCGGACCCATCGAGCGCCACGAGCGCCAGCATCGTATCGGTGCTCAGCAGACATCGGCCCCCGCGGATCGAGACGTGGCCCATGTTCCACGTGGAAAAGAGCTCCACGCGCCGGCCAGGCGTGAGCGGCTGATCGAGATCCCACCGGACGCAGGCCCCGTGGATGTTGTCCTCCCCGACCAGGAGCGCCGGCCCGCAGTCGGAATGCCCGACCGCGCCGTCCGCATCGCGGATGATCTGCGTGTCGCGCGTCTCGAGGTGGATGACACGGTTGTTGTCCTCTTCCTTGATGACCAGCCAGCGGCCGTCCGGCGTGATCTGCGATTCGTCGAGGTCGCCATGGGCCGGGAAGTACTCCTGCCGGCCGTGGCGGAGGACGACCGTCCCGATCGCGGGATACGGCCCGTCGTTGACGATCCGCTTCACCGAGGCGGAGTGCGTCTGCCCGTCGTCGCTGCTGTGCGCCTGCCACAACATGCAGCCGGGATGCGTCTCCTCAATGGAGAGAACGACGACGTCGGCGGTTCCGAACGGATAGACCCGGCGCAGGCGCGGACCGTCGAGCAGATAGATCCAGCCCTCCGCGTCCCAGTACCACCCCTCGCTTGTGCCACGGTAGGGCACCATCGGCCCGAGGCGTTCCACAGTCCCGGTTTGCAGGTCGACCGCGAAGAACCGCGGCCGCTCGTCGACATGCCCGGCAAACACGTAGGCGCGTCCGCGGCTCACCCAGGCATTCGGCCAGTAGGAATACATGCGCGGGAGGAACGCCCCGTCGCTCGCGTCGGTGACCTGGAACACGCGGACGGTGGAGGCTGGCGGCAGTTCCGGAGTGTCTGGAGGCGGCGCCCCCGGATCCGGAACATCCGGACCACGCTCCCCGTGACGGAGCCGCCCTTCCGGCGAATCGCGGAACTGCCGACGCACCCAGGATTCAAACTCCGCACCATGCTCGCCTTCGCGCCAGTGCGCCAGCCAATTGACCGCCCCGCCGAAATCACAGACCCGGCCGAGTTCCTCCTGATACACCCGCTGAATCAGCAGGCTTGCCTCGGTCCAGTCTGTGAGGGATCGGTCCCAGCCCATACGGTTCACTCAATGTTGGTGCGGGGGTTTTCCCGCAGGCCCTCGACCACCCCTTCGGCGTGTTCCTTGCCTTTTTCCGCGCGCACGAGTTGGGAGAGCTTGCCGTCCATCGCCACGGCCATCGCGTGCTGGCCGCCGGCGAGCAGCGCCAGGATGATCGGCGCGGTGATCCCGACGACGGCTGTGATGACGGTGCCGCTCTGGGCGACCGGCATCAAGATCGCAATCGTGATGACCCCGGCGATCGTCATCGCGGCACAGACGACCACGGCGATCACGTAGAGTTTCACCGTCGAGGTCGCGCCCGCGACCGACGTGCGACGTTCTTCAAATCCTTCAGGTGGTTCCATGACCTCATTCGCCAAACAGGGCCACTGCGATGAATTGCAGGATCTGCGGCGCCCCCGTTCCATCAGTGATCGCCGCGGCCGTCGTTGAAATCGGCTGCTGATACGAAAACTCGATCTGCTGATTGACCACGGGGACCGTGCAGGTCACGGAGCTGCGATAGCCGCCGCCCGTCGCGGCCGTGGTCGCCGCGATGTAATCGCCCATCGCTAACCCCGTGTAGCCCGGCGCCCGAGTCGTCACCGTAAATGAGACCGGCGGGTGCCCGGCATACCCAGACGAGACCATGAGAAACATCCCAAGGATCGACACCGTGGTTCTCGGAATGCCGTAGGGCGCCAGGTCCACGGTGATCCAGGTCTCCTTCGGCATCGCTTGTTGCGGCGAGTTGTTCGCCGCAACGGTCCCCATTTCGTTGCCGCTGTTGCCGTCGATGTAGACCAGCGTGTGCTTGGGATGCAACGTCGGCACCCACACGTGACGAACGGGCGTCCAGATGGCCCCCGTGCACGCCGTGAACGGCAGGGCCTGTTCATCCATCAGTTCACCGTGATGATGCCGTCGAACGAGACGCGCGTGTTTTCCGTGGATGCCGTCCAGTTGTTCGGCGGCAACCGCACGAATTCAATGTTGGTCGCCGAGGCCGACACGCGGCCCGCTTCGTCAGTGCCGTTGTTCGAGACGTAGGTCGCCGTAAAGGGACGACGGGAGCTGGCATTGAGGGACGGCGTAAAGCCGCCCGGCACCTTCGCTTGCAACGTCGTCGAGACCGTGCCGCCGACCGTCGTCGTGAACAGCATCATTTCGATCCGGAGCCGCCGCCCCATTTGCTGATAGCGGAACATTTCGACATCACCTGAGGCCACCGTCCACGTCATCGATCCGCTGCCCGTGTAGTCAGCCGCATTGAACGTCACGTCGATCGGCGCACCGGGATCGATGCACTGCGCGCGCCACCGGGAACTGGTGCCGTCGTAAATCAATTCGATGCGGCCGTTGACGCCGACGATCTGCCCGTTCGTGCTCGGGCAGATGATGCGATTCGCTGCGACCGATTCAAAGCCCGTCTCCTCGTGATAGACCTTCGCGGTCGTGCCGAGGCATTCGATCACGACGCGATCGCCGGAGGCGGGCGCGACGCCATTGATCTGGAACCCGCCAAAGGCGGGCGCCGCGCCCGTGCACCGCAACCACGTGACCTTGGTGCTCAGGTTGAAGTCCGCCTGGTTGCCAGTCCCCGTCGTCGTCTGGAGATTCAGGGCATAGGCCGAATCGGCCGGGTCTAGAATGACGTCCTTGATCGCCGTCTTGCTCCAGATCGATCCGGTGGTGCCGGATCCGTCGTCGTCGACCAGCGCGTTGTAGTTGGTGCGGTCCAGCGCCATCTAGGCCCCCGTGCGCGCGAAATTCAGCAACGATTCGAACGTGAAGCGCCGCGAGCTCGCCTGCACCTGGCGCCGCGGGAAGCGTCGGGCGGTCGGATCCAGATCCGTGATCGTCACGCTCTGAATCTTGAACGTCCCGGTGAGGTTCGTCGGCGAGGCCAGGTTGAACGTGACCGTCCGCCCGCTCTTGGTGCTCTGATCGAAGGTCGTGTACGTCATCGTGACGAGCGGATCCTTCGTCAGCTTCAGTTGCGCCGTCGCGCGCGCGGTCGCTTCCGTGGCTGACAGCCGCCGATCCTGCAGATAGTCCTCGTGCACGCCATCACCGCCGCCCGTGAGACTCGCCATCGCCGTTTGCGCCGCGGCGTCGTTCACCGTGACCAGCAGGTTCACGTCATCGCCAGCGGCAATCGGATAGAGGATCGATCCCACGCCACCGGCCGGGATGCCGCTGAGAAATGGGGCATTGATGACGGCCGTACCGAACGCAATGCCCGCGGCGATCGAGCCGGTGCCACCGCCGGGAATGCCCGTGAGGTTCCCTTCCCCGGAGGAGACGGATCGACCCGTGAAGCGGATGATCTGACTCCCGACCTGCACCCACCCGCCGGAGGAGGCGACGACGGCCGTGTCCGCCACGCGGAGCGTCGTATCCCCCGCGCTGCTCCCGACGTGGCTTTCGGTTGGGGCCGTTTCGCCGAGGCTCCCATCGGAGACGTTGTCCCGGTAGGTGGTCGTGACGTTGCCGGTGACCTTGTCGACGAATTTGTAGACGGTGCCACCAGCTTCGGTGCGGTAGATTTTGCGCGAGGTCGTACCGGCGGGACCGATGGGCAGGCCGGTCAAATCGATTTGACCGCTGCCGCTCGTATCCGTCGCAGGTTCCTCCGCGCCGAGCGATTCGCTCGCGGTGTTATCCGTATACGTCGTCGTGCTGTTGTCGTTGATTGTCGTGAGGAATTTAAAGACGGACCCGCCTGGAACCGTGCGATAGATCCGGCGCTTCGTCACGCGGGCGTCCCCAGACGTCGGAATGCTCGATAACGACATCTGCTGCCACCCCGTAGTATTCCCGAACGGTGGTACCGTCGATCCTAAGCTCGCATCGGCCGTGGTGTCCGTGTAGGTGGTCGTCGAATTGTCGTTGAGGGTGGTCACGAGAAACTTGGATGCAAAGTCACCAGCGTTGCCAAGGTTCCGATAAATGCGGCGATTTGTGACGCGCCCGTCGCCTGACGTGGGAATGCTCGTCAGCGACACCGCATTCTGTGCACCTGTCAGCGTGATCGGGGCGACGGTACCAGCCGTCGTCTCTCCATTCGCTGTCCCATAGGTCACAGCGTACCGATAGGCGGCCGTCGTCGTCAGCGATCCGCCCGTCGTGCCAGACACGCTCGGCGCGCCAGGCGTGCCGACTGTCCCTGCGTTGGTGCCAGAGGTCGCTGATCCGGCCAGCGTTTCACCGGCCGCGGTGACGAAGGTGACTTTGTATTTATGGACCCCACCGTCGGCGACGAGATTGCTGGCCGAGGTCGTGAGCAGGTCTGTCTGCGTCAATGTCCCAGGCGCCGTCACGCCTGAGATCGTCACCGTGCTGCTCGCGCTGCTGACTTCACTTTCACCGGCAGACGTGACAATGCTCGTCTTGTACGTCCGGTCGCCAGCCAAGAGATTCCCGGCGGTGCCTGACACCACCGCCGTCCCCGGCGCGCTCGGCGAGAGCGGCTTGCCCGCGGCGGTCGTCCCCGTCCCTGCCAGCGCCGATTTCCCGGTGTACGTGATCCGCTGCGGCCCCGAGACGACGACGCCTCCGCCCGTGATGTACCAGCTCGTATCGACGAGCGGCATCGTCGTGTCCCCGGGCAGGCACGGCACCAGCGTTGACGAGCCGCCGCCTTCGAACGACACGCGCGTTTTCACCTGAGACAGATCGGTCGTCGAGGCGATGTCCGACGCCGAGCGCGCTGCGCCGGTGGCGATCGGGCCCGCGATCGCTCCCGCTTCCGTCAGGAAGAAATGCACATCTTTGGCGTTGTCGATGTACCAGTACCCGCCGACGCGTCGGGCGAGCCGGTCGAGCGCCGCCGACACGTCCTCATTGGTAAAGGTGATTTCGTCGATGATCGGCAGCTCGGTTACGACGTGCACCGCGGTGTAGCCGACGGCGAAGTTGGCGATGAGGTCGCGGACGATTTCACTCGCGATCTGGTTCGTGTAGCGCTTGGTGACCTGCCTACGATTGAGCAGCCATTCGTGCGAGATGCAGGAGAGGTCATACGCGACGTTTGCGGGCTTCTCAGCTTCGTAGATTTGTTTGACGGTCAGGATCTGCCCGACGAACAGGTAATGCTCGGTATCGTACGCGCCGAGCGCGATCTTGATTTCCTGCCCCTGGAGCGGGGTAAAGTTCGCCACGCGCAGGGTGGCCGTATTGGGCGTCCCATCGAGCACGTCGTTGATCGACAGGCCCGCGACACGCACGTAATGACCCGAGCTGCGGTCGATCGTGGCGATCGAAATCTTGACATCCGGCCGGTAGTAGTCGAGACGACTCGCCCCGAGGCGCATCAGGTTGACGCGCGCGTACATCTTCGCTTTCTGCGTGCCGGAGATCGGCATCTAGAACACCCCTCCCCGTCCCGCCGCGCGCGCCATGACTGCCGAGCCGACCTTGTCGGCCAACTTGTTGATGCTTTCCGGGGTATCGAAGAACGCGCCCTGCGCAAAGATGCTGACCGAGGCCCCGCCTGTGCCGCTCGTCGGCGAAATCTTCCCGGGCTGATTCATGCCCGGTACGTACGTGTACGGATTCCCGTAATCGTCGTATCGAATCGACCCGCCACTCGTCCCGGCCGCCGGACTCTGAATCGTGCCGGTCAGGGTGCCCTGCCCGTGCCGCACGGCATCCATTGCCTGCGTCCAACTGAGTTCGGTCGTGCGTGCGGCCTCCTGCGCGCTCTGCCCGATGATCTTGAAGTTTTCCGACATCGCCTTCGCGAGCTCGGCGGACTCCCGCGCGACGCGCTCTTCGTCGGTTTCGATCGTCGTCATCGCGATCGTGTGCGATTCCTGCGCGGCGATCACCGCGAGGCGCCATTCGTTCATCTTGGCGGCGAGTTCCGTGGCCGCCCCGCCCTGTTCCACGAGCCGACTGAAGCCCTCGGAGAGCACCTCGTTGAATTCCTTGAGCGCGGCGCTGTTGAGATTGGTGACGTTCCGGATGTCCATGAACGTCCGCATGTAGTCCTCGGCCTTGGCGATCTGGTCCGTGCCGAGCAGGTGGTTTTGAATCTCGGTCAACTGCTTCGCGTAGGCTTCGGTCGCGGCGCGCTCTTTCTCCAAGGCGGCCGCTTGTTCATCCGCCGCCTTCTTCTGGGCCTTCGCGCTCGCCTCGAGCGCATCGATCCGTTTCTTCTCCGCCGCGACGTTGAATTCGACTGCTTCGCCGTAGGTGATGTTCGCGGCGGCCCCGTTAGCAAGGGCACGGTTGAGGACATCCTGTTTCGCGGCCGCCGTCTGCCCCGCGACATCGCCGAAGTTCAGCATCTTCGCCGTGACGTTGGCGATGGTCGTATCCAGATCGAAGAACCGCGCGATGGTCCGCCCGAGCTCCCAGCCGCCGAGCGCCGCCGCAGCGGTCAGGCTGGCGGTGCCGATCAGCCCGATCTGGCTCGCCGTCTGCCCAGCCGCCTGGGACATCTCCTGCAACGCGTGAATCTCGGGACCGATGTGCACGCCGAAGGCGCCGAGCGTTTTATCGGCGGCGAGCAGCCCTTGCGAGAGTTGCCCGAAGGAATTCCCCGCGGCCTCTGTGCCTCGGCTGAACTGCCGGACGGCCGTGTCGTGCGTGGTCGTGCTCGCGGTGAACTTCCGGAGCTTCGCGTCCGCCTGATCGACGGCCGCGTTGTACTGCGAGAAGTCCGCGAGGAAGATGCCTTGAATCGCCATTTACGTCGGCTGCGATAATCCCTGCACCACGTCGTCTAACAAGACGTCATAGACGTCGGCATCGAGGTCCCTAATCCACTCGTAACGCCAGCCAACGCGACAGGCGAGGAAGAGATCGGTCCGGACCCTGTCGCGCCAGTGCGTCTTTTTTTTTCTTCCTCGTGGGCATTGAGATGCGCCCGGAGCGCGTCTCGCATCTCGTCGTAACTGTCGGCGTCGAGCGCGTTGATCGTGGCGATGCGCTCGTCCTCCGGCAGTTCCAGCGAGTACGGCACCGGCGACGACCACGCCACGAGATAGCCGGCCAATTCTGCGGCGCGTAAGTCTTTGCCGTCGTCGGCGCGCATCCGCGCGAGCATCGCGTCCCGCTCGCCATGCGAGAGACGCTTTTTGATCGTGATGGAATCGCCGTCGCTGAGCGGCAGCGTCACCGTCTCCGGCGTGATGAATCGAATCCCCATCGTCTCGTCTCCTGACCGACCCGTGTGATCATCTCCGGCAGTTGTGGTCCCAAGGTCGCCTGACATTCCCGCGGCCCGTGTCCCTCCCCGAGTTCGAACGTCGACACCGGCCAGCGCCACTCGCCATCCTGATGCGGCGCGACAAAGACGAGCGGCCGCTGGCGGATCTTGAACGCGTCGACGGTGACGACCGTGCCGCGGAGCGTCCACGACCCATCCGCGCACGGCCGCACCGTGTAGCCGTTGATCGCCGCGGCGGCGAAGTATCCCCAGTCGATGCGGCCCACGACGCCGCGGATCGCCTCCATCGCTTACGGCGCGATCGTCCAGTTCCCGCCCGCATCCCACTTCCCGGCCATCTTGATCGCCCCGGTCGCGCTGACGTTCACGCTCCCGTCGATGTTCGCGAGGCCCTGAAAGTAGACGGTCGCGTCGGCGCTGTTCGGAATCAGTCGCAGCGTGACCGGCGTGCCCGCGAGCACCGCCGCGAAGTAGAACGGCGAGGAGCTCGCCACGGCATTCCACCAGCCGCTGATGGTCCCGGAGAAGTCCGGCAGCCCCGCCACGCGGCGGACATTGGTGTCGCCGAAGGCAGTGACGACGGCCCGATCCGTCGCCATATCGAGCGTCCAGGTATCGAGATCCGTCAGGGTGACCAGCGAGGATCCGCCGGCCGGGTCCATGCGGATCTGACCGGTCTTGCCGTGCAGCCGTTGATCAAGAGGCATCGTTCGTTACTCCAGAAAAAGGGTGTCCCCGAGTCGCCCTAGGCACTGGTCCCGATGATGAGCACGTCATAGCTGACCGACGTGCCGCCCGCGCTGTTGGTCACGGTGATCAGATCGCCCGTGCCTGGCGTCACCGTGACGCCGACGCCGCTCATGAACCAGGCGAACACGGCGCCCGGCTTGAGCGCGATCCCGTCGCTGGCCGCCATGAGGAACGGCACGCCGTTGGCGGCGGGCCGGGTCACCTGCACATCGTTGGTGTTGGTCGCAGCCGCCCGGACGATGATCGCTTTGACCGTGACGAAGGTCAGCGTCGCGCCGTAGAAGTCCGAGAGCGCGCCGGCGAGGTCGAGGTTCTCGGTCGCGCTGGCGGTGAGCTGGCGCGTGTCGGCGAACACCCGGTCCGCCTTCCCGGCGGTCGTCCCGTCGGTCAAGGCCATCTCCTGCGAGAGCGAGAACGGGACGCTCCCGGTCCCGAGGTCGAGCGCGGCCGTCTGCTTGCCGGTCGCCTGGAAACTGATGTTGGTGCTCAGTGGCATGGCGTCCCTTTCTGTCGGTTAGGTGCTCATGACGACGCGATACTGCCCGCCGCGGTGATACCACCGCACCGTCGGATCGACGTCGTCGACTTCCGTCAGGCGAATCCGGCTTTCCCGTTCGACCAGCATCGACGCGTACCCCGTGGCCGTCAGCGTCTGGTTATCGAGCAGCACATCGATGCGTGCGGCCGCCGCTTTGATGTCCGCGTTCGCGGTCGGCGAGGCCGTCGTCAACATCACCGCCTTGACCAGATACCGCGCATCCTCTGCGGCCCTGGCGCCGAACCGCTGCTCGTCGTTCTCGTCGACCAGGCTCACGACGACAAACCGTTTCGACCCCGGCGGCGCTTCATCGAACCAGACGCCATTCGGCAGCAGCGCCAGGAGCGTGGCGTCGCCGCTCAACTTCGTGAGCAGGGCCGTGTCGATGTCCTGCGAATCAGGCATCGCCAAACACCTGCGTGAACCCGAACCGCACGAGCAGATCCTTCAGCAGCAGAAACATCGTCCGGCGCCGCTGGAGGATGACCGGCAGGAACACGTGTCCCGGCGGCATCGATCCGCGGCTCGCGCCGATCTTGGTATGCCGTGCCTGCGTCCCGTACTCGAAGATCGCCGCGTGCTTCGCGGTGTTCTTCACGACGTAGCTCACAACCCCCTGCCGACTCACGCGCCGCTGCACCGTCACGTGATCGCGCAGGTTGCCTGTGCGCGATGGATAGCGGCTGCGAATCGCGAAGGCCGCGGCGTTCGCTTCGCCCTGGATGATCTTCTCGGCTTCGCGTGGGGCTTCGACCGGCAGACTGCGCAGCCACTCCCGAAACTCGTCGAGCCCCTGCCACTGCACGCTCGTGCTCATAGCGATCGTCCCTGCGCCAACCGAATCACGATGAGAATCAGCACGATCACGAGCAGCAGATGCACGAGGGAGGTCCCCACCGGGAACACCACGCCCCCGAGCAGCCACACGATCAGGATGATGATGATCAGCAGTTCGAGCAGGCCCATAGCATCCTCACGCGATCACCTCGGTACAGAGGAGCACGAGTGTGATCTTCCGTTCCTCGGGATTTTGCACACCATTGACAAAGAGCGTCCGGCCATCGAACCCGATCTGCGTCGAGGTCGTGATGTCAGCCCGATAGTCCCCCTCGACGATGTGCGTGGCAGTCGTCAGCGTCGTTCCCGCGGTGACGCGTTCGAGGTCGCGCTGCGTCGCCGGGCGAATCGAGCAGAACCAGGTCGGCGGGGTCAGTGGCGTCAATGCCTGCGTGAAGCCCCCTTGCCCGTCGGGCGTCGTGGTAATCGGCAGCCCGGTCAGCGTCACGAGATGGCGATAGTGGCTGCGTCCCATCAGGCCACCGCCGGATCCCGCAGGCGCATCAGCAGCCGCCCGATCGCGTTCCAGAGGTTCTCGTCCGCCGCCAAATCTTCCCCGCGGTGGTCGTAGAGATGCGTCAGCATCAGCAGGACCGCGGCTTTCACCGGCTGGGGCACCGTCGTGTCGGTCCACGTCTGAGCCGTTGAGATCCCGATCCCGCCGGTCGCGGGCGAGGCCGGGGCGGTCGCGGTCGTAATCGGATACGTGAACGTGTAGGTGCCGGTGACCGTGACGGTGACGGCGCCGTTGTATTCCGGCTGCGCCGCGCCGCGGACCGTGACGGTATTCCCGTTACTCAACCCGTGCGGGACCGTGGTTGTCACCGTGGCGAGACCGGCACTCCCGGCGATCGAGGACACCTCGAGCCGCCGGCCCTTCAGGTAATCGAGGATGATGTCGCTCGCCTGCGCGATCTTCAGGCTGATGTCGCCGTCGTGGTCGCTGACGGTGATCCGGAGATGCGTCTTCGCGGTCGAGAGGGACACGAGGTTCGCCATCAGGCCGCCCTCCGCGCCGCAAGCCGTGCCCGCATGGCCGCGACCACCTGGTCGACCGTGATGCGCTGCATCGCCCCCACGCAGTGCACGCAGGGCAACCACCGCCCGCAGGGCGATCCCGATCCGGTATCGGCGATCACCGTTTGCTGCGGGTAGTAGCCCATCACCTCCGGATCCATGCAGCCGCCGAAGAGCGTGACTTGCGGGATCCCAAACGCGGCCGCCGCGTGACAGAGCCCGCTCTCCGAGCGCACGTAGAGATCCGCCGAGGCAATCAGCCCGCAGGCCTCACGGAAGCTCGCCGGCTCCGGCCGGGCGCCCCGGATCGCAACCGACTCCCGATGCGTGTGCTGCACGAAGGTCAGATCCGGGCAGGCCTGCACGAGCGCATCCCAGCGCTCGATCGGCCAGCGGAAATTGGGGTG
>Ga0075424_100005053_pt1 | contig 12567 bp, 10 predicted proteins | sample SoiMethybrSBSTD3_FD_75301 | JGI IMG/M metagenome (GOLD analysis project Ga0075424, IMG submission 75301) | Bulk soil microbial communities from a Populus tree surrounding site in Tennessee, USA - Soil MetaG P. TD hybrid SBSTD3 | ecosystem: Environmental > Terrestrial > Soil > Tree plantation... | reverse complement strand
AGCAAGCGGATGGTTCTGCCAATCCCACGTCGTCGGATAATAACCGATGCCGCGTGTCGTGTTCGTCGTCATCGCGCCGTCGAGCAACTCGTTAGGATGGATCCAGGTCGCCAGCGACTCACGGATCGGCAGACCATAATAGCTGACCCCGGAGTGCGGCTGTCCGCCGTTGGTGATGCAGCCCTGGATTAAAACAACCCGCGGCAGGGATTCATCTTCATTCAGCTCGAACCGCTTCACCTCCTGGGGTCTTATCTCCTGCGTGACTTCTGCGATTCGTTTCGCGACGGCGAACTCCGCCCTTTGAATTGCCAGATGAGCTTCTAATTCACCCAGACCTTCTTTGAGGCGCATTATCAAAACCAGATGCGAATAACGGCTGAACCGGGATGCTTCGGCCCCGGAACCCCACATATCGAGCATCGCGCTGCGCTGAACGCCCGTGCCGGCACGAATGGTTCCTTCGTAGTGAGCCGTCGCAATCACTGTCATCCCGGACAGCCGGTGCGTCACGCCAGCGCCGACATTCTCCACCGGGCCCATGACTCCTGGAAAAACTTGACCTCGAGCGCCGAATTTCACACGTGGTTCGACCACGTCGCGTATACCGGTGATTCGCGTGTGTTCGCCTGGCTCGACGGCTTCGAACCTCGCCTGTGCAATTCGCTCGTCTCCCGACACTAGGCGGACCAGATCTTCCCGATCGACGATTAATTTACCGTTTTCGTATCGATAAGAGTTGCCGAAACGAATTTCGCGCACTGGAAAATTTGCCAAATCGAGTTTCATGCGTCCAACTCTCTGCCATCGCGCGGACGAACCGCTTGAGAACGTTTTACTTCGCGCATTTTTTATTGAAACAATCCTTCTTTGTCCAATTTTCTGACGATGCTGTCATCAATCAGACTTGCGCCTTTGAGCTGGCGAATTTTTTCATTGCTCATGCCGAGCAAACGAATTGCGTTGTTCACACCGTCAACGTTAGGGAAAACCCGCCGCTCGTATATATTCTTGATCACTTCATAACCTTCTTCCGCTTCCTCGGACCGAACAATTTGCAGATTCTTCGTCAAGGTGGCCACCACCGCCGGTTTATTCGTCGGGCGCTGAATGAACGCGATCGCTTCGACCAAAGCGCGTATGATCTTCTCCGCCGTTGGTGACGAAGAAGCCAAATAGCCGCGCCGCGCTAAGATCGCAGTGCTCTGAAACGGCACACCGAGTTTCGTAAGATCTGCCATTACTCGAAAACCCTGCTTCCTGAGCATCGTTGCGTAAGCGTAGCCCGCATAGGTCGCGTCGACGGTGCCCAGCACGAGCGACTGTACCATCACCGATTCATCGCCGACGATGCGTAGATTGATGCCATCCCGTTTCGGATCGAGGCCCCAGTGTTCGAGCACCAGTTGCGTGATCATCCAGACACCGCCGCCGATGCTTTGGATGGCGATATTTTTTCCTTTGAGATCTGCCGGGGATTGGATCGCAGGCGCCGCCACCATGGTTCCATTGAGCTTGTTTGCCAAGCCCGCGATAAAAACCAGATCCAAACCGTTGGCCATGGCACCGAGCGCAGAACCATTGGCCGAACCTGAATAGAACTGCGCCTCGCCCGCGGATAGAGCCGACAATGCCACAGCGGCGCTGCGCATGAAGATCAACTGAACGTCGAGATCGTATTTACGGAAAAATCCCTGATCACGCGCGACGAGGAGCGCTCCAGCGCCCCGCTCATTGAGCGAGGAGTACGCAATGACAACTTTGGAACCGGGTGCCGCGGAGCAGCACACTCCAATCCACAAGGCAACCGTCATCAGATTCAAACAGAGCGTGCATTGTAACTTCCTCAACCGATCCTCCCGTTCTAACCAATCAAGGTGCCCTCGTCATTCACTTCAATTCTTTCTCGAGCTTCCATGCGAAACGATCGTCCACAAGATCATCGGCTTTGAGCTTGGCAAACTTCGCGTCGCTTTTGGCCAGCAGTTGCAACGCGCTTTGGATTCCCTCTTTTGTCGGCACAATGCTGCGATCATAGAGCAGATGGACACGATTATATAGATCTTCGCCGCTGTCTGAGGGCGCGAGCCGCAGCCACTTGCGCAGGCTGCGGATTACCGCAGCCTGATTATTTTTATCTTGAATGAATCGGTTTGCGCGGATCAACGCTCTCAGAGTTTTGTCGACGGCATCGGGCGAACTCTCGATGAAACGTCGTGACGCCACGAGCCCGGTTCCTTGATACTTGATGTTGAGTGTGGGCAGCTCCACGAGAATGCGACCGCCCTTCTGGGTGATCACTCGGCTATAGGTATAGCCCAAGACGGCCCCATCGATCACACCTGTCATCACTGCCTGCGCCAAGACCGAATCGTCGCCGATGGCGCGAATCTGAATCTTATCGCGCTCGGCGTTAAGGCCCCAGTGGTCAAAGACCATTTGGGTAAACATCCAGATGCCGCCGCCGATACTTTGCACGCCGATGGTTTTTCCCTTCAAATCTTCCGGCGCGCGAACCCTGGCCGACACGGCGAAATAGCCGTCCAGCCGATTGATGAATCCTGCGATGAAAACGAGATCGAGGCCGCCAGCCATCGCACCCAGCGAAGCGCCCGTGGCGGAGACGCTATAGAACTGCGCCTCACCGGCAGCGACGGCAGCAATCGCAACCGGACCATTGCGCACCTGAACAACATCCATATCGATGCCCTGTTCTTCGAAAAAATGTTGATCCTTCGCGACAAACAGCAGACCCGCGCGCTCGCTGAAGTCCGCAAACACCAGTGAGAGCCTTTTGCCCGGGCTAGCTGCCGCCGCGGCGAAGCCGAGCCAATGAACCATTGCGCACGTGATCAGAATCCTGAACGCAAAACGGATCGGCACCGGCGAGAACATCGTTTATTACCTCGATTCCTAGCGGATTGCGCAGCTATTGATGATCGAATAGCTCGCCCAGTCCCTGGATTGCACCTTACTAGCAGCGCGCACATCGCCTTCGCAAGTGCAAACAGAAAATTGCAAAGAGCAGATCACCTTCGTTCACCCTTGCATAACGGTGAGATCTGTTATTCGTTCAGTACATTAGAAGGTCAGATGTTTTCCACTTCAAGAACTCCCCTGGTTTGCTCCGTCCTCGCCGGGTCAGTGATCGCGTTGACGACGCTTCTCGTCAGAGCCCAAGACCCACTACCACCATCAAATCAGCCAGCACAGGAGCGACGTTTAGTTAACGTGAGGCAGCTTACGCTTGGCGGACAGAATGCCGAGGCGTACTTCTCTTCCAACAGCAGTAAAATTATTTTCCAGTCCACTCGCCCGCCGTACCAATGCGATCAGATATTCAGCATGAATATCGACGGTACCGACGTAAAGCTTTTGAATAGCGGCAAGGGGCGGACGACTTGCGGGTTTTTCTTTCCCGATGGCAAGAAAATCATCTATGCTTCGACCCACTTGACCAGCGCAATATGTCCACCGCAGCCGGATCGCAGCCAGGGCTACGTCTGGCCGATTTATCCAAGTTACGAAATCTTTAGTGCCAATATCGACGGCACCGGGCTGAAGCGCCTGACGAAAAACCCCGGTTACGACGCCGAGGCAACAATTTCACCCGATGGCAAAAAGATCGTCTTTACCTCTATGCGCGGCGGCGATCTCGATATCTATAGCATGAATGTCGATGGGGGACGCGTAAAGCGATTGACCAACCAAAAAGGTTATGACGGCGGGCCGTTCTTTTCCTGGGACGGCAAAACCATCGTTTATCGTGCGTACCACCCGAAAAGCAAAGAAGAAATGACCGAGTACGAAGCGCTGCTCAAACAAAACCTGATCAAGCCGACGCGAGCCGAGATTTTCATGATGGCTTCGGATGGATCCAACAAACGGCAAATTACCACGAATGGAGCGGCGAATTGGGCGCCGTTTCTCCATCCCAACAACCGGCAAATTATTTTCTCATCCAACTTGCACGATCCCGAGCGAAAAAGCTTTTCTCTTTACATTATCAATGTCGACGGAACCGGCTTGGAACGCATAACCTATGACGCCCGCTTCGATAGCTTCCCGATGTTCTCTCGCGACGGCAGAAAGCTTGTCTTCGCATCGACACGGAACGGCAAGGAACTGAGAGAATTCAACATCTTCATTGCAGATTGGCTTCCCTAAAGAGTAGGCTGTAGTACGATTTTGCGCCGCTTCGGTGCAGAGCGCACCTACGAAAATGGTCATATCTCTTGCACCTCGTTCGAAATTGCTGCCGGGGGACAGGGAACGCCTCTCCCGCAAGCGGGCGAGGGTAATTTTCAATGCTCCTTGAATCGACAAACCCCTCGCCCATTCCAGCGCCTGCCCTGAGCCTTGTCGAAGGGGGAGAGGGTTAGGGTGAGGGCAATTTCTATTCTCCCTGTAGTCCCAAGGTCACGCGCTCGGGGTGATGACATCGCTCTCTTTTTTGAGTAGAGTCCAAGAGAATAACTGATCGGTTTTCGTTGAGGGTAATCGTTGGAAACTGCGGCACGCGAATTTCAGATCATGGTCAAGACAATCGGGGCGATTTGCAACCTCGATTGCCACTACTGCTATTATCTGGAAAAAGAGAATCTATATCCCAAGGGGACAAACTTTCGCCTTGACGACGAGACCCTCGAACGCTACATCATCCAGCATATTCAAGCGACCCCGAAAGAAATCGTCAGCTTCTCCTGGCACGGCGGCGAGCCAACACTGTTGGGCGTAGAATTTTTTCGCAAAGCAGTGGCGCTCCAGAAGAAACACCTCCCCGAAGACAAAAAAATCATCAACGGCATTCAAACCAATGGCACCACCATTGACGAAGAATGGTGTGAGTTTCTTGCCCAGGAAAATTTTTACATCGGCCTGAGTCTCGACGGTCCGCGCGAGCTGCACGATCACTACCGCGTCACCAAGGGTCAGAAAGCGACCCATAAACAGGTCGTGCAGGCTTTTCACATGCTCCGGAAAGCCAAGGTACATGTTGACCTTCTCTGCGTCGTCCATGATATCAACGTGAAATACCCGACGCAGGTCTATCGCTATTTTAAAGAAATCGGCGGGCAGTACTTACAGTTTTTGCCGCTAGTCGAGAAAACCCGCGATCCGGCCAATCCGGTGCACAAGCGTTCGGTGCCGGCGGCCGCTTACGGCGCTTTTCTGAACACGATTTTCAATGAATGGGTACGCCACGACATTGGTAGAATCTTTATTCAATTATTCGATGAATCGGTCCGGCCGTTTCTCGGCATGGAGCATGCGCTTTGCATTTACCGCGAGACCTGCGGCGACGTGCCGGTGGTAGAGCACAACGGCGACTTTTATTCCTGTGACCACTATGTTTTGCCGGAGTATAAGATCGGCAACATTTATGAAACTCCCATCGCTGAGATGGTCGAGGACCCGCGCCAGCGGCAATTTGGCCAAAATAAATGGACGAGCCTGCCCAAGTACTGTCGCGAATGTGAAGTCCTCAGCATGTGTAATGGCGGCTGTCCCAAGGATCGCATCATCACCACGCCCGACGGCGAGGGCGGACTGAATTATCTATGCGCGGGGTTGAAAGCGTTTTTCACTCATAGCAAGCCTTACTTCCAAAAATTTGCCGAGCTTGTCGAAGCCGGCGAGCCTGGTGAAAAACTGATGGAAATCGTTCGCGACGTCGATTCTAAAGCATCGGTTCGTCAGGCGGGCCGGAACGACCCCTGCCCGTGCGGCAGCGGAAAAAAATACAAACGCTGCTGCGGCCGTGGCACGCGTGTCGCCGGTTAGCGTCCGGATTCCTCCCGCAATTCCAATCTCACCACCGAGACACGAAGAACACGGAGCGGAACATTCTTGTAAATCCTTCGTGAGCTTCGTGTCCTTCGTGGTAAAAATTTTATTCTTTAGTCGAGGTAAACAACATGACTCTCTACGACGACATGATGGAAGGGGCGATCGACGTCCATTGCCATATCGACTTCGAGTTTTCCGCCAAGGAGCGCAAGCGCGAACCAGAGTTTCTCTGGCTTCCCAAAGCCGAAGCCTTGGGAATGCGCGGCGTCGTGCTCAAGTCCCATTGGTGGCCGACCACCAATGTCGTCCCTTACATCGTTGCCACCACACCGACGAAAGTCGCCCTGTGGTCCAGCGTCGCTCTCAACAGCACAGCCGGCGGTCCCAACCCCTGTATCGTCGAGGCCTGTGCTGAGTTGGGCGGCAAAATGGTTTTTCTTCCGACCTGGAGCGCCCGCAACGACGTCGAGCGCAAGGGCTTCAGCAGCCGAATCAAATCCTACTACAAGAGCCATGCAACCTTGGAGAATCCGAATTACTACTTTCTCGACGAGAAAGGGAAGCTCATCCGGCGCGGTTTTGAAATTATCGAAGCCTGCAAGGCGCACGATTTGACGTTGGGGATGGGCCATGTTTCCTGGCAGGAATCACTTGCGTTTATCGCGGCGGCGCAGGACATGGGCTATAGCCATAGGATCGTCGTCAACCATGTGCAGAGTCACATGATCGCAATGCCCGTCGACGCCATGAGACGCGCCGCGGAAATGGGCGCGTTTCTGGAAGCCTGCTGGAATGCTCTTGCACCCGGCCGGATGGACTCGCCCGAACTGGTTAAACAGTTTCGTGAGGTGGGCTTGAGACAGATTATCGCCAGCACGGATTACTTCCGCCCCTATAGTCCGAATCCGGCCGAGCTGTTTCGAATGTATTTAGGAATGCTTCACGAAGGCGGCTTGAGCAAGGGAGAAGTGAATCAGGTCGCCTCGATCAATCCGGCGAGAGTGATGGGCATGCAATAGCATTCGACTTCGGGCTACGCTTTTTCGTCCTCTGAAACAATATCCGTGATCAGATCTCGAATTAATCGTCGCTTCGGCAGCGGTTCGACTGTAATCAGCGCGGGTTTTAGTTTGACCATGCAGGTGTACTCCACTTCTCCATCCACCAGCGCCATACAGGTTTTGCACGCGTTGGCATTGATGCAGCTGTATCGAATGCCGAGCGTACTGTCGCGATGAATGCGGATCCAGCGCAGGGCGTCGAGCACCGACATACCGCTTTCGTACGGGACTTCAAAATTATCGAAGCGGCTCGACTCATCCAAGGAGCCGCGCCTGATCCGTAGCTTCGCGACAGCGTTCATGGTACCAGTGGATTCTCGAGTTGGCTCCGGTCAAGGCGCACCGGCTGCGCCCATCGACACAGAAGTTCTCCGTCTCTCAGCTCCAACACCTGGTTTTTGATCAGCTGATAATCGGTAAGCGGAAAATCTTCCCGCTGATGCGCTCCGCGACTCTCGGTTCGCGACAGCGCGGCCTGCACCACCGTCTCAGCGATTGTGATCATGGCACGCAGCTCGAAACCGTCTTGCACGTCGAGATTGAACCGCTGCTCCGCTCCGATGCGAAGATGTTCGAGGTTATGCTTCATCTCTTTGATGCGCGCGAGCGCGGCTGACAGTTTATCCCCGGTACGAAACGGCCCCGCGAGGTCCCACATCTGTTGTTGCAGCTCAGTCTGAAGTACAATGGGCGCGCTACCGTTGTCATCGGATGCGTGACAAAACCGATCCAATCGCATGTTGCTTTCTTGCGCGAGTTCTTCGTCCCAGCGGCGGCTCGATGCATTTGCATGATCCGCGGCCGCGGCACCGGCACGTTCGCCGAAAACGAACGCTTCGGTAATGGCGTTGCCGGACAACCGATTGGCGCCGTTCGAACCGCCCACTGCTTCCCCGGCGGCATATAGCCCTTCGATTCGTGTGCGCATATTGACATCGACCCGAATGCCGCCCATGTGATAATGCGCCATCGGACCGACTTCCACCGGCATTCGGCTGAGATCAATACCGTTGTTGAGCAGACGATCGATCACCGGACCAAATGCCGCGCGCAGATCTTTCTCGGGAATATGCCTGAAATCGAGATAAGCACCACCGTGGGGCGTGCCCCGCCCGGCTTCGACCTCTTTTAGGATTGCATACGCTGCGATGTCGCGCGTCGCATGGTATTGGCCGAAGTCAGTGCTGCCATAGCGATCGATGAATTCTTCAAACTGGCCGTTCAGCAGTTTGCCGCCGAGCTTGTAGCGAAACGGGTCCCACATAATGGGATCCATTCCAACCAGTCGCGGGGCGAGATGTCCAATGGGAAAAAATTGTACGAACTCCATATCAACGAGCTCAGCGCCTGCCCATAACGCCAATGCGTATGCCTCGCCACCCATGTTCGCCGAGGCACTGTTGCGCGCATAGAGCTTAGTGAGACCACCAGCGGCCAGTACGACGGCTGGCGCGTCGATAGCGATGAACTGATCGTTTGGCAGATCCAGCGCAATCGCGCCGATAGCGCGGCCGGCACGTGCCAAAATCTCAACGACCGCGAGATTGCTGATCCGGCGAATTTTCTCAAACTCAGTGATTTTTCGCCGTAACGTAGCAGCCACCGCGGGACCTGTGTTGAGGAAATCGACGTAACAGCAACGCTTCACGCTGTGTCCGGGCGCTATCGCTTGCTTGATTCGCCCGCGTTCCCGCGCCCAGCGCGTGCCCCACTCTTCCATTTCGCGGATGCGCTTCGGTCCCTCCGAGCACACCAAAGCGGCCAGCTCTTCGTTGCAGAGACCGCGTCCAGCTTTAGTTGTATCCTCGAGATGGAGCGCGACCGAATCCGGCTCTTCCTCCGCCAAAGCCGCGGCCACGGTCATCTGCGCCATCACAGTCGCGCCGCCTCGGCCAATCTGGCCCTTGTCGACCAGCATTACGGCCGCGCCCGCTCGGGCGGCAGCGATGGCGGCATACATGCCCGCTGCTCCAGCGCCAACAATCAGCACGTCCGCAGAAACTCGAGCCATATGGAATCTGCGCTCCTGGGCCGTTCAGACCGGCGCCATTAGACATTATTAGGAGGTGTTAAGACGATCGTCGCTTTGGAGTACATCAAGAGCTTTCTTTGCAGCTTGTTGCTGCGATTGCTTCTTGCTTTTGCCCGAACCTGTTCCTAGCACTTTACCAGCAACAGCAATCTCAGTGACAAAAAACTTCTCGTGGTCCGGGCCCGTCTCCGAGACGATCCGATAGGATGGCAGGGCATGAAACAGCATTTGGCTGATTTCCTGGAGCCTGGTTTTATAGTCGTGCTGCCCGAGAGTTCTCCCGCTGACGTCCGCGCCGAAAAAGCGCTCTACCACCGAACGCGCTGCTTCGTAACCTCCGTCCCGGTAAACGCCGCCGAGGATCGCTTCGAAGGCACCCGCAAGGATGGACGACTTGGCACGGCCGCCACTCAATTCCTCGCCCTTGCCAATGCGCAAGAGCGGTCCGAGACCGAGCTGAGTCGCCTTTTCGGCCAAAACTGTAGAATTGACCAGCGCCGCCCGCATTTTGGATAGCACGCCTTCGCTCTTCTCGGGATTACGGCGCATCAACAAATCGCTGACCGCCAAATCCAAAACAGCATCGCCGAGGAATTCGAGGACCTCGTTGTGCGCTTCACCCTCTTTGCGCTCGTACGAAACATGGGTCAGAGACTGCAGCAGCAACGGCAGATCTTTGAAATCGTAACCCAGCGCTTTTTGCAAACGGCTAAGTCGCGTCTCGTGTGTCACTCTGATTTATTCTGGATAAACCGTCAGGCTGTCGCAAGCAGCCGGTTCCATTTGAGCTCCGCAGGGCGTCCCAGCGAGCCAGCCGTTGTCAAATCCGGTCAGCTCAACGGTAACCTCTTCGTTGGAGGTCTCACCGATCGAGCAAACGTTCACCGGGAGATAGTTCCGGGTAAAGCCGCGCCGCGCGCCGGTTTTCACGTCCAATTTGTCTTCGATCAGAACCGTGAGCCGTCGGCCGATAAACCTCGAGCAGAAAGCGCGCTTTTTTTGCACACCCAACTCCCGCACACGGCGCGCCCTGGTCTTCTTGACATCAATCGCCACCTGGTCCCGGAGCGATGCCGCCGGCGTGCCGCGCCGGCTCGAATAAGGAAAAACATGAAAGTACGTGAGAGGCAAAGAAGCGAAATACTCCAGCGACGATTCAAATTGCTGTTCGCTCTCGCCGGGAAAACCGACAATGATGTCGCTTCCCAGAGCCGCTTCCGGCAACCGTTCGCGCACGCGCGCCAGCAGCTCGCGGTAGCAACTCGTGTCGTAATTGCGCCGCATATTTTGAAGAATCTTGTCATCGCCCGCTTGCGCACAAATATGCAAATGGGGACAAATGACGTCGGACGAAGCGATCAGATCAATTAGCCGATCAGGAACTTCGCGTGGATCGAGGGAGCTTAAGCGCAGACGCAGAATTAATCCGCTTGTAGCGATCATCTCCGCGAGCTGTGTGAGATCAATCCTCGGTCGCAAGTCGTGGCCATATCCACCGAGATGAATTCCCGTAAGCACGATCTCTTTATAACCCGAGCCGGCGAGTTGTCTGACCTGCTCCAGCACTTCTCGCGGCGCGACGCTACGGCTGAGGCCACGCGCTGTGGGAATGATGCAGTATGTGCACGAATAGTTGCAACCTTCTTGAATCTTCAGAAATGCCCGTGTGTGTCCCGGAAGAGCGCGCGTGCCGATCACCGGAGCACCGCGCTCCCGTTTGACGTCGCTGACAGCGATCCGTGGCTTGGTTGACGGATCTGCCTCGATGAAGCGAAGCAAGTCGTCCAAACGATTGAGCCCGACGACGTAATCGACGCCGGGCAAACCCGCTACTTCGTCGGGGTTCACCTGCGCATAGCAACCGGTCACCAGAATCTTCGCCGCCGGATTTCGCCGCTTCGCACGGCGCACGAGTTGACGCGCTTCCCAGTCTGCCCGGTCTGTCACCGTGCACGTATTGATAACGTAGCAATCCGCAGCGTCCTCGAACAGCACCATGGAATGGTAATCTTCCAATCGGCTGTGTATCACCGCGGAATCGTATTGATTGATTTTACAGCCTAAAGTCGTAATGGCGATCCGCATATCTTCGCTTCGCTCAGAATCTCAAATTGCAAATGGCAGATTCCAAAAATGTCTGAGATTTGAAATTAAAATTTGCCCTGGCGGCAGCGGCTAACGCAGCGCGCGTTCGATCCAGCCGCCGCCGAGGACCTGATCATCTCGATAGAAAACCGCCGCCTGACCAGGCGCGACACCGTGAACGGGTTCATGGAAAACGACTTCACAACAATAGTTCATACCAGGTCGAACCGTACAAGACACCGCCGGAGCGCGGTAGCGAATCTGCACCTCGGCGTTAAATTCGGTCTGCTCGGGAAGATCAATCCAGTTGACGCCTCTCGCGATCAAACCAGCACAGCGAAGCTCTTCTTTTTTACCAACCATGACCCGCTTGGTCTTATCGTCGATGTCAATGACGTAGAGCGGTTCCGGCGCCGCAATTCCCAACCCGCGTCTCTGGCCAACGGTCACACTGTGAATACCATAGTGGCGGCCGAGTACCTTACCGGATCGGTCGATTACATCGCCGCCGCGAATTTCGTCCTCCTCGGCATAGGAGGCAACCAGTTCTGTGTAATCGCCGAAACAAATATCCTGGCTTTCCGGACGCTCCGCTGCCGGTAGTCGTAGACGGCGCGCCCGTTCGCGCACCTCTGTTTTCTGCATTTCGCCGAGCGGAAACACGACTCGCGCGAGCTGCTCTCGACTCAGCGCAAAGAGAAAATAAGATTGATCCTTGGCTCGATCAGCACCGCGAAACAGTGCCACGGGGGAATCTTCCTGATGAGCAATTCGCGCGTAATGGCCGGTGGCGACGAATTCGGCGCCCTCTTCACGAGCCCAACGAAGAAGCGTTCCCAGCTTGAAATCACGATTACAGACAACGCACGGGTTGGGAGTTCGGCCGTGCAGATAATCGCGCGCAAAAGGCTTCACGACATTGGCGGCAAACTGCGCGCGCAAATCAAGGAGCGTGTGGGGAATGCCCAGCGTCTCCGCGACTTCTGCGGCGCCGCGATGATCGGAACATACGCGGGGACCGTGGTTCTCTTCCCACATGCGGAGCGATACTCCGTGAACGTCGTAGCCCTGCTCGACCAGCAGACTCGCCACCATGGAGCTATCGACGCCGCCGCTCATCGCTACAACGATTTTCTTCTTCTTGGTCACCATGATTTCGGGCGCAGCATGCTGCGCCCCTACAATTCCTTTTATCCTGACGGCGGCTGCCGCCGCCCAAGTCACGTCCCTCCTGAGTAGGCGCCGGAGGCGCCGTATCGAAGGATCAACTGCCGGTATTTTTCAGCAGCTCCTTGACTCGATTGAGAACTTCATTTTCTTCCGCGGTTTTCTCTTCCAGACCGCCCTGGCGGGCGTTCAGCTCGTCGATTCTCTTCTCGAGTCTTTCGACATATTCCGCGAGACTATTTACCGCCTTGGCAATGACATCGGGTAAATCCGCCGCGTTGAGATCGATAATCGCTTTTCCTGTCGCTGTGTGTCTCGCTTCATGGCTGACAACCCGGCCCGGAATGCCGACGACGGTCGAATGCGGCGGCACCGAGGTGACGAGAACCGAGCCGGCGCCGACCCGGCTGTGGCGGCCGACAGTGACGGGGC
>Ga0075424_100005051_pt1 | contig 12570 bp, 13 predicted proteins | sample SoiMethybrSBSTD3_FD_75301 | JGI IMG/M metagenome (GOLD analysis project Ga0075424, IMG submission 75301) | Bulk soil microbial communities from a Populus tree surrounding site in Tennessee, USA - Soil MetaG P. TD hybrid SBSTD3 | ecosystem: Environmental > Terrestrial > Soil > Tree plantation... | reverse complement strand
TCCCGCTACGCCGCCCGGAGCTGCGTCCCCCCGACGCGCGGCTCGTGGTCCGGCTGGACGTGCTGCGACGGCCGCGGCCCGCGCGCGCGCCGCGCCCGGCGCGCTTCGTCTTGCCGCGGCGCGTGCTCATGCTCGCGCGCTTGGTCGTCCGCCGGCGGCTCGTCGTGCCCCGCGTCTTCCGCCGCCCGGTACTCTTGCTCCTGCGACCCATCTTGCGTCTGGCCATCTGTTCCTCCTTATAGGTCTTGCCGGTCCCCCGATTCGCGGGATCCGGCGCGCCGCAAGTCGTGCGGCGGCTGATGGCGTAGACTGCAATGGAGGTGCCACGCGAGAGCGAGGCGGCACCGTGGCACGGCCCATGCTCACACTTGCCCAGCGAGGAGGGATGTGATGGCCGAGCACAGTCCAGACCCGAATGCGATGCCGGCGCAGGACCCCGACAACCAGTCCAACAAGCCGGTGCTGTTCGTGCCGCCGTCCCCCGAGATCCAGCGTCCCGGCCAGCTCCTGCGCATCGCGGCGATGGTGCGCGAGCTACTCGGCGACGTCCGCGCCTCTACGCCTGACGAAGCCGGCCGCAAGCGGTTGCGCGAGGTCTACGACCGCGCGCTCTCGGCGCTCCGCGAGGGGCTCTCGGACGAGCTCCAGCAGGAGCTCGACACGCTCACGATCCCCCTCGAAGGCACGCCGAGCGCATCGGAGATCCGCCTGGCGCAGGCGCAGCTGGTCGGCTGGCTCGAGGGCTTGTTCCAGGGCATCCAGGCCGCGATGTGGGCGCAGCACATGCAGGCGCAGGCCCAGGTCGAGGAGATGCGGCGCCGTGGCCTGGCGCTGCACGCCGGCGGCGACGACGGCCGGCGCGTGATCGAGCCGGGGCAGTATCTGTAGTCGCCAGCGCGGCAGGCGTCAGCGCGGATTGAAGGGCGAGTACTCGAGGAGCCGCCAGCCGATCCCGCCGCCCTCGCCGATCTCGACCACCTCGTCCACCTCGACCTCGACCGCGCGCTCGGCTCCCGGCAGGTCGGCGAAGGCCGGACGCTCCCAGTGGATGCGGGCGCGCCCGGTGATCTGCAGCGTCGCGCCGGTCTCGAAGTCGATGAACACCAGCCCCACCCGCGGATCCGCCGTGAGATTGCCCAGGGTCTGGAACATGTTGTTGCCGGGGTAGTCTGGGAAGCGCAGCCGCCGCGGGCCATCGACTTGGACGAAGCCCGGCTGACCGCCGCGGTGCGACGCATCCGCGCCGCGCTCGCCATGCACGCTCGCGATGAAGAATGTGTCGGCGCGCCCGATCCTTGCCTGCTGTGCCGGCGAGAGCTCCGTCGCGCGCCGGGCTATGCCGGTGCGATCGGAGACGCGCGTCTCGGGCGCGCGGGCCTGGATGTACTTCGGGCAATTACCGAAGACCTCCTCGACGCGAAGCTCGATTGCGTCGGGGAGCAGCCCGGCCGAGCGGCCGTTGAGCCGGACGCGCCGCCGTCGCTCGGGATCAAGCACGACCACGCCGATGGGCGCGCCCTGGGCGATGGCGTCGCGGAGCGGATCGCCCGCCGCCAGGCGCGCCGCGATGCGGAGGGTGCCCGGGTCGGGCATGGTGATGAAGCCGGGATCCCCCATCACGAGCGAGGCCCAGACGCGCCCCCGCTCGTCGACACCGGCCAGGGCCGCGAGGCGCTGAGCGGCCAGGAAGGGGGCGGCACCGGGAGGAATCACGGCACTGATGCCTCGCCCGAGGCTCCGGGCCTCGGCGGCCACCCCGGCGCGGCGCTGCACTGCCCGCTCGCCGTCGTGAAAGGTCGCCACGCCGTTTGGGATGCACCCCTGGCGACCGCGGATTCCGGGGGCGCGGCCGACAGGGGCGACCCGGGATGAGCTAGCTGACGGGGTTCAACGCCTCCGCCCAGCTGGGCGTCATCCCAAGCTGGCGCATCATGCGCAGCACCCGGGCGGGTGTTCCGAGATCGTGCCAGCCGATATCCGGCACTTCGGCCACCGCGAGGGGCTTGGTGGTCATCTGGAGGACCGAGCGGGAAAAGTTCGCTGCCGGAGCCAGCGCGAAGGCCTGTCCCAGCGCCCAGTGCTCATGCTCCGCACCCACGAAGGCGACGGCACGCGACAGGCGCTCGTCCAGCCGCGGGATGCATTCCCTCCCCGCATCAATGAACGCGCAAGTGCTCCCGGCCACGATGAACGTGCTCCAGAGGCTTCCGGCCGCCCAGAGTCCCGCCGCCATTTCCGGCGACGGCTTCTCCACGAAGCGGCGGGCGCGAAATATAGGCGCGTAGCCCGCCGCGGGCAGGCGTTCCCCCGGCTGGATCCAGCCGAAATCAGGCTCGGCTCCGGTCGGGCTGACCCCCATGGCCACGAGCCACTCGGGATGCTTCTCGACGAAGCCGCCCATGATGCCGGTGTAGCGAAGGAAGGTCGCCTCGTCGCGCACGAAGTGGTCGGCGGGGAAGATGATCATGGGGGCGCCGTGGTCCCGGGCCTGGATCCAGTGGGCGGCCAGGAGGATGCCGGCGCCGGTACCCCGATCTTGCGGCTGAGCCAGGACATGCGGTCCCCCTTCGGCCTGCCGGAGCTCGCGACCGAAGTACCGCAAGTGGCTCGCCATCGTGACCACCACCGTCCGCTCGGGGGGGACGAGGGGCCGGAGGCGCTGCAGCGTCTGGTCCAGGAGCGTGCGGCCACCGGTGAGCACGGCGTACTGCTTGGGCAGGTCCTGGTCGTAGATCTGCCGGATCAAGGGCCGAAGCCGAACGCCCTCGCCGCCGGCCAGCACGACCGCCCACGTCCGCTCGCTCGCCGCTTGCCTCGTCGGGGACACCGTCTGGCGCATGTGCGCTCTCCTTGGCGACCGATTGACGGACGCGCCCTTGAAGGCAACGGCCATGCCAGTGGGAACGAGCCAACCAGCGCTGCGCCAACTGACGAAAAAGACGAGCGTGGGGGCTCCGCGAGTGCCACGAGCGCGGGCACTCTGGAAAACTTACCAGGTAGTTAGGCCCCTCTCGCGGCGCGCCACGACCCGCCGCCGACAAAACTTACGTGGTGCAGATGCGCCCCGCGCGCGGGCGGCGCATAGTGAGCGCGGAGGCACCCATGACGATCCGTCTGGACCATACCATCGTGCCCGCGAAGGACAAGAAATCCTCGGCGCGGTTCTTCGCCGAGATCCTCGGGCTCAGGGTCGAGCCCGGCAACGGCTACTTCGCTCAGGTGCGGGTCAATGACACCCTCACCTTCGACTTCGCCGACGAGGACGAGCCCTTCCCGGGCCTGCACTACGCGTTTCACCTGAGCGAGGACGAGCTCGACGGCGTCCTGGCGCGCGTGAGGGCCCGGGGGCTCGCATTCGGCAGCGAGCCGGATGCGCCGGACAACGGCCGCCTCAACCGCCGCCGAGGCGGCCGGGGGTTCTATTTCGAGGATCCCAACGGCCACCTCTTGGAGGTTATGACGGTCCCGGAGACCGGTCGTTGACGGTGGGCGCGCGCGGCCTGGCCCGCGCCGCCCCCCTTGCCCGTCCCGTCGGGTATCAGCGGTGGCGCGACCTCCTGTTCCTGCACTGGCCGATGCCACCCGCGGCACTGCGTCCGCGGGTCCCGGCAGACCTCGAGCTGGACTTGCACGGGGGGCAGGCGTGGGTCACCGCGATTCCCTTCCGCATCGAGGACTCTTGGCCCGTGGGCGTGCCGCGGGCCCTGTCCCTCGGATTCCTCGAGACGAATCTCCGGACCTACGTGCTGGGCCCTGACGGGGAGCCCGGCATTTTCTTCTGGTCGCTCGAGGCCTCGTCGCTCCTCGCCGTGGCCGGCGCGCGGCTGGCGTACGGGCTGCCGTACTTCCCAGCCCGCATGCGCATGCGCCGCATGGAGGGCGGATTCGACTACGAGACGCGCCGATGGGGACGCGGCGCCCGACTGGCGGCCAGGTGGATCGTGGGGACGGCGCGGGGCTCCGCGTCGCCCGGCACGCGCGACCATTTTCTGATCGAGCGCTACGCGCTCTACGCCCCGCGACGCGGCGGCCTGCACCGCGCGCGCGTGCGCCATCGCCCCTACCCGCTCCAGGAGGTGCGCGTCGACGCCTTGAGCGAGACGCTGCTCACCGCGGCAGGGTTGCCCGCGCCCCACGGCGCGCCGATCTGTCACGCCTCGCCGGGCGTCGACGTGGAGATCTTCGCGCCCGCGCGCGTCAGACCATGAGCAGCCCGCGGCGAAGGCCGACCGCCACGGCCTCCGCGCGGCTGCGCGCGCCCAGCTTGTCGAGCACCGCCGCGACGTGAAACTTCACGGTGTGCACCGAGATCCCCAGGCTCCGCGCGATGGCGCGATTGCCGAGCCCCTCGGCCATCATCGTCAACACCTCGAGCTCGCGCGGCGTCAGGGCTTCGCGCCGCGCGTCCTCCGGTGCGACCGGACGCGCCGGCCGCGCACCGGCCGCGCGCGTGGCGGCGGGATGCAACACCACCAGTCCAGCCGCGAGGGCCTCGATCGCCGCGGCGATCTCGGGCTCCGTCGCGTCGCGCGGCAGCAGGCCGCGTAGCCCGGCGCGCAGCAGCCGCGGCAGCGCCACCGGCGGCGCGGCGCCCCCCAGCACCAGGATGCCAGGGAGGCGCGCGTGTCGGGCGAGCGGCCGGAGCGCCGCCTCGACGGCGCGCGCGCCAGGATCCAGCACGAGCACGTCGGCCTCGAGGTGCGCGTCCGCCGAAGGCGGCGCGATCAGCCGCCACCCCGGGCGCGCGGCGACGAGCGCCTCGAGCCGCGCGCGCGTCCTGGTGCTCTCGGCGAGCACCGCGACGGTGATCACCGGGCGCGGCACCGCTCCACGAGCGCTCCCGCGACGCGGCTCGGCACCGCGAGGGCAAGGCCACCCGCGATCATCGTGTTGACGCCCACCACCCGGCCTCGCGCATCGGCCATGGGGCCGCCGGAGTGGCCGGGCGCGAGCCGGAGATCGGCCCGGATCCATGGCGAGCCCGTCGGCGCCTCCGGCCCCGACGCCGCGTGCACCACACCGGTGACGACGGCGCCGACCAGCCCCCACGGATGACCGAAGGCGAGCACCAGCTCGCCCGCGCGCAGGCAATCCGAGTCCCCGATCGACGCCGCTGGCAGATCCTGGGCGTCCACGCGGACGACCGCCAGGTCGGCCCGCCGGTCGCAGGCCAGCACCGCCGCGCGCAGGAGGCGGCCGTCCGCGAGGCGCACCATGGGCGCCCCGCTGGCGCGGCCGTCCCCCCGCAGGACGTGGGCGCAGGTCACGATCAGGCCCTCCCCGCCCCAGATGATGCCGGACCCGATCGCGCGCTCCATGGCTCGTAGCTCCACCGTGCTCTGCCGCAGGCGTCGGGCAACTGCGGCGAGATCGCTCGCCAGCGCCTGCGGCGTCTCCGTCCCGTCCATCGTAGCGTTTCCGGCCTAGCGTTTCCGGGAAGGCCGCTCGCCGACGGTCACGCTCACGTCGAGGGGGGACCCCCCGCGAATCAGCGAGACGCGCACGTTGCTGTCCACCGGTCGGCCCGCGATGGCCGCGGTGACGTCGCCGGGATCGTGGAGCGGCGTGCCCTCGAGCGCGGTGAGCACGTCGCCGAGGAGGAGCCCAGCACGCGCGGCGGGCCCCTCGGGCTCGAGGCTGACAACCATGAGCCCGAGGCCCGCGCCGGGCGCGAGCCGCTTGAACGCCTCGGTGAGCGCCACGGGCTGAAGCCCCACGCCCAGATAGCCCCGGCTCACCCGGCCGCGCGACACCAGCTCATCCACGACACGGCTCACCGTCGTAGCGGGCACGGCCAGCTCGAGCTGGCGGGAGAGGCCGGAGGTCACGAGACCGACCACCGCCCCGCTGGCGTCCACGAGCGGGCCCCCCGAGAAGCCGGGATAGAGCACGAGGTCGACGCGCAGCAGCCGGTCCACGTCGCCGCCGCGCCAGGTCCGCCATGCCCCGCCGGTGGCGCTGATGACGCCCCAGCTCGCGCGCGGCCCGTAGCCTACCGCCAGCGCCAGATGTCCAGTGCGCAAGGCGCCGCTGTCGCCCAGCTCGGCGGCGGGACGCCCGGACTCCACGACGCGCAGGACCGCGAGGTCGGTGCCGGGATCCCGCGCCACCAGCGTGGCAGGCGCGCTCTGCCCGTCCGTCCACGTGACGCGCAGGTCGGACTCGAGGCGCACGGTGTGCTCGGCGGTGACAACGAGCCCGGAGCGCCACACGATGCCTGTTGACGGCAGGCGGGGGCGGGCGTGCACCGTGACGACCGCGCGCGCGGCGCGCTCCACGGCCGAGGCCAGATCGTTGGAAAGCGAGACGAGCGTTTGCATCGGGATCCTCCCTTTCGTCGGTGGACCCACGATGCACCCCGCGGGAACGCGGGGGAATCGCCCGAATGGCTAGGGGCGCTAGAGCCGCCGGGCGCGCCCCGACGTCATGGCGACGACGGTCGGCGGCACGTCGGGGTCGAGGGCGACGGCGTACCGCTCGGCGGGGCTCGTCCCCCCTTCGACCAGCGTGAGCCGGGCGGTGTCGCGGCCGCTCACGCGGATCTGCATGGGCCCCGAGCCGCGGCGTCGTAGCTCCGAGAGCGTGCCCTCCCGGACCGCGTGGAGCCACACCGTCGGGCCACCATCGACCGGCGGCAGGGCCCGGATCCCATGGAGCTCCGCCCCGCGAACATCGTCGAGCACCACCGCGGGTCGCGCGTCCCGTAGCTCCACGGTAGCGTCCAGCCCTTCCACCACGAGGCCCTCGACATGCCGCCCGTAGAGCGCGTAGCCGGGCAGCTCGCCGAAGAGGTAGGCGTCCGGATACATTCGATCCATCTCGGGAATGTTCAGCGTCACGGCGTCGGCCTTCTCACCCCCGCGCGCGGTGACGTGGATGTTGCGCAGGGTGACGCGGGTCACGGGATGCCCGGGAATGCCCAGCAGGGAGCCGGTGCCGGAGGCGCCGGTGGCGGTGACGTTCTCGATCGTGACGTCGCGCAGCGCGCCCGGCGTCGGGACCTCCTGGCCCCGACCGCGGCGCGCGCGCCGCACGAAGAAGGGGCTGCGGATGTTCTTCATGCGGATGTTCGACACGCTCACGTGCTCGAGCGTGCCCCCGTCCACCGCCTGCAGCGAGATCCCTGAGCTCAACTCGCCCTTCAGTGGGTAACGGCGGCCCTCGAGCACGCAGTCACGGAAGACGATGTGCCGAAAATCGCCGCTCGACTCCGTGCCGAGCTTGAGCGCGTTGTGATGCGTCACGAGCCGGCAGCCCTGAACCGTCACCCGCTCGGTGGCACGCGGCGCGCCGAGGGCGAGGCTGGTCTTGAGTACGATCGCGTCATCGCGCGACTCCACGGTGCAGTCGGCGATGCGCACGTTCCGGCAGCAATCGGGATCGATCCCGTCGGCGTGGCCGTTCTCGATGGTCACGGCGCGGATGTCCACGTCGTCGCAGCCGAGCAGGCTGAGGGCGTAGTTGCCGGCATTGGCCACGGTGACGCCGTGGATGCGGATCCCGCGGCATTCGCGCAGCGCGATGGGCTTCGGCCCTTCGCGCGACCGGCGGTTGCCGTCGATGCGGCCGGGCCCGACGATCGCGATCTCCTCGAGCCCCCGTCCCTGCAGGAGCGCGAACGCGAAGTCGCGCGTCTCCCGGTCGGCGAAGGTCTCGTAGGCGTGCTCTTCCGGCGGATCGAAGTCCTTGTCGTCGGGACTCGCGACGAGGACCGCATCGCGCTCGAGTCGGATGATCACCCTGCTGCGCAAGCGAAGTGTCCCGACCCGATACCTGCCGGCGGGGATCACGACGGTGCCCCCGACGCGGGCGGCCTGGTCGATCGCGGCCTGGATAACGCGCGTGTCCATGGTGCGGCCGTCGCCCCGCGCGCCGTGATCGCGCACGCTGAGCGACGGCCCGGCCCAGACCGTGCGCGAGGGCACGAGGAGCACCGGCACGGCGAGGGTTCCGGCGCGTGCCAGGAAGCGCCGCCTCGATTCGGTCATCGTGCACGAAAGCAGCAAGGGCCGTGCCACGGAGGATTTGACCCAATTATTTCGTTTTGGCAGGATCGGGCGGGCTCGTGGAGCCGGAAGGGAGCAGCATGCTGAACCAGGGACTCACCCGACGTGAGCTGCTGCGGGCCGGTGCCGCCGGCGCCGCGGCCGTGCTGACCGCGCCCAGGAGCGCGGACCCCCAGGTCCCGCGACGCGGCGGAATCTTCCGGGTCAGCCTGGGCGATCCGCCCCATTTCGACCCGCATCTTACCGTGTCCTGGGCCACACTGATCGCCCTGTCCTTCACGCACAGCCGCCTCCTCAAGCACAAGGCGGGCCCCGGCGTCGTCCCCGGCACCTTCATCCCGGAAGGCGATCTCGCAGAGTCGTGGGGTCAGACCAGCGACACGACGTACGTGTTCAAGCTGCGCCGCGGTGTGCGCTGGCACCCGAAGCCCCCGGTGAACGGTCGCGAGCTGACCGCGGACGACGTCAAGTATTCCTTCGAGCGCTTCCTCGGTCCCGTCCACAATCCGAACCGCGCCGTGCTCGAGGAGATCGACCGGGTCGAGGCGCTCGATCGCTACACCGTGCGCATCACGCTCAAGGCGCCGTTCGCGTGGTTCCTCGACTCCGTGGCCTCGACCACCGCGTGGATCCTGCCCCGCGAGGCGGTCGAGCAGTTCGGCGACGTCCGGCGCCCCGAGGCCTGCATCGGCACCGGGCCGTGGATGCTCGAGCGCTACGATCCCAACGTGCGGCTCTCGTACGTGCGCAATCCGGACTACTTCGTGTCGGGGCAGCCCTACGCGGACGGCGTCGAGGCCTCGATGGTGGGCGACGGCGCGGCCCGGCTCGCCCACTGGCTCGGCGGGCAGCTCGACTTCGCGCCGCTCCTCGGCATGACGGTGCGTCGCGTCGATCTGGACGCCGTCCGCAAGCGCAAGCCGGGGCTCCAGACGGCGGAGTTCACGTGGATGGTGAGCTCGTTCGCGGCCATGAAGCTGGATCAGCCGCCCTTCAACGACGTGCGCGTGCGCCGCGCGCTCGCGCTCGCGACGAGCCTCAAGGACATCCTCGATGCGAGCCCGCTCGCCCAGGGCCAGGGCGTGGCGACGCCGGCGGTGCCGCCGGCCCTGGTGGACTGGGCCATCCCGATCGATCAGCTCACGCCGGAGGGCCAGCGGCTGTATCGTCACGACAGCGCGGCCGCGGCGCGCCTGCTCGCCGAGGCCGGCTACGGCAGCGGCCTCAAGGTGCCGTTCGAGACAGCGTCGTTCGGCCCGGAGTGGCTCGACGCCGTGCAGATCTATCTCCGGAGCTGGAAGGGCGCGGGCATCGACGCCGAGCTCAAGATCAAGGAGACCGGCGCCTTCGTGTCGAGCGCCATGCTGGGCCGCTACGAGCGGCTCATGCTGGGCCAGCGCGGTGGCCAGCTCTACCCCGATGTCTACCTGGCCGGAATGCACCTCCCCGGTCAGCGCACCAACTCCTCCGGCGTCGACGACCCCAAGCTCTCCGAGATGATCCGTCTCCAGCGGCGCACGCTCGACGCGCGGCGGCGGCGGGACATCCTGTGGGACATCCAGCGCCATCTCGCCGAGCAGGTCTACTATCTCTATGGTCCGTCCGGCCGCGTGGTGGCGGCCTGGGAGCCCTACGTGCGCAACTTCGGCCCGAACCTCGGCAACGACTACGGCGGCCGGCTGATGGCGTCGTGGCTGGACCGCGCGTGAAGTTCAGCAACTTCCTCTTCCCCGCGTCCACCGATCCCGATGGGGACGGCCGCATCATCGAGGAGACGCTCCGCGAGGGCCGTCTCTGCGACGAGCTCGGCATGGAGATGCTCTGGCTGGCCGAGCATCACTTCGACGGCATCTGCGCCTACGTCGATCCCGTCACCTTCGCCGCCGCGCTGGCCGCCAGCACCGAGCGTATCCGCATCGGCTTCGCGGTGGCGCAGATGTCGCTCCATCACCCGATCCGCATGGCCGAGCAGATGGCCCTGATCGACAACATCAGCCGCGGACGGCTGCTCGTGGGGCTCGGGCGCGGCACCGCGTACAACATCTACGACTACCAGGGCTACGGCATCGACCCCGCGGAGGCGCACGCGCGCCTGCTCGAGGCCGAGGAGATCATGCTCAAGGCCTGGACCACGGAGCCCTACGAACATCGCGGCCGGTTCTGGCAGCTCCAGCTCCCCCGGCTCCGCCCCCGCCCCTACACCAAGCCCCACCCGCCGATCATCCGCGCCTGCGCCAGCGAGGAGGCGACGCTCGAGATGGCGCGGGCGGGACGGCCCTTCCTCATGAACGTGCAGAGCAACGACGTCACGCGCCACCGCCTCGAGCTCTACCGCAGGACCATGCGCGAAGGCGGGTTCGACGAGGCGGTCATCGCAAGGAACCTGGCCGACACCTGGGTGTGGCGTAACGTCTTCGTGGCGGAGACGGATGCCGAGGCGGAGCGCCTGGCCCTCCCCGCCTTCGAGGCCCAGGCCACGTTCCGGCAGGCCATGCGCCGGCGCATCTACGAGGAGCAGGGTGTGCTCCTCAAGCCGGAGCTGACGCCGGCCGCCCGCAGCGACCCGCGGCACGCGTTGCTCTGCGGCTCGCCCGCCACCGTCGCGGAGGCCATCGCGGAGATCGACGCCATCGGCGTCGGCGGGCTCATCCTCGTGTTCCGCCTGGGCCCCATGACCGCCGAGGTCGCGGAGGGAAGCCTCCGCCTCTTCATGCAGAAGGTCGCGCCCGAGTTCCGGAAGCCGGGCGCCTAGCCAGCATCGTTCCCTCGTATCCGGATCGGCACACCTCTTGCCTTCGGAGAGAGCAGGAGGATCCCACCATGCCTGACAAGAAGACCATGGAGCGAGCGGAGGAGGACCTGCGCGAGGGCAAGAAGCCCTCGACCGCCGCGGGGGAGTTCGTCAAGGAGGAGATGCACCACATCCGCGAGGGCAAGCACGGCGCCCGGTCCACCAAGCAGGCGATCGCCATCGGGCTCTCGAAGGCGCGCCGGGCCGGCGTACCCCTCGAGCCCCCGGAGGAAGGCGAGACGTCCGAGAAGACCCGCGAGGCCGCCGAGCACGCGTACGAGGCCGGCCAGCAAGAGGGCGGGACGCGGAAGCCGTCCCGGAAGCGCAGCCGCGCGACGTCGCGCGCCCTCAAGCGGGAGGGCCGGGGCGCCGCCTCCCGCCCCGCGCTGGCGAAGCAGGCCAAGCGCTCGGCGCGGGAGCGGCGCGGCACCGATCGCTCCCCGAAGGCCGCGGCACGGCGGGGCGCGGCCACGCGCAAGCGGAACCGCAAGACGGCCTAGTCATTTCGCGGGCCGCGAGGGGGCCGCCTTGACAGCGTGCGCCGCGCCGACGTAGCGTCGGGCGCATGCCCGGCCCGCTCCATGGCGTGCGCATCGTCGACGCCACCACCGTGGTGCTCGGCCCCCTCGCCACCCAGATGCTGGGCGACCTGGGCGCCGACGTCGTCAAGGTCGAACCGCCGGAGGGCGACACCACCCGCAAGCTCGGGCCCACACGCAACCCGGACATGGCGGCTTTTTACCTGGCGTGCAATCGCAACAAGCGCAGCGTGGTGCTGGATCTCAAGAAGAGCGCCGGCCACGCCGCGCTCATGCGGCTCGTCAAGGGCGCCGACGTCTTCGTCCACAACTTCCGGCCGCAGGCGGCGGCGCGGCTCAAGGTCGAGTACGAGCGGGTGCGGGCGGTCAATCCCGGCATCGTGTACTGCGCAACCTACGGCTTCCGTGCCGCCGGCCCCTACGGCGAGAAGCCCGTGTACGACGACATCATCCAGGCGGCGTCAGGCCTGGCGTCGCTGCAGGCGTCCCTGGTCGGGGACCCGCGCTATCTCCCCACCATTGTGGCCGACAAGACCAGCTCGATGGCGGTGGCGCACGCGCTCCTCGCGGGCCTCTTCCACAAGGCCCGCACCGGTGAGGGCCAGGCCATCGAGGTGCCGATGTTCGAGACGGTGGTGGCGTGGATGATGGTCGAGCACCTCTACGGGGAGACGTTCCTTCCCGCGCTGGACACGCCCGGCTACAAGCGCGTGCTGAACCGCTGGCGGCGGCCCTTTCCCACCAAGGACGGCTATCTCGCGATCATCCCCTACACCGACACGCACTGGCAGACGTTCTTCCGCGTGGCCGGCCGCGAGGATCTCCTGGCCGACCCGCGCTTCCGCACGCTCGCGTCACGCCTCACGCACATCGAGCTGCTCTACGAGGAGCTGGGAAAGATCGCGGCCACGCGCACCAACGCGGAGTGGCTCTCGCTGCTGGACGCGGCGAACGTCCCCGCCACGGTCGTCAACACGCTGGATTCGATCCTGACCGACCCGCAGCTCGAGGCCACCGGCTTCTGGAAGACCATCGAGCATCCGAGCGAGGGCCCGCTGCGGACGCCCGACATTCCCGCCACGTACAGCCGCACGCCCGGCGACATCCGGCGCCATCAGCCGCGCCTCGGCGAGCACAGCGTGGAGATCCTCAAGGAGGCGGGACTGTCCGACGAAGAGATCCGCGCCATGCTCGCCGGCGGAGCTACCGCGCAACCGTAACCCTCGAGTTACCT
>Ga0075424_100005049_pt1 | contig 12570 bp, 13 predicted proteins | sample SoiMethybrSBSTD3_FD_75301 | JGI IMG/M metagenome (GOLD analysis project Ga0075424, IMG submission 75301) | Bulk soil microbial communities from a Populus tree surrounding site in Tennessee, USA - Soil MetaG P. TD hybrid SBSTD3 | ecosystem: Environmental > Terrestrial > Soil > Tree plantation... | reverse complement strand
TCTGTGGATCAAGAGACCGGTAAGGTTCATGTCGAAAAATACGTCACCGCGGCCGATGCCGGGAAAGCGATCCACCCGCTCCAGTGCGAAGGACAGGACGAAGGCTCGGCTATGATGGGCTTCGGCCACACATTTTACGAAGCGTATCAATGGGAGGGTGGCCAGATCATCAACTCGTCGCTGGTCGATTACAAAGTGCCAACGTTCGGCGATGTGCCCGATGAATTCGAGTCGATTCTCATCGAAGACGGCAATGGCCCGGGACCTTACGGCGCCAAAGGACTGGGCGAAGGCGGCATCATTCCGGTCGCTCCCGCCGTCGCGAACGCAATTTTTTGGTGCACGGGCGCGCGCATAAAAACTCTACCGCTCACGCCGGAGAGAGTCTGGCGAGGAATTCGCGAGGCAAAGAAGCAATAGGACCCTCGCCCTTCCCTCTCCCCCTTCGACAACGCTCAGGACAGGCGTTGGAATGGGCGAGGGGCAAAAATCATCGCAAGGTGGTTCCCGCTGAAATGAGAAATCGAAGGGATATTTGCAGAATCTTTGCCGTAATAATTTTGGCTTGCGTAGGTTCTGTGCGGCCCGCCGCTGGCGCGACGGTGGAAGAAAATCTCGCCGCGCTCAATTCCAAGCCGGCGGAGGAGCGCCAGAAGATCCTCGTTGAAAACGCGCGCAAAGAAGGCAGTGTGAATTTTTACGCAGCCACCAATGTGCGCGATACGCAGGAGATCGTCACCGGTTTCAATAAATTTTACCCCTTCGTCAAAGTCGGCATAACCAGCCTTGGCGGCCCGGGTGTCCTGAACAAAGTCACCACCGAAGAGCGCGCCGGCGTGACGGTCGCGGACATTGTTACCATGACCGGCGGCTATGTGCCGGAGCTAATCGAAAAGAAAATTCTCGCCCGCTATCGAAGCCCGATGGTGCCGTTTTTGCGCAAGGGGTTCGTCGATGCCGAAGGCTATTGGCCAGGCGTTTACGCGATCGGCTACACGATCATTTACAACAACAAGCGGGTCGCGCAGAAAGAAGCACCGCGGCGCTACGAAGACCTGCTCCAGCCGCGCTGGAAAAACAATCTCCTGCTGGATGCCGAGGCGCACGATCTGCTCGCCGGATTGATCGATCTTTGGGGCGAAGCGAAGGCGACCAACTTTTTGCGGCAGATCGCTCAAGAACAGAAAGCCATTCTTTCGCGCCAATCGCACACTTTCATGACCCAGCTCGTCGCCACCGGCGAGCACGACGTGATCGTCGATGGCTACATGCACAATGCCGTCGCCCTGAAAGAAAAGGGCGCGCCGATCGACTACGTCGTCATGAACCCGACGATCGTCCGCCCCCCGTCGATCATCGCGATTACGGCTCGAGCTTCTCACCCTTACGCGGCGGCGTTGTTTCTCGATTACCACTTGTCCAAAGAGGCGAGCGAGATCATGGTCAAGAGCCAGGGTCGGTGGGCGCCGCGCAAAGACGTGCCGTGGACAGTCGAGCCGCAGGGTGATGTGCACGTGGTTTCTGCGCTTCAGTGGGGCCCGAAGATGAGAAATCTCGTCGAGCTGTTCAATCGGAGTATCGGTAAGTGATTTCTTCGGAAGCGATTCAGTGTGGAAGAGTCACTCACCACGAAGATCACGAAGGAAGCGAAGGTAAGACGACGAGATTTTTTCCTTCGTGCTCTTCCTGTCCGTCGCGGTGATGAGAATAAACGTATAACACGATCGGAGGAGAATGGATGAAACCGGAAAAAGCCAAGCTGGTCGTCGAGGGACTCAAAGAGGCGGGAGTGGATTTCACCGCCGGGGTTCCGGACGCCCAGTTTATTCAAGTCTACAAAATGCTCGAAGAAGATCCCGACATCCGCTACGTCGGAACAGCCAATGAGGCCGAAGCTGCGGGAGTCGGCTACGGTGCCTGGTTCGGCGGAAAAAAACCGGCGCTGATGCTTGCGACCTCCGGCTTGTTGGTCGCGACCTATCATCTGGCGCGCATCAATATTCTGCACGAAGTGCCGTTGCTGGTGGTGATTCCTTACCGCGGCGATATCGGCGACCCACGCTGGATGGGGCTTTACAAAAAAACCACCGAGCCGGGGCTGAACGCCATGGATATTCCTTATCGGGTGGTGAGCCGATCGAGCGACATCGTACGCACAATCAAAGAATGCAATGAAAGCGCGCGCGCCTGGCTCCGGTGTATCGCGGTGGTTCTCAACGAGGAGGCATTATGGTAACTCGCCTGGAACTTATCAAAGAACTCGCATCGATCGTTCCGCCGGAAGTTCTGGTGGTGACGAGCATCGGCAACAACAGCTACTTCTGGGCGGAGCTTACCGACCGGGAAGCGACGTTGTTCCATTCGACGCTCGGTATGTGCACGCCGGCGGCGTTCGGGCTCGCCATGGCTTTGCCGCAGCGTAAAGTCCTGGCGCTCGATTCCGACGGCAATCTGATATTGAATCTCGGCGTGCTCGGCACCATCGCCAATGAAAATGCGACGAATCTGACGGTTTTGGTGATGGACAACGGCAATTATCTCGGCAGCCACAAGAAAGAGCCGGGCATGCGCACCGCAACCGGCGGCAAGATGAAACTGCAGGAAGTGGCCAAAGGCTGCGGCATCGTGAGTTCGCACGTGGTTCAGGACGTCGCGACGTTCAGCACGACGATCAAGTCGGCGCTCAAAAGCGATGGGCCGCATTTTGTCTGCGCGCGTGTAGAAGCTCTCGATGGCGAGCGTCCGCCGAAAACCAAGCACGTGCTCGATCCGCGCGAGAACAAGTATCAATTCGCCAAATACATCGAGCGCACCGAAGGCGTGCAGATCCTGGGCGGCGGTTTGGGCAATTTCGGTTGATCGGGGAGAAGGCGGCGTGCTGACATGAAACGCCTCGGCAAAATCTTCCTGTTTGCTTTCGCAGCAATCGTTCTGCTCGCGCATTGCGGGTTTGCCGCGGAGCCAAAGAAAATCGTTCTTGCCTACTCTTCGATCGGGCCGATGGCCACCGGAATCTGGATGGCTAAGGAAAGCGGCGCCTTCGAGAAGTACGGGCTCCAAGCCGACATTATTCTGATCACCTCCGGACCGGTGGCGGTACAGTCACTGATTGGAGGAGACCTCCAAGTTGTAAGCGCGGCCAGTAACGCTGTGATCAACGCGATTCTAAATGGCGCCCCGATTATTGCGGTCGCCGGGACGGCGAACCGCCCCTATCATCGGCTTTTCGTTCAGCCGGAAATCAATCGGATAGAAGATCTCCGGGGCAAATCGCTCGGAGTTACCCGTTTCGGATCGATCACCGATAATTTGACACGCATTTTGCTCCGCAAGTACGGACTCGAGAACGTGGTCAACGTGCGGCAAATGGGCGGCACCATCGAGGTTTCGGCGGCTTTTCAAAATCGCTTGATCGCTGGCGCCGTCACTTCCGAGATGCGTGTGACGCCGCCGAGCCAAGCCAAAGTCCTACTACAGCTCGTCGATATGGGAATCCCGTATTCGATGAACATGATTGCCGTCCAGCGCGAGTATCTGCGGCGCAACCCCGATGTCGTCGAAAATGCAGTACGCGCGTATGTCGATGGGCTTGCATTTATGCACCGAAATAAAGAGCGAGCACTGAAGATCATCGCGAAATACTCGCGCCTCAACGATCCGAAACAGATCGATCAGTTTTACGACGATGCGATGACTTATCTAGATCGTGTGCCGCGAGCTGAACCCGAAGCCGTGCAAACGATCCTGGAATTCATGGGCAAGAAAAACGTGCCGCTGGAAACGTTTCAGGACAATTCGATTATCGATAAGCTCACGCGCGAAGGATTTTTCGAGAACCTTTACAAGAAATGAGAAGAAGCGCTTCGGACAGAGCCAAAGAGCTGCTGCCCTAAGTATGCTCTTGTTCCTTCTCCCCGTAGGAGAAGGCTAGGATGAGGGCCGGTCGAAAGCTGCGCTGCCCTTACCCTCTCCCAGAGGGAGAGGGTATCGTGAAAGAAGGGAAGCAAAAAAGATGGCAACGATTGTTACGCGTCGATTGAAAGAGGAGAAGGACGGGATCGAAGGCTACATCGCTGGACCAGAAAGAAGCGAGAAAGGGCCGGCGATCCTGATGATTCATCAGCATTCGGGTCTGACAGGATACCTGAAAACCGCCGCATATCGATTCGCCCAACTCGGTTATACCGCAGTCATTCCCAATCTCTATCATATGCTCGGCTACCCGGCGGAAACTCACATCGACAAAGGCACCGAGATTCAAAACAAAACGCCCGATCCCGATTTCGTGCGCGTGATCGATCGCGGCTGGCGATATTGTCTCTCGCGCGGCGACGTCGACAGCTCCCGAATCGGTGTGGTGGGCTATTGCATGGGCGGACGACTGGGAATTCATTTTGTTGCCGCGACCCCGGCGGTGCGGGCGTTCCTTGCCTATTATCCATCGGTCCGTGACGAACAACCGACAAAAATCCGCCCGCGTCATCCGTGCGATGCCGCTCGGGAAATCAAATGTCCTTCGATGATTTTGTACGGCGGCCATGATCAGCACAGCACCTTTCCGGTTCAACAGCGCGTGATGGAGAGTTTTCACTCGAACGGACAGTCTCTGGAATGGCACTATTTCCATTTCGGATATCATGGTTTTGCATCCACCGAATCCGATGGCTACCAACCTTATCTGGCCGACCTTGTCTGGCCGCTGGTAACGGAATTTCTCAGGCGCGAGCTGGGCGCGCCGCGATTGTGAATGCGCGAAAGATTTACTCCGGCGAGCGGCTCTATTGCTGAAGGAGTGAGCATGCAGTGATCGTGCAACAGGCAGTCGACCGCCGTTCACACTCAAAAATCGCTTGCAGCACGCATTTTCGCCTCCCGAAACTCACGGCATCCCCGTTGCTCTCGGAAATCACCGGTCTAGACACGTTCCGGCAATTGAGTTGAATTGGAGCAATCGATGAAAAATATTCTGCGATCTATGACGTTCTTTCTGGCACTTGGTTTCTTTACTTCTGCCGCAAGCGCTGCCGAACTAAAGAAAGTTGTGTTCGGCTACTCGACGATCGGCGCCATGGCCGCAGGCGCTTGGATGGCCAAGCAGATTGGCGCTTATGAGAAATACGGCATCGACACGGAATTGATTTATATTTCCTCGGGACCAACCGTCGTACAGGCTCTCCTGGGCGGCGATGTCACAGGCGGAATCGCAGCGACCAATGCGGTCATCGCGGCGGTCCTTCGCGGCGCGCCGCTGGTTTCGGTCGTGAGCACTGCCAATCGGCCGTATCATCGCCTCTGGGTGCAGCCGGAAATCATGCGGGTGGAAGATCTCAAAGGAAAAACCATCGGCGTTACACGCTTTGGCTCAGTGACGGACAATCTGACGCGAATGATTCTCAAGAAGTACGGTCTGGAAAACGCGGTCAACGTGCGCCAGATGGGCGGCACTGCGGAGGTCAGCGCCGCATTTCAAAATAAACAGATTGCCGGCGCGGTCACCTCGAGCCTGCGCGTCGATTCCACTGTGCAGCCGCGCTTGCTGATGAAGTTGGAAGACATGGGATTTCAATACTCAATGGACGTGATCGCCTACTCGCGCGACGACATGAAGCGCTCTCCGCAAACCGTCGATGGAATGGTGCGCGCCTACACAGAAGGGGTCGCGGCGATGCACTATCAAAAGGAAAAAGCTTTCCGGGCTATTGCGAAATATGCGCGGCTCCGTGATCAAAAGAAAATCGACGAGATCTATCAGGATTCCATTGTGTATCTGGAGAAAACGCCGCGGGTCGAGCCCGAGGCAATCCACTCGATTTTAGATTTCATGGGAAAGAGGGGCGTGCCGCTGGAGACCTTTGCCGACAACTCGCTGGTCGACAAAATGACCCGGGAAGGTTTCGTCGAACGGCTTTACAAGAAGCCATAGGAGGCGCGCGATGGCTCGCATTCATCTCGGTGCTTTTCTAGCTATCCTGGCCACTATTTTCTATGTTTCGCGCCCCGCACATGCGGCGGTTGAAGATCTCCTCGCCGAGCTCAACGCCAAAGTGCCTGAGCAGCGGCAGAAGATTCTCGTCGAAAACGCCAAAAGAGAGGGCGAGGTCACGCTCTACACCGCGGTCAACATGCGCGATGCGCAGGAGCTGATGGCCGGCTTCAATCGGCTCTATCCCGGCATTCGCGTGTCAATCGCAAGCCTCGGCGGCCCCGGCGTGCTGAATAAAGTCCTGACCGAAGCGCGCGCCGGCGCCAACGTTGCCGACGTGGTGGCGCTGAACGGGATCAGCGCGGTGGAGCTGATCGATAAAAAGCTCGTCATCCGTTACAAAAGTCCGATGATCGGATTTCTGCGCAAGGGTTTTGTCGACGGTGAGGGCTATTGGCCCGGCATTTACGCCATCGGCTACACGATCATCTATAATAACCGCCGAGTCGCAGCCAAAGACGTGCCCAAGCGCTACGAAGATCTGCTGCTGCCACGCTGGAAAAACAATCTGATCATCGATGCGGAAGACCACGATCTCCTCGCCGGCCTTATCGATCTTTGGGGCGAAGCCAAGGCGACTTCGTTTTTGACCCAGATCGCCCAGGAGCAGAAGGTGACGTTATCGCGGCAATCGCACACCTTCATGACCCAGTTGGTGGCGACCGGCGAGCACGACGTGATCGTCGACGGTTATGTGCACAATGCTGTTGCGCTGAAAGGCAAGGGCGCGCCCATCGATCATGTGATGACCAATCCGACGATCATTCGGCCGCCGACGACGATTGCGATCACGAGTCGCGCGCCGCATCTCCACGCTGCCGCGCTGCTGTTGGACTATCACTTATCCAAAGAGGCGAGCGAGATTATGGTAAAGAGCCAGGGTCGCTGGGCGCCGCGCAAGGACGTGCCGTGGGCGGTAGAGCCGCCGGGCGATCTGCGCTCGATCAACATGCTCGAATGGGGACGAAAATACCGCCAACTGGTGGCGTTGTTTAACGCGTCCACCGGACAGTAACAAAGGAAAAAGACACACGATAGCGAAGTAAGCTCGGGGTTACCCTCGCCTCAACGCCATTGGCAGCGACTCGCAAATTCGATATACCAACAGCGGAAACTGTTTTTGTTCGGAGGCGTGGATGCAGATTTCACAATGGAGGACTGCGATCGGCGAGATGGTGCGCGATCACATGCGTTCGCCTGAACTGGAGCATTATTTTTCGGTTCAAATGAACCAAGCGCGAGCGCAGGTCATGATCACGCAGCTTGGACTTTTCATCCGGCACCGACGCGATTGCTGGGCTTTGGTATCGGCCAATTGCCCCGTGATGGCGATCAAACAGGCGATCCTCCAGCATGAATACGGCGAAGTGATTAAGGATTCATTTTCCGACTATGGCCATTTGCATCTGATCATCCGACAGGCACAAAAACTGGGAATGACGGCCGAGGAAGTCATTCAAACTAAACCGATCGTCAGCACGACAGCGACTCTTTATGCGTGGGCTTGGCTGACGCATGCCAAAAGCTGGGTCGAAGGACTATCGGCGCTTACGGTTACGGAGTGGACCAACGATGATCGTTTGCTGAAAAATCTCGGCGGAGGGCACTCCACGCGCATGGCTAAACGCTGGACTGAAGACATGGGAATCGCATGGCGCGACATGCCGAACTTTGTCGCCCATTCGCAGGCGGACGAAGAGCACAGCGATATGTTCTTGCCGTTTTTGGAGCAGTACGCGACCGGAGAAAAGGAGCAATTGGCGCTGGACGCCGTCAAAGAATCGCTCGACTTGTTTGCACTTTACCGCGATGGCGTCGCGCGAACGATGGAGAAGATTCCGCTGAACTGAAGGCTACAACGTGTCATTCCGAGAGCGCCGCGCGAGGAATCCAAGAGCGGGAGAGATCCTTCACTTCGTTCAGGATGACTATGATCATAGAGACGCAAAAGTGGTTGGTTGGATCGGCTGTCATTGCAAACATTAGGAGGTAAAGATGGAAAAACCACGGATCAGACATATTGCAATCAATGTCGAAGACCTCGACAAGACTGCGGAGTACTATAAGAGAGTCTTTGGCATGGAAGAAAAACATCGCCGGCCAGGCGGGACGATTTATCTCTCCGACGGCCATGTGGATCTCGCGCTTATTCACAGCGAAAAATATCCGTGGGGAATCCACCACTTCGGTTTTAAAGTCGATAACGTCAAAGAGATTGAAAAGATCGCGGACACAAAAGCCGAGGACAATACCTACGGCGCAATTGCGGAAAGCTGGATCAAGGACGTCGAGGGCAACCGCGTTGACGTTTCCGAGCACGGCTGGCCGGTCTAGAAGTTCCTCGTTTCGAGTCTCTTGTACAGAACTGAAAACCTCGTCGAAGTCCTTCGACGCGATCAGGACAAACGTATACAGATGATCTCGCTGAGATGTTTTCCGTTTATGCTGAGCTCGTCGAAGCATTCCTCAACTTTTTCAACGCCCGAGAGAATCGTTCCGGATTCGACTAGGCTGCACCGGCCTTTTTTGAATTCGATTCTCACGGCGCGCTTGCTTTTGCAATTCATAACACTCCTTTTACTTCCCGGGATTTTCGCGCCGGCGTTCGCGCTCGCGCAAAGCATTCCAAAGGTTAGCGTTGCTTATGCTGCTATCAGTCCCGTATTCGCTGGCGTCTGGATGGCGAAGGAGATCGGCGCATTCGAGAAGCAAGGACTAAAGTCGGACCTCGTGTACATCAGCTCGGGCAGTATCACAGTGCAGGCGATGGTGGGCGGCAATCTGGATATGAGCATAGCCGCAAGCAACGCCGTCGTAAGCGCGATTTTGCATGGGGCGCCGCTGATTGCCGTGGGCAGTATTACGAACCGGCCGGCGATGAGTTTGTTCGTGCAGCCTGAGATTACGAGAGCAGAGCAGCTGCAAGGCAAAACTCTGGCGATTACGCGGCACGGCTCATCGACGCATTTTCTGACGCTCTTTACACTGGAAAAGCTCGGCCTGCAGGACAAAGTCAAAATTCAGCCGATGGGCGGCACGCGCGAAGTCGACGCGGCGATCCGCAGCGGGATGGTGGCCGGGGCGGTGCGCAGCATGAAGCCGGGACCGAAAACGCACATGCTTGTCGATCTGCCGGATCTGGGAATTCCTTTTTCCATGGATCTGATCGCGGTCAAGCGAGACTTCTACAAAAACTCGCCGCGCACGGTCGAAGCGATGCTCAAGGCGTATATCGAAGGCGTGGCGTCGCTCAAAACGAGAAAAGATTTCGCCTACAAAGTGTTAGGAAAGTACATGCTGGGCGCCGGTGATTCACTGGACGAAGCTTATGAGTACGCCGTCAAGTATCTCGATCGCCAAGCGAGAGTGGATCCCGCAGTGATTCAAACCGTCTTGAACTGGGAAAACAAAAGCGACACGCCGGTAAGCGAGTTTTTCGATAACGCGATCATTGACCGCATTCAGAAAGAAGGCTTCATCGACCGGCTGTACAAGTGAAGACGACAATTGCAACGTAACGTCTTGCGATCTTACGCTCGCCAGAGCGTGGAAAAATGGATTCTTGTGGATGTCTTCCCACCGGTCATCATTCCCGCGCAGGCGGGAATCCAGGTTGGGGTTGCGGCCGAATTAGCCTGGATACCCGCTTTCGCGGGTATGACGGAACAGATGCCCCTCGTTGATTTGGTGGTGCAACGAATAGTGGAGTCCTTCAAAAGTCTCGCAAAATACGGATCGATTCGAAGTGACTGGAAGGAGTGAGCAATGAAGCGGCAAGACTGGCGAAAGCGGCTGGGCGATGTGGTGCGAGACGCGATGCAATCGCCGGAACTGGAGCACTACTTCAGAGTAAAGATCACGAAACCCGGCGCGCAGGTTTTGATCACCCAGCTCGGTTTATTTATTCATCACCGGCGTGATTGTTGGGCGCATGTTTCCGGCAACTGCCCGCACATGTCAGTCAAACAAAAAATTCTCCAGCACGAATACGGTGAAGTCATCAAAGATAATTACACGGAGCACGGTCACATGGAACTGATCGTGCGCCAAGGCAAAGCCCTCGGTCTCTCAGCCGATGAGGTTATGAACGTCGCCCCATTACCAGCGACGATGGCGACTCTTTACGCGTGGGGTTGGATGACACGGGAAAAAAGTTGGTTAGAAGGTCTGGCATCCCTGACGATTACCGAGTGGGCCAACGACGATCGCTTGCTGAAGGACGTCGGAGGCGGTCTTTCGAGCCGTATGGCGAAACGCTGGATGGACGATCTCGGCTTCGGTTGGGAGCAAATGCCCAACTTCAAAGTTCATAGTGAAGCAGATGAAGAGCACAGCGACATGTTCTTGGAGGACCTGGAAAAGTTTGCCACCGGAGAGAAGGAACAGTTAGTCTATCGGGCAGCGAAAGAGTCCATGGATCTGCTGAAAATCTTTCGCTACGGGATCTCTAAAGAAATGGAACGACTAACATAGGCAGTTCGGAGTGTCTGGCGTATATAGCGAAGGTCTGAAATTCACTACTTACTTTGCACGGCGGGGTTCGTCATGCCGGTGAAAACCGGCATCCAGGTTTTATGATGGATACCGGCTTCCGCCGGTATGACGGAGAGAGCACGTCTTGCCCTATGGGACGTCACTCGGCGATTTATATTTCTCGTAAGCGCGGGCGCTACGGGCCAAGCGCGTTAAGAAGGGAGTAACATGAACGCAAAAGCTTGGTCTGAAGTCTTCGGGGAATTAGCGCGGCAGACCATGACTTCGCCCGAGCTCGAGCGTTATTTTTCAATCCCGATCACAAAGCCTCGGGCACAGCTCATTTTGCAGCAGCTTTCTCTTTATGTGCGGCACCGGCGCGATTGTTGGGCTTATGTTTCGGGTAACTCGCCGGTGCTCTCAGTGAAACGGAAGATCCTCACTCACGAGTATGAAGAAGTGATCCGCGATCAACACTCGGAACACGGCCATTTGGACTTGATCATTCGTCAGGGAAAATCTATCGGCCTCACCGCGGATGACATTTTGAGTACGAAGCCGATCGCCAGCACCACGGCGACTTTGTACGCGTGGGGTTGGATATGCAAGAAAAAGCATTGGCTGGAGGGTCTGGCCGCCATGACGATGACCGAATGGAACCAGGACGATCGCCTGCTGGGGGATTTGGGTGGCGGTCATGCATTCCGGATGGGCCAGCGCTGGGTCGAGCAGTTGGGCATTACCTGGGATGATCTGCCGAACTGGAAAGCGCATCGCGAGGCCGACAAAGGGCATGTCGATATGTTTTTTCCGGTCTGGGAAGAATTCGGCACGGGTGAAAATGAGAAAGTGATTTTGCAGGCGGCGAAGGAATCGGAAGAGCTTTATCGCGTGTATCAAGCAGGCCTGGCGGACGCGATGGAACAGATGACGTGACATGTTTCGTGGACTCTGTGCAAATTAACTGATGCTTTTAGTTTTTGCCGTCGGATTACCTTTCAAGAATTAGAATCTACCTTCCCCCTCGACGGGGGAAGGTTAGAATGGGGGTGCCTTGCACTCAATGGAAAAAAGCAGCCCTACAGTCCTTCCCCGTCGAGGGGGAGGAAATAAGCTTCGATCTGTTGCCGATACTATTTGTGTTGTTTTTCTTTGGCTCTGTTTCTTCCATGTTCCCGTCCAAGCCGCGGAAGTCCCCAAAGAAAAAATCGCGTTCGCCTACGCTTCGATCAGCCCCAGTATGTCTGCCGTATGGATGGCAAAAGAGATCGGCGCCTTTGAGAGAAACGGTCTGAATGCCGAGCTGGTTTACATCAGCTCGGGCGCCACAACGATCCAGGCGCTGGTGGGCGGCAGTGTCCATGCAGCACTTGGCGCGAGCAATGCCGTCGTTGCGGCAACGCTAAAAGGGGCGCCGATTATTGCGGTCGCGAGCAACACGAGCCGCCCTGGTATGCAGCTTTGGGTGCAGCCGGAGATCCAACGCACAGAGCAGTTGCAAGGTAAAACACTCGCCATTACTCGGTTCGGTTCGACCAGCGACTTTGTTACGCGCCTCGTCCTGAGGAAACTGAATCTTGAAAACAAAACCGAGCTACGCCAATTCGGCGGCGTTGTCGAAGCCGATCTAGGCTTTCGCGCGCGCCAGGCGGAAGGCCGAGTTTCGTCGCAGGCGCCAGGGCCGAAGGCAAAAATGCTGGTGGATGCAGCAGAGCTCGGGATTCCGTTCTCGATGAACCTTCTTGCCGTGAGCAACGACTATTTAGCGAAATCGCCGAAGTCCGTCGAAGCCATCGTCCGGGCTTACATCGAAGGCGTAGCCGCGCTGAAGACCAGGAAAGCGCAGGCTTTGAAACTATTCGAAAAATATATGGGGCAGCGTGGCGGCAGCGCGGAGATGCACCACGAATTCGTGATGAAGTATCTCGATTCGGTTCCGCGCATCGATACGGCGGCGGTGGATACGGTCCTCGAAATGGTGGGGGCGAAAGGCGCTCCCAAGAGTAAACTTTACGACAATTCGATTATCGATCGGCTGGTTCACGAGGGGTTCACCGATAAGCTTTATAAAGGAGCAAAGTCATGACGGAAAAGCAGTGGCGCGAATGTCTCGG
>Ga0075424_100005048_pt1 | contig 12570 bp, 11 predicted proteins | sample SoiMethybrSBSTD3_FD_75301 | JGI IMG/M metagenome (GOLD analysis project Ga0075424, IMG submission 75301) | Bulk soil microbial communities from a Populus tree surrounding site in Tennessee, USA - Soil MetaG P. TD hybrid SBSTD3 | ecosystem: Environmental > Terrestrial > Soil > Tree plantation... | reverse complement strand
GATACTTAGCTGCGAATTGTGAGAGATCGCTTAAAGTATTTTTTATTGAACGCGTCAGATCTTGTCAATACCGACTCGGCATCGGGCGAAGGGTTGATTATTCGTGTAGCAAAAAAAAAGCGGAAGACCGATTAAACCGATCTTCCGCTTGCAAACCGATGCTTCGAGGGCAAATTACTGTTTGATTGCCGCGGCGCGTCTTTGCAGATAACCATTCCGCACTGCGCCATAAAGATCGACCGTTGATTCGGCAACTCGTTCAAATCGATCCAAATTTAGGGACCTTTCATTGACTGTATTGGTCAAGGTTCCCGCTATCGAGCCCCACCAAGGAATGAAATAGGTATATGGCGTCATGGCGACGTCGAAGGCATAACCGATGCCATCACGGACCGTGAGTGGCGGCAGAAATGGCAGCACCAGATATGGTCCAGGACCCGCTCCCCAGACGCCGAAGGTTTGCCCGGTATCCTCGTCTCTCTGCTCGATACCGAAGCCATCTTTCGCGACATCAAAAAACCCCACCACGCCGATTGTGCTGTTTATCCCGAAGCGCGCGAGTTCGGTCGCCGCGCCGTTAAACTTGAGCTGCAAGCTATTGTTGACGACGCGTCGGACGACGGCAAGATTGTCAAAAAAGTTATGCACGCCACGTTGCACTGGATCCGGCAGTAAAAAATCCCACCCCGTGGCAATCGGTTTCAAAACGTAACGATCGACAACTTCTCGGTTGAACCAAAACATTTTTTCGTTAAATCCCTCAAAGGGATCGTTCTCGAAATCTTCGCCGGCACTGGAATCAGCCGCCAGTCCACTCAGATTAACTGCAGCCGCAATCGGAAGGGGCTGGGTGTCGGCTTGCGCCAGCAGTGTCTCGCTGCTTTGTTCTGTTTGTGCTGCTGGCGGGCTCTCTTCGGCTCCGGCGGCAGTTTGTACCAGGACCGCGAAGCCCAATGACATACCGAATGCCATGGCTGTTGCGGTTCTGGCCCAGACTTTTTTCTTTCTCTTCATCAATTTCTCCTTCTATCTCCGTGTTTGTGACTTACATTAACACTGTAGGCGGGTCAAGCTTTTTTGCATTAGTATATGCGATCTGAAGTGCGTGGCACGAGCGAAAAGTATGCCATTAGGGCAAAGAATCTATTCTGGTAAGGTTGGTAGATGCGGGAGCTTGCTCGCATCAAATCATCAGAACGCGAAGAACCCCTGACACAAACTCGTATTTGATATGAAAAAATCCGTGCCGAGTGACTGAAATGGTATTGCCGATCAAGTTTGCACCACCGCGGCTGATCGGCTAATTTTGGGGCATGGCGGCCAACGGTCAACAGATGGTTGTTGTTGGTGTCACGGGCGGGATCGCGTGTTACAAAGCAGTCGAGCTGGTCCGTCTGCTAGTCAAAAATGGTTTCACCGTTCGGGTGATTATGACTCGCGGCGCAATGGAATTCGTCACGCCGCTCACGTTTCAGACACTCTCTGGCAACCCCGTCGCTACAGAAACCTTTAGCCTGACCCAAGAATCGGAGATCGGTCACATCAACCTCGCGGATTCCGCCGATCTGTTTGTGATTGCGCCGGCAACGGCGAACGTGATCGGAAAACTGGCCAATGGTATTGCTGATGACTTGTTGACGACGGTCCTGATGGCGACTCAAGCACCGGTCCTGCTCGCGCCAGCGATGAACATCCATATGTACGAGAACGTGATCGTTCAGGAGAACCTGCGTAAGCTCCATCGAGTGGGTTATCATATTATGGAGCCGACGGAAGGCTATTTAGCCTGTGGTTACGAGGGGAAAGGCCGTCTACCGGATCCAGAGAAAATCACCGAGGAGATCGAACGACTATTACGACATAAAGATCTCGCCGGCGAAAACTTCTTGATCACTGCAGGTCCGAGCCGCGAACCGCTCGATCCCGTTCGCTACATCTCAAATCGATCGTCGGGCAAAATGGGATATGCGCTGGCTCGCGCCGCGCTGCGGCGCGGCGCAAAGGTAGCATTGGTCAGCGGCCCCACCGCTCTCACTGCCCCGGCGGGTGCTCGTCTCATCGAGGTCACTACCGCGGCAGAAATGCGCGAGGCAGTTCTTAAGGAATATTCACACTCGACCGCGGTCATTATGGCAGCAGCGGTCGCCGACTATCATGCCGTCGCGCCGAGCGGTCAGAAAATAAAGCGGGGCGTTGGCGATCTCGAGCTTCGGCTGATGCCAAATCCGGATATCTTGAAGGAACTGGGGCAGAATAAAGACGACAAATGGCTGGTCGGTTTTGCTGCCGAGACCGAGAATCTCACCACGAACGCGCAAAAGAAACTCCGCGAGAAAAACCTTGATATCGTGATCGCGAACAATGTTGCGGAAGAGGGGAGCGGTTTCGACGGCGACACCAACGCCGGAACAATTATCGACCGCACGGGCGCGGTTCGTTCGCTGCCGCTCATGAGCAAGGATGATCTCGCCGATTCCATCTACGACCATTATCTCAGTTTGAAGAATCGCAGCTGATGGGCACTGCACGGGAGCCGAAGCCGGCGAAATTTTTCGTCGCGCTACTCTCCTCGTCTCAGGAACTCCTCTCCCAAGCCGAAAACGACCTGATCGAACTCATGGGCCAGATCGACGGCAGAAGCGCCGTATTGCCTTGGAATCTCTCCGCATACTACGAGCGGGAAATGGGCTCGGGGCTCTTGAGGTGTTTCGTCGGATTTTCATCGCTCCTGCCGCCCGACGGCTTGGCGGAGTTGAAGCTCAAAACCCAGCTGGTCGAGGACCGGTATCGCAACAACGCCGGCGCGCGTCGGATTAATGTTGATCCCGGCTATCTCGACGGACACAAAGCCGTTCTTGCATCGACTAAAAATGCCAGCCAAAGAATTTACTTGCGCTCTGGAATTTACGCCGAGGCGACGTTGTTCTATGACAATGGACATTTCCACGGTTTAGCGTACACGTACCGAGATTATCTCTGGCCCGAGGCGCTGGTTTTTTTTTCCGATCTTCGTGCAGCTTACTTGAAACAGCTGAGGCTTGCATAAGCACTTTTTCGAGCTGGCGGTCGACCGATCCATTGCGAGGTAGCATTGCTACGCGTAACGCGCCGGTGCTAAGATGCCGGACCAAGCGCGGTGCTTATGTCAGAGACGAGTGATGCGAAGGAATTGCTGTTGCTAACGAGCTCGCTGCACCGTCATTTGCAGCGCCGAGCTGAGGTGGGAATGGCGAGAGTGGCTAGGCAGAACCAAACCCAGCGCAAGCCCGCACCCGGAAAAACCGCATCTTCCGGCTCCGGCACTATCCCTGATTTGTTGTCCCCGGGAGCGCCGTCGATTGTCGCCGACAGTCTCGAAGAGTTACGCGCCGCGATCGGCGATTGCCGCCGGTGCAAATTGTGCTCGGGTCGTACCAACTTGGTTTTCGGCGTGGGAAATCCGCGTGCGAATCTGATGTTTGTCGGGGAGGGACCCGGACGCGACGAAGATCTCCAAGGTGAGCCTTTTGTCGGACGAGCAGGACAGCTATTGACCGACATTATCACCAAAGGTATCGGACTTAGACGAGAGGATGTCTATATCGCGAATGTCGTCAAATGCCGGCCGCCGAACAATCGTGATCCCGAACCTGACGAAGTTGCGGCATGCGAGCCATTTTTAAAAAAACAGATTGATCTCATCGGCCCCGAAATTATCGTGGCTTTGGGCAGGTTTGCCGTTCAGACGCTACTGCAGAGCAAAATGCCGATCACGAAGCTGCGCGGCAACTGGCATAGTTATCACGGCATCAAGTTGATGCCGACGTTTCACCCAGCTTATTTGCTGCGCAACCCGGCGGACAAAAAGCTGGTTTGGGAAGATATCAAGAAGGTGATTAGCGAGATGCGCCGTGAAAACCGTTAAGCTGTCTTGCTTGATTGCGCTTTTGGCTCTGGCGTTCTCTGTTATGGCGCAAACCAAGGATGCAGCCGCGCCGCATGTGGATCTGATTTCCATCGATGGCACCATCAACCCCGCGGTCGACGATTTCATTCGCGAGAGCATCGGACGGGCGAAGGCTGAGGGAGCGAAGGCGCTGATCATCCAACTGGACACGCCGGGCGGATTACTCAACTCGACCCGTACCATTGTCAAAGAGATGCTCGGATCAGAGGTGCCGCTCATGGTTTACGTGGCACCGAGCGGCGCCGGTGCGGGATCGGCCGGCGTTTTTATCACGATGGCAGCGCACATCGCCGCAATGGCACCAGGGACGAATATCGGAGCGGCGCATCCGGTGGCCGGCGCCGGCCAGGAAGTTAAAGGCGTCATGGGTGAGAAGATCGAGAACTTCACCGCATCCTTTAGTGAAAGCATCGCGCAAAAACGCGGCCGGAATACGGAATGGGCGATCCAGGCGGTGCGCAAAAGCGTCGCCATCACGGAAAAAGAGGCGCTCAAGAAAAACGTTATCGACATCGTTGCTCGAGATGTTGAGGATTTGCTCAGGCAAGCTAACGGACGCAAAGTCGATCTCAACGGCAAAGACGTGGTGCTCTCGGTCAAAGACGCGCGCATCATTCGTCAGGAGATGAGCCTCAAGCAACAAGTGCTCAACACTATCGCCGATCCTAACATCGCGTACATCTTGATGATGGCGGGATTTCTCGGGCTTTACATGGAATTTGCGCATCCCGGCGTTTTCTTCCCGGGTATCGCGGGCGCCATTTGTTTATTGCTCGCGTTCGCCTCGCTACAGGTGCTGCCCATCAATTACACCGGACTCGCGCTGGTCTTGTTGGGTGTCGGCTTGTTGGTCGGCGAGGCATTTTTTCCGAATTTCGGAGTGTTGGGCGTTGGCGGAATCGTGTCGCTGGCCCTGGGATCGCTCTTGCTCTTTGACACTCCGACATCCGATTTCGGCGTCGATCGATCGATCGTGTTTACCGCGGTCGGCACCATCGGGAGTTTTGTTCTGGCGATCAGCTATTTGGTTTTCCGCTCGCAGAAGGCCGCGCCGGCGCTGGGCAAGGAAGGTTTGATCGGTAAGATCGGTGAAGTGCGCGATAAGCTTGCTCCTACGGGCAGAATTTTTGTGCACGGTGAAAATTGGCGCGCAGAAGCCGATGCGCCGATCGATGTCGGCGAAAAAGTGCGGGTTGTCGGTTACGACGGCATGCAGCTCAAGGTGCGGCGGTTGTCCGAAGGTGACGCGCAGAGCTAGGAGGAAGCAGCTATGTTTGGATTCGGTGCGCCCCTGACGTTCTTGATCATTGTCATTGCTCTGATTATCAGCGGCATCAAGATTCTCAAAGAGTACGAGCGCGCGGTGGTGTTCCGGCTAGGCCGCATGGTCGGCTCACGGGGACCGGGCATCACCTACATCATTCCGGGTGTCGAAAAAATGGTCAAAATGGACCTGCGCACAGTAACCATGGACATCCCGCCGCAAGACGTTATTACCCGCGACAATGTATCGGTCAAGGTCAATGCCGTTTTATATTTTCGCGTACTCGAGCCGAACCGCGCGGTGGTGGAAGTGGAAAATTACTTATTTGCGACTTCACAGTTGGCGCAAGTGACCCTGAGAAGCGTCTGCGGCCAGGCCGAACTCGACGAACTGCTTGCTGAACGAGAGCGCATCAACAGCCGAATTCAAGAAATCCTCGATCAGCAAACCGATCCTTGGGGCATCAAGGTTGTCCTGGTCGAGTTGAAGTACATCGATCTGCCACAGGAGATGCAGCGCGCGATGGCCAAACAAGCCGAAGCGGAACGCGAGCGGCGCGCGAAGGTGATTCATGCCGACGGTGAATTTCAAGCAGCGCAGAAGCTCGCAGATGCGGCCGAAGTCATCGGCAAGCAACCGATGGCGCTGCAGCTGCGCTTCCTGCAGAGTCTCGTCGAAATTGCGTCAGAAAAGAACTCGACCACGATTTTTCCAGTGCCGATCGACTTGCTTACGCCGTTTTTAAAAAAAAACGAGTAGCCGCTAAGCTGGCAATACTCTCACGCCACTTTATACTGCTGATCAGCAGGGCAGGACCGCTCTTGTGTGCCTGTCGTTGTTGTTGTCTATGGACCTGAAGGAGTTCGATTATGTCTTGCCGGAGGCATTGATTGCGGCGGTCCCAAACCGCCGCCGCGAGGGTTCTCGGCTTCTCGTTTTGCAACGGAGCTCCGGCAATATTGTGCACAGTTATTTTTCCGAGCTCGGTGATTTTCTCACTGCCGGAGATCTCCTGGTTTTAAACGATACGAAGGTTTTTCCGGCACGGCTCATCGGGCAGAAGGAAAGCGGCGGTCGCGTCGAAGTATTGCTGTTGGAGCGCTTTCCCGAATTGAAGCGAACTCTCTGGCTGGCATTGATCGATGCCGGCAGGAAAGCGCGGGTCGGGAGCGAGCTGCGTTTCGGCGCAGGGCTAACCGCTGAAATCTTAGGTGATCTCGGGCGCGGCCGTATCGGACTCGAGTTTCATCACATCGGCAATTTTGACGAGCAACTCCGGTCCCTCGGAGAGCCACCGCTGCCGCCCTATGTTCGTCGGGGCCGGGCGGTTGAGGCTTTGGATCGCGACCGTTATCAGACGGTGTATGCGCGCCATCCCGGCGCCGTGGCAGCGCCCACGGCCGGGTTTCACTTTACCGACGTGCTGTTCGAAAAACTGGCCGCGAAAAAAATTGAACGAGCATTATTGACCCTCCATGTCGGGCCGGGTACGTTCCAGCCGGTGCGCAGTGAGCGTATCGAGACTCACCGCATGGAAGGGGAGCGCTACAGCCTGAGCGCCGCGGCCGCGGCGCAGGTTAACAGAGCAAAAGAGAACGGCGGCCGGATCATTGCGGTTGGCTCAACAAGCACACGAACTCTCGAGTGGGTGGCGCGGCGAAAAGGCAGGATCGTAGCGGATGAAGGGATCACGCGTCTTTACATTCACCCCGGGGACCGATTCCAGGTCATCGACGGGTTGATCACCAATTTCCATTTACCTGGATCGACGCCGCTGATCCTCGTGGCGGCATTTGCAGGTCTCGATCTTGTCCGACGCGCCTACCGCGAAGCGATCGAGAAAGAGTATCGTTTTTATAGTTATGGCGATGCGATGCTGATACTGTAAAAATTTTGGATTTTAGATCATTTTAGATTTTGGATTTTCGATTGTCGGACAGGAATTCGGAGGTGTCGTTTAGTCGAACGCTCCTAATCCAAAATCGGAAATCCAGAGCTCAAAATTGAAGATGTCTGCTCATTTCACTGTTCTCCAACAGGATCGCAGCTCGCAGGCGCGTCTCGGACGGCTCATGACTGCCCACGGCGAAGTCGAGACGCCATGCTTTATGCCGGTGGGCACGCAGGGAACGGTAAAAGCGATGCTGCCACGGGACTTGCGCGAAATCGGCTGTCAGATCCTGTTGGGTAACACTTATCACCTATATCTCCGGCCTGGTCACGACGTGATTCGCCGTCTTGGCGGGTTGCATCGCTTCATGGGCTGGAACGGCCCGATCTTGACCGACAGCGGCGGGTATCAGGTGTTTAGTCTCGGCGCGATGCGCCAGATCAGCGAAGAGGGTGTCAAGTTTCAGTCTCATCTCGATGGCGCGAATCATTTGCTGACGCCGGAGAAAAGTATTGAAATTCAACAAGCGTTGGGGAGCGACATCGTCATGGTACTCGACGAGTGCGTCTCGGGCGTTGCGTCGCGTGAATATGTTCAAGCTTCTATCGAACGCACGGTGCGTTGGGCGGAGCGATGTTTGCGTGCGGCGAGCGCGAACCCTCAACAGTTGGTATTTGGCATTGTGCAAGGCGGCGTGTTCGAAGATTTGCGGTACCGGTGCGTCGAAGCGCTGATCAAGATGTCCTTCGGTGGCTTCGCCGTCGGCGGTTTAGGCGTCGGCGAAGGCGCGGAACAGCTTCATCACATCGGCGCGTTCACTGCAAAATTGCTTCCACGCGATCGACCGCGCTATTTGATGGGAGTGGGCCGGCCACAGGATATTGTGCAAGCGGTGCGCGCCGGTTTTGACATGTTCGACTGTGTGATTCCAACGCGCAATGCCCGGAATGGCACGCTCTATACGTTCAACGGCAAACTCAACATCAAGCGCGCGGAGTTTGCCGAAGATCCGCGGCCGGTCGAGGAGGACTGCGGCTGCTATGCTTGTCAAAGCTTCTCGCGCGCTTACTTGCGCCATCTTTACATGGCCGGGGAAATACTCTCGGCGCAAGTCAACACTTTCCACAATCTTTACTTTTACCATCGGCTTATGGATAAGTGTCGAGAGGCGATCCGAAACGACCGGGCCGATCTGTGGACGAAACTTTATCCAGTAGAGGAAACGGCCTGATGCGATTCGCGCTGTTTAGGAGGACAGATGTTCGACGTTGCGTATGCGCAAGCTGTGCCGGGGGCGGGCGGACCGGGGCCGATGATGACCGTGATCCCGTTCGTTCTGATCTTTGTCATCATGTATTTTATGGTCATTCGCCCGCAGCAGAAAAAAAGCAAGGACCATCAGGACCTGTTGAACAAATTGAAAAAGAACGACGAGGTGATGACCTCCGGTGGAATTTACGGTAAGGTGGTCGACTTAAAGGAAACAGTTGTGACGTTGGAGGTGGCGCCCAACGTGAGAATTCGTGTGCATCGACCACAAATCGCCGCGGTTCTTACGGGAGAGAAGAGCGCCGGGAAGGAAGCAAAGGAATAGCGAATGCGGCAAAGTGTTCTGACGCGCGCAATCATATTTGGCATCGCGATTGTCGCGGCAATTATTTACTTGGTACCGACTTTTGTAAGCCCATTGCCTTCGTGGTGGAGCAGTTTCTTGCCGACCGGTCGAATCAACCTCGGACTCGATCTTCAAGGCGGGAGCCATCTCGTCCTTGGGGTCAAAGTAGACAAAGCGATCGAAAATAACATTGAACGGGTGCGCACGGACTTAGCCAACGTGTTGCGTGAAAAAGGCGTTTCTGGCGTCTCCGTCGAGCGAGAAGGCACGTTGCTTCACATCACAGTTGCGTCGGAAAACGCGGAACGGCTACGCGGTGTGCTAAAGAGCGACTTCGCGTATCTGATCGAGGGAAAATCGCCGCAAACGACCGCCGGAAAGAGCGACTTTTTCTTGACTTTAAGTAAGGAAGAAATCCGCTCGCTGCGTGATTATGCCGTCGATCAGTCGCTCGAGACGATTCGCAACCGAATCGACCAGTTCGGCGTGAGCGAGCCGATTATTCAACGGGAAGGCCAAGAAAATATTCTTATCCAGCTTCCCGGGATTCAGGATCCCGAGCGTGCGAAGGAGATAATCGGTAAGACCGCTTTGTTGGAATTCAAGCTTGTCGATGATACCGCGAACGTCGAAGAGGCTATTAAGAACGGTCCACCGCCCGGTCGGCAGGTGCTTTACGGTCACGCGGGCAGAGGCGATAGTATCGGCACCGAAAAGCAAGCTTACGTCGTGGAATCGCGCCCCTTGATGACCGGTGAATACATTCAAGATGCTCGAGTTCGTCCGGCGCAGCAGCTCCAAGGCGCCTCGGTGGAGCTCATTTTGAATGCCGCTGGGGCGCGTTTGTTCGAGCAGATTACGGCAGCCAATGTGAAAAGACGGCTCGCCATAGTGCTCGATAATCGTGTTTACTCGGCTCCAGTCATCCAGGAAAGGATCGGCGGAGGCCGCGCGTCGATTACCGGCAATTTTGATCTCAAAGAGGCTCGAGATCTCTCGATTGTCTTGCGTGCCGGCGCACTGCCAGCCCCGGTTGAAATACTCGAGGAACGGACCGTCGGACCGTCGTTGGGCAGCGATTCCATACGCGAGGGCGTGATTTCTTTCGTGGTTGGCAGCAGCTTGGTGATCATTTTCATGATCGTATACTATCGCGGAGCCGGAGCGATTGCCGATCTGGCGCTGGTTTTTCATATTCTTTTTCTGCTCGCGATACTCGCTGCTTTCCAAGCGGTTCTGACGCTGCCGGGAATTGCCGGAATCGTGCTGATCGCGGGTATGGCCGTCGATGCGAACGTTTTGATCAACGAACGTATTCGCGAGGAATTGCGCGCCGGTCGCGCTCCGCGGTCGGCGATCGAAGCGGGATATCAACATGCCATGCCGGCGATTATCGATACCAATGTCACGACTTTTCTTTCCGGAGTAATTCTTTTCCAGTTCGGCACCGGTCCGATTAAAGGCTTTGCGGTCACGCTTTGCATCGGTATTCTAACGACCGTGGTCACAGCCGTTTACATGACGCGCATCTACTACGACTATCGAGCGGTGACCGGAAAATTGAAACGGATCAGTATCTAAGGAGAGTATGGAACTCATTAAACCCGGCGTAAGCATACCGTTTACCCGCTATCGGTATATCGCTGTGGCGGTTTCATCCGCGGTGAACCTATTCGTATTGATTCTGCTTTTTACGAAAGGACCGTTACTTGGGGTCGATTTCGCCGGCGGAACTGTGGCTCAGCTGAAATTTACCAAGCCGGTCACCATCGCTGAAATTCGCACCGCCTTGGGCGAGCTCGGTGCAGGGGACACGGTAATCCAGGATTTTGGTCAGGAGGGCTCCAACGAATTTCTTGTGCGTCTCCAGAGAACTTCGACTCAACTTGGCGAGCTCGGCGAACAGATCAAGCAAAAGCTCACAAGCGAGTTCGGCAACGGAACCTTCGAGATTCGTCGAATTGAGTCGGTGGGACCGAAGGTCGGGAGCGAGTTGCGCCAGAAAGGCGCCTGGTCCGTCATTGCCGCAACCGTCATGATGGGAATTTATATTTGGCTACGGTTCGAACTTCGCTTCGGTTTGGGTGCGGTGGTCGCATTAATTCATGACGTTCTGGTGACGATTGGCGCATTGATAGTTGCCAATTACGAGTTTGATCTGACGATTATCGCGGCCCTGCTGACGGTCGTCGGTTACTCCGTCAATGATACGGTGATTGTCTGCGATCGCGTCCGGGAGAACATGCGCAAGATCAAGCGAGAGTCTCTTGAAACAATTATCAATACGAGCATCAACGAAACTCTGAGCCGGACCATTATCACCACCGGGACCGCGATTCTCGTCCTGCTCGCTCTTTTTATTTTGGGCGGCGGCGTCATTCGTCCGTTTGCCTTCGCTCTACTGGTGGGGTTTTTCTCAGGGGTGTATTCGACGATTTTTATCGCGTCTCCGGTCGTACTGCTTTGGGAAAAAAGGCCGGTCAGAAAATCCTCAAGCACCCTGACCGCGTCATCGATCAAAAAATAAGCTCAGGTTGGTTGGTGTGATTCTCTAGAAAATAGATGCCGCCCGCTCCGCGCAAACGCTGGCTTCTCAGAGATGCCGATCCACAGGCCGTCGCTTACCAATCTCAACAGCTCAAAGTCTCTCCGCTACTCGCGCGCATTCTGATTTTGCGCGGGTATTCGGATGGCCAATCGGCTAAGCGTTACCTCTCATCAAGTCTGCGCGAGGATTTACCGTCGCCCTTCGAGATGATCGACATGGAACCCGCGGTTGTGCGGCTTGTCAGGGCGATCGAGCACAAAGAGCAAATCGGCATTTGGGGGGATTACGATGTCGACGGCACCACCGGCGCTTCACTGCTGGTGTGCTTTCTGCGCGCGCTCGGCGCTCAGCCGATCTATTATGTGCCGCATCGGATCGAAGAGGGGTATGGCCTCAATCTCGCCGGATTGCGGCGCTTGAGGGACCGCGGTGTGGGACTGGTCGTGACGGTGGATTGCGGCATTTCCAACGCATCAGAAGTCGACGCTGCCCGCGAGTTCGGCCTTGAAATCATCGTCATTGATCATCATCAACCGCCGCCGGAATTGCCACGGGCTTTGGCCGTGGTCAATCCGCACCGTCAGGATTGCCCCTTTCCCGACAAGGGGCTCTGTGCCGCGGGGTTGGCGTTCTACGTCGTGATCGCGTTGCGCGCCAAATTGCGTGAAGGCGGTTGGTTTCCGAATGGCGCCCTCGACATTCGGCCTTATCTCGATATTGTCACGCTCGGAACGATTGCGGATATGGTGCCGCTAAGGGGCGTGAATCGGACGCTCTTGCGACGAGGCCTTCAGGAGTTGAGCTTTTCAAAACGGCCGGGAGTCGTCGCACTAAAAAAAGCCGCAGGCATTCCGGACGGCGATGTCAGCGCCGGACAGGTTGGGTTTCGTTTGGGGCCGCGGATCAATGCTGCGGGCCGGGTCGATTATGGGGTCAAAGTGGTCGAATTGCTGACTACCGAATCCAGCGAAATCGCAACGCGCATTGCTCAGGAACTCGAGACTCATAATAGCGAGCGCCGGGCGGTGGAAGCGGCTGTGCTTGAACAAGCTCTCGCCCGCGCCGCTGCAGTGATGGACGACGGCAGTTGTCACTCACTGGTGCTTGCGGGCGAGGGCTGGCATGCGGGTGTGCTCGGCATTGTTGCTTCACGCATCGTGGAAAGGTACTGCCGGCCGACCGTGGTCATTGGTTTTGATGGCGATCACGGGAAAGGATCGGCGCGGAGCATCCGCGGATTTCATCTGGTGCAGGGGTTTCAACATTGCGCAGAGCATTTGGAAAAATTCGGCGGGCACGAGTATGC
>Ga0075424_100005046_pt1 | contig 12574 bp, 9 predicted proteins | sample SoiMethybrSBSTD3_FD_75301 | JGI IMG/M metagenome (GOLD analysis project Ga0075424, IMG submission 75301) | Bulk soil microbial communities from a Populus tree surrounding site in Tennessee, USA - Soil MetaG P. TD hybrid SBSTD3 | ecosystem: Environmental > Terrestrial > Soil > Tree plantation... | reverse complement strand
ACCGAACGTCGAAATCGCGATCGATCACGATGTCCGCCTGCATCGCCTGTCGAGCGATGATCTCGTGCTCGATCGTGAGGATCTGATCGATCACGGGCGCATCGATGTCGCGGTTGCGCACGCGACGGCGCTCCTTCGTATCCTCGTGCGTTGCCTCGAGGAAGACCCGAACGTCGATGCCACGCAATCGGAACACGTACGTTCCCTCCACGATGAGCGCCGAGAGCCGCGAGAAGTCCAGCCGTTGCGTCACGAACCTGTTCGCTGGGTAGTCGACCGCCGGCGCCTCGACACCGACGCGGCCGTCGAGAAACACGTCGATGTGTGATTGCAGGAGATCGAGGTTCACCTCGTGCGGCCCGACGTGACGGAGGTCGAGCAGCCGATATTCGTGATTGGTCCGCGGAGGCCGGAGAAAGTAGTCGTCCTGATGGATGAGGCCCGTGAGGACGCCGGCATTCGAGAGCTCGCGACCGAGCCACCTGGCCGTCGTAGACTTGCCACTCCCCGACTCGCCCGCCACCGCAATCACCACGCGCCTCTCGCGCGGAAGCCGAAGCTTGGCGATGACCATCGACACGAGCGACTTCGCCAGCCGGTCAGCGTTAGGCAGCGGCTCGCCGCGCGGGGGTTCGCTCATGCACCGAGGAGCCAGGCCTGACGCTCGGACCCGGCCAGCTCGAGAAAGATGACCCCAGTGGCGGAGTAGGCCATCTGGGTCACGCCCCCGGGTACGCCGGTCAGTCCGTGGAGGTACTCGTCGAACGCGAAGTCCGTTCGGGACCTGACGCGGTCGTCGACCAACCTGCGAAGCCGATCGAGCTGCGCCGCCCGGCCGGTGTGCGCCAACCCGAGCGCGAGCCAGCCTAACCAGATGGGCCACACCCCGCCATTGTGGTACTCGTGCGGCCGGTTCCGAAAGTCATGCAGGTGATACTGCCTGAGCGCCGGCCAGTCGGCGTGCGTCTCGTCGATGGCCGGATGAAACACGGGCGGCAGCGTACCGCGCGACAGGAATTGCTCGTCGATCCAGTCGAGTGCCATCCCCGTTAGGCGGCGTGCCATCCCCGATACGGCCAGCAGACTGCACGCGGCGAGGTCGAACACGTCCCGGGTCACGGTCGGCGAGAATGCCGCGATCGGATAGCGCCGATCGACACCGCCGTCATCGCGCGGCCAATAGCGGTCCTCGATGGTGATCTCGATCTGATCCGCCTTGTTGCCCCAGCCGGCGTCGCCGTACGTCGCTGCGAGAAGGCGAAGCGCCCATGCCCGCAGCACCTGGTCGCACAGGATGTACCCGTCGTAGATGTACTCGTCGGCCCAGTTGCCTCCCGCCGGGACGTAGATCAGGTGACGCCCGTTGTATTCGAGCGCGTCGAGCAGGCGTACGACCGCGCGCGCCGACGCGCGAAACCCCGCGGGATCCAGTACGCCTGCGCGGGCTCCCAGCGCGATTCCTACGAGATACCACGTCGTCGCGTCGATCCTGGGCGCGAGCGTCCCGAAGCTCACACGCGGAGATCCTTCCGGTGGTATCAGGTAGTTCGACGCGATCTGACCCTCGGCCCCCTGCAGCTCGCGAAGGTGCGTCAGCGTGCGCACCAGACCGGACGCGATCTCCGCATCTCCGGCGAGCAACCCGGCAATACCTGCCATGACCCCATCGCGCGTGAACACCGCGTCGTAGTTCGCGGTCGTGGACAGCGACGCACGAATCCCGTTCGGGCCGGTCAGCGCTCGGAGCAGCGTCATCGCCGTGTCGGACATGATCCCAGACGACCATTGCAGAGTGGACAATCGGACCCGAGCTTCCCCTCTCGTAGCGAAGATAGGCGTCGTCGGGTCCACGCGAGAGAGGAACGGTCGCCATGCCGACAGCCGCCGCCACACCGAGTGCGACCACTGCGCCGAGACCGACGCTCACGTTCGGGCAGATCCTGAACATGAACTTCGGGTTCTTCGGCATTCAGTACAGCTTCGGGCTGCAGCAGAGCAGCATGAGCCCGATCTACCGCTACCTCGGCGCCAATGAGGCGAGCCTTCCGATGCTCTGGCTCGCGGGTCCGGTGACCGGGCTGCTCGTGCAACCGATCATTGGTGCGATGAGCGACCGCACGCTGAGCCCGCGCGGACGTCGCACCCCGTACTTCCTCGTCGGCGCGATCTTCTGCAGCGTGGCGCTGCTGCTCATGCCGTTCAGCGCCGCGTTATGGATGGCCGCCGGGCTGCTGTGGATCCTCGACGCCGCGAACAACATCACGATGGAACCGTATCGCGCGTTCGTGAGCGACAAGCTGGACTCGAGCCAGCACTCGATCGGCTTCCTGACGCAGAGCGCGTTCACCGGCCTCGGACAAACGCTCTCGTATCTCACACCGTCCATTCTCGTGTTCCTCGGCGTCAATCGCGACAGGATCACCGGGCACGGCATCCCGCTGATCACGATGATCGCGTTCCTCATCGGGTCTGTCGTGTCGATCAGCTCGATCTGGTGGACCGTGACAACGACGAAGGAGATCCCGCTCAACGAGACGGAGCGCTCGCGCATCAAGGCACTTCCGCCAGGGTTCGGTCCCGTCGTCAGGGAGATCGTCGAAGCAGTCCGCGAGATGCCGCTGACGATGAAGCAGCTTGCGCTCATGAAGCTGTTTCAGTGGTACGCGATGTTCTGTTACTGGCAGTACATCGTGCTGTCGCTCTCGGTGACGCTGTTCCGGACACACGACGCGAACACCGCGGGCTTCCGCGAGGCTGGGCTCATCAACGGCCAGATCGGCGGGTTCTATAACTTCGTGGCGTTCGTGGCGGCGTTCGCGATGGTGCCGTTCACGAAGCGCCTGGGTCCCAAGGTCATGCACGCGATCTGCCTAACGCTCGCCGGCATCGCGATGCTGTCGATCCCGATGATCACCGATCGCACGCTCCTGTTCCTGCCAATGATCGGTGTGGGCCTCGCGTGGGCGAGCATGATGGGGAACCCGTACGTGATGCTCGCCGGGAGCATTCCGCCCGAGCGCGTGGGCGTCTACATGGGGATCTTCAACATGTTCATCGTGATCCCGATGATGATCCAGATCTTCACGCTCCCCTTGTTCTACAACGCGTGGCTTGGCGGGAACCCGGAGAACGTCATTCGACTCGCGGGGTCGCTGCTCATCTGCGGGGCGGTGTCGGTGCTGTTCGTGAAGCTGGGGGCGGGCAGCAAAGCGAAACGTGCGGTTTGGGTAGCGGAGCCGCAGCCGGAGTAGCGTCGGATCGGTCGGACAGCTCGGCACCATGCACGAGGCGAGTTCACGCCATGTGGCGCGGCTCGTTCCGGAATACTGGCGTGGTCGCTCTCACTGGCGCCGCCGTATGGTTGAAAAAACCACACGGCCATGAAAACGCTGCTGATTCTGTTGGGGCTCGGCACGTCGGCCACGCCCGTGGCGGTCGCCCGCGCACAGGAGCACGCCGAGCTCGCCACGCCGCCGAATGGTGACAACCAGAAGGCGGAAGTCTCCCAGTGGATCGGCCTCGTGAAAATCACGATCGCCTACCACAGTCCGCGCGTGCACTTCCAGGGGCGGGAGCGTACGGGCCACATCTGGGGCGAGCTGATCCCCTACGGACTGTACGACGAAGGCTTCGGCCCGTCGAGAGCGGCGCCGTGGCGCGCCGGGGCGAACGAGAGCACGACGCTCACGGTGTCGCACGACGTCCAGCTCGAAGGTACGACGCTCAAGGCCGGCACGTACGCGTTGTTTCTCGAGTTGGCGAAGACAGGTCCGTGGACGTGGATCCTCTCGTCCAATCCGGGTTGGGGCGCGTTCCAGTACGACTCGAACGACGTCGTGCTCCGCATTGCGGCCACACCTCAGGACGCGCCATTCACGGAATTCCTGACGTATGGCTTCGACAATCGTCTCCCGAGGTCAGCCACCGCGTACCTGCAGTGGGAGAACAAGCGCGTTCCGCTGCGCATCGATGTGCCTAACGTGAACGAGCTGTATGCAACGCAGATGGGGAAGGACCTCCGTGCCTGGGCGGGGTTCAACTATCAGAATTGGCAGGCCGCCGCGCAGTTCGCCGCCGCGAACAAGGTGAATCTGGACGAGGCACTCGTGTGGGCGGACAAGGCGATCTCGGAACCGTTCAGGAACGCAGCCCAGGGGCGCGCAGACTTCTCGACGCTGCAAACGAAGGCGGCTGTGTTGACGGCCATGGGGCGCGATGCGGACGCCGATACCGTGATGGACCGCGCCATCCAGCTTCCGGAGACCGACGCGCGCTCGGTTCATCAGTATGGTCTGCGTCTGCTCGCAAGCGGTCGAAAGGACCGCGCGATGCGAGTGTTCGACGCCAACCGCCGGCTCCATCCGGCCGACAAGTTCTGGCCCTATGTGGGTCTTGCGCGCGGCTACACCGCACTCGGCGACAAGAAGTCAGCGATCGCGAGCTGGGACGTTGCGCTCAAGCACGTTCCACCCGATCAGCAGGCGAATGTGCCAAACCTCGAGCGGGCGGTTCAGGCACTCAAGGCCAGCCGCTGATCGCGTCGCGCCATTGACTCGCCGGTCACGCTCGTACAGCGTGTCTGGCTATGCACCTGGACCATGACGTCGTTTGCCCCACCCTGATTGGTCGCGAGTCGCAGATCGCCGGTCTAAGGCGGGCCCTCACGCGTGCTCGGGAAGGGAGCGGCGGCGTCACACTGATCGTCGGCGAAGCGGGAGTCGGCAAGTCGCGCCTGCTTCGGGCGATGACCGACGAAGCTCGTGCCGGCGGATTCTTCGTGCTGAGCGGGGCATGCTTCGAGGCCGAACGGTCTATTCCGTACGCACCACTGCTCGACCTCGTGAGGTTGTTTGCGGGTAGCGCTTCAGCTGCCCTCGTAGCGCACGTCCTGGCGCCTGCGGCGTCCGAGCTCGTGACGATCTTCCCGGAGCTCGGTCCGCTGCTGCCCGACGCGACGCCGAATCCCACGCTCGATCCGGAGTCCAACAAGCGCCGACTGTTTCACGCGCTCGCACAGGTCATCACCCAGCTCGCGCGGACGCAGCCCGTCCTACTCACATTCGAGGACGTTCACTGGAGCGACGACGCGACGCTCGAACTGGTGTTCCACCTCGCGAGGAGTCACAGCGCGCAGCCGGTCGTCATGGTGCTCACATATCGGGGTGAGGAAGCGGGGCCGCGCCTCTCTCGTCTCGTTGCGGACCTCGAACGTGCCCGAGTCGTGTCCGAGCTCCCCGTGGAGCGACTCGGCCGTGACGATGTCGGGGCGATGCTGCACGCGATCTTCGGCCCGCGCGATACCCTGGGCGAGGAGTTCCTGCATCTCCTGCACTCGCTCACCGAAGGCAACCCGTTCTTCGTCGAGGAGACGCTGAAGTCGCTCATCGTCGGTGGCGACCTCGCGCGGATGGGCGGCGCGTGGCGCGCGCGGCCGCTCGAGCGGGTGCGGGTTCCGAAAACCGCCGTCGAGGCCGTGCGTCGCCGACTGGCGTCACTCACCAGCGAGGCGCGCGACGTCGCGTCGACCGCGGCGGTCGCCGGCCGACGATTCGATTTCGGTCTTCTGCAGACGCTCACGAACCATGACGAGAAGGAACTGCTCGCGCTCGTGAAGGAGCTCATCGCGGCGCAGCTCGTCGTGGAGGAATCGGCCGAACGGTTCGCGTTCCGTCATGCCCTGACGCGAGAGGCCATTTACGCCGAGCTTCTCGCCCGCGAGCGGCTCACGCTGCATCGCGAGGTTGCGGCCGCGCTGGAGCGCCAGCATGCGCACTCACTCGACGGTGTCGTCGAGGCGCTCGCCTATCACGCCTGGGAGGCGGGAGACTGGGAGCGCGCGGCGAAGTATGCGGCCCGCGCCGCCGCGCACGCCGTCGCACTGTCCGCGCCGCGAGAGGCCGTCGCACAACTCGACCGCGCGTTCTCGGCGTCGGAGCGTGCGGGGATGGAGCCTACGATCCAACTGTACCTCGCACGCGGAAGCGCGACCGAGACCCTGGGCGGGTTCCAGCGGGCCAACGATGACTTCAACGCAGCCCTGGCGCGCGCTCGGACGGCATCGAATCGCCGCGCCGAGTGGGATGGCTTGTACGCGTTAGGCAAGCTGTGGGCGGCGCGCGACTATGCTCGCGCGGGCGAATACCGGCGCGATGCCCTGGAGGTCGCACGCGCTCTCGGTGATGAGTCGCTCGTGGCGCGGAGCCTCAATCGCGTGGGCAACTGGCACGCCAACCTCGATGAGCCGCAGGCGGGACTGCCGCATCACGAGGAAGCGCTCGCGATCTTCGAGCGCCTCGGCGACGAGACTGGTGTGGCGGAGACGGTCGATCTCATCGCGATGGCGCACCATGTGGGCGGTGAGCAGCGTGCGGCGGCGGCACACTTCGAGCGCTCCGTGAAACTGTTCACCAGCCTCGATGATCGGCGCGGGCTGGCCAACGCGCTGGGTGTGCTCGCGTTATGCGGTCCGTCGTATCAGTCGGCATCGACCACGCCGTTCATCGGGGCCCTCGTACCCGAGGAGCTTCGCTCACCGCGCTCGATCCGGCTGGCGCGCGAGATCGGCTGGCGCGCGGGCGAAGCGTTTCTGCGGTTCATCATCGCCGACTGCCTCGTGGCCTATGGCGAGTACGACCGCGCGATCCCGCTCGCGCGCGAGGCGCTCGCGGAGGCCGAGGAGCTCGAGCATCTCCAGTGGATGACCGGCTCGCTGCGGATCCTCGGTGCGCTCTCGCTGGAGCTGATGGCCCCAGACCTCGCCCGCGAACATCTGGAGTCCGCTCACGAGATCGCCCAGCGACTCGGGTCTCGCGTGTGGATCCGGTGGACGGCTGCGCCACTCGCGGTAGCGCGTGCACGAACCGGGAGTTTGCCCGAAGCGATCGAGGTGCTGGATCGCGCGGCTCGTGTGGTCGGTTCGGCTGCGGCGTCAGGCGTGCCGAGCGGCCCGTGGAAGGCGGCGCCTACGCTCGGAGAGCGTAAGCTCTGGCTCGCCCGTGCCGAGATCGCGCTCATCGAAGAACGACCAGAGACGGCGCTGCAGATCGTCGACGCGCGGCTCGAGGCCGAGCGTGCCGGCGATCCCGCGAGCGTCCTCGGCGTTCCGCGCCTCACGCTCCTTCGGGGAGAAGCGCTCTCGATGCTCGGGCGGTACGAGGAGGCCGAGCGGACGCTCGAGCGCGCACGAGCGGAGGCGACCGAGCAAGGCGCCCGAGCGACGCTGTGGCGGATCGACGCGGCCTTGGGGCACGTGCACCGTGCCCAGCGAAAGCGTCTCGAGGCGCGGCGCGCGTTCGACGCCGCGCGCGTGGCGGCGGATGAGCTGGCAGGGAGGGTGCCTGATGCGGCGCTTCGGGCGCGGTTCATCGAAGGGCTCGATGTCCTCATCCCCTCGGCGCCGGCGCCGTCGGCTGGTCGAGTCGCCAGGGAGGCGTTAGGCGGCCTCACCCAGCGCGAGCGCGATGTGGCCGAGCTGGTCGCGCAGGGCAAGGCGAACCGGATCATTGCGCGCGAGCTGGGGATCGGCGAGCGCACGGTGGAGGGCTACGTCGCGAGTGCGCTGGGGAAGCTCGGGTTCACGTCGCGGACGCAGCTCGCGGCGTGGGCGGTGGAGAAGGGGATCAGCCGCCCGCCGGCGCCCGGGACCCCTATCCGTCTGCGGTAAGCCAGATAAGACGTCTCCGGCGGCTCAGCTCCGAGGCGGTCGCCCCGTACAAACCAGCTGATTTCCCCGTACCGAATCTGAAAGTCCGCGTGGTTTCCACGCGGTAACGCCTCGCTGTCTCCGGTATTCTGCCCCCGTAATCAACGCTCGACACGATGTCGAGCGTCGGTGGAACCCGTTCCGAGACAGTCCCATGCGTACCACACCCGCCATTTACGTCGCGGCGATCCTCGCGATCGCCGCGTGCTCCAAGACCACTCGCCCCGACACGGCGGTTCCGAGCCCATCGCCGGCACCGTCCGCCTCCACGGCTGCCCCGCCCGGCATCCAGTGGGGCCCCGCACCGTCGGTTCTCCCCCCGGGTGCCCAGATCGCCGTCATCGAAGGTAACCCCGGCTCCACAGGGACGTTCACGCTGCGCCTCAAGCTCCCGAACGGCTACAAGATCCCCCCGCACACCCATCCCACGATCGAGAACATTACCGTCCTCGCCGGGACGTTCCTGGCGGGAATGGGCACCCAGTTCGACGAGTCGAAGCTCGAGGCGTACGGGCGTGACGCGTTCTTCAGCTTGCCCGCCGAGCACGCGCACTTCGCCGTGGCGCGCGGCGAAACTGTGGTGCAGGTGCACGGCCTCGGTCCCTTCGTGGTGACTTACGTGAACCCGCCCAACGCGACCCGCTGAGAGGCGGCCATGTCGCGCCTAACGGCTTCGTCCGCGGCGACCGCCGGTCGATTTGTCCCTTTTTCTTCTCTGAATCCGACCATCCAAATGACTGCACTACCCGATACCGCGTCCGGCCCGCTCGAGCTCGACCCGATCGGCGAGCGGGTACGCGCGACCTGGAGCTCCGGCGATTTCGGCCGCATCGCGAAGGGGTGCGTCAGAGGTTCGGCCGAGTTCATCGCCCGGTTGGGGTTGGTGCCGCAGGAGCTCGTGCTCGACGTGGCCTGCGGCAGCGGGAACCCGGCCATTCCCGCGGCGCGGACCGGCGCCTCGGTGACCGGCATCGACTTCGCCTCCAACCTCCTGTCCCAGGCTCGCACGCGAGCCGCGGCCGAAGGCCTGTCGATCCGATTCGATATCGGCGACGCCGAGCGAATGCCGTACACGAACGGCCAGTTCCAGACCACCGTGACGATGTTCGGGGCGATGTTCGCCGGGCGACCCGACCGAGCGGCGTCCGAGCTCCTTCGCGTCACGCGGTCGGGCGGCCGGATCGCGATGGCCAACTGGACGCCATCGAGCTTCTACGGCGAGATGCTGAGGACGACGGCGAGCTACGTGGCACCATCCGCGGGTATTTCGTCGCCTCTGTTATGGGGCACCGACGACGCCGTGCGCGCTCGGCTCGGGCCCGGTGTGAAGTCGCTGACGCTGACGCGGCGACTGATCACGTTCGAGTACCCGTTCGGGCCGGAGGAGACCGTGAACCACTTCCGTCTCTGGTACGGGCCGACGCTTCGGGCATTTGCGGCGCTGGATGAGCCGAACCGCAACGCCCTGCGTCGCGACCTGGAGCGGCTCTGGACGGACCATAACCGCGCGACGGATGGGACGACGCGCGTGCAGTCGGAGTACCTGGAAGTCATCGCTGTCGTGAACTGACCTGAACTGACCTGACCCGCCTAACACGGAGAACCCAGCCCATGTCGTCTACTGCCACTACCCGCGCAATCACCCGCACATCGGCGATGATCGTTGCGGTCGCCATCGCCGCCACGGCAACCATGGCCGCCGCACGCGTCGGGATCGCCGCCACCGAGCCGGCCACGAAGGCTCCGGCCGTTCACGCCGGACCGAAAGAACCGAGCAACAAGTGGCTGGAGGGGCTCACGGCGAAGCACAAGCAGTTCTTCGACGCCCCGGCGCCTAACGGTGGCATTCCGCTCGTGCACGTGATGAACTACTACGATACGTATAACAAGGCGTTCGCCGTGAAGGACGCGGATATCGACGCGGTGCTCACGTTCTACGGCTCGACGACCTTCTACGGTCTCAACGATGCCGCGTGGGCGAAGTACCAGATCGGCGAGTTCCTGGAGACGAACGACGCGACCGGCAAGCCGGCAACGGCGAACCCGTGGCGCGCTGCACCAAATATTCTCGGCATGACGCTGCCGCAGGCGAGCATCGAGTCGCTGCACAAGCGCGGCGCGACCCTTATCCTCTGCAACAACGCCCTCACGATCTTCTCGGCGCTGCTGGCCCAGAAGCGCGGGCTTGACGCGAACGTGGTGTACCAGGATCTAAAGGCGAACATCCTTCCGGAAGTGGATCTGGTGCCGGGGATGGTCGTGGCCGTGGAGCAGGCGCAGCGGGCCGGCCTGAGCTATCACCGCCAGTAGTGTGAATCGTTAGGGTTTCGGCTCTCGCAGCTCCGATTCCCGATTCCCGAAGACACGAGGGGGAAGCCGCATGCGGCTTCCCCCTCGTGTCGCTTCGCAATTCAGCCCCTTCGTTCAAGTCTCCGCCGCGTGAGTGAGCCATCATCCGCCAGGGTGAAATAAGCTCGTACGGCATATCGACCGGAGCGACATGATGAAGGGTGTGGGCAGGACAGGGCGCGTGGAGCGCTTCGAGACGGTCGTCATCGGCGGCGGCCAGGCGGGACTCTCCGTCGGACACGACCTCGCGCAGCAGGATGCGGATTTCGTGATCCTGGATGGCGCGTCGCGCATCGGCGACTCGTGGCGTCAGCGCTGGGACTCACTCCGCCTGTTCACCCCCGCGGCGTATAGCGGGCTCCCGGGCATGCCCTTTCCCGCACCGTCGTCGCACCTGCCGGACAAGGATGAGGTTGCAGACTACCTAACGCGATACTCCGAGCGGTTCGACCTGCCCGTGCGGCTCGATACCCGGGTCACGTCACTCCAGCACGACGGTCGCCGCTTCGTGTTGGCGACCGACGGCTCCGCGTTCGAGGCGGATCAGGTCGTCGTCGCAACGGGACCGTTTCAGCAACCGAAAATTCCGCCAGTCGCTCGACGACTTTCATCGGACATCCGGCAGCTTCACTCGAGCGAATACCGCAGCCCGTTCGCCCTTCCTGACGGTCCGGCGCTGGTTGTTGGCGCGGGGAACTCGGGCGCGCAGATCGCGCTCGAGCTTGCACGCTTCCGAAAGGTGTGGCTGGCGGGAAGGAATCCTGGCTCGCTCCCGCGGCGGCTGCTCGGGCGTGACCTGTTCGATTGGGTTTGGCCCGTCATGTTGCGCGCCACGATGGATACCGCGCTCGGCCAGCGTTTTCGCAAGCGAGCGCAGCGCGGCGACCAGCGAATCGGCATCCCGGAACGCACGATCTCCTCGGCGGGCATCGATCGCGTTGGACGGCTCGTGGACGAGCGCGGCGGATTACCGGTGTGCGGGGATGCTGTGCTCGAGCCAGTCGTGATCATCTGGTGCACCGGGTTCGAACCTGATTATGGATGGATCCAGCTCCCGGTTGTGGACGATGCGGGCGCGCTCCGGCATCGGCGCGGCGTCTCGACGGATGTGAATGGGCTCTACTTCACGGGCCTTCGGTTCCAGCACCGAGTGAGCTCATCGCTGATCGGCGGTGTGGGCCGCGATGCCGCGTTCATCGCTGCACAGATTTGCTCTGTTGTGGATCAAGGGGTCAGACCCCTTGAAACCTCGGGATCAAGGGGTCTGACCCCTTGATCGCTGGATCGCCTTGATCCTCCCAGCCCCAGTGTCCCCGTAACACCTTTCCGCCGTCGTAACCGGCGAGCGGAGAATGAGCACTGGTGGAGGATTCGGGCATTTCGTGACGTGGGACGGCGGCTGCCTGATGATTGGCCGAGCAATGGGCATCATCCCCGTGCACGCGCATTACGCCATCCAGATCGCCTTCGGCTCCGAACCGGGGATCCGGTTCCGCTCGAGCGAGCGGGACGATTGGACAGAATACCGCGGAGCGATCATTCCGTCGCGACAGCCGCATTCCATGGACGCCACGGTCGTCCCCTTCAACGTTGTCATCTTCATCGAGCCGGAGACGCGGGAAGGCCGCGCGCTCAGCGAGATCTACCTCCGCGATGGCATCGCGAGGTTGCCTGACGACAAACTCGCGGCTGTCGTGCCGCAGCTGTTCGCCGCCTGGCAGCAGCACCGAACGGAACAGGCCGTCACCGCGGCGGCGCATCGGGTCGTCCACGCGCTCACGGGAGGCGTCGAACCCGCGGTCGTCTCCGACGAGCGGATTCTCCGCGCCATCTCGTACATCAAGCGTCACCTCGACGCCTCACTGACGCTCGAGAGGTCGCCGGGGAGGCGTACCTGTCTCCGAGCCGCTTCCGGCACCTCTTCGTGGAGGAGACTGGAATGGCGCTCCGTCCGTACATTCTGTGGCGCCGCTTCCTCCGCGTGTGTGAGCTGCTCGCGGGTGGCGAGTCGCTCTCGACGGCCGCACATCGTGCCGGATTCGCGGACGCTGCGCACCTGACGCGAACGTCCCGCCGAATGTTCGGGTTCCCACCATCGGCGCTGCAGATGGCGGCGCCGTTGGACAAGACCACCGTAATCGCCGAAACACCGGCCGTGGCGAAACGTTAGCCCCTTCGTTCAAGAGCCCAGCCGCTGCATTCAAGAGCAGCAAACCTCTCTCGGCTAGCATAGAGCCACGTCCAACGCGACGTGGCTCTCCGCTTTCTCTCCAACTGCCAAGAGGTTCCAATGTCTGCCATACGCAATCTCCGAAACGCGTCGTCCCGCACCGCGCTCCCCCGTGCAATCGCCGCCGCCGTCGTTCTGAGCTTGCTCGCCGGCTGCATGATGTTCGCGAAGGCGCCCGAGAATCTCGACTACTCGCGCACTCGCCGGAGCGAGAGCGGCCTCTATCGCGGAACCATTCTCCCCCAGGGCGACTCGATCTCACAGGGACGCCTGCAGCGGTGGACGCTGCACCT
>Ga0075424_100005044_pt1 | contig 12578 bp, 11 predicted proteins | sample SoiMethybrSBSTD3_FD_75301 | JGI IMG/M metagenome (GOLD analysis project Ga0075424, IMG submission 75301) | Bulk soil microbial communities from a Populus tree surrounding site in Tennessee, USA - Soil MetaG P. TD hybrid SBSTD3 | ecosystem: Environmental > Terrestrial > Soil > Tree plantation... | reverse complement strand
TTCACCGACCCTCGGCTGCATGGGCCCGGGTGTGCCGTCAGCGGTTGCCGCCAAGCTGGCGCATCCGCACCGCACCGTGATTGCGCACGTCGGCGATGGCGGATTTCTCATGACCGGTCAGGAACTCGCCACCGCGAAGCAGTATGGCGCGCAAATCATCACGATCGTGTATAACAACGAAGGCTATAACTCGATCCGCATGCATCAGGAGGCGCAGTATCCGGGACGTCAGCATGGCGTCGCGCTCAATAATCCAGATTTCGCTCTGATGGGCGAATCCTATGGCGCGCTCGGGTTGAAGGTTACTCGCGATGAGGAATTCATGCCTGCGTTCAAGAAAGCCCTGGCCGCAGATCGCTCGGCGCTCATCGAAGTGCAAACCGATTATGAATATGTGACACCGACCACGACGCTGTCCGAGCTTGCCGGAAAAAAGTTAGCCGGCGACTAACACTCAGCCGAAGCTCGCAGGTATCCCCTCGCGCTCAGAGGGGTTAGCGTGAGGGAATAAAATTCGATCTCTAAACATTTACGGCCCAAGTCATCCAAATCTCGATACGCCAAACTGGTAGTTGTCATTTCGAGGCGAAGCCGAGAAATCTTTCTTTCCATGTAGCTAAAAATGCCAAGATCTCTCACTCCGTTCGAGATGACATCCATGTAAGATCCGGGTGATCGGTTTGAACTCGATGCGATCTGCATTTCAATTCGCCATTGCGTACGCTCAGGATGACCTCCTCTCAAAGGCACAGCATGAGCACGAGCTGTCGATCTACGGCACGGCTCTGGTTGCCCAGTTCGACAAATTCGCCGAACCCTTCAGACGCCGTTATCCGTTCATCAAAACGCAATACTCCCGCACCACCGGTGAAGCGCTGACCTCCAAAATCCTCCGCGAGGTCCAGGCGCGCCAGCTCGGCGCTGATGTGATTCTTATCAACAACTACACCCACCGAATCTTTATGAAGCGTAATGTCATCACCGCGTATTCACCGCCGAGCGCGGGCAATTTTCCGCCGGGATTCATCGATAAACAGGGTTATTGGGTCGGGTTTTATCTGGTGCCTTACGCGATTACCTACAACACCAAGCTCGTGAGCAAAGCGAGCGCGCCGAAATCTTTCGAAGATTTATTGAATCCCCGATGGAAAAGCGGCATCTCTCTGGAGCGCGAGGAATACCTCGTCACCCAATCACATATGCAGTATTTAGGGCGGCAAAAGGCAATCGAGTACTTCAAAAAGCTCGCCAAGCAGGATCTCATCCTCATTAACGGCCATAGCAAGCAATCAGGCAATGCTCTTAACCGCCGGTGAGTTCCCGATCATCATTTACAGCGATATCGCCAGAACCGAGGAATTGAAAAGAAAAGGTGCCCCGATCGAATGGGTGAAAGCCGAGCCCCATATCACGTATTGGTTTCCGCGGCAGTCACGCGCGAGGCTCGTCATCCCGCCGCCGCTCGGTTGTTCATGAACTATCTGGCTTCGGATGATGGACAAAAGGAAGTTCTCAATATCGACAAACCGCCCGCGCTACCGAAATTCCAGCCGGATTATCTTCGCGGCGTGAATTTGTTTCCGGCTGATTGGACGCTGTCGGATACCTACGAGGAATACAACAAACTTTATCGAGAGATCTTTTGGAAAGGCAATTAAGGGGCGTCGAACTTTTTAATCGGCTCGACCCAAGCGTCGAGAAACGGAGGCCAGAACCATGAAGCTTGCGACTTTGTTTCTTTTGGCTCTCTTCTTCATAGCGTCACCGGCAACAGCTCAGTCCCGCAAGCCGTCGACCATCGCGGAGCTCGTGCTTTACCGCGGCCCGGACCGAGAGCAATTACTGTACGCGGGAGCGAAAGGCGAAGGAAAAGTCGTTTGGTACACGTCCCTCGCGGGAGACTCTTACAAGGAAATGGTCAAAGCCTTCGAAACCAAGTATGCCGGCGTCAAGGTCGAATCCTATCGCGCCGCGGGAGCTGAGTTGGTCACTCGACTACAGGAGGAAGGCAGGGCGCGCCGCAACATCGCCGATGCGATCGAGACCACCGAGGGCAGCCTTATTTTTCTCCGCGACGAGAAACTGCTCCGTCCCTACGACTCTCCCCATTTAGACCGCTATCCCGAAGACGGCAAGGAACGAGCCGACAAGAATACGGTTTATTGGGCGCTCGCCCGTGAATCGTACATCGGCCTGACCTACAACAAAACGCTCGTCTCCAAAGACGCGGTACCGAAAAATTTCGACGGACTCCTGCACCCGGAACTCAAGGGCAAGATGGGCATCAGCATCGGCCAGACCAGCGATAAAATTATCGGCGCGATGATCAAGACGCGCAGTGAAGAATTCGTTCGCAAGCTCAAAGCTCAGGAGATCAAGCTTTACTCCATCGATGCCCCCGCGCTCGTCAACAACATTGCGGGCGGCGAGATTGCTGCCTCGCCTGCTATTTTTCAGACCCATACGCTACTCGCTGCATCCAAGGGCGCGCCGGTGGAATGGGTTCCCATGGATCTGGTTCCGACGAACGTCGGCAGCGCCGCGATCGCGGCCAATCCGCCGCATCCACACGCTGCTCTACTCATGGCGGATTTTCTTTTAAGTCCGGAAGGACAAAAAGTGTTGGAGAAATATTATTACGGCAGCGGCGCCAAAGATTACGGTTTCAAGAAATGGCGTCCCGAGCATGGCCTGACGACCGAACAATACGAAAAAGACCTGGAGCGCTGGGATAAGCTGTTGAACGCGATCACGCGAAAATGAAATGAATTGCCTGAGGACGTACAAGCTTACCCCGCGGCTTTGAGTTGGGCCGGCTTTGTCATTTCGTCATTCCGGCGGAAGCCGGAATCCAGGTTATTTTGACCTCGCACGAACCTGGATGCCGGTTGTCACCGGCATGACTTATTGTAGCTTCGGCTGATTGAAAACACCTCAGTCTGTTGCGCTGTAAATGGAGGAAAGAATGAATAACCTGAGAATCATCGATGCTGACGGTCACGTGCAAGAGCGTGATGCTGATTGGCAGGAGCTACTTGATCCGCCCTATAGAAAGCACGCGCCGAAAATGATTACTGGCCCCGACGGTAAGGACCAATTGTTACTTGAAGGAAAAATCTGGGCGAAGCCGTCCGGCACGGGTCTCGGCATCGGCACTGCTCCCTACAGCCGCAGGCCGCAGAAAACCACTGGCATGTTTGACCCGGTTCAACGTTTGAAAGACATGGATCTCGAAGGCATCGATACAGCAGTGAACTTCGGAACCACGGTATTTCTAAGTCTTCCTTTTCTGGAAAATCGCGATCTCGCGTGCGCTATCGCCCATGCCTACAACACCTGGCTCGACGGCTACTGCAAAACCGATTCGCGCCGATTGAAAGGCGTGGCGTTGGTCGCCATGCAGGAGCCTAAAGAAGCGGTCAAAGAACTAGAACGCTGCGTCAAAGAATTGGGCTTTGTCGCTGTTGCGACATCGGCCCATTCTGGCGGACGCAATCTTGACCATTCCGATTTCTATCCCTTCTACGCCAAGGCACAGGAGCTCGGTGTCCCGGTCTGCGTGCACGTCGGTTCCGGCAGACCCGCCGCGGCAGCCGATCGCTTCGACAACGCTTTTTTTGTCCATGCCACGACACATACTTTCGAGCAGATGATCGGCGTTATGTGCATCGTCGGCGGTGGCATTCTGGAGCTCTATCCGAAGCTCAAAGTCGCCTTTTTGGAAGCCGGCGCGGGCTGGGTACCGTATTGGATGGAGCGGTTGGACGAACACTACGAATACCTCGAGCCCACTGTGCCGCTGATGAAAAAGCCGCCGAGCGAATACATGCGCAGCGAGCAGGTATATTATTCTTTCGAGCCCGACGAGCATACGTTAAACTTTGTCATGGAATACGTCGGCGAAAATCGCTTGGTGTTTGCCTCCGATTACAATCACGGAGACAGCAAATTTCCGCATACAGTCAAGGCCGTCACCGAGCGCAAAAATCTGACGGCAAGTCAGATTCGAAAACTTATGTGCGATAACGCGGCGCGGCTCTACAATATCTAAAAGGCAACGGACATCAGGCAAGAGCCAACACGAATATTGGAGATCTTTGGTAGAGGCAGACCTTTGTGTCTGCCCGTCGAGGTGAGCGTGTTAGCAAAAACGCAAATTTATACATATTTGGTATTTTTCATTTTGGCATTGAGCCATTGCGTCGTCGGCGCGCAGGACAAGCCGCTCAAAAAATTTCACTGGGGTGTGACTTCGTTATCCGCCTCACAGTGGATCCCGTGGATCGCCAAGGAAGCCAAGCTCTACGAGAAGTACGGCTTGGAAGCCGAGCTCGTGCTGCTGCGCGGATCGGGTCAATCCGCGCAGGCGATCATCGGCAATAGCATCCTTGGCGCGCCCTGCACTTTGACGACGGTCATGAGCGCTGACCTGAGCGGCGCCGACCTGGTCACTGTCGCGCACACAGTATCCGGCGTGCAAAGTAAATTGCTGGTACGGCCGGAGATTAAAAAGCCGGAGGATCTACGCGGTAAGAAAGTCGCGGTCTCGGGATTCGGCTCACTGGGTGATTTCCTCGAGCGCTATATCATGAAAAAGTACGGGATCGAACCGGGGCGCGATGTGGTGATGCTCTCGATCGGCACTCAGCCCGATCGAATTCAGGCTCTTCTCAACGGAGTCGTCGATGCCGCCGATCTTTCCTATCCTGCCGATGTTCAGGCGGAACGCAAAGGCTTCAAGGTGCTGTGGGACGCAAAGCAGGAGGTGTCGTATCCGTCGATGTCGGTCGTCACGCGCAGGAAATGGGTTGCCGAGGACCGCGATACCGTCATGCGTATGGTGAAAGCCCACGTCGAAGGAATTCACTACCTGAAAGCCAACAAAGAGTTCAGCATGAAAGTTCTAAGCAAATATCTCAAAACCAACGATCGCGAGCTGCTCGAAGGCTCGTACGAGATTTATCGTAAGGATTTCATCTCGGTGCCCTACCCGATCACTCAAGGGTTGCAGCCGACCTATGAATACGTCGCCGCGCAACGGCCCGACGTCTGGAACCAGAAGCCGGAAGCTTTCATGGATTCGAGTTTTATCGCCGAGCTCGAGAAGAACGGATTCATCAAAGCGCTCGCTCAATCATCGCGCTAGTTTGAAAATCTCGCGGATTGGAGTAATGGAATACTGGAGTATTGGGTTTTGGTTTACCCAACATTCCGACACTCCATCACTCCAGTTAAGATCGGAGGCTTTTCTTTATGGCTAATATCAGCGGCCGTTACGCCATCGTCGGTGTCGCCGAAACCAAAGTCGGAAAGCGGCCCGACGCCTCGACGCACTCTCTTCATCTTGAATGTATTAAAGCTTGTCTGGACGACGCCGGGCTCAAGGCCTCCGACGTAGACGGTTTTATTACCAATCAGCCACTGAACGATGCGCACCGGAGCTACGCGGTTCGCATGGCAAACATGGCGCGTATGCATCCAAACTATGCCACGGATCTCGCCTTGGGCGGCGCGACACCAATCGCGATGGTGCAGAATGCGGTGATGGCCATTGAAGCCGGCATGGCGAAGACCGTTCTATGCGTGCATGCGCGCAAGCGCGGCACGCCTGATCCGTCGCCCGGCAATCCGATCCGCCACGGTGACGAACACTGGGAAGAGCCCTGGGGCCACTTTTCCGCGGTCGCGAATCATGCCTTCGCAGCACAGCGGCACATGTACGAATTCGGCACAACGGGCGAAGATCTTGCGCACGTCGCGGTTGCGACGCGCAAGCACGCCTGCATGAACAATAACGCGACGATGCGAAAGCCGATGACGATCGCCGACCACCAGGCATCACGCTTCATCTGCGAGCCGCTCCGTTTGTTCGACTGCGCCTTGGAGTCCGACGGCGGCGGCGCGGTGATCGTCACGAGCGCCGAACGCGCGCGGGACTTCCCGAAAAAGCCGGTGGCTATTTTGGGCATGGGGCAGCATCACCCGCATTTCAGCTTGATGGACGCGCCGACGCTCACGACGCTCGGGGGCAAAAAATCGTCCGAGCTGGCCTATAAAATGGCCGGCCTAACCCCGAAGGATATGGACTTCGCCGAGATTTATGACTGCTTCACGATTACCACGATGATCACGTTGGAGGATTACGGCTTCTGCAAAAAGGGCGAGGGTAAAGACTTCGTCAAAAACGGCCGCATCGAAGTCGGCGGCGAGTTACCGGTCAATACTCATGGCGGCTTGTTATCCCAGGCACATATCGAAGGCATGCTGCACGTGACCGAAGCGGTGCGCCAGTTGCGCGGCAACGAAGTGGAGCCCGAGCGCCAAGTGAAAGACGCCGAAGTCGGGATTGTCAGCGGCCATGGCGGGAGTTTGTGCATGCATGCGAGTTTGATTTTGGGGGCACTATGAGCGAGACCAGCGACAGCCGTGGACGAAACGTCAGAAAAGTCAGACCGTTTCTCGAGGAACTTGAAGCCAAACCTTTCTGGGCAAATCTGCGCAATCACAAGTTGATGGCGCAGCGCTGCAATTCCTGCGGCAAGTTTTTTACCTTTCCGCCGCAAGGCTCCTGCCCGCATTGCTTGTCCAGCGATTACACCTGGACGCAGCTCAGTGGCAAAGGCAAAGTATATTCGTTCGTAAATTACCACCGCGCCTGGCACCCTTCTTACGAGGGAAAGACGCCGTATAACGTGTCTCTGATCGATCTCGACGAGGGGCCGCGCTTGATCAGCAACGTGATCGACTGCGCGGTGGATCAGGTAAAAATCGGCATGCCCGTACAAGTGGTTTACGAAGATAACGAGGAGTACACCCTGCCGAAGTTCCGTCCGGCATAGCTTTTAATGCGAATGGTACATCGGGTCGCCGAGCTACAGATCCATGTAGCCCGGATGCAGTAAAACGGAATCCGGGATTAGTCAAAAGGCTTTTACCGAGCGTGGTCAAGTACCGTCGCAACCTAGTTCCAGGCGGCACATATTTCTTCACGGTCGCAATACAGGACCGATCATCTGACTTGCTTGTGCGATACATTAATCAACTGCGCGCATCTTTTCGTGCGGCGCGCGAAAGCAATCCATTCACAATTGATGCGATTGTGATTTTGCCCGATCATCTTCATTGTCTATGGACATTACCCGTGGGAGACAGCGAGTATTCCCATCGTTGGCGGTTGATAAAGAGTCGCTTTTCCCGTTCGTTTAATGAGGCGGGACTCACCTTCCAACGCACTCGCAAAGGCGAATACCACTTGTGGCAGCGTAGGTTTTGGGAACACACAATCCGTGACGAGGCCGACTTTGAAACTCACGTAAATTACATCCATTACAATCCAGTGAAACACAAGCTGGTAACTCGCATCACAAACTGGCCATATTCTTCATTTCATCACTTCGTTCAATCCAAACAACTCGATCCCGATTGGGCTGGCGATTCAGTTATGATTGAGGGCAACTTCGGTGAATAATCCCCGGATTGCGCTTCGCTCATCCGGGCTACAGTAAAGTTCAATTCGATCCATCACTTGATCGCCTCGGCCTGCTTTAGTTCCTCAATCCGCTCTTTACTTAGCCCGAGGATCTCACCAAATACTTTATCATTGTGCGCGCCGATCCACGGCGCGCCACGCGCGGCATTCGCGTTCGACAGTGAAGGAATTCCCGGAAGTCCATGATGGGTAATCTTTCCCCACGGCTGCGCATCGGTCTCCACGATGTGGCCGCGTGCCCGGAGGTGAATGTCATGAAAGAGATCTTCTCCTGAGGATGGGATCCCGGCGGCAACCCCGGCCTCCTGCATCATTCGAAATACCTGCCGGCCGGTATACTTGGAAGTCCATTCTGAAAGCTGCTTGTCAAGATCGTCACGGTGCTTCTTTCGTCCTTCGGCGCTGGCAAGTTTTTCGGCCGCTGCCCATGAACGAGCTCCAATGATTCTAACCATGCTCTGCCACTGCTCATCACCGGCACAAGCAATGATGATCCAGTTGTCGTCGCCCCGGCACGGATAGCAACCGTACGGCGCATAGGGTTCGCCGAGAATTTCTCCGTAGCCCATCGCGTCCCATTCATTTCCGTTGACGGTGTAGTCGAGAATCGCGGGTCCCATCATCGATCCCTGCGCTTCGAGCATGCCGGCTTCTATGAACTGGCCTCTTCCTGTGCGTGCCTGGTACTCGAGTGCCGCAAGTACGCCGAGCGCCATGGTCACCGAGCCGACCCGATCGGGCCAGGCGATCTTGCAACGGGTTTCCATCGGCGAATCGGGATAACCCCATAGCCGCATGATCCCGGTGTACGCTAGCAGTTGCCAGCCCCACGCCACCCACGATTTAAGCGGACCCGTCAAACCCCAGCCCGGCATGACGACCTGCACGACGCCTGGGTTGATCTTTTGCAGAACATCGAAGCTAAACCCCAATCTCTCTAAAACTCCCGAGCTGAAGTTGTCTACGACGACATCTGATTTCGCCACGAGTTGTTCGAATAGCTTTTTTCCGTGGGGATTGCGCAGATTGAGGGTGCAACCGAGCTTTGCCCGGTTCATGCACGCGTGCACTGCGGCCTCGCGTTCCTTACTGGGAATCGTGCCGGTCTCGATCTTCACCACTTCCATGCCGTAGTAGGCAAGCAACTCTGTCCCGAGCGGCCCGGCGTATTGCTGCGTCAGATCGGCCATCCGCAAACCGGCGAGCATCGGTTGCCGCACCGATTCGAGTTTTCGCGGTTTGATTTCCAGACTCGATAACTTCTGAAGTTCCGCAAGTATTTCTTTTCGATGCTGGTCCAGCATCGGCGCGGGCCGACGTACTCGCATCGGTGTCAACGAAAGCCGCATCGGAGCGCCGGGCGCTTTGTATTTCCCGATCACCGGATGTTCGAACTCCTGAAGCCATTCGCGCGTGCGATTCTGCTCACAATTGACGAATTCACCAATGGTATTGAGCCGCGCGGCGGCAAGATGCCTCCCCTGCGCCTGGTTGGCAAAATCGTCCGCTTCGAACTGAGCGATGAATTTCGCAAACGCTCTGGCAACCTCATCGGAGTGTTGGTCACGATAACGCGGATTTTCCCATTCCGGTCCGGCAAGCGACTTGTCGGTCATCCAATTCTGCGCGAACTCCTTCCACATGTGCGGCATGTTCGTCGTGAAATGGACGTGGCGGCCATCCTTGCAACGATAAATGTTCGTGCCTGCGCCACCATACGCTTTTGCGCCGGGACGCCGTTCGAGTCGATTCTCACGGCTGTAGCGCGCAATCGAGCTGCTATTCGCAAATGTCAGCGCCTCTTGCAGCGACATATCAATGCGTTGCCCGGCACCGGTGATGCGAGCATGGCGCAGTCCGGCGAGGCCCATCATCGCTGCCATGGCACCTGCCAGTTGATAAGCGAGATGACTCGGCGCCGTGCACTGGCCCTTGGCATCGTCGCCCTGCCCGTAAAGAAATCCGCCGGTGGCATTAGCGATGGCGTCACTGCCCTTGTAGTGGCGATAGGGTCCCGTGCGACCAAATGGTGTCATTGAGACCACCACCAGGCCGGGAAATTTCGTTTTGAAAAGATCGTCGTTGAAGCCGGATTGTTCCAAATATCCGAGCGGCGTGGCTTCGACCAGAAGATTGGCCATGCCAAGCAGCCGGGAAAAAGTTTCATGATCCGTTCCGCGAGCGAGATCGAGAACGATACTGCGCTTGTTGGTGTTGGCGTGAATGAAGGCGAGACTCCGCTCGGCATCAACGATATTGCTTGCGAACGGCGGCAGCATACGGTTGGGATCACCGCCAGATGGCTCGACTTTAATCACATCGGCACCGAGATCGGCGAGCCAACGAGTTGCGTAGGACGCCGGAATGTCGCCGAGTTCGATAACCCGAAGATGACCGAGAGCGGATTCGTTGCTATTTGCTTCTGGCATATAAAAATTTATGGTTGGTTGGAAAAATACTTTTCACCACGAAGACGCGAAGAACACGAAGGGGACTTAGGATGCTTTTAATCTTCGTTTCCTTCGTGCCCTTCGTGGTTACCATTTAAGGTTCTTACTTACTTAGATCGACGAGCACCCTGCCACGAACCGCGCCTTTCAGGATCGCCTCGATTTTCGAATTCAGTTCTTCCAGAGACACTTCCGTGACGATCTTCGCAACATCGACGCTCCATTCGCCGGCGAGCTTCTGCCAGGCCATCTGGCGGGCGCGCGTCGGTATTTCCACCGAATCGACTCCAAGCAGGCTCACGCCGCGGAGAATGAATGGAAAGACATTGACGTTGAGCTCGGGCGACATGGCGTTGCCGCAGGCCGCAACCAAACCGCCATACTTCGTGGCCTTCAACGCCGTCGCCAGAATATTTCCTCCGACGGTGTCGACGACGCCTGCCCAACGCGGTTTTTGCAACGGCCGACCGGAAGTATCGTTCGCCTCTTCGCGGGAAATGATCGTTTTGGCGCCAAGGCTTCGCAAAAAATCATGCTCGTTCGCTTTTCCCGTCGCCGCGACCACATTGAAGCCAAGCTTCCCCAGGATCGCGACAGCAATGCTGCCCACTCCTCCGGTTGCGCCGGTGACGAGCACCTCGCCGGACTCCTTCGTTAAGCCGCTCGCCATCAATCGGATCAAACATAACCCCGCGGTGAGGCCAGCGGTGCCGTAGCTCATGCTGTCTTTCAACGAAAGTCCTTGAGGCAACTTCGTCGCCCAAAGCGCCGGCACGCTGATGTACTGTCCAAATCCTCCGGCGGTATTCATGCCAAGGTCGAATCCCGTCACAGTGACTTGATCGCCAACGCCAAAGAGCTTGGTTGTCGAATCCGCGACTATGCCGGCGGCGTCGATGCCCGGCGTATGGGGATATTTTCGCGTGACGCCTTTGTTGCCGGTGGCGGACAATGCGTCTTTGTAATTCAATGACGAATATTTCACTTCGACGATTAATTCTCCCGCGGGCAAATCGCTCAGCGCGCGCTCGCGAATCTCACGAGGAAAGGTTTTTTCGGCTGTCTCGGAAACCACCATGGCCTTGAATTTACGCGGTAATGGCATGTCTAAACTCCTAGCTCAATAATTTATTCTTTCCAGCGGTACCGAATGTAGAGGCAAACTGTCAAGCCCGTTGGTTAAATTAGCACCTTGAAATGGAGTCGATCTTAAGGGCAAATAGAGTCTGGAGGAAAGAGCTATGGCAACTGAACCTGGCGCCGGTCTCGCCGGTGTCATCGCGGGTCACACTGCAATTGCTACCGTCGGAAAAGAAGGTAAAGGCCTCACCTATCGTGGCTACTCGATCCATGATTTAGCGGAACATTCGAGCTTTGAAGAAGTCGCCTATCTTTTGATTTACGGCCACTTGCCAAAGACAGCAGAGCTCAACGAATACAAGGCCAAGTTGCGCGCGATGCGCGGCTTGCCGTCGGCCTTGAAAACAGTTTTAGAGCTGATTCCACGCAGCACTCATCCCATGGACGTGATGCGTACCGGCTGCTCCATGCTCGGCACGCTGGAGCCCGAAGGTCCCGGCCACGATCAAATTGCCGTTGCAAACCGACTCACTGCCTGTCTCAGCGCCATGCTGTTCTACTGGCACCACTTTCACGTAAACGGCCGGCGCATCGAGACTGAAACCGACGATGAGAGCACCGCTGGCCACCTGCTCCACCTACTCCACGGAAAAAAACCGGACGAGCTGCACCGCCGCGCGATCGACGTCTCGCTAATCCTCTATGCGGAACACGAGTTCAACGCTTCGACGTTCACTGCGCGCACCATTGTTTCTACCCTGCCCGACTTTTATTCCGCCGTAACCGGCGCCATCGGCGCGCTACGCGGACGGTTGCATGGTGGCGCCAATGAAGCGGCGATGGAACTGATCGAAAAATTTTCGAGCGCCGATGAAGCGGAAAAAGGGCTGATGGAAATGCTCGCTGGCAAAAAACTCATTATGGGTTTCGGCCATCGCGTCTACAAGATTTCCGATCCGCGCTCCGACGTGATCAAGTCATGGTCGAAAAAACTCAGCGCGTCGGTCGACGACAATCGCCTGTTTCCCGTTTCAGAGCGCCTCGAGCGGGTTATGCGGCGCGAAAAAAAGATGTTTCCCAACCTCGACTTTTACAGTGCCACAGCCTATCACTTCTGCGGCGTTCCGACCGACATGTTTACTCCGCTCTTTGTCATTTCCCGGATTACGGGCTGGGCGGCGCACATCATCGAACAACGCGCCGATAATCGTCTCATCCGGCCAAACGCCGATTATATCGGCCCTGATCCCCGGCCGTATGTTCCAATCGAAAAAAGATAATGCGTTCAAGGTTCAAAGTTGAGCGCAATTTCCCGGACGAAGTTGAACGTGGAACCTGGAACATCAAACCTGGAATAGAACCGGGAAGGGCCCAATGCGGCAGAGCCGCAAACGAAATGAAACAACGAAAATCTGAGTCGACCACAATGATCTTCGAGCCCCCCACCTCTTTCCTCCCCCGCGCTGCGGGGGAGACTTTCTATGAGGGAAGTCAAGTGGGCTCTTTTTTTCATGCGGCCTGGCGCATTTTCTGTCGGGCGATATTGGCCAAGTGGTAAT
>Ga0075424_100005040_pt1 | contig 12587 bp, 13 predicted proteins | sample SoiMethybrSBSTD3_FD_75301 | JGI IMG/M metagenome (GOLD analysis project Ga0075424, IMG submission 75301) | Bulk soil microbial communities from a Populus tree surrounding site in Tennessee, USA - Soil MetaG P. TD hybrid SBSTD3 | ecosystem: Environmental > Terrestrial > Soil > Tree plantation... | reverse complement strand
TGCAGGTTGCTGAACTCCACGCCCTGCATGGTGACGACGACGATGTTTTTGCGTTCGGATTCGCGCCGGGCGAAGTCGCGGCTGACTTCCTGGATGGCTTCGAGCAGGTACGTGCCCGCGCCTGGTCGCGCGAAGATCCGTCCCGATCCACGCTTGAGCGGCGCCGCGTCGGTCGTCGGCTTCACTACTGTCGTTGGGCGCTCGCCGAATGTCATCAGGCCGAGCGTGCCGGAGCCCTGCATCTTGTCGATGAATCGGCCGACGCCTTCGCGCATCGGCTGAAGCGCGGGGCCAAGCGCTTCGCTGTCGTCGATGAGCAGCATCACGTCGAGGGGCGCCGTCGCCGGCTCGACTTTCACCACTTCGCGTGCGACGCCGTCTTCGCGCACGACGAAATCGGCGATCGCGAGGCCGGACACCGGCGCATCGCGGCTATCGAGCACGCTGACGTAGACGCGGCGCGTGCGCGATTCGCTGCCGGTCGCGCGCTCCTGCTGCGGTGTGGCGACGCCGACAGCCAGGGCTGTGAGCCCGAGCGCGAGAACCGTCTTCATCATGTGCGGGAGCCTCTCGAGGATCGAGTATAGGCGCGCCGCGCGCGGAGCGTCAAGAAAGCGCCATGCCTGAAAATCATTGGTACAGAGGGAGTTGCCGTTCCTTGACACCCCCGGGAGCGGGTGTTATAACGAACGGCCATCCCCGTGCTTGGACCCTACATTCCTGTTTTTCTGTTCGTGTTGGTGGCGGCGGGATTTGCCATCTTCACAATCCTGGTTTCCAAGCTTCTCCACGCCTCGAAGCCGAACCCGATCAAAGTCGAACCCTACGAATGCGGGATCGCGCCGATCGGGAACGCGCGCGACCGGTACAGCATCCGCTATTACCTCATCGCGATGCTGTTCGTCATCTTCGACGTCGAGACCGTCTTCATGTTTCCCTGGGCCGTCGCGCTCGACCGACTCGCGCTCTTCGGATTGATCGAGATGCTGGTGTTCCTGTTCATCCTCGTCGTCGGCTACTTCTATGCCTGGAGGACAGGCGCGCTGGAGTGGCAGTTCTAGAAAACGCCGACTTCGGGGTCCGTCGACGGCTTCGCCGTCCGTTCGCGACTTTTCTGTTCGTTCGCGACTTCGCTGGTCGTTAGACGTGTGCGATGGCTGATCCGGTAACCCCGTCTGATCCCGCTCGGCCTACGCCCCCGGCCTCACGGACGATCGCTCCTCCGTCGGGACCGCCAGACCCCGCTCCCCCCGAAACGGTTTCCATTCCCGCGTTCATCACGGCCGCCCAGTCGGCGGTTCCCGGCGCAATCGAGCACATTGCGTTCTGGGTCGGCGACTGGTCGCTCATCGTTTCGCCGACGCGTCTTGTCGAGATCGCCGCGCACCTGCGCGACGCGGACGGCGCGCTCTTCGATCTCTGTTCTGACGTGACGGCGTCCGACTGGCCGCCGCGGCCGGAGCGGTTCGACGTCATCTACGCGCTGTACTCGACGCGGCTGCGGCAGCGCGTGCGGCTGAAGGTCCGCGTCGCCGAAAGGGGATCGGTGCCGTCGGTGACCTCGGTCTGGCCCGCCGCGAACTGGCTCGAGCGCGAGGTCTTCGATCTGTTCGGCATCAGGTTCGACGGCCATCCGGACCTGCGCCGCATCCTCATGCCGGAAGAATGGCAGGGCCACCCGCAACGCAAGGACTATCCACTCGAAGGGCCCGGGGAGATGCTGATTGAAAACCCCGTGGACTGGCTCAAGGTGAAGCGCGCCGGTGAGATAGAGTAGCCGGCGTGAATTGCTGATTTACGATTGCTGATTGCCGATTTATTTGGGCGATTGTCAATCAGCAATCAATCAGCAATCAGACATCAAACATCAGCAATTTGTCGTTATTCGATACCACCGAACTGACCCTCAACATGGGGCCTCAGCACCCGAGCACGCACGGGGTGCTGCGCGTGGTGCTGCGCCTGGACGGCGAGCGCGTCGTGGGCTGCGATGTCGTCATCGGCTATCTGCATCGCGGGATCGAGAAGCTGTGCGAGCACCGGGACTGGCAGCAGATCGTGCTGATAACGGACCGCATGGACTACGTGTCGGCGGCGAGCAACAATCTCGGGTACGTCGAAACCGTCGAGAAGCTGATGTCGCTCGAGGTGCCGCGGCGCGCGCGGTACATTCGCGTCATCCTCGCCGAGCTGCAGCGCATCGCGAGCCACTGCCTCTGGCTCGGAACGCACGCGATGGACATGGGCGCGATGACGGTCTTCCTGTACGCGTTTCGCGAGCGCGAGCTCGTGCTCGACCTGTTCGAGGAGTACTGCGGGGCGCGGCTGACCTACAACGCGATGCGCATCGGGGGGCTCCCGCTGGACATTCCGTCGGGCTGGGATCGCAAGGTGCGCGCCTTCTGCGACGTTCTCGAATCGAAGGTGCCCGAGTACGAGGAGCTGCTCACGCACAATCGTATCTGGCGCAACCGGACGAAGGGGATCGGCGTCATCGCCGCCGAGGACGCGATCGCGATTGGCCTGACAGGGCCCCCCCTGCGCGGCTCGGGCGTTCCGCGCGACGTCCGCAAGGACGAACCCTACGCGGCGTATGCGGAGCTCGATTTCAGCGTGCCGATCGGGACCGCGGGGGACACCTACGATCGGTATCTCGTGCGCATCGAGGAGTTCCACCAGTCGATCCGCATCATCCGTCAGGCGCTCGACGGCCTGCCGGAAGGGCCGTTCGTCGGCAAAGTGCCGCGCCTGATCAAGCCTCCGGCGGGAGAGACGTACCACGCGATCGAATCGCCGAAAGGGGAGCTCGGCTACTTCATCGTCAGCGACGGCAAGTCGAACTCGCCCTATCGCTTTCGCGTGCGCCCACCCTCCTTCTGCAACCTGCAGGCGCTGCCGCGGCTCGTGAAGGGGCACCTCGTGTCGGACGTCGTCGCGCTGATCGGCTCGATCGACATCGTGCTCGGCGAGGTGGATCGATGAGCGCGACCTACCTCGTGCCGCTTCTCAAGATCGTCGTCATTCTCAATGCCGTCCTGCTGTCGGTCACGTTCATGACGCTGCTCGAGCGCAAGGTGATCGCCTGGGTGCAGGTCCGGCTCGGGCCGATGCGCGTCGGGCCGTACGGCTCGCTCCAGCCGATCGCGGATGCGATCAAGCTGCTGCTGAAGGAAGACATCACGCCCGCCCGCGCCGACAAGTTCGTGTTCACGCTGGCGCCGATCGTCTCGATGGTGCCGGCGCTCATCGCCTTCGCGGTCATCCCGTTCGATCGCGAGGCCTCGTTCTTCGGATACCGGGTGCCGTTGTTCGTGGCGGACATCAACGTCGGGCTGCTGTACCTCGTCTCGATTACCTCGATCGGGGTCTACGGGATCATCCTCGCGGGCTACGCCTCCAACAGCAAGTTCCCGCTGCTCGCCGGGCTTCGCGCGTCGGCGCAGCTCATCAGCTACGAGATCGCGATCACGATGATGCTCGTGAGCATGGTCGTCATGTCGGGGACGCTCAGCATGGTCGGCATCATCGACGCGCAGTACAACGCGCGCGTGTGGTACGTGTTCGTCCAGCCCGCCGCGTTCGTGGTCCTCTTCATCGGCGGGCTCGCGGAAACGAATCGCGCCCCATTCGACCTGCCGGAGGCGGAGCAGGAGCTGACGGGCGGCTACCACACCGAATACAGCGGCATGCGCTTCGCGCTGTTCTTCCTCGCGGAATACGCGAACATGATCGTCGTCTCCGCCGTGGCGACGACGCTGTTCCTCGGCGGGTGGCTGCGGCCGTTCCCGAACGTCGCTCAGCTGGCGGTACTCGATTTCATGCCCGGCTGGATGTGGTTCGTGCTGAAGACGTTCATGTTCATCTACGTGTTCCTCTGGATTCGCGCGACGCTGCCGCGGTACCGGTACGACCAGCTGATGCGACTGGGCTGGAAGGTGCTGATTCCGCTGGGAATTGCGAATTTGATCGTGACGGCAACGTTGAAAGTGTTGTTGTAGGCCACCCTGAAGGGTGGCCCCACGGCAGTCGTAGGCCACCCTGAAGGGTGGCCCCACGGCAGTCGTAGGCCACCTGAAGGGTGACCCCACGGCAGTCTTGGGTCGGCCTTCAGGAATTGTGGGGCCAGCTTTCAGGGGATTGTGGGGCCAGCCTTTAGGGGATTGTGGGCCAGCCTTATAGGGGATTGTGGGGCCAGCCTTTAGGCTGGCCGGAGCAAAGATGCTCGAATCGATTGTTTTCTACACGCTCGCGACGCTGATCATCGCGTTCGGCGTGCTGGTCGTGACCACCCGGAACACCGTTCACTGCGTGCTGTTCCTCGTGGCCAACTTCCTGTGCGTCGCGATGGTGTACGTGCTTCTTGCGGCGGAGTTTCTCGCCATCATCCAGATCCTCGTGTACGCCGGCGGCATCGTCGTGCTCTACCTGTTCGTGGTCATGCTGGTGAACCTGCAGCGTCCGGCGGACGCCGTGCCGGGCCGGCGCCGCCAATCGCGCGCCGGATTCGTGCTCGCGGCGGTGATGCTCGCCGAAATCTCCGCAATCCTGGTTTTCTCTGCCGCGAAGCCGGCGTCCGCGGTCGCCAGCGCCGCGCCCGCGCCGGCGGGCCTGGGAAACACGCAGGTGGTCGGCATGCTGCTGTATTCGGATTACCTCGTCCCCTTCGAGGTCGCGTCGGTGCTGCTGCTCGTGGCGATGGTGGGCGCGATCATCCTGGCGCGGAAGGAGGCGTGATGACGCTGACGCCGATCACGCCCTATCACTATCTGGTGTTGTCCGCCGCGCTGTTCTCGATCGGCATCGTCGGCGTCATGATCCGGCGCAACATCATCGTGATCCTGATGTCGATCGAGTTGATGCTGAACGCCGTGAACATCAACCTCGCCGCGTTTTCGTACCAGCTCCACAACGCGGCCGGCCAGGTCTTCGCCATCTTCGTGATTGCGGTCGCCGCGGCGGAAGCCGCGGTCGGCCTCGGCATCATCCTCGCGTTCTACCGGAACAAGGAAACGTTGAACGTCGACGAAATGAACACGATGCGCTGGTGATGGCGTCCATCTGGCTCATCCCTCTTCTTCCCGGCGCCGGGGCGGCGCTGAACGGGCTGCTGGGCATCCGCTGGTTCAGCCGCCGCGTGTCGGGAGCGCTCGCGTGCGCGGCCATCGGCGCGGCGTTCGTCATGTCCGTCGCCGCGTTCGTGAAGCTGGTCCGCCTTCCTCCCGATTCGCGTGCGATCGACGTCGTTGTCGCCACGTGGATTCCGCAGATACCGCTGGCGACCGCGCACGACATCGGCATGTTCTCCGTGGACTGGACGGCGCGGCTCGATCCGCTCGCGGCGATCATGCTGCTCGTCGTCACGGGAATCGGTTTCCTGATTCACGTGTACGCGACCGGGTACATGAAGGACGAGCCGCGAGGCAGCTATGCCAGATTCTTCTGCTATCTGAACCTGTTCTGCCTGTTCATGCTGGTCCTGGTGCTCGGCGGCAACTTCCTCGTCATGTTCGTCGGGTGGGAGGGCGTGGGTCTCTGTTCCTACCTGCTGATTGGCTTCTGGTACGAGAAGACGAGCGCATCGGACGCCGGCAAGAAGGCGTTCATCACCAACCGGGTGGGAGACTGGGGGTTCATCCTCGGCATCTTCCTGGTGTTCTTCACGTTCGGCACGCTCGATTTCCGCGAAGTCGCGACCGCCGTGGCCGCGATGCCGCGGGAGACCGCGGGGTTCGGCGTGCTTTCGCTGATTTGCCTGCTGCTCTTCGCCGGTGCGGCCGGCAAGAGCGCGCAGCTTCCGCTGCATGTATGGCTGCCCGACGCGATGGAAGGCCCGACGCCGGTTTCCGCGCTCATTCATGCGGCGACGATGGTCACGGCCGGCGTCTACATGGTCGCGAGAAACGCCGCGCTGTTCTCTCACGCCCCGCTCGTCCTGCAGATCGTCGGCATTGTCGGCGCGCTGACGGCGCTGATGGCGGCGACGATCGGCGTCGTGCAGAACGACATCAAGCGCGTGCTCGCCTACTCGACGATCTCGCAGCTGGGATACATGTTCCTCGCCACGGGTGTCGGCGCGTTCGCGGCGGCGGTCTTTCACCTCTTCACGCACGCGTTCTTCAAGGCGCTGCTGTTCCTCGGCAGCGGCTCCGTCATCCATGCGATGGCGGGGGAGCAGGACATGCAGCGGATGGGCGGGCTGCGCAAGCACATGCCGGTCACGTTCGTCACGATGATGCTCGGCACGCTCGCGATTGCGGGAATTCCGCCGACGGCAGGGTTCTTCAGCAAGGACGAAATCCTGTACCAGGTGTTTCTCCACAATCGCCTGCTGTGGGTGATCGCCGCGGTCACCGCGGTGCTGACGTCGTTCTACATGTTCCGGCTCATGCTGCTGACGTTCTACGGAACGTATCGCGGGCCGTCATGGACGCGCGCCGCTTCGCCCGCCGCGGCCGAGCAGGCCGCCGCGCACGGCGTCCTGCACCCGCACGACGCATATGCGCACGGACAGGCGCACAAGGATGATCACGAGGTGACCCACGGGAAGGCGGATGCCGCCGTGCATCAGTGGCACGGCCCGCACGACAGCCCGGCGCCGATGACGTTTCCGCTCATGGCGCTGGCCATCGGTGCGATCGTCGCCGGCTTCATCGGCGTGCCGCGCGCGCTTGGCGGGCACAATGCAATCGAGCGGTTCCTCGCGTCCAGTCTGTCAGTCGAACCCGTGGTACACGATCCGGCGGCGGCGGGGCTCTCGAACCCGGCGGCGCTCGGCCTGATGTTCTTCTCCGTGCTGGTCGCGGTCGCGGGGATTCTGACGGCGCGCCACTTCTACCTCGCTCATCCAGAGCTTCCCGGCCGGCTCGCGGCGCGCTGGCGCGGTGCGTATTCGCTGCTCTACAACAAGTACTTCGTCGACGAGTTGTACGACGCGACGGCCGTCCGCGGGACGTTTGCGGCCGCGCGCGGCCTGTTCGGCTTCGATCGACGCGTGGTCGACGGGGCGGTGAACGCGGCCGCGTCGCTCATGCAGATCGCCTCCTGGTTTTCTCACATGAGCGACAAATACGTCGTCGACGGCGCCGTCAATCTTCTCGCGTGGACGACAGGGCGTTGCAGCTTCCTCGTCCGCAGGATCCAGACGGGCCTCGTGCAGAACTATGCACTGCTGATGGTCCTCGGATTGTTTGCGTTCCTGACCGTCTATCTGCTTGCTCGATGATGACCCGGCACCTGCTCTCGGTCGTTCTCTTCACGCCGCTCGTCGGCGCGCTGATCCTTCTGTTCGTTCCAAAACAGAACGAGAACGCCATTCGCTGGATCGCGAACATTTTCGGCATCCTCGGCTTCGTCATCTCGGTGCCGTTGTGGTTCCGGTATCAGCCGTTCGGCGATCCGTGGCAGTTCGTCGAGCACGCCGAATGGATTCCGTCGATCGGCGCCTCGTACTATCTCGGCATCGACGGCTTCAGCCTGCTCCTCGTCCTGTTGACCACGCTGATGGGCGCAATCGCCATCCTGTCATCGTGGGAAGCGATTACCGAGCGCGTGAAGGAGTACTACGTCTTCCTGCTCGTGCTGCAGACGGGCATGATCGGCGCGTTCGTCTCGCTCGATTTCCTGCTGTTCTTCCTCTTCTGGGAAGTGATGCTCGTCCCGATGTATTTCCTCATCGGGATGTGGGGAGGCGGCCGGCGGCTGTACTCCGCAATCAAGTTCTTCCTGTACACGCTGGCAGGCAGCGTCGTGATGCTGCTCGGCATCCTTGCGCTCTATTTCATCTATCACTCCGCCACCGGCGAGTACACGTTCGACATCACGAAGTTCCAGCAGATGGACGTGCCGGCCGCCGCACAGAAGTGGATTTTTCTCGCGTTCTTCCTCGGGTTTGCCGTGAAGGTGCCGCTCGTCCCGCTGCACACCTGGTTGCCCGACGCGCATACGGATGCTCCCACCGCGGGGTCGGTCATCCTTGCCGCCGTTATGCTGAAGATGGGCACGTACGGGTTCATCCGTTTCAGCCTGCCCATACTGCCGCAGGCGACCCACGACTTCGTGCCGATGATGGTGGCGCTCTCGATTATCGGGATCGTGTACGGGGCGCTCGTCGCGCTCGCGCAGACCGACTGGAAGCGGCTCGTGGCGTACTCGAGCGTCAGCCACATGGGGATGGTGACGCTCGGGATGTTCGCGCTCACACCCGTCGGACTGACGGGCAGCATCGTCCAGCAGCTCAATCACGGTATTTCCACCGGCGCGCTCTTCCTGATTGTCGGCATCATCTACGAGCGGCGCCACACGCGCGAGATCTCGGAGTACGGCGGGCTGTCGAAGGTGATGCCGGTCTTCGCCGCGGTGTTTCTCCTGATGACGATGTCGTCGATCGGCCTGCCTGCGCTCAACGGGTTCATCGGCGAGATTCTCATCCTTCAGGGCGTGTATGTGGTGCACAAGGTGTGGGCGGCCGTTGCCGCCAGCGGCATCGTGCTCGGCGCGGCGTACATGCTCTGGCTGTTCCAGCGGACGATGTTCGGCAAACTGGACAACCCGGCAAACACCGGCGTGAAGGATCTGAACGCGCGCGAGGTCGCAACGTTCGTTCCGCTGATCGCGCTCGCCATCTGGATCGGGCTGTATCCGACACCGATTCTACGCCGCGTCCAGTCGTCGGTCGGCCGCGTCGTCGTCCGCGTGAACTCCGTCTACGGGCCCGCGATCGCGAAGGCCGAAGCGGATTGCAACCGGCCGTCGGCGCCGGTCCTGGAACCGGGCATGCCCGCAGGCCTAATCACGGAAGCGCCGTGCACGACGGGTCCGGACGCACCAAAACCGGCGCCGCAGACGCCGCGGGACAAACGCTGATGCCGCCTGGAATCGGCTGGCGGGACTTCTACTACCTGCTGCCCGAACTCGTGCTGACAGCGGGCGCGTGCCTGCTGCTCGTCGTGGACGTGCTGCTGCCGCGGAGCCGCCGCACGCTCGCATGGGTGACGATCGGCGTGCTGGCGGCTGCGGCGGTGTCGTTGACGGCGATTGACGGCGTGAACACAACGGTGGCACGCGGCCTCGTCGCCATCGACGGCTTCAGCTTCTTCTTCAAAATCCTCTTCCTGCTCGCCGCGCTGTTGACCGTGGCCATGTCGTCGCGCTACCTCGCCGTCGAAGGCGTCCGGCCCGGCGAATACTACTTTCTCATCCTGTGCGCGACGCTGGGCATGATGTTCATGGCTGGCGGCATCGATCTCATCACGCTCTTCGTCGGCCTCGAGACGATGACGGTGTCGTTCTATGTCCTGGCAGGCTACATCCGGCCGAACCGGCGTTCGAACGAGGCGGCAATCAAGTACTTCGTGCTCGGCACGTTCTCCATGGCGATTCTCATTTACGGGATGTCGCTGCTCTACGGCCTGACGGGAACCACGCACCTCCGCACGATGGCGACGACGCTGGCCGCTGGCGACGGCGGACTGCTCCTCCCGCTCGCCGTGATGCTGCTCGTGGCAGGCATCGGATTCAAGATCGCCGCGGTACCGTTCCACATGTGGGCGCCGGACGTGTACGAGGGGGCGCCGTCGCCGGTGACCGCATTTCTGTCCGTCGGGTCCACGGCCGCGTCATTCGCGATGCTGCTCCGCATTTTCGTCGAGGGACTCCCGGCGTTCCGGACGGACGGGGTCGGCATCGCGTGGGGGACGCCCTTCGGCTGGACCGCGTTCTTCTACGTGCTTGCGGTGATGACGATGACGGTCGGCAATGTTGCGGCGCTGACGCAGGGCAACATCAAGCGCATGCTGGCCTATTCATCGGTCGCGCATGCGGGATACGTCCTGATCGGGATCGTCGCGGGCACGACGCGGGGCGTGACCGCCGCACTCGTCTACCTGATGATCTACGCGTTCATGCAGCTCGGCGCGTTCGCCGTGATCGTGATCATGCGCCGGGCCGACATCGCGGGCGATGAGTTGAACGACCTTGCCGGCCTCTCTTCGACGCATCCGGGCGCGGCGGCCGCGATGCTCGTCTTCATGCTGTCGCTCGGCGGCATTCCGCCGACCGCGGGGTTCATGGGCAAGTTGTGGATCTTCGGCTCCGCGATCGATGCCGGCTACGTGTGGCTCGCGATCATCGGTGTCGCCAACAGCGCGCTGTCGCTGTACTACTACGTGCGGGTCGTCGTGTTCATGTGGTCCGCCGACTCCGGCGGCGACGCCGCACCTGTGCGGATGACTCCATCGCTCGCCGTCGTCCTGATCGCCGCCGCCGCGGGAACGATTGTGCTTGGCATCTACCCGCGGCTGCTGTTCGATTTCGCTCAGGCTTCAGCGGGCACGCTCGGCATGGCGCCCGCCGTCGGACTACGATAGTCGCGTGGACGAACAGATCCCACCCAAGCGCGGCACGACAGCGGACAGCATGCGCACACTCGGTGCGCTGGGCTCGGTAGGACTGTCCTTCGTCCTGGCGATAATCATTGGCGCCGGTTTCGGCTACTGGCTCGATTCGAAATTCGGGACGAAGCCGTGGCTCTCTGCGATCTTCTTCATCCTTGGATTTGCCGCGGGCGTCCTGAACGTCTATCGCACCGCAGGACGATTCATCAAGTAAACGCTTCGACGTGGAAGCCGCACTCATCCTTCAGCGCGTTCGGACGACGGCGATCGTGGTCTGTCTGGCGTTTGCCGGTATCGCCGCGGCGCTGTCGGGCGGACAGATGCGGCCGGTGATCGGCGTCCTTGCGGGCGGGTTCCTCGTGGGTGTCAGCTACTGGCTGCTCGTCTCGGGCGTGACCGACGTCGTCGATCTGATCGTACCGAGGACCGGGGAATCAGATCGCCTGACGCGCCGATCGCGCGTCGTCATGACCCTCAAACTGGCAGGGCGGTACGCTTTACTCGCTCTTCTGGCGTACGTTATGATTGCTCGTTTGCGCCTGCACCCATTGGGGCTGCTGGTTGGTGCGTCCTCGGTCGTGGCAGCGGTTGCCATCGAAGCCGTTCGTTTCCTTTTGAAGAAGACATCCTAGTGGAGAAGCTCGAGCATCCGCTGCTCATCGTGGAATGGGTGAATGCCCTGCTCGGACCGCTCGTCAGGGCGGTCGGCGAGCGCCTGGGTTTCCATTTCACGGGGCACGAGGTGATTCCGCCCTATCTCGTGATGGTGATGCTCGTCGTCGCCGGGCTGACGGTGCTCTCGATCGTCGTCAAGTCGCGGCTCAGCGTCGAGAACCCCGGCCGTCTGCAGATCGTCATGGAAGACATCGTCGGGGCGATTGTGGGGTTGCTGGAAGAGTGGATCGGCCCGACCGGCCGCAACTATCTGCCCCTCATCGGCACGCTCGGCATCTTCATCCTGACGTGCAACTATCTGGGGCTGGTGCCGGGCTTCATGTCGCCAACGACCAGCATCAACGTCACGCTCGGCTGCGCGTTGACGACGTGGGTGTATTACCACATACAGGGGATCAAGACACAGGGGCCGATCGCCTACATCAAGCACTTCGCGGTGCCGCCGGGATCGCCGGTCGCGATGGCGCCGCTCATGCTGGTCATCGAAATCATCAGCCACCTGTCGCGCGTGCTGTCGCTGTCGCTGCGGCTGTTCGGCAACATCTTCGGCGAAGAGATGGTCATCCTGATTATCTTCAGCCTGATTCCGTTCTTTGCGCCTCTGCCGATGATGGTGCTCGGCCTCGTGACGGGAGGGCTGCAGGCGTTCATCTTCGTGCTGCTGTCGATCATCTATCTGCAGGCGGCCGTCGCGGTGGAGCGCCACGAGGACCAGCGCGGGCACGACGCGCCGCACGGGCGCGAGGCTCCGGCAGCGGCCTAGCTTGTTTCGTCGTGTCCGCCTTCAGGCGGACCGTGACTGTTTCGTAGCGTCCGCCTTCAGGCGGACCGTGAAGTCTTCAGAGGAGGCGTGGGTCGTGAATAGACGTTTGGCATTGACGTTCGCAATGGTGGTCGCGGCAGGCGTGTTCGCCCCGGTGTTCGCGCAGACGCCCGCGGGCGGTGAGGCCGTGTCCGAGGTCGCGAAGTGGTCGATCATCACCGCAGGCTTCGCGCTCGGGATCGCGGCGGGACTCGGCGCACTCGGGCAGGGGCGTGCCGTGGCGGCGGCGACCGAAGCGATCGCGCGCAACCCTGGGGCGGCCGGCGACATCCGCGGCGCGCTGATCCTCGGCCTCGTCCTGATCGAATCGCTCGTCATCTACGTGCTGCTGATCTCGCTCATCCTGTTCTTCGTGAACCCGTTCACGAAATAGCGTCCGTGCGTCGCGGCGGGGCCGGCGTGCCGGTCCCGCCTTCGTTCGTGCGCCTTCCACGTTTCGCCCCGATCGATCTCCTCCTGCTCCTGATGACCGTCATCTGGGGCACGAACTACGCGATCGTCAAGCACGCGTTCACCGAGATGGATCCGCAGGCGTTCAACGCCCTGCGCATGGTCGTCGCGTCGACGGTGTTCGTCGTGATGATGCTGATCGTCCGGCGGCGCAGCAGCGGCGATCCCAGCGGCATCTTCTACACGCCCCACGTCATGACGCGGCGCGAGCTCCTGGCGCTTGCGGCGCTCGGCATCGTCGGACAATC
>Ga0075424_100005036_pt1 | contig 12589 bp, 9 predicted proteins | sample SoiMethybrSBSTD3_FD_75301 | JGI IMG/M metagenome (GOLD analysis project Ga0075424, IMG submission 75301) | Bulk soil microbial communities from a Populus tree surrounding site in Tennessee, USA - Soil MetaG P. TD hybrid SBSTD3 | ecosystem: Environmental > Terrestrial > Soil > Tree plantation... | reverse complement strand
GGCTCGGCTCTCCCACACGAACCACGGCATCGCCTGCGCCAGCGGTACGGACGCCCTGCTGCTCCCGCTCAAGTCGCTTCGGCTCGAGCCCGGCGACGAAGTCATTGCCCCGGCGTTCACGTTCTTCGCCACGGCTGGGACTATCCATAACGCCGGCGGTACGCCGGTCTTCGTGGACATCGATCCATCGACCTTCAACCTCGATCCCGCCGCGGTCGAAGCAGCGATTACCCCCCGCACGCGCGCCATTGTTGCCGTTCACCTGTACGGCCAGATGGCGGCCATGGAGCGGCTGCTGCCGCTAGCGCTGCGGCACAAGCTTTTCCTGATCGAAGACGCGGCCCAGGCCATCGGTGCCCGACGGCAGATGGATGGCGAGTGGCGGGTTGCCGGGGAGTTGGGTTGGGCCAGCGCTCTCTCGTTCTTTCCGAGCAAGAATCTTGGTGCGTGGGGCGACGGCGGGATGATGCTGACGCAGGACGACGCGCTGGCGGAACGGCTGCGGAAGCTTCGCCTTCATGGAGGGGCCAAGCAGTACCACCACGAGGAGGTGGGCACTAACAGCAGGCTGGACACGTTGCAGGCTGCTGTGCTGCTCGTGAAGCTGGGCTATCTCGCCGGCTGGAGTGCGGCCCGGCGAGACCGAGCGGCGCGGTACTCCCACGCGTTCGCCGGCAGCGCAGATATCTGCCCGCCCACGGTGGATCCCGCCAACGAGCACATCTTCCACCAGTACACCATTCGGGTACCCCGGCGTGATGACCTGGCGGCCCATCTCAAGAGCAAGGGGATCGGTCACGCGATCTACTATCCGACCGGCCTGCACCTGCAGCCCTGTTTTGCTCATCTGGGCTATCGCCGGGGCAGCTTGCCGGCCACGGAAGATGCGATGGCGAGCGTCCTGTCGCTTCCGATTTATCCCGAGCTGACGGTCGCCCAGCAGAACATCGTGATCGAGGCGGTGCGGGACTTTTATCGATGAGCCGGCTCAAGGTCGGCGTAATCGGAGCCGGGGCTTGGGGAAAGAACCACGTGCGCACGCTGGCGTCCCTGCCGGAAACCAGCCTGGCGGCTGTGTGCGAGGTGGACCCCGGCATCCGAGACCGTCTCACCAAGCAGTATCCCGGAACGCTGGTAACCGACTCGGTATCGGCTCTTCTCGAGCGGGTCGAAGCGGTTGTGATCGCCTCGAGCGCGCGAACCCATGCCGAGCTGGGGCGGAAGGCGGTCGAGGCGGGCATCCCTGCGCTGGTCGAAAAGCCGTTTGCTCTGACGGTGGCAGATGCCGAAGGCCTCGCCGACCTCGCGGCACGCCGCGGTGTTCCGGTTCTGGCTGGGCACTTACTGGAGTACCACCCTGTGGTGGAGCAGTTGCGGCGGCTGGTCAGCGAGCGTGCTCTCGGGGATCTGTACTACTTGTACTCGCAGCGGGTCAATCTTGGGCAGGTCCGTCCCGACGAAAATGCGCTCTGGAGCTTCGGGCCGCACGATGTGTCGGTGGCGCTCTTTTTGCTCGGGGACCTGCCCTGCACGGTGGCGGCGCAAGGGCATTCGTATCTCCAGCCGGGCATCGAAGACGTCGTCTTCCTCACGCTGACATTCGCGTCCGGCGTGGTGGCGCACGCGCAGATGTCGTGGCTCGATCCCCATAAGGAGCGGCGCCTCACGGTGGTGGGCTCGAAGCAGATGGCAGTGTTCGACGACATGCAGCCACGCGAGAAGCTGCGAATCTACGACAAAGGCGTCGAGCGTCCCGAGTACCGGTCGTGGGGCGAGAGCCTTGCGGTTCGGGAAGGCGACATTTACATCCCGCGGATTTCCAATGCGGAGCCCCTCGCTGCCCAGCTGCGGCACTTTGCCCAGGTGGTGCGAGGCGAAGCCAAGCCCCGCGCGGATGCGGCCGACGGGGTTCGAGTGATCCGGGTGTTGGACGCGGCCAGCCGGTCGCTGGCTGCGGGGGGCACTCCGGTCCAGTTGGAGGGTAGGGCATGAGCAGCAAGGTCGCCGAGTCGCTCCTCGAACGAATCGAGCGGCGCGATATCGTCTTCGGCATTGTCGGCCTGGGTTACGTGGGCCTTCCGCTCGCGGTCGAGCTCGCCCAAGCGGGCTACCGGGTGCTTGGCTACGACGTGAACCAGCGGGTGGTCGATGGGCTCAACGCCGGTCGCTCGCATGTAAAGGACGTGAGCGATTCACAGCTCAAGGACATCGCGGCCCGGTTCACCGCCACGACCAATGCCGATCGGCTGGGCGAGGCTGACGCGATCTCCATTTGCGTCCCGACCCCACTTTCCAAGTTCAAGGACCCCGACGTCAGCTTCATTGTCGCAGCGACGGAGTCGGTCAAGCGCTCACTGCGGCGAGGGCAGGCGATCATCCTCGAGAGCACGACCTATCCGGGGACGACCCGGGAGATCCTGCTGCCGGCGCTGGAAAGCACCGGGCTCAAGGTGGGAACGGACTTCTTCCTCGCGTTCAGCCCCGAGCGGGTAGATCCCGGCAATCCACACTTTGGCACCCGCAACACGCCCAAGGTGGTCGGCGGTATCACGCCGGACTGCCGGCGGGTTGCGGTCGCGCTATACCAGCCGGCCATCGATACGCTGGTTCCCGTGTCCACCACGGAAGCGGCCGAGCTGGTCAAGCTGCTGGAGAACACCTTCCGCTCGGTCAATATCGGGCTGGTCAACGAGATGGCGATCGTTTGCGACAAGCTCGGCGTGGATGTCTGGGAGGTCATCGAAGCCGCGGCGACGAAGCCGTTCGGGTTCATGAAATTCCTGCCAGGCCCAGGGCTCGGTGGTCACTGCATCCCGATCGACCCGCATTACCTCGCGTGGAAAATGCGCGGTCTCAACTACAAGACGCGCTTCATCGACCTTGCCGGCGAGCTCAACACCGAGATGCCGCTGTTCTGGGTTCGCAAAGTGGTCGAGGCGCTCAATGATCGTGGGCGGGCGGTGCGAGGCGCGAACATCCTCGTTCTGGGGGTGGCCTACAAGCGCGACATCGACGACATCCGGGAGAGCCCGGCACTGGACATCATTCGTCTGCTGGAGCAGCAGGGTGCCCGCGTGACCTATCACGATCCCCACGTGGCGGCGTTCTCTGAGGATGGACACGAGTACCGCTCCGTACCGCTGACGCCGGGGACTATCGAGGGCGCGGACTGTGTGCTGGTGGTGACGGACCATTCGGCTATCGACTTCCATCTCGTCAAGCGGCATGCGCGAGTCGCCGTGGACACGCGACACGTCCTGCCGCGAGGAGACTGACGCATGCACGTGGCGGTTGTGGGTAGCGGGTACGTGGGCCTGGTCGCCGGGGCGTGCTTGGCCGAGACCGGCAACGACGTGGTGTGCGTGGATGTCGATGAGTCGAAGATCGAGCGGCTCCAGCGGAACGAGATCCCCATCTACGAGCCGGGACTCGAGCCGATGGTGCGGCGCAATCAGGAGGGTGGCCGCCTGACCTTCACCACCGACATCGGAGACGCCGTCCGCCGCGCGCGGGTGATTTTCATCGCGGTCGGCACGCCGCCGGGTGAAGACGGATCGGCCGATCTGAAGCATGTGCTCGCAGTCGCCACCGCGATCGGCAAGCACCTGAACGAGCACAAGATCGTCGTCACCAAGTCCACGGTCCCCGTCGGCACGGCCGTCAAGGTCCGCGCCGCGATCCAGGCCGAAACCAAGATCCCCGTCTCAGTCTGTTCCAACCCGGAGTTTCTTAAGGAAGGCGCCGCGATCGACGATTTCATGAAACCCGACCGAGTGGTGGTCGGAGTGGACTCGGAACCGGCGCGGGAAACGATGCAGGAGCTCTATGCGCCGTTCGTGCGCACCGGAAATCCCATCATTTTCATGGACATCGCGTCAGCCGAGGTCACCAAGTACGCCGCCAACGCAATGCTCGCCACCCGGATTTCGTTCATGAATCAGGTCGCCGAGTTCTGCGAGCGCGTCGGAGCCGACGTGAAGCAGGTCCGTCAGGGCATCGGCAGCGATCGACGTATCGGTCCCGCGTTTCTGTTCCCGGGTCCTGGATACGGAGGATCGTGCTTTCCGAAGGACGTGAAGGCGCTGATCCGGTCGGGCACCGACGTCGGGGTCCGCTTCGACCTCCTCGAATCGGTCGAGGCGGTGAACGAACGCCAGAAGCTCCTCTTGTTTCGCAAGCTGGTGAAGGCACTTGGCGAAAACCTCTCCGGCACCAGGATCGGGATCTGGGGACTCGCCTTCAAGGCGGGGACGGACGACATGCGGGAAAGCCCCTCGGTGCCGCTGATCCGGTCGCTGGTCGGTCGGGGAGCGACCGTGCTCGCTCACGACCCGGAAGCACACGAGACCGCGCGCGCGGTCTTCTCCAACACCGTGCAGTACGTGAAAGACCCCTATGACGCCATCGAAGATGCCAGCGCGCTCGTGATTGTCACCGAGTGGCTGGTGTACCGCAACCCGGACTTTGAGCGAATGAAAAAGGCGTTGCGGCGTCCCCTCGTGATCGACGGTCGGAACTTGTACGACGCGGCGCGAATGCGGTCGCTGGGCTTCCAATACCACGGAATCGGGACGCCCGCGTGAGAGTGCTCATCACCGGCTCGGCCGGTTTCCTGGGCTCGCATCTGGCGGATCGCTTCATTGCGGACGGCCACCATGTCATCGCGATGGACAACTTCATCACCGGGACTCCCGAGAACATCGCGCACCTGATGGGGCACGAGCGCTTTCGCTTCGTCCAGCACGACGTCACCAACTATCTGTATGTCGAGGGCACGCTCGACGGCGTGCTCCATTTCGCGTCACCGGCGAGCCCCATCGATTATCTCGAGCTGCCCATCCAGACGCTCAAGGTCGGCTCCCTCGGCAGCCACAAGGCGCTGGGTCTCGCGAAGGCGAAGGGCGCACGATTCCTGCTGGCGTCCACGTCCGAGGTGTACGGTGATCCGCAGGTGCATCCCCAGCCGGAGAGCTACTGGGGGCACGTGAATCCGGTCGGCCCCCGCGGCGTGTACGACGAGGCCAAGCGGTTTGCTGAGGCGCTCACCATGGCCTACCACCGGTACCACGGCCTCGAAACGCGGATCGTGCGGATCTTCAACACGTACGGGCCGCGGATGCGGGCCCGGGACGGACGGGTCGTGTCCAATTTCATTGTTCAGGCGCTGAAGGGTGAACCGCTCACGATCTACGGTGATGGCTCCCAGACCCGATCGTTCTGCTATGTGTCGGATCTGGTCGAAGGGATCTACCGTCTCTTCGAAAGCGATCGCATCGAGCCGACCAACATCGGCAACCCGATCGAATTCACGGTGAGAGCCCTGGCCGAGCGGGTCCTGCAGCTCACGGGCGCACGCTCGAAGCTGGTCGAGCGTCCGCTGCCCACCGACGATCCCAAGGTCCGCCAGCCGGACATCTCGATCGCCCAACAGCTGCTCAAGTGGGAACCTCAGGTGAGCCTCGACGAAGGACTGGAGCGGACCATCGGGTTCTTCCGGACGAAGCTTGCGGCATGACTCGGGCCCTGGTGACCGGAGCAGCCGGGTTCATCGGCTCCCACCTGGTCGAGGCGCTGATTGCCCGCGGCGACGACGTGATCGGAGTCGACAACTTCGATCCGTTTTATCCGCGTCCAATGAAGGAGCGGAACCTTCGGGAGATCGGGGAGCGCCCCGGATTCTGCTTTCACGAGCTGGACATGCTCGAGGTCGAGCCGCTTGCCCGGTTGCTCTCGCCCGAGTGCGTGGTGGTTCACCTCGCGGGGAAGGCTGGCGTGCGGCCCTCCATCGCGGATCCGGTGGGGTACACCCGCGCCAATGTCAGCGGCACGGCCGCGGTTCTCGAGGCGGCTCGCCGCGCCGGTGTGCGGCGGCTGGTCTACGGCTCGTCCTCCTCGGTGTACGGCAACAGCACACCGACCCCTTTTCGCGAAGATGCGGTTGCGATCGAACCGATATCCCCGTACGCTGCCACTAAGCGCGCGGGCGAGCTGCTGGTGCACTCGCTCGCCCCGCTCCATGGCTTTCGGGTTGCGTCGCTCCGATTCTTCACGGTCTTCGGTCCTCGCCAGCGGCCGGATCTCGCCATTCACTCGTTTGCCCGGCGCATGGCGGAGGGTCACCCACTCACCCTGTTTGGTGACGGGACTCAGTCGCGCGACTATACCTACTGCGACGACATCGTCGCGGGTGTGCTCGCGGCGATTGACTGGACGGCGACCGCACCGGTGGGCATGGACATCTTCAATCTGGGCGGCAGCCGTCCGGTGGCGCTGAAGCAACTGGTCGGCACGCTATCGGCGGCCCTGGGGATTCAGCCCGCCATCGAATGGGCACCCATGCAGCCGGGCGATGTCGAGCGGACCTGGGCCGATGTCAGCAAGTCGGCGCAGGTTCTCGGCTACGCGCCGCGTACGGGCCTCGAGGATGGAATCGGTCGATTCGTCACCTGGTTTCGGGGGGCTTATGCACGGGAACGCTGATCACCTGCTGGACCGCGCCCGCGAACGGTTCGCGGCGGGCGATTCCTTTGGCACGCTCTACCTGCTCGACGAGCTGCTCGAAAGCGAGCCCGGGTTCGCCGACGTCCATCAGCTCCGGGGCGTGGCCTTGGCCCTGTTGGGGCGCCCGGAAGACGCCCTCGCCGCCTTTGACGCCGCCCTCGAGCGGAACCCCGGCTATGTGGAGGCTCTGATTCATCGCGGGCTCGTTCTGGCAGACCTGGGCCGAAACGACGAAGCCGAGGAGAGCTTTCGACGCGCCACCGAGGCTCACGTCGACGGTGGACATTTTCCCCGCGTCGTCGCCGGCCAATTGGCCAATCTGCATGCGCGGCTGGGTGAGGCGTATGCCGATGCGGGCGCCCTTCACGAAGCCGCCGCCGAGTATCAGCGTGCGCTCAAGCTCGGTCCCGAGTTTCACGACCTGCGCAACCGGCTCAGCAAACATCTGCTGGCCGCCGGACGCTATCTCGAGGCACGGGAGGAGCTAGAGCAGGTGCTCAAGGCCCGGCCCGAGTTGGAAGACGCACGCACGTCGCTGGGACTCGCCTGCTATCTGTCCGGCGATACCGACGGGGCGCGCGAGGTCTGGCGCGAGTGTCGGGAACGCCGCCCGGACGACGCCAGGATCGAGGCATACCTCGCCATGGTGGAGCGGGTGCCGCGGTGAAGCATTGGCAAGTCGCAACGGTACTGGCCTTGGCAGCGTGCAGCTCGCCCGGGGCGCCGGAGCTTGCGGGCGATCGGGCCTACGGTGCCGGCCGGTACACGGAGGCACTGACGCAGTACCGTGCGGCTACGGTACGCAATACGCCGCCGCGGGTCTGGGCCAAGCTGGGCCTCGCTGCGCTTCACGCCGGTGATCTGCGCGCTGCAGCCGAAGCCTATCGGCGGCTCGCGGTGGAGGACGAGACCCGCTCCGATGAGGCGGCGGAGGGACTCGACATGGTTGCCCGTGCCGCCGCACGCGGGGACGACGCACGCGCACTGCATGACGCCGTGCTCGGATTGCAGGCGGTCGCGCCGCAGCGGCCCATTGCCCGATACGCACTGGCATTGGTGCAGCGAACCGGAGGGCCCGCTCAGGACGCGGCCGGCCTTCTGCCCGCGGCGATGGCCGCGGCGCCTGACCAGGCGACCTTCGACTCGTTGCTCGGAGCGTACGCTGCCGCGTTGCAGGCGAGCGGTGGATGCGAGAGTGCGGCACCGGTCTATCGGGCGGTACTCCGCCGGACCCGCGATGTCGCGGTTCGGAACCGGGTCGGCGGTGGTCTCGCGACGTGTGCGCTCAGCCTGGGGCTCGCCGCCCTGGGTGGCGGACGGGCAGATGATGCCGTCGGTTGGTTCATCCAGGCGGTTCGGATTGATTCGACCACCTGGACCGGACGGCGGGCGCTGATCGGCTTGGGCGACGCGAGGGTGGGACAAGGTGACATCTTCGGGGCCGCTATCGCGTTTCAATCGGTGCTGGACGGACGGATCGGCGTAACGGACTCCCTGGCGGGCATGGCTGCCGACCGGCTGCGCGCTCTGGGAGCAGCGGCTCCGCTCAACGGAGCTGCCGACACTGGAAGCGGACGGTCGCAGTGAAGAAGGAATTGGTGCTTCTGTTCCTGGCTGGGCTGGTCGCGTGCGGCCACGGTGGCAAACAGAATCCCGACGTCTCGCCGACTCCAGTCGCGCGGTCTGTCAATCCGGATGAGCTCGATAGTCTCTGGAACCAGGGAATCCTGGAGTTCCGCCACGGCGAGTGGAAGCATGCGTCCGAGACGTTTACCAAGGTCGTGCAGGAGTTTCCGCCGGGCGATCCACGGGTGCCGCAGGCGCACTTCTATCTGGGAGAGGTCCAGTTCGCCCGAGGTGAGAACCTGGACGCCGTTCGAGAGTTTCGTCGCATCTCGGACGAGGCGCCCAATGATCCACTGGCGCCCGAGGCGCTCCTTCGGGCGGGGGATGCGTATGCCGATCTCTGGAAGCGCCCCGAGCTCGACCCGACCTATGGAACAACGGCGCTTGCCGCCTACAACGAGCTGCTGAGCCGGTACCCCGGCACTTCCGCGGCGGAACGGGGGCAGAAAAAGATCGCCGCGTTGCAGGAATGGTTTGCCACCAAGCAGTACAAGGCCGCGCTCTATTACCTGCGGTTCAAGGCGTACGACTCCGCCATCCTGTACCTCAAGGATCTGGTTGCGACCTATCCCCGTGCTTCGATTGCTCCGGAGGCTTTGATAAAGCTCATCGGCGCGTATCAACACCTGGGATACAAAGAGGATGTGCAGGAGACCTGCGGGTACCTGCGCCGGTTTCATTCGAAGGCTCCCGGCGTCGACGAAGCCTGTCCGGCCCAGCCGGGCACCTCCTGACGCAGGCATGGTCGGCCTGCTCGGCGGATCGTTCGACCCGATCCACCACGGCCATCTAATCGTCGCGCGGGCCGTTCTGGAAGCGCTGAATCTCGACTCCCTCCGATTCGTGCCGGCCCGGGAACAGCCCTTCAAGCAGGGGTCGCACGGCGCGACCCCGGAGCAGCGGGCAGCGATGGTCGCCGCCGCAATCCGAGGCGAGCCCAGGTTCGTTCTGGAGCGGAGCGAGCTGGAGCGGCCCGGTCCGTCCTACACGGTGGATACGCTCAGGGGGCTTCGGGGCCGCGAGCCCGGAGTCGATTTCGTCCTGCTGGTCGGCGCGGATGCAGCGGCTGAAATCGCAACGTGGCGTGAGGCCGAGGAAATTCCTCGGCTGGCCCGGGTGGTCGCGTTCGGACGGGCAGGCGCGACGCCGGAGGTGGGCCCGATGATTTGGCGCGCCATCGCGGTGCCGGCGATCGACATCTCCGCTACCGACGTGCGATCGCGGGTACAAACCGGGCGGCCGATTCGCTGGCTGGTCCCCGAAGCAGTCGACCGCTACATCGCAGCGGAGCGGCTATACTTGACTGAGGCATGATGATCAAGAAAATGGTAACCGCGGTCTTCGGAACGCGGTTCGAACGCGAATACAAGCGACTCCAGCCCATCGTGGACCAGATCAAGGCCCACGAGGCGCGCCTGGGATCGCTGGGCGAAGCCGAGCTCAAAGCGCAGACCCAGCGGTTCAAGGACCGCATTGCCGAGAAGACGGGCGCCGTCAAAGCCGAGCTGGAAGCGGTTCGGGCCGAAAAGCACGGCTGTCCGGATCCAGTGGAGCGGGAACGGCTGGAAGGCCGGTTCAACGAGCTGGAACTGAAGTGGAAGAAGGACCTCGCCGCGGTCCTCGACGAGTTGCTGCCGGAAGCCTACGCCACGGTCCGCGAGGCCTGTCGACGACTGCTCGGTACGCCGGTGATGGTGACCGGGCACGAGCTGACGTGGGACATGGTGCCGTACGACGTGCAGCTGATCGGCGGCATCGTGCTGCACCAGGGGCGCATCGCCGAGATGGCAACCGGCGAGGGCAAGACCCTGGTCGCTACCCTGCCGCTCTACCTCAATGCGCTCACCGGCCGCGGCGCGCACCTCGTCACCGTCAACAACTACCTGGCCCGTCGCGACTCGCAGTGGATGGGCCACGTCTTCGATTACCTGGGCCTGAGCGTCGCCTGTCTGGACGATACTGAGCCGTCCTCGCCCGAACGCCGGGCTGCGTACCTGTCCGACATCACGTACGGAACCAACAACGAGTTCGGCTTCGATTACCTGCGCGACAATATGGTGTTCTCGCTGGAGCAGCGAGTCCAACGGGACCATGCCTATGCAATCATCGACGAGGTCGACTCGATCCTGATCGACGAGGCCCGCACGCCGCTCATCATCTCGGGACCGGTCGGCAACGCCGAGGATGACAAGTACGCCCAGTTCAATCGGCAAGTGGCCGAGCTGGTGCGCAAGCAGACCACGGTGGTGAACACGCTGTTGGCCGAAGCGGAGAAGCTGCTGGAGGGCGACGGCAAGGGCCGCGATGAAGCGGCGCTCAAGCTCTATCAGGCGCAGCTGGGCATGCCCAAGAACAAACGGCTGCTCAAGGTCCTGAACGAAACCGGCGTCAAGCAGATGGTCCAGAAAATGGAGCTCGAGACCATCGCCGATCGCAAGCTGCCCATGAAACAGCAGCGGATGCGTGATCTCGAGGAAGCGCTCTACTTCGTGCTGGACGAGCGAGGCCATTCGGTGCACCTGACCGACCAGGGCTCGACTGCGCTTTCGCCGGGCGAGCCAACCCTGTTCGTGGTGCCGGACATTTCCGAAGCCGTCCATGCACTGGAGAAGGACCCCGATCTCTCGCCGCACGATCGGATCGCTCGCCGGCGCGAAATCGAAGCCGAGTACGCCTTCAAGAGCGAGAAGCTGCACATCATCCACAAGCTGCTCCAGGCCCACGCGCTGTATGAGAAGGAAGTCGATTATCTCGTCCAGGAGGGCCAGGTGCTGATCGTGGACGAGTTCACCGGCCGCATCATGCATGGCCGGCGGTGGTCGGACGGACTGCACCAGGCAGTGGAGGCGAAGGAAGGCGTCGAGGTGAAGGGCGAGACCCAGACCTTCGCCACGATCACCATCCAGAACTACTTCCGGATGTACGACAAGCTGGCGGGCATGACTGGCACCGCCGAGACCGAAGAGAACGAGTTCTACCAGATCTACGGCCTCGAGGTCAGCGTCATTCCGACCAACAAGCCGGTCCGTCGCAACGATCGACAGGACCACATTTACAAGACTCGGCGTGAGAAGTACAACGCCATCCTCGACGAAGTCGAGCGGCTCCACGGTCTCGGCTGGCCGATCCTGATCGGAACCGTCACCGTGGACGTCTCCGAGACACTGAGCAAGATGCTCAAGCGGCGCGGCCTCAAGCACGAGGTACTGAACGCCAAGTACCACCAGCGGGAAGCGGAGATCGTCGCGCAGGCCGGTAAGGTGAATGCGATCACGATCGCGACCAACATGGCCGGCCGCGGGACCGACATCAAACTGGACCCCGCGCTCGACCTGGCCAAGGAAGAAGCGGGCCTCCAGATCATCGGCACCGAACGCCACGAGTCGCGGCGCATCGATCGGCAGTTGCGCGGACGTTCCGGTCGCCAGGGCGATCCCGGTCAGTCGATCTTCTTCCTGTCGCTGGAAGATGATCTGATGCGGCTCTTCGGGTCGGATCGGATCGCCCGCTGGATGGACAAGAGCGGCGCGGAAGAGGGCGAGGTCATCACCGGCGGCCTGGTCACCAGCGCCATCGGCAAGGCGCAGCAGCGGGTCGAGCTGCAGAACTTCCAGGCACGCAAGCGACTGCTCGAGTACGACGACGTGATGAACCAGCAGCGGGAGGTGGTCTACTCGCTGCGGCTGTTCGCTCTCGAGCGGGGTGAGGAACTCAAGGCGGAAGCCCAGCGGATGATCGAGGCGGCGCTGGAGCGAGCCACCCGCCAGTTCCTGGTCGACGCGGAGCGCCCGGAGGAATACGACCGCGGCGGGCTCCGCGAGCTGCTCACCATGCAGTACCTGGTGAGCGTCGAGGCCGTGCTCGATCCGAAGCAAACGCCTGAGATCGAGTCACTTGTGGCAGCCGCTCGGACTGAGGGCGACGCCACCTTCCACCGAAAAATCGACTATTTGCAGGAGTTCGGCCGAGCCATCGGAATCCGGGACGTGGACGCCCAGGTGCTCTCGCAAGTGATGCTGTCGGTGCTGGATGAGAAGTGGAAAGACCATCTCTACGACCTGGACCAGCTCCGGAACGCCATTCACTATCGCGGTTGGGGGCAGAAGGATCCGCTGGTGGAGTACAAGAAGGAAGCGTACGACATGTTCGAGGACTTGATGCACGATATCCAGTCCACGTTCACCGAGCGGTTCCTGAAAGTGCAGGTGAGTGCGGACCAACCGCCCCCGCCTCGGCCGCAGCCGCCTCCATTGCCGCCGACGCCGGAGTCCACCGGGCCTGACGATCTGTTTATGGGTGCGGGTCCGGCCACAAAGATGCCGGCTTCGGTCCCCGCACCGTCCGGCGCGGAGACCGGCAGATCGTCCACCGTGACCAGCAGTCTCGGCCCGGTGGGCAGAACCGCGACAGCGGTGCCGCCGGTAGGGCGAAATGACCCGTGTCCCTGTGGGTCGGGTAAGAA
>Ga0075424_100005035_pt1 | contig 12589 bp, 10 predicted proteins | sample SoiMethybrSBSTD3_FD_75301 | JGI IMG/M metagenome (GOLD analysis project Ga0075424, IMG submission 75301) | Bulk soil microbial communities from a Populus tree surrounding site in Tennessee, USA - Soil MetaG P. TD hybrid SBSTD3 | ecosystem: Environmental > Terrestrial > Soil > Tree plantation... | reverse complement strand
CGGCAGATGTTGCCGTCGAGTCCCTTGCGGATCTGTTCGGGCGTCGGGTTCGGGTGCTTCTCGAGCAGCGCGACGCTCGCCATGACGAAGCCGGGCGTGCAGAAGCCGCACATCAGGGCATCCTTTTCACAGAACGCCTGCTGCACCGGATGCAGCGCCGTGCCCTGCGCGAGTCCGTCGACGTTGCGAATCTGCTTGCCCTGGCATTCGATCGCGAGCGTCGAGCAGGCATACACCGCCCGGCCGTCGACGATCATCGTGCAGGCGCCGCACGCGCCGCGATCGCAGCCGCGCTTGTTGCCGGTGAGGTCGGCGCGCATGCGCAGCGCGTCGAGCAGCGTCACGCGCGGCTCGATCATCAGGTCCAGCCGCTTGCCGTTCACCATGAGGCGCACCGGCACTTCGCCAGGGCCGACGCCTCGGACAGCCGCAGCCTGCGCTTCTGCCTCAGTCGGCGACGCGGCTGCGGTGACCGCGCTCACGACGCCAGCACTTTTCAGGAAGTCGCGGCGGCTGACCGCGAAGTCACCAGGCTTCTTGCCTTTTCGAGCCATGAACTTCCCCCTTCGGCACGGGTGGAGGGATACGAAGGGCCTAGTCTAAGTCTCGTTGCCGTTTGGATGCAATCGGTTGCTTGGGACGGCCAAATCCGTCAGATCGATTACGCGTTGGTTGGCCGGTATGTGCTGCCCGCGCCCCGGCGTGCACATCCGCGTGGCATTCCAATTGCTGCAGCGACTTCAATCCGTTCAATCGCGGCAGGCACCAGAAAGGCGGAGCGCATGGCGCCGGCGTTGATATCGTTCCTGGTTCTCGTGGCGGTCTTGGGCGCCGTGCTGATGGTGTTCAGCCGTTACAACGCGCTCGTGCGCTCGCAGAAACGGACCCAGGAAGCGTGGTCCGGTATAGAAGTTCAACTCCGCCGCCGGGCGAGCCTCGTGCCGAATCTGGTCGAGACGGTCCGCGGGTACGCGGCGCACGAGCGCGAGACGTTCGAGGAAGTGGCCCGCGCACGCGGCGCGCTGCAGAAGGCGGATGGCGCGGGCGCGACCGGCGCCGCGAGCACCATGCTCACCCAGGCGCTCGGGCGGCTCATGGCCGTCGTCGAGAACTATCCGCAGCTGCGCGCGTCCGACAGTTTCACGTCGCTGCGCGACGACCTGCGCGACACCGAAGAGAAGATTGCGTACGCGCGGCAGTTCTACAACCGCAACGTCCTCGACTACAACACGCGGATCGAGACGTATCCCGATGCGATTCTTGCCCGCAGCTTCGCGTTCACGCCCGCGGAGTTCTTTGAGGCCGACGAAGACGCGCACGCGGAGGTGCGGGTGAACTTCGAGCGGCACGCGACACGGCCTGGGCAGCCGGCGTCCCCGCCCGCAGTCTGAGGGGAAACGCCATGGCGGACAGTCCAGCGCCGCTTCTCGCCTACAACAGAATCGACGCCAACCGACGCAACACCCGCGTGCTCGTCGCCGCGTTTGCGCTTCTGGTCATGCCGTTCGCATGGCTCGCCCTGCGGTCGCTTCGGTTCGACTCGCCGATCTGGATCCTCGCCGCGTGTTCGGCCGCGCTCTCGGTGGCGTTCACAGCCATCGTGGCCTATCTCGGCCCGCTCTTCTGGCGGGCGGTCATCGGCGGCCAATGGTCGCTGGCAGATACCGCGCGTGAGCCGCAGCTGCATCGCATGCTCGAGAATCTCTGCATCGCCGCGGGGTTACCGGTGCCGCACCTGTACATCATGGAGTCGTCGGCGCCGAACGCGTTTACCGTCGCATATGGAACATCCGACGTCTCGCTGGTTGTCACGCGAGGGTTGCTGAAGTTACTGGACAGCCGCGAACAGCAGGCGGTGCTGGCGCACGAGCTTTCGCACATCGGCAATCACGACACGACGCTGAGCATGGAACTGGCGGCGCTGCTCGCCGTCACGCGGGCACCGCTCGACGCCTGCAGAGCAATCGCGCGATGGGCGTCGCTCGTGCAGGAGCTCGGCTCGTGGACAGCCGGACTCGGCGTTGGCATCCTCGCTCTCATCGCGTCGTCCGTCTTTCTCCTTGCAGCCGCTGCGGTCCTCGTGACGGAAACCGTCCGGGGGATGGTTCATCACGCGTCGTCGCTCAACCTGCCGGTCCGCATGATGGTGCTCGTGCACATGTTCGTGATTGCCCCTGCGGCCGCGCTCTGGCTGCGGAAAGGCGTCTCGCAGGAGCGCGAGCTCCTTGCGGATGCGGACGCGGTGCTGCTGACTCGCGATCCCGAGGGGCTCGCGCTCGCACTGGCGAAGGTCGCGGCGGCATCGGGCACGCCCGTGCACGCGGGAACGGCGACCGCCCACCTCTTTTTCGTCGATCCGCTGGCGGCCGGGACCTCCGGACGCGGGATGTTCCCGTCGCACCCGCCTGTCGACGCGCGGGTCGCCGCGCTCGCCCGAATGGGCGATGGCATCATCGAGGGACTGGTCAACGCGAGCGAAGCTGGCCTCGACTACCGGGGCCGGATGCTGCTGAACGAGGTGGTACCCTCCACACCGCTCGAGCCGGGTTATGAACCGCCCGGAACGGCACCCCAGTACTTCGAGCCTGGCACGGTGCTGTGGGTGGCGGATGCGACGCCGCTCTACGGCTCGCGCGATCGCCGCTCGAACGTGAGCGTGCAGCTTCCGGCCGGAGCGATGGTGGTCGTGCAGGAGGCGGATCGCGGGTTCTACGAGGCCCGCACCCAGGATGGAACGCGTGGATATCTCGACTGTAGGGCAGGCCTGCAGCGCCAGAAACCAGACGCGCACGATCACAGGCCGGCATTCACCTTGAGTTGTGTCGCAGGATCCGCGTTTCGGCTGACCGATCTGGTGACTCCGCTTTACGAGAAGCCGGATGGCTGGGCGGCGGTGCTGCACGAGTTACCGGCGGGGCAGATCGTGACGTTCACACGCATGGAAGGAAACTTCGCACACGTGGAAACCGGTTGGGGCGGCGGTTATATCGCGTCGACAACTGGCGCGGAGGCGATCGGCACCATCCAGAGTGCGGGTCGTACGCCCTAGCCTTCTCTTCAGCGCGAACGGACGGACCTGCCGCGCTGCTGTTCCCCGGCCAGAGTCCCCAACGCGATCGGCGCGCAGCTTGCGTAGTCTCCGACGCTGTGCCCGCGTTCGGGGAGGTTTGCATGTCCAAATGGACGAGCCGTGTTCTTCTGGTCCTCTTGTTGAGTTGGCTGCCATCATTGGCGGCGGCCGACCCGGTGACGTTGCTGTTCATTCGCGGCACGACCGCGGGTGCCCTGGTGAAGGAGTTCGGCGAGCCTGTTTCCCAAGATACCTCCGATCACGATAAGCCCACGCTCGTTTCGGCGCTGACGGTGAGCGGCCTGGAGGGGCAGGCAATGGGGACCGCCGGGCTGTCGAGCTCATTCAGCGGAGATCGCGTCATCGGCGTGAGCCAGGCGATCGCCACGAGTACAAGCGGCATCGGACACGCGCAGTCGCACGCAAGCGCGGGAATCACATGGCGCTTCTCCCTGGATCAGTCGTACTCATACGACTTCCGCGGAGACTTCACGAGCAGCGGCGCTCCGTGCTGCGAGTCGCCGTACGACTATGGCTGGTGGCAGGCGGAGCTCCGGCCTGCTCCGTTCGATGCGAACGATACCTCCTTCTTCCACTATGGAACGTACTTGTCCCAGATGGTGGCGACCCACGGGATCCTTGCTCCCGGAACGTACGACTTCACCTTCTGGAATCAGGCCGTGTCCTTCATTGCAGGGACCGGAACGTCGTCTGGCAACGTGGCGTCTGATTTCAGCTTCGCGCTCACGCTTGCGGGAAGCAACACTCCAGTGCCCGAGCCGGCGTCGATGATGCTGCTCGGCACCGGACTCGCGGGCGTCATCTTGCGGCGCCGCGTCAATCGTTCGTAGCCCTCCGTCGCTTTCCCGTCCCGAAGCAGTTCTGCTACTGTGGCCGTCGTCACGCGACGGCGGCCCAGCAACCTTCCCGGCCGATGTTCCGTCCAAAGCGCATGCCTGGGGAGATCGATTGATGGAGACACTCTGGTTTGACCTGCGCTACGCGGCTCGATTACTTCGCCGGTCGCCCGGTTTTGCCGCGACGGCGATCCTGACGCTGGCGCTCACCATCGGCGCGAACACCGCGATCTTCAGCGCCGTCAAGGGTGTCTTGATTGCGCCGCTGCCCTATCCAGATCCGGACCGCCTGGTGCGGCTCTTCGAGGAGTCGCAGCGAGTGCCCCATTTCCCGATGGCGCCCGCAGACTTCCGCGATTATCGGCGAGAGCTGCAGTCGTTCGAGGGGATCGCCGCATATATCAGGAGCGATCTGCAAATCGGAGATCCGAGCCAGCCTGAGCAGCTTCGCGGCATGCAGGTCACGGCGGGCTTCTTCGGAATCCTGGGTTCCCTTCCCGCGCTCGGACGCGACTTCGAGGCCGCCGACGAAATCCTGGCCAACAGTAACGTCGTCATTCTCAGCCATGCGCTGTGGATGCGCCGTTTCAACAGCGATACCGGAATCGTTGGACGCGTGATTCGTCTTTCGGGAAAGACTTTCCGCGTCGTGGGCGTACTGCCAGCCGGGTTTCAACATGTTGGCAGCACGTATCGGTCCTACGGCCATGGAGAGCCGGTCGACGTCTGGTCCGTGCTGGCTGTACCCCGTGAGGAAAGACGCGGGGACCGGTTCTCGCATTTCTACAACGTCGTTGGCCGCCTCCGGCCCGGCGTGACGTGGGCCGCGATGGAGGCGGATCTTCGTCGCACGAGGGAAAGCGTCGCCAGCCGCTATCCGGAGCCGAACAGTCCGTGGCATCCGCGGGCGGTGCCGCTCAAGGATGAAATCGTCGGATCGGCGCAATCGACGCTGGTCGCGCTGAGCGGCGCGGCATCGGTGGTGCTCGTGCTCGCCTGCGTCAACGTCGCGGGGCTGCTGCTCGGCCGTGCGTCGGCGCGGTCGCGAGAGATCGGCGTTCGTTCTGCGCTGGGCGCGACAGGATCTCGGATTGTTCGTCAGCTGTTGATCGAAAGCCTCATGCTGGCGCTCGCCGGGGGCGCGATGGGAATCGCGCTGGCGTATGGTGCCATCCAGGCGCTCGCGCGCCTGGGGCCTGCCGACCTGCCGCGTCTGCAGACGATCGCCGTCGATCGCGAGGTCCTCTTGTATGCCTTCGCAGGGTCGATCCTCAGCGCGATCGTCTTCGGTCTCGCGCCGGCGGTCCGCCTGGCACGCGCGCGTGTGAGCGACACGCTCAAAGAGGGCGCCCGATCGGTTGCCGGCTCTCCTCATCAGCGCGCACGGCGTGCGCTTGCGGCCGTTCAGGTCGCGCTCGCGTTCGTGCTCGTCGTCTCGAGCGCGTTGCTCCTTCGCAGTTTCGTCGCAATGATTTCGACGCCGCCGGGATTCGAGCCTGAGGGCGCCATCACGGCAAGCATCGAGCTGCCGACGGCGCGATACACCGCCGACGCCGCTTCGGCGTTCTACGCGCGGGCGCTCGAACGCATCGGTGCGCTTCCGGGTGTGCAGGATGCGGGGTTCACGTCGGATTTGCCGTGGACCGGCTACGACGAGAACACCAGCTTCGAAATCATCGGTCGGACGTCAGCCGATGACGAAGGCCCGGAGGCGCGCTATCACTTCGTCACGCCCGGCTACTCGCGGGCCACGGGTGTGCCGCTCATTGCGGGGCGCGACGTGCGTGCATCGGATACGAAGGATGCTCCGTTGATCATCCTGGTCAACGAGAGCGCCGCCCGCAAGTATTGGGGCAGCCCGGAACGTGCCGTCGGCGGGCGCGTGAATCTGTGGGGCGCGGAGCGCACCGTTGCCGGCGTGATCGGCGACGTGAAAGACATGCCGTGGCACGATCGGGCCGCACCGGCGCTGTACTACCCGCAGGCGCAGACGTGGTACCCCCAGCCGATGCTGCTCGTGGTGCGAACCACACTCGCGCCGGCATCCATCGTCGACGCGATCCGGCGCGCGGTTCGCGAGATCGATCCCGAGCTGCCGCTGTCCAGCGTGCGGCCGCTCGCCACTGTGGCGGGTGCCGCGATGGCAACCCGCCGCGTGACGCTGTGGCTCGTCGGCGTCTTCGGTCTGACGGCGCTGGTCCTTGCCGTCGTCGGAATCTACGGCGTCATCGCCCAGAGCGTCGGCCAGCGCACGCACGAGTTCGGGATCCGGCAGGCGCTGGGCGCGACGCGCGGAAACATCCTGCGGCTCGTGCTTGCGAGCGCGGCCATGATGACGGTCGTCGGCCTTGCGGCCGGCCTCGTGCTGGCGCTCGCGTCGACGCAGCTCCTCGCCGCTCTGTTGTATGGCGTGACCGCGATGGATCCCGCCACCTTCGCTGGCGTCGGCGTGTTGCTCGCGGCTGCCGCCGCAGGCGCCGCCTACTTGCCCGCACGCCGGGCTACACGCATCAGCGCCGCGACGGCGCTGCGGGACAGCTAGCTCCGGGCGGTCGGCAATCGATCAGCGCCAGCCGCCCCGCGCTTCGGCGGCGACCTCTTCGAGCAACGTTTCGTCGGCGGTTGAATCGTCGGACGGCACGTTCAGCTGCTGGCGTACCCGAGCGGCAATTGCCTTCGCCGCCTGCGCGCGGACGTCATCGGGGACTTCACTCCGCCGGCTGAGAAACCGCTCGACCATCACGAGATCTTCCGCGGTGAGCCGCACGGCGCCGCGGCGCGCCGCCGCCGGCCGCGACGCCGGTGACGCAACGTGCCCGCGCGCGATCGGTTGTTCCGCGACGACCACGGTGTCGGCCGCGAGATCGCCCAGCCGTTGATTGCGTTCGGTGAAGAACAGCGAGAGGAGACCGATCGCATAGAAGCCGGGGACCTGGTCGACGATCCGAAGCAGATTCCGGAGCAGCGAGTCGTAGAGCGTAATCGGGCGTCCCGATGTGGAGATCACGCGCAGCCGGATGGCGCGCTTGCCGGGAGTCTGGCCGTTCCACAGCGCTTCGAACCACGCGAAGTATCCGTAATAGAGAAGGAATCCGACGAAGATCAGAACCGCGAACGCCCACGACAGCGTCGCCCGCGGCAGCACGGCGCCGAGCATCCCGGCGACGAAGACGAGCACCAGCATCGACCCAAACTGGATCAACGTGTCGATGGCGATCGCGAGAAAGCGGCTTCCCGCGCTGGCGAGCGAGAACTCGAGCGCGATGTGCTCCGGTGTGTCAATGGTAAGCTTTTCCGATGGCGGCACCGGCGCTCTCCTCCCGCTGGATTGCCGGGCGACAGGAACACTGGACGCGGTTGGAAGCGCTGCTCGCGCGCGGCCGCGCCGGTGTGACGGCGCTCGCGCACACCGAGCTGCGCGAGCTGGCGCTATTGTATCGCCAGACCGCCGCCGATCTGTCGGCCGCGCGCGAGAACCCGGCCAACGCGCAGCTCGCCGCGTACCTGAATCAGCTTCTGGGCCGCGCGCACAACCTGGTGTACGCCGCGCGGCCGGCGCGCCGTCGCAGCCTCGTGGCGTTCTACGCGCGGACGTTTCCACAGGTCTTCCGTGAGACGTGGCGGTACACAGCGGCAGCCGCCGCGCTGTTTGCGATCGGCGGGCTCGGCGGGGCGCTGTTGTCGATCGCCGATCCCGGCTTCGAGCGCTTCGTCCTCGGCGGCGCGATGATGGACACGATCGAGCGCCGCGAGATGTGGACGCATTCGATTGTCTCGATCAAACCGCTCGCCTCGAGCGCGATCATGACGAACAACCTCAGCGTCGCGTTCACGGCGTTCGCGGCCGGCTCGCTCGCCGGGCTCGGAACGATCTACATGATGTTGTTCAACGGCCTGCTGATCGGCGTGATTGGCGCGGCGTGCGCCCGCGCGGGGATGAGCGTCGCGCTCTGGAGTTTCGTGGCGTCTCACGGCGTCCTGGAGCTTCCCGCAATCTTCATCGCGGGCGGCGCCGGCCTGCTGCTCGCGCGAGGCATCATCGCGCCGGGCGCGCTCTCGCGCCGCGACGCCCTCGCGGAATCCGGAGCGGCCGCAATCCGCCTTCTGCTCGGCGTGTTTCCCCTGCTGATCGTCGCGGGTGTGATTGAAGGGTTCGTATCTCCGACGGCGATCGATCCGCTGGTGAAGTTCATCATCGGCGGGTCGTTGTTCGTGTTGCTGTCGCTGTATCTGCTTGCCGTGCGTCCCCAGTCCGCCTGAAGGCGGACGCGACGGCTCCCCGCCTTCGCCGCGAAGCTGGCTCCCGATGGTGCGCCAGCGGAGGCGGGCGCATCGCATTTTCGGATCCCGCATCCCGGATCCCGCATCCCGGGTCCTAGATCAATCCGCGCTCCTTCACTTCGAGATATCGATCGACGACGCCCGCCGCGAGCGACTGCGGCGTCGCCTCGACCACCAGCGCGCCGCGCTGGCGCAGGCGGCGCAGCAGCACCTCGCGCCGATCGACCATCTCCTGCGCGGCGAGCATCCGGAACATGTCGGGCGCGGACCCAGGGGCGAGCGCCGCCGTTGCCGCGAGCTCCGGCTGCTGCATCGTGGCGAACACGACCACGTGGCGGCGCACGAGCGCGCCGGCATGATCGATTACATCCGGAATCCCGGCGGTCTCCGCGACGTCGGTGAGCCACACGACCAGCGCGCGGCGCTTCTGCCGTTGGACAAGCGCGGCGACCGCAGCCGCATGGTTCGCCTCCACGCTCTCCGCCGCTGTGATAGCCATCGCGTCGATGATCCGCCGCATCTGGGCCGGGCCGCGCGCAGGAGCCAGGCGATGCAGGATTCGCCGGCCGTACGCGACGACGCCGACGTTGTCGCCAGATGTCATCGCGACCTGGCTGAGCGCGATCGCGGCCGTTGTCGCGCGATCCAGCAGCGTCTGTCCCTCCGTGCGCGCGCGGAGCAGCCGCCCCGCGTCGACGAGCAGCCACACCGTCTGGCTGCGTTCCGGCTGGTACACCTTTGCGACGAGGCGTCCGCGACGCGCCGACGCCATCCAGCTCACGTCGCGCCGTTCGTCGCCCGGCTGGTAATCGCGCAGTCGATCGAACTCACGGCCGCCGGCCGCACGGCGCTGCCGCCGCTTCTCTCGAGCAATCTGGCGGCTGCGAATCAGATACATCGCGTGGCGCCGCCCTTCATGCAGATCCGGATATACCCGGACCTGTTGGGCGAGGTCTGATTCGGCCCACCGCTCCACGAGTCCCCACGAGCTGCGGTATTCGATCAGGACTTGCCCTGCCCGCAGATCGCCGCGCTCGCACGGCGTGACCTGATAATCAGCCGTCGCAGATCGGTGCGGCGCCGCGCGCAGCGTTACCGTCTCGAGCTCCGGCGCGAGGCGATCGTCAAGATAGTCGGTCAGGCGGACAACGAGAGGCCCGCCCGGGTTCTCCACGTCGATAGAGACGGTCGTGGGCGCGCCGATCGTCAGCGGACCGTTCCATCTGCGCGTGATACGCAGCGCGTCCGGGCGAGGCAGCCGCGCCACATCCGCCGCCAGCGCGGCGAGCACGACGGCATTCCACGCCAACATCAGGAATGCCGCGCGACGGTCGATCCACGCCGGCGCGACGAGGACGACGCCCAGCGCCACGAACGCCGCCGCGCGGCGTGTCGGCGCAAGCGACAATCGCGTCCGCGTTCGAGCGGCCGCGCTCACGGACGGAGGAGCGAGGCGGCGTGCGGTCACTTCGGGACGTCGACCGCCGCGAGAACGTCGGCGATCACTTGATCGCTGGTCAACCCATCGAGGTCGGCTTCGGGCGTCAGCACAACGCGATGCCGCAGCACGGGCGGCGCGGCCCGCTTCACGTCGTCGGGGAGCAGGTAATCGCGGCCGTCGATCGCCGCCATGGCTTTCGCGAGCTGCATCAGGTGGATCGCCGCCCGCGGGCTTGCGCCCAGCGTGATCGCCGGCCAATCGCGCGTCCGCCGGGCGACGTCGGCGATGTAGCCGAAGAGCGCCGGTTCAATGGTCACCGCGGCCGCCTCGCCGCGCGCGCCGAGCACGTCGGCCTGATCGAGCGGCTGCAAATCCAGCGCGTCGATGTTTCGCGCGTCGAATCCGCGATGATGCCGCTCGAGGATCGCTTCCTCGTCGCGCGCCGCCTTGTCCGGATAGTCGACGCGAATCTTGACGAAGAATCGATCGAGTTCTGCTTCCGGCAGCGGATACGTGCCCTCGAACTCGATCGGATTCTGGGTGGCAAACGTGGTGAAGGACGGCGAGAGCCGGTGGCCGGCCGAGCCGATCGTGACCTGACGCTCTTCCATCGCTTCGAGCAGCGCCGCCTGCGTGCGCGGCGGCATGCGGTTGATCTCGTCGACGAGCAGCAGATCGGTGAACACCGGCCCTCGATGCAGCCGGAACTCGCTCGTCGTCATGTTCAGGACGCTCGAGCCCGTCACGTCGGCGGGCATCAGATCGGGCGTGCACTGCACCCGCCGGAAGGACACGCGCAACGTACGCGCGATCGTCCGCACGGCGAGCGTTTTGCCGAGGCCGGGAACGCCTTCGATGAGCGCGTGGCCGCCGCAGACGATCGTCAGGAAGAGCGTGTCGAGCGCGTCGGAGTGCCCGACGATCGTTCGTGCCAGCTCCGCTCGCGCGTCGCGTGCGAGCTCCGAAAGAGGCTTCGACATACGGTCAGGCTCCCTGCACCGACGCGGCGATCTGCTGCATCCGCCGCACGAGCGGCAGCGCCGACTGCGGCGCTGTCGCGGGATCGCGCGCGGCGCGATCGGCCGCCTCGAGCAGCGTTTCGAGATCGGCCGGCGGAACCGACACGCGCACCGATGACGCCGCGGCGAGCCGGGCGTCCGTCGCCGTCGCCGGCAATCCGGTCGCCTCGAGCAGCAGCCGCCGCAGACGCACTTTCGCGAGCGCGACGGCAGAGGGCGCAGAGGCTGCGCGCGAGTACAAGCCCGCCATCGTTTCGACGAACTCGAGCGGGGACGTGCGCGAGGCGGTGAACGGCGTGCGAATCGGCGCGCGGCGGCGGACGAACGCCGCTGCCGCGACCACGGCCGCGAGACCGATCTGGGCAGCCGCCCACGGCAAGGGCGTCCGCGACAGATAGGCCCAGAGCGAGCGGCGCTGGCCGTGATAGAACTCGTCCCAGACGACGACACGACCCGCGCCGAGCACGTTCAGAAGCAGTTCGAGCTGTCCTGGAGATTCGATCGACCAGTTTTCGATCGGCGTCGTTCCCGCCCACCAGACCGCCAGTCCCTTCCCGATCCGCGACGCGACGACGACGGCGTCGTTGCCGCGGCCGTAGAGCGGCGTGGCGCCGGGTCCGAGCGCGGGGCCGCGGCAGCCGGACGTCATGGCGATCGAAGGGGCCCGCGCCGTGAGCGGCGAGGAGGTACGCGCGTCGTAATGCTGCACCGGCGGCGAGGCGTCCGACACCGCGTCCGCAGCGCTCGAGAAGAACGTCGCCCCGGCGCAGCCGGCGGCCAGCACCGTTCCTCCTTCAGCGAGGAACGTCTGGATCGCGCGGCGATCCTGATTCGACGCCGGCTCGCCAGGTGCGGCGATGATCAGGACGGTTGAGGCCGGCGGCCGCGTGAGCGTGGCCGCCGGCTCGAACGAGCGTTCCACCTGGAAGCCAACCGCGCGCAACGTCAGATACGCTGCCGCGGAGCCGGACGGAGAATAGGAAAAACTCGATCCTGGCGGCCAGCTGTCGTCAACCGGCGGGATCGCAATCGCTGCGATCACTCCGCCGATCGCGAGCAGCACGGCGGCCGTCGCGACGACGGTCAGCTCGCTCGTTCGCGGGAAAGGCACTCGAGTTCCTGCAGCAGGAGGACAATCCGGTCGCCATCGTCGGGGGAAGCCCTTCGCGATCCGTACCAGAGCCGCTCGAACGTCGTCGTGAGCGCGGTGAGCGCAGAACGGCGCCGGTGCGGGGAAGGCAGCAGCCGCAGGTACTCGCGCGGCGTGCGCGACTCGTCGACGTTCAGCGCGCCTTCTTCCGCGAGATGCTGCACGGCGGCCCGGTACGCCACGCGCGCGGCGTCCCGAGTCCGGCCGGCGCGAATCAGCTCGACGGCCTGTCGCGCCAGATCGCGTCCCGCGGTCGCTCGCTCGGGCCCCGCGCCAATCGCGAGCGGCGCCCGGACACTTCCGCGCCTGGCGAGGCGCAACAACCAGACCACGAGTACGCTCACCGCCACAATTGCCACGACCCAGGCGACGTCCCGCACGACCGTCTCGCGCGCGACGACGGCGCCGATCGTGCGCGCCCAGAGGTCGGTCAGCCAGTCGCTGAACCGCTGGCGCAGGTTGGTCTGCCAGGACCCGCCGTGCGCGTGCGCGAACGCGGGCTGCGACATGATGGCGTGCAGCGCGGCGCGCGCGCCTGACGGATCAGGCTGGGCGGGGAGCATCCAGGTTCTCGAGCAGGAGCTGCAGATCCAGCGCTTCCTTCCTGATGCGGAGATCGTAATAGATCATCGCCAGCCCGATGATCATGATCGGACCGCTGAACATGTGGCCGATCGATCCCACGGTCGCGCCGAGAATGCCGAGCACGAGCGCGGACGGCGTGCCGGGGCCGGCGACGAGCGCGGCGAGCGCGAACGGCCCCTGGAAGAT
>Ga0075424_100005034_pt1 | contig 12592 bp, 12 predicted proteins | sample SoiMethybrSBSTD3_FD_75301 | JGI IMG/M metagenome (GOLD analysis project Ga0075424, IMG submission 75301) | Bulk soil microbial communities from a Populus tree surrounding site in Tennessee, USA - Soil MetaG P. TD hybrid SBSTD3 | ecosystem: Environmental > Terrestrial > Soil > Tree plantation... | reverse complement strand
CGGCCACGTCCTTGAAGGTCACCTTCTTGCCGGAGGTGTTCAGCAGCTTGGCCTTGCTCTTGCCGAAGGACAGGGCCTTGTTGCCGCCGGTCTGCATCTGGCGCATGAAGAAGATCCACAGGCCGACGATCAGCAGCACCGGCGCCCAGGTCAGCAGCACGGCGAGCAACGGGTTCTCCCGCGGCTCCTCGGCCTTGATCTGGACGTTGGAGGCTTGCAGGTCCTTGACCAGGTCCGGATAGTCGGGAAGCTGGGTCTTGAACTCCTGCCCGGCCGCGTACCGGGATTCGCCCGCCGTCGACCGGCCGCTGAATTTGCCGTTGAGCTGCTTGCCCCGGATCGTCACCTCCGAGACCTCGCCGCTCTTGACGGCGGAGGTGAACTCCGAGAAGGTCATCTCCTTCTGGGCGGTCTTGCCGCCCTGGAAGGTATTCCAGAGCAGGATCACCACCCCGAAGATGGCCATCCAGAGAAACAGGGTCTTAACCGTAGAGTTCAAAGCTCGGCTACCTCACGTAAGCGCTCATCCGGGCGCCCGCGGGCTCCCGTCTTCGTTTTTCGTCGCGATCGGAGACGAAACGTCCCTTCTTCGTGACAACCAATCGTCCGGTCCGTTCGATTCCCGCCCCTTCCGCCGTCAGGTTGCCCCGTCGCCCAGCCGGCCGACGTAGGGCAGATTGCCATAGCGCCCCTCGTGCTTCAGGCCGTAGCCCACCAGCAGCCCTTTGCGGTGGGTGGTCAGGGCGCTGTAATGAAGGTTGAAGGCGGTCTTGCGCTCGTCCGGCATGTCGATCAGCGCGGCGAAGCGGACCTCCTTCGCGCCGTGATCGCGCAGCTGCTGCTCCAGGTACGGCTCGGTGACGCCGGAGGAGACCACGTCCTTGAGCACCAGCACGCTCTGGCCGCCGATTTCGATGGGAATCGGATACTCGATGCGCAGCACCTCCGCCGCTTCCTCGCCGTCGGCGGCACCGGCGGGCGCCGCGCGGTCGGCGCGGTAGGCCACGTCGATGAACTCGTAGCGCACCGGCTGCTCGATGGCCCGCACCAGGTCGGCGAGGAAGATCACCGAGCCGCCCAGCAGGGCGATCAACAGCGGATCCTCAGGCCCCAGCTCGTCGGCGATCCGGCGGCCCAGGGCGTTGACGCTGTCGCGCACCGCGGCGACCTCGAAGAGGATCTCGATACCGGCTTGCGGAATGTCTACGGTCATGTCGTCATAACCTCGGCGACCCAGGCGGTCGCATGTCCGGCCAGGCGAAAGCGCTGCTCGATCGCGATGCCCGGCACCCAGGCGATCCGTTCGCCGACGCACAGCAGCGGCAATCGCTCGCGAACCGGCCGCGGTACCCGGCGGTCGATCAGCACCTCCTTGAGCCGCCGGCTGCCGGCCGCTCCCAGGGGGTGGATGCGATCCCCGGGACGGCGGTTGCGGATCGTCACCCGATCTCCCTCCGTCAGCGGCAGCGCGAGGCCGGCGCGATGGGGCGAGCCCTGGAACATCCAGGGCTCGACCGCGTGCCGGCAGAGGCGCATCCTGACGGAGACCTCCGGGACGTCCAACTCGCCCGGAACCTCAAGAGTATAGGTGAAGTCGGGGACGGGTTTCCGCGCCGCGGGTTTCCGCCGCAGAACGAGGAGGTCGCCGCGGGCCTCCCAGCGCCAGCCGCCGCCGCAGTCGCAGGACGCAAGTCCCGGACGCCCAAGCTGGCGCCGGAGCTCGCCGCGGGCGGCGGCCCCGGCGGGGTAGGGGGCTCCCGCGCGGCGGTGGAGCCAGGCCAGCGCGAACGGCCACAGCGCCGCCGGCAGTCTTTCGACGACCGCCCTCTCGACGGCCAGTCCGCCCGGCTCGACCCCCTCGACGGTGGCGGTGAGCAGGCCGGCGAAGCGGCGGTCGAGGGCGGCGCCGGCCGCGCGGGCTCGGTCGGCCAGGCGGGCCAGGCGGGAGGCGAGGTCCAGATCGGTCGGATCAGTCCGATCTTCACCGGCAAGCTCCGGCAGCAACCGGTGCCGCACGCGGTTGCGCGGCACGCCGAGGTCGCGGTTGGTGGGATCGCTGACCGCGTCGAGCCCGGCCGCCGCCAGCGCCGCGGCGAGCTCGCTGCGCGGCGCCTCCAGCAGGGGCCGTACCACGGTGCCGTGCACGGGCCGGATGCCGGCCAGACCCTCGACGCCGCTGCCGAAGAGCAGGCGCAGCAGCACGGTCTCGGCTTGATCGTCCCGGTGGTGGGCGGTGGCCACCCAGCGGGCGCCGGCGGCCTGCCGCACTTCCTCCAGGAATCGATAGCGGGCCTGCCGCGCCGCCGCCTCGCGGCTCTCGCCGCAGGGGACTTCCCGCCGCGCCGCGATCAACGGCACGCCGAGACGTGCGGCGAGGCGCGCCGCCGCCGCCTCCCGTGCCGCCGAGCCGGCATCCATGGCATGATCGAGGTGAGCCGCGAACAGGGGCAGCGCGAGGCGGGGGGCGAGCTGGGACATCCCCCACAGCAGGGCCGTGGAGTCGGGGCCGCCGGAGAAAGCGACGACGACGCCCTTGCCGGCAGAGCTCCGGGCGGTGAAGAAACCCTCCAGCCGGTGGAGAAGGTCCCGCAGGTGAAGGTCCCGCTGGTGAGGGTCCATATTGGGATCGGGATGGTGGCGGTGACGGGACTCGAACCCATGACCTAGCGGTTATGAGCCGCTCGCTCTAACCAACTGAGCTACACCGCCGGGATTGCCCTTCCGTCCTTCGATCAGCGCGGGCGGATTATACCCGAGAGCGGCCAGGATGGAAGCCTTCAAAATACGAAGGGCGTCCGGAAACCGGACGCCCTTTCTCCCCCCATCAGGCGGCTCCGCTCTCAAATCAACGCATAACTTCCTGGCAACTACGGAATTGACCGAAGAACTCCTGCATCGAGGTCGACAGTGCATTGTCGTTCAGACGGTAGATCACGTTCTGGCCTTGGCGCTGGTCGACGACCAGCTCCGCCTCTTTGAGCACCGACAGGTGACGGGAGATCGTGGGCTGGGAAAGACTGAAATTCCCAACGATCTCGCCGACCGTGTGTTGGCGCCCTTCGAGCAGCCGCAAGATCTCCTGTCGTGTGCCGTCCGACAGAGCCTTGAAGACTTTGGTCAGATGCCGTTCCTCACGTCTGAAGTCATGGGTGACGCGGTCCAAGTTTGCCATCCGTCTTTCTCCTTCGAGCGGGTTACAGATTTTCAGCCGCCTTCGATAGAGACATTGTAGCGAGACCATACTTGAGCCGCACTTGAGACTGCCAGTCGAACAAGGCAGGACAACGCTCAATGAGTGAGCAGACAGGTGCAAACTTCTCTATAACCAAAAAGTTAGGTCAAGCAACATGGAGCTTTCGCGGGTAGCCTGAGGTAGGTAAAACGGGACAAAACAGGACCAGGCTCCCGATCGGGAGCCTGGTTCAAGGTCTTTCGGGTGGGCTGGGGGGTCAGCGGGCCTTGCCGTAGGCTTGGGCCACGGCCGGCCAGTTGACGGTGTTCCACCAGGCGGCGAGGTAGTCGGGGCGGCGGTTCTGGTACTTCAAGTAGTAGGCGTGCTCCCAGACGTCGATGCCCAGGATGGGCGTCTTGCCCTCGACGAGCGGGCTGTCCTGGTTGGGCTTGGCAAGAACCTCCAGCTTGCCGCCGCTGACCACCAGCCAACCCCAGCCGGAGCCGAACTGGTTGGCCGCGGCGTTGGTCAGCTTCTCCTTGAAGGCCTCGAAGCTGCCGAAGCCCTGCTGCAGGGCGTTCGCCAGGTCGCCCGAGGGCGCTCCGCCGCCGTGCGGCCCCATGATCTCCCAGAAGAGGGAGTGGTTGGCGTGGCCGCCGCCGTGATTGCGCACGGCGGTGCGGATCGCCTCCGGCACGCTGTCAAACCCGCGCAGCAGGTCCTCCACCGATTTCGCCTGCAGGTCGGGATGGCTGGCGAGGGCCTCGTTGAGCTTGTTGACGTAGGTAGCGTGGTGCTTGTCGTGATGGATCTCCATCGTCCTGGCGTCGATGTGCGGCTCCAGCGCGTCGAAGCCATAGGGCAGAGCAGGCAACTGATAGGGCATGGTCGCTTCCCTCCTTGGTGGTGTCGGGTGGCCGCGCGGCGGGTCCGGACGGAGCGCCGGCGCGGTGAAGGCGAGGGGGCGGGGAGTGATGGGATTCGCCCCCCGGCCAACGTCTATTCTTGCAGAAAATCGTCTCTTAGAGGGTGTCTCGAAAGATGGCGTCAGCGACTCTGCCGGCGCCAGGGATTGAAATCGCCTGGCTACCGACGCCAAGTCCCCTCCGGGACTGCAATTCGTTCTTCCCATGTCCCGTAGGGACTACAGAAGGTAGCCAGGTGATTTCAATCCCTGGCGCCATAGGCGTCGTCGTCAACCACTTTTGAGATACCCTCCCAGAAAATCGTCTTCCAGAAACACCAAGGCCCCCGCGAAGGGGGCCCCGGAGGATCTACGGAGGAGTAGGGGGGCGCCTAGCGCAGCTTCTCTTCCACGAACTCGACGTGCTTGCGCACCTTGGGATCGTACTTCTTCATCCGCAGCTTCTCAGTGGAGAGCTTCTTGTTCTTCGACGTGGTGTAGAAGTAGCCGGTGCCGGCGGACGAAACCAACTTGATCTTCTCGCGCATAGGGAAACCTCAATGGTGATTGGCGGGGCCGACGGGGCTCGAACCCGCGACCTCCGGCGTGACAGGCCGGCGTTCTAACCAACTGAACTACAGCCCCGCAAAGAGCTTGACTCTGGATACTGTCCGCGGCGGTACCTCAACCTCTGGTGGGAGGTGAGGGATTCGAACCCGCGACCCCCTGCGTGTAAGGCAGGTGCTCTAACCGCTGAGCTAACCTCCCCTGCCGCCAAGGAGGGCCAATGATAGGGAAGGGCACCGGGGTTGTCAACGGGCGCTCGTCTCAGGTATAAATAGGTCCCCTTTCAGTGCCGGGCGGCCTCCTCGTCGAGTGGGCGCCCGAATCTTCATCAGCTTATCTTCGCCCCCGCCCTCTCCTTTCCCGCAAGGAGAGAGGGCGATGCCGCCATCAAAGAAGAAGCGCCGCCGGGACCGGCGGCGGGAGGATCTCTTCCAGGCTTCCTGGGAGGAGCTGGTGGGCCGCTACGGCCATCACCTGCAGGGCCAGGTGCGCTGGTGGCTCTACCGCGCCGGCCTGCAGCTGGAGCCGGACCAGGTGGAGGACCGGGTGCAGGAGGTCTACTGCCGGCTGTTCTTGGGGGGCACGCTGCTGCTGCGGCAGTTCCGGCGCTGGAGCGAGCTCCAGGTCGTCCGCTATCTGCGCCGCACGGCGCAGCGAGTCGTCTGCGACGAACGGCGGGCAGCCAACGCGGTCAAACGCGGCGCCGGCTTGGAGATCGCCCTCGCCGGCAGCCTGGGGGAGGCCAACCGGGTCGCGGACTGCCGCGGCACACCCGAAGAGATCGCCATGGTGGCCGAGGCCCGCCGCGTGCTGCTCGCCCGCTGCCGCCGGCTGGCCTCGGCCGCCATGTACCCTGAGGACCGCCAGCGCAACCTGCGGGTGCTGCGCTGGGCTCTCGTCGAGGGGTGGAGCAGCCAGGAGATCGTGCGCGCCGAGGGCGGCCTCCTGGCCGTCAGCACCGTCGACACCCTGGTGCACCGCGCCAGGCGCCGGCTGGCCGGCAGCGTTGACCTGCCCAGCCGGCGAGGCGCTATATGATCGCAGCCCGATGATCCGCATCTTCACCGGCGCTGCCTGCCTCGACCATCGCACGCCTCCCGGCTATCCGGAGAAGCCCGAACGGCTGGCGAGCGTGGTGGCCGGGCTGCGGGAGAGGGGCTGGGCCTTCGCGGAAGAGGAAAGGAACGAGCAGAAGGAAACAGCGCACGCCGGTACCCGCGAGGCGGTGCTCGCGATTCACGACGCCGCCTACGTGGGCCGCTTCGAGCGCGCCGTCGCGCGCGGCGACTCGCTTCTCGATTCGGCGGACAATCCCCTTTCCGCCGGCACCTGGAACGCCGCTTGGGCGGCGGCCTCGACGGCGGTGGCGGCTGCGGACTGGGTGGCGGCGAGCGGCGACCGTACGGCGCTGGCGGCGGTCCGCCCGCCGGGTCACCACGCCGAGCGCGCGACCGCCATGGGCTTCTGCTTCTTCAACAACGTCGCGGTCGCCGCCGAGCACCTTCGCCGCCGGGGCGCCTCGCGGCTGGCGATCTTCGACTTCGACGTCCACCACGGCAACGGCACCCAGTACCTCTTCGAGGCGCGGGCCGACGTCCTCTATGCCAGCACTCACCAGTATCCCTTCTACCCCGGCACTGGCGCCGCGGGCGAGACGGGCACCGGCGCCGGCGAGGGCTTCACCCTCAACGTTCCCCTGCCCGCCGGCACCGGCGACGACGGTTACGCCGAGGCGATCCAGGGCCGCATCCTCCCCGCCCTGCGGCGCTTCTCCCCCGATGTCCTCCTCCTCTCGGCTGGCTTCGACGCCTGGCAGGCCGATCCCCTGGGCGGCATGCGCGTCACCCGCGATGGCTTCCGCGCCTGGGGTGACTGGCTGCGCGGCCTGGCCGCCGAGGTCTGCGGCGGCCGCGTCCTCGCCCTGCTCGAGGGGGGATACGACCTGAGAAACCTCCCGAGCCTCGTCGATGAGCACCTGGTCGGGTTGGCCGGGGGACGCCCCACATTTGATTCCCACCCTATAGACGAACGCCAATGATTGACTTTCCCGCAGCATCTCAATAAAATCCCCGAAAGCTCAGGTAATACTTGAAGGTTGACCGTCTAGGTCTGCGTCTTTCGGCTGTTTCCCGCGATTCACACCGAGGTTGCAGGGCGGAGTGGTTGTGGAGGAGGTAGGAGCAATGAAGCGCAAAGTCATCTTGTCTGTGCTCGCTGGTTTCCTGCTGGCGGTGGCTCCGGGCCTCGCGGCGGCGCCGTTCGGTTGGTTCGGCGGCGTCCTGGGAGCGGTCGACAACGGCGGCTCGGCGGTCATTCCGGTGGCCGGCTGGGCGCTGGACGACAACGGCGTCCAAAGCGTGGACATCCTGGTGGATGGGGCGGTCGTGGGCCGCGCCTTCTACGGCATGTCCTGGGAAGGTGTCGCCGCGAGATACCCCAACTTTCCGGACTCGGCGCTTCCCGGCTTCGGCTACTTTCTCGACACCTCCCACTACCTGAACGGCCTCCACACCGTGCAGCCGAGGGTGCGCAGCAAGGCCGGCGAGGTGGCCCTGCTCGAGCCGCGGGTGATCCAGTTCACCAACAACGAGGCCACCATGCTGCCGTTCGGCGCCATCGACTTCCCCAAAGCCCAGGCCGAGTTGCGCGGCACCTGCAACTTCGATCCGCAGGCGCCGCGGCGCTTCAGCGTCATCTATGGCTGGGCCCTGGACGCCGGTAACACTCCCCAGGACTACGGCGTCGGCTACGTGCAGCTCCTCATCGACCGCGCCGTGGTGACCGACACCGACCTCGACTGCACCTTCAACCCGGTGACCGGCGGCTTGACCGAATGCTACGGGTTGCTGCGGCAGGACATCGAGAAGCAGTACCCCAGCCTCAAGGACAGCCCCCACAGCGGTTTCCGCTTCGTCCTCGACATCGGCGCGCTGGTGACCAGCCCGGCGCCCGGGTTCGATCCGCCCTACAGCCAGGGCGGGCACATCCTGACCATCCGCGCCGGCGACCACGCCGACAACGCGCGCAACATCGCCGAGATGCCGGTCACCTTCTCCTGCGACCAGAACAACTCGAACGAGAATTCGTTCGGCAACATCGACGTGCCGCGCAACGGGTTGATCTACCGCGGTACGATGACGACCACCGGTTGGGCCCTCGACTGGGAGGGCGTCAAGCAGGTCTTCATCCTGGTGGACGGCAACTTCGTCGGCACCGCCTTCTTTGGGCTCCCGCGGCCGGACGTCACCGACCTGACCTTCTATCCCGGCTATCCGAACGTCTCGGCCCCCGGCTGGCAGTTCTCCTTCGACACCCACCAGTTCTCCAACGGCGAGCACTCGCTCGACGTGGTGGTGCTCGACACCCCGGGAGTCCACACCTACATCGGCAAGCGCCGGTTCGTGATCGGCAACGACCTGTAGGCCCGCGACCCTCAGCCGCGCCTTCCTGACGCCCCGCCGGCACCGGCGGGGCGTTTTTGGCTTCAGCTTCCCCCCGCCCAAGACCCTCATCACCCCGACCCTCTTCTCCCGCCCCCTCCCAACCCCCCACACCGGGAGAAGAGGGAGAAAAGCAAGATTCCACGGTTGAGAGGGAGCGGTGGGGGAAAGCTCGAAGCGGAAATTCCGCCGGATTATCTTGTACCTACGCCGTCAAGACCCCCTCTTCTCCCGGTGTGGGGGGTTGGGAGGGGGCGGGAGAAGAGGGTCGGGGTGATGAGGGTCTTGGGCAGGGGCGCTCTGAGGCGTCAAAGTTAGCGCTTATGAGGGGCAGGAGTGAGGGTTTTCGGGTGGGCCGCGCCGCCGTTTTTCATGCTTCAGGGCCATGTTTTTTTGCCGGTGCTATCCTCCGCGCGGATGTCTGCGATCGACCGGATCGTCTTCTTCGGCACGCCTGAATTTGCGGTTCCCACCCTCGCGGCCCTGGTGGCGGCCGGGCGGGCGCCCGTGCGCGTCGTCACTCAGCCGGCGCGTCCCGCGGGGCGGGGCCAGAAGCCGCAGGACCCCCCCGTGGCGCGCTGGGCGCGCGAGCGGAACCTGCCGGTTTCGCAACCCGAGCGCGTGCGCGATCCCGCCTTCCTGGAAGACCTCGCGGCGCTGGATCCCGACGTCGCGGTGGTGGTCGCCTTCGGGCAGATCTTCCCCCGTGCCCTGCTCGACCTGCCCCGCCTCGGTTGTCTCAATCTCCACGCTTCGCTGCTGCCGCGCTGGCGCGGCGCCTCGCCGATTCAGGCCGCGCTGGCGGCCGGCGACCCGCGGACCGGGGTGAGCACGATGTGGATGGAGGCGGGGCTCGACACGGGTCCTGTCCTGCTCGCAGAGGCGACGGAGATCGGCCCGGAAGAGACGGCTGGAGAGCTCTCCCGGCGGCTGGCCGAGGCCGGTGGCCGGCTCATGGTGCGAACCCTGCAAGAACTCGAGCGGGGGGATCTCGTCCCCCGCCCGCAAGCGCCGGAAGGGGCGAGCTACGCGCCGCGTCTGAGCCGCGAGAGCGGCCGCGTCGACTGGTCGCTCACCGCGCTTGAAATCCACCATCGCCTCCGCGCCTACACCCCCTGGCCGGGGTTGACCGCCGAGCTGCGGGGCGCGCCGGTGAAGATCCTGGCAGCGGAAGTGCTGGCTGTTGGGGAACCCAATGGGGCTCCGGGAACGTACCTGGGGCTGCGCACTGGGCGGCTCGCGGTGGCCTGCGGCGGCAACGTCCCCGGCAGTGTCCTCGGAATTGTGGAGCTGCAACGCCCGGGCAAGCGGGCGCTCGGCGCTTCCGACTTCGCCAACGGCGAGCGCTTGCAGATTGGAGAGAGGTTCTCTTGAGCGGCGGCCCTCCCCAAAAGAGCCGCAGAGAAAGAATGTCGAAGCGCCACTTCGCTCCGCCTCCCACCCGGGCCCAAACCGACGCCGGACGCGGCCGGGCGCCCCGGCGCACGCCGCAGGACAACGTGCGTGCCGCCGCCGCCTGGGTGCTGGAGCGCACCTTGCAGTCCATGGCGCCAGCCGACTCCTTCCTCGACAGCGCCCTGCCGCGCTTCGACGATCGCGACCAGGGGCTGCTGCGCGAGCTGGTGATGGGCAGCCTGCGCTGGCTGCGCCGTCTCGACCACATCATCGGCGCCGCCAGCAACCGCTCCTTTGCGCAGATCGAAGCGCCGCTGCACGCGCCGCTGCGGGTGGCGGTCTACCAGCTGCTGTTCCTCGACCGCGTGCCGGCCCACGCCGCCGTGCACGAGGCGGTGGAGCAGGCGCACCAGGTGACCCACCGCGGCGGCGCGAGCTTCGTCAACGGCGTGCTGCGCCGCATCGCCCGGGCGCCGCGGCTGGAGGACTGGCCCGTCGAGGAACCCGGCCTGGTGCGCCGGCTGGCGATCGAAAGGAGCCATCCCGACTTCCTGGTGGCGCGCTGGCTGGAGCGTTTCGGCACCGCCCGCACCCTCGACCTGCTCGACGCCAACAACCGCGCCAAGCCCCTGCAGGTCCTCGCCTTCCGCGACCGCGGCGGGCGCGAGCTGTTGGCCGAGGCGCTGATCGACGAGGGGATGGAGGTGGAGCCCGCCACCCTCTCGCCGCTGGGGCTCATCGTCCGCCGCGGCAATCCCCTGACCTCGGCCGCCTTCCAGCGCGGCGAGCTCTACGTGCAGGACGAGGCGAGCCAGGCCGCCGCCCTCATTCCGCCGCCGCACCCCGGCGAGACCATCTTCGACGCCGCGGCGGCGCCGGGCGGCAAGAGCTTCTCGCTGCTCGCCGCCGAGCCGTTGGTGAAGCTCACCCTGGCCGACGTCGCGCTGGGCCGGGCACAAGTGCTGCGCGCCAACCTGCGGCGGCTGCGCCGCCCGCTGCTGCCGCTGGCGCTGGCCGACGCTGGCGCGCCGCCGTTCACCCGGCCCTTCGACCGCGTCGTGCTCGATCTCCCCTGCACCGGCACGGGGACGCTGCGCCGCCACCCGGAGATCAAGTGGCGGATCAGCGAAGAGGAGATCGGCCGCCTGTCGCGCCAGGCCCTGCTGATGCTGGAGGGCGCCGCCCCCGTGGTGGCCGCCGGCGGCCTGCTGGTGGCTATCACCTGCTCGCTGGAGCGCGAGGAGAACGAGGACGTGACGGCACGCTTTTTGGCAACTCATCCGGAATTCACCCCTCTGCCGCTCGCCGGTCTGCTGGAAAAGCCCGTGGCGGCTGCCGTCACGGGCCCCGGCGCCTGGCGCCTCCTCACCGGCGCGGACCACGACGGCTTCTCCGTCCAGGTGCTCGCGAAAGCCCGGATCTAGGCGGCTCCGGACGCCTTCCGCTGTATTGACAGCCCGTCCCGCGTTGCCTTATCGTTTCTGGCAGTCACTTTCGTTCAAAAAAACGACTGATAGGAGGAGAGAGATGGCTGGAAAGGCTGACCTGGTCAATAGCATTGTGGACGCCGTAGAGGGCATTTCCCGGCGGCAGGCCACCGCTGCATTCGAGGCAGTGTTCTCGGCAATCACGGACGCGCTGAAGGCTGGCGAGTCCGCCAAAGTTCCCGCCTTCGGCAGTTTCGGTGTGGCCGAGCGCGGCGCGCGCAAAGGACGCAATCCCGCTACCGGCGAGGCCATTACGATCAAGGCCAGCAAGACCGTCCGCTTCAAGGCCGGCAAAGAGCTCAAGGAGAGCGTCAACACCAAGAAGCGGGGCCGCAAGTAGAAATCTCGGGAAACAGGGACTCCAGGGACGACAGGGACTTCAGGGACAACAAGGCCAGGAAGAGAGACCGCGCTTCTCGTCCCTGCTGTCTCTGAAGTCCCTGCTGTCTCTGGCTTGAGTGTCTCCACTCTGGGAGGCCGCCCTACCGGATCTGTCGATAGAGCCGCGCCAGCCGGTGCGGCGAGACGCCGCCGAGAAACAGCAGCCAGATCAGCCAGTTGATCGCCACCGTCCGCACCGCTCCCAGCTTCAGGAAGCGGCGGGCGCCGGTGGTGACGGGCTCCTCGATGATCGTGAAGCCCGGCAGCCGCCGCAGCCGCCGCATGAAGTCGACGTCCTCGAGCAGGGGCCATTCGGGGAAGCCGCCCAGGGTCTCGAAGGTCTCCCGCGTGGCCCACTGCGCCTGATCGCCGAGCGGCACGCGCAGCCGCCGCGTCCGCTGGTTGACCAGCCACGAGCCCAGCCTCTGCGCGGGGCGGTCGGCGTCGAAACGCAGGAGGAAGGCGCCGGCCGGCGCGCCCCGGGCCACGGCCGCGCGCACCGCCTCCGCGCCTCCCGGCGGCAGCGTCGTATCGGCGTGGAGAAAGAGCAGGATGTCAGCCTTCGCCGGGGTCGAGGCGATCGCGGCGGCGACGCCGAGGTTGAGCTGCATGCCGCGGCCCGGCGGGCCGGTGACGACGCGGGCTCCCAGCGACCTCGCCACCGCCACCGTGCCGTCCGCGCTGCCACCGTCCGAGACGACGACCTCGTCCGCCACCGCCAGGGCGGCGGGCAGGTTGCGGCGCAGGGCATCCTCCTCGTCGAGAGTGGGCACCACGATCGCCAGTCGCATGGGGCTCAAGGTGGCAAAATGCTAGCATGCCGGCGGTTTCATTCCGTTGGAGACGTCCCGCCATGAGCTCGCCAGGTTCCTTCAGCCATCTCGATCCACAGGGCAGCGCCCACATGGTGGACGTGTCGGAGAAGCCCGTCACCCGGCGCGCGGCCGAAGCCTCCTGCCGCGTGCTGCTCTCCGCCCAGACCTTGATCCGGCTGGCCAACCTGCCCAAGGGAGACGCCTTCGCCGTCGCCCGTCTCGCCGGCATCCAGGCGGCCAAGCGGACCTCCGAGCTGATCCCGCTCGCGCATCAGATTCCCCTCGACCAGGTTGAGATCTTGATCGATCCCATCCCCGAGGGCGTCGCCATCCACAGCCACGTCGTGGTCAACGCCCGCACCGGCGCCGAGATGGAGGCGCTCGTCGCCTGCTCGACCGCGGCCCTCGCCCTCTACGACATGGTGAAGGCG
>Ga0075424_100005033_pt1 | contig 12592 bp, 14 predicted proteins | sample SoiMethybrSBSTD3_FD_75301 | JGI IMG/M metagenome (GOLD analysis project Ga0075424, IMG submission 75301) | Bulk soil microbial communities from a Populus tree surrounding site in Tennessee, USA - Soil MetaG P. TD hybrid SBSTD3 | ecosystem: Environmental > Terrestrial > Soil > Tree plantation... | reverse complement strand
TTGATCTCCGGCGTGGCGAAGAAACTATCGTCGGTCGCTATGATGAAGTCGCACGCGCTGGCGAGCTCTAAGCCGCCGCCGAGGCAGGCGCCGCTTATCGCGGCAATGGTCACCTGAGGCAGCGTCAGCAGCGCCCGGATGACGCCGTGCACGGCGTCGAGCATCGCCGGCACTTTTTCCCGGGTGTGGTCCTTAACGTCCACACCGGCGGAAAACGCGCGTCCGGTACCCTGCAGGACGACATGATCGATACCAGTATTACGCTCTATTGTTGTTAGAAAAGCCCGGAACTCCGCCAACATTGGCAGGTTCAGGACGTTCAAAGGCGGCCGGTCGAGGGTAATCCAGGCGACCCGGTCTCTTTCTTGCATAAGGATATTCATCAGAAAGAGTGAGGAAGGGAGATCCTCTGCGTTTTATCCTGGCGTTGAGCCAAAATAGGCGTTCCGGGACGACTTTCTCCCTTTTAAACTACACACCCGGTTTTTACAAGGGTGGGCTGCAGTTTGACAAAGATTGGCGCTAAACCTAGACTAAGAAACGCTCTGCGTGACGAGGAGGGTCATTTTTATGAAGCGAATGCGCTCGCTTGCCACAGTAATCGCGATATCGGCCGCGCTTACCGCGTTGCCGAGGGTAAGCCTTGCCGTGCCGGATGAATACGACGACAGCCAGGCCAACCCGCTCAGGGTGATGGCCTACGGCTTGTACCCGGCGGGTTTCATGGCCGAGTGGCTGGTGTTCCGTCCTTTTCATTGGCTCGTGAGCGCGACTAGGCCGCAGGAGGCCTTCTTCGGCCATCATCCTCATCCGCCGATTTTCACCGATCCGGAGCCCGGCTACGACTTCGGCGTGCCGCGGCGCGTCTACAACCAGCCGGTCGCCGCGCCTCGCGTATCGGCGCCGCAGGAGCCGGTCGCCGAGCGGGTAACCGTCCAGCAGGTCTCGGTCGAAAAAATCGTTTATCAAGAAGTGCCTAAAATCATGGAGGTCGAGCGGCTGGTTTTCCCGGACATCGCTTTCCGGTTCGACTCCGCCGAGCTCACCGATCTCGGCAAAGGCAAAGTCTATCTGCTCGCCCAGCAGATCAAGGAAAAGGGCGATGTCGTCGTGGCGATCGAGGGGCATACCGACGTGATCGGCACCGAGGAATACAACCAGCGGCTCGGCATGCGTCGCGCGCAGCGCGTGATGCAGGAGCTCGCCTCCCTCGGCATCGACGCGAGCCGCCTGACGGTCACGAGCTTCGGCTACTCGAAGCCGCTGATCGATCAGAAGACCGACTGGGCGCGCGCGGTCAACCGCCGCGTCGAGTTCAGGATCAGTTCGAACACAAAGTAGTTTGTATTCTGAATTGCTGGAAAAGGCCCGGCGGTGACGCCGGGCCTTTTTTATTGTCTTCCAACTCGGGCGGTTTTACTTCAAACTCCAAAACGCGACATCCAGCGTTCCTATGGCCTATCAGCCGAAAGACGCTTTCTATCGAAAAGCGAAAAAAGAGGGCTACCGCTCGCGCGCGGCCTACAAACTCATGGAGCTGGCGCGCCGCTTTCGCCTGATCAAGCCAGGCGACCGCGTTGTCGACCTCGGCGCGGCGCCCGGCGGCTGGCTGCAAGTCGCCGCCGAGCTAGCCGGACCCAAAGGCAAGGTCGTCGGCATCGATCTCCAGCCGATCGCGCCGCTTGGCGCGAACGTCGTCACGATGCAGGGCGACGCCACTTCCGCGGAATGGCAGGCGAAGATCATAGATACGCTGGGCGCGCCGGCCGACGCGGTGCTGTCGGACCTTGCGCCGCATCTCTCCGGCATTCGCGACGCCGATATCGCCCGCTCGATCGAGCTCGCGCGCATGGCGCACCGGATCGCGCGCGAGTTTTTGCGGCCGGGCGGCGGCTTTTTAGTCAAGACGTTCGTCGCCGACGAGCTGCGCGAATATTACGACGAGCTAAAACGGGACTTCGACAATGTCGAGCGCAGCCGCCCTGAGGCGACGCGCAAGGGATCGTCGGAGATTTATTTCTGCGCCCGAGGGTTTAAGAGAGGCGAAAATACACGGAGAGATCCTTCACTTCGTTCAGGATGACATTTCTACGCTGAAACCCGTCGTTGTTCTGCCATTCTGAGCGCAGCGAAGAAATCTCTCCCGGCAATCCCGTTATTCTACCGTGACGCTCTTCGCCAGGTTGCGCGGCTGGTCGACATCGGTGCCCCGCTCGACGGCGACGTAATACGCGAGCAGCTGGAGCGGGATCGTGAGCACGATCGGCGTGAGAAAATGAGAAGCTTCCGGCACCACGAGCGTGCGGAACGCCATCGGATCGATGGTCTCGTCGCGGCGGTTCGTAACCGCGACGATTTTGCCGCCGCGCGACTCGACTTCCTTTAAGTTCGACAGCGTCTTTTGAAAATTCCGATCGCGGGGCAGCAGCACGACGACCGGCACCTGCTCGTCGATCAGCGCGATCGGCCCGTGCTTCATTTCGCCCGCCGGGTAGCCCTCGGCGTGTATGTAGGAAATCTCTTTCAGCTTGAGCGCGCCCTCGAGGGCGATCGGATAGTTGATGCCGCGGCCGAGGTAAAGAAAATCGGCGGCGTGGCAGACATCGCGCGCGAGCGCCTCGATCTCGACGTCGAGCTTTAGCGCGTCCTCCACCCACGTCGGCAGGTGCATGATATCTTCCAGCAGTCCCTTCGCTTCCGTCTTCGGCAGCCGCCCGTTGAGCCGACCCAACCCGATCGCCAAGAGATAGAGCGCCGTTAGCTGGGACGTAAAAGCCTTGGTGCTCGCGACGCTGATCTCCGGACCGGCGTGCGTATAGAACACGCCGTCGGATTTCCGCGCGATCGTCGAGTCGACGACATTGCAGATCGAGATGACCTTCGCCTTTTTCTTCCGTGCCGTTTCCACGGCCGCCAGCGTATCGGCGGTCTCGCCCGATTGGCTGATGAGGAGGAGCAGCGAGTCGCGGTCGAGGAGCGGCGAGCGGTAGCGAAACTCCGAGCCGTAGTCCACCTCGGCCGGGACGCGCGCGATCTCCTCGAGCATGAATTTTCCGATGAGCGCCGCGTGCCACGCGGTGCCGCAGGCGACGAGATGGATCTTCTTCACCCGCCGCATCTGCGCGACCGTCAGGGGAATCCCCTCGAGCGCGACGGCGCCGTCCTTGAGCGAAATCCGGCCGCGGAACGTGTCAGTAATCGTGCGCGGCTGCTCGTGGATTTCCTTCAGCATGAAATGGCGATAGCCGCCCTTTTGCGCCGCGACGGCGTCCCAGGTGATCTCTTTGATGGGCCGGCTGATCGTCTTGCCGCTGCCGTTCATGACGCGAAAGCCGGTCGCCTTCACCTCGGCGACTTCGCCGTCTTCCAGAAAAGTGACTTTTCGCGTGTGGTCGAGCAGCGCCGGTATGTCCGAGGCGATGAGCGTCTCGCCGTTGCCGGAGCCGAGCACGATCGGAGTGGAATTTTTCGCGACGATCAGGCGCTCCGGATCGTTAAGATTCATGAAGACGAGCGCGTACGAGCCTTGGATCTCCTTCAGGCTCTTCTGCACGGCCGTCAGGAAATCCATGCCCTGGCGGATTTTATCGTCGACGAGGTGCGCGACGATTTCGGTGTCGGTCTCCGACTCGAAGCGCGCGCCTTTGCCGAGCAGATATTCTTTCAGCTCGAGGTAGTTTTCGATGATGCCGTTGTGCACGACGACGACGCTGCCCGCCTGATGCGGGTGCGCGTTGATCTCGGAAGGCTTCCCATGCGTGGCCCAGCGCGTGTGGCCGATGCCGCGGCTCCCGGCCAGCGGGCGCGCGGCCAGAAGCTTTTCGAGGTTGTTGAGCTTGCCGAGACAGCGATGAACCGAGACGCCACCGCCGTTCAAAACCGCGATGCCCGCCGAATCGTAGCCGCGATACTCGAGCTTTCTAAGACTTTCGAGAATGATCGGTGCGGCCTCGCGCCGTCCGATATATCCGACGATGCCGCACATCAGCTTTTGCCCTCGCTCATTTTCTTCCGCTTTTGCTCGGTCCAGCCCGGCTTCACCTTTTCGGCGCGGTCATTATAGATGAGCGCGCCGGCGGGAGCGTCGTGGCGCACCGTCGTCGCGGTCGCGATATAGGCGTCGTCGCCGATCACGATCGGGGCCACGAGGGTCGAGTCGCTGCCGACCTGAACTCGGTCGCCGATCTTGGTCGGGTATTTTTTAAAACCGTCGTAGTTGCATGTGATCGTGCCGGCGCCGATGTTGGTGTCGCGTCCAATGGTCACATCGCCGAGGTAGGTGAGATGGTTCGCTTTCGTGCCGTCGCCCAGCGTCGCGGCTTTGGCCTCGACGAAGTTCCCGATGTGCACGTTGCGGCCGAGGCTCGTGCCGGGCCGGAGATGGGCGAACGGCCCGATGATCGCCCCGTCGCCGACCTCCGCGTCGCTCATGACGACGGAAAATTTTACGTGGACGTCGTTCCCGATCCGCATGTTGGCGAAATAAGCGGAGCCGTCGATGCGGCAGCGTTCGCCGATGACCGTCTCGCCCAGGATGTGGCTGTTGGGTCCGATCGTGGTGTCCCGCCCGATGCGCGCGCTCTCGTCGATGTAGGTCGTCTGCGGATCTTTCAGCGTGACGCCGGCCTCCATCCATTTGCGGTTAATGCGCTCTTGCAGAACCTTCTCCATGGCCGCAAGCTCCTCTCTCGAATTGATTCCCAGGATCTCCCGCGCGTCGCCCGCCTCGAGCGCGGCGACGGTTTTGCCGGCGCGCAGAGCCGCGGCGACGATGTCGGTCAGGTAGTATTCTTTTTGCCGGTTCGCGTTCGTCAGCGTGGCGAGCGCGGAAAAAAGAAAATCCGCGGCCACCGCATAAATGCCGGCGTTGATCTCGTTGATCTCGGCTTCCTCAGGGCTCGCGTCGCGCTCCTCGACGACGCGAAGCACGCGGCCGGTGCCGTCGCGGACGATGCGGCCGTAGCCGCGCGGGTCGGAAAGCCGCGCGGTGACAAACGTCAGTGCCGCCTGCGTTTGGTAATGCGAGTCGAGCAGCCTGCGGAGCGTCTCCGATCGGATCAGCGGGACGTCGCCGTTTAAAATAACGATCGTCCCGGCGAAATTTTGGAAGACATCCTTCGCGCAGGCGACGGCATGTCCGGTGCCGAGCTGCTCTTTTTGCGTCACCCATGCCACCGGTGCGCCGTTGCAGGCCGCGCGCACCGCCGCGGCGCCGTGGCCGATGACGACGGCTACCTGCTTCGGCTTCAGGCTTTCGGCCGCTTTTAACGCGTGTGCGACGAGCGGCTTGCCGCCCAGTGGGTGGAGGACCTTCGGCAGGGCCGAATTCATCCGTTTTCCCAAACCGGCGGCCAGCAAAATGACTGCAAAATCCCGCATGGCGTTCGCGTCGCGAACAGCGAATTATAACCTTAGGAGTGGATTCAAGCAAAGGGGAAATTCTATTTCGGCTGCGGCGGCACCGGCTCTTTCTGGATCGGCATGCGCGGCTGGACTCCTGTCCGTTCCTGGCAGCTTTTGATCAGATACATGCAAAAAGTGATCGCTATCAGGAACAAAGAAAGGGTGAAGAACGGCATCAGCAAGGCGCGCCAGCGGCCGCGGCGGCGGCGTTCCCTCAGCTCGGCCAGGCGCTCTTCTCTCTCTTCAGGCGTCATGATTACCCCAGATGGCGGCCGATCACGCGCGAGCCGAGCCACAGCATGACGGCGTCGAAGGCGACCAGCACCGCCATCATTGTGGCGAGCGCTTGCGGATTCCAACCCGTAAGAATCAGCGCGCGCATCGCGTCGATCGCGTAGGTCATGGGATTGACGAGCGCTATCGCGCGCATCCACGCCGGCAGGCTGTCGAGCGGGACGAACGCGCTGGAGAGGAACGTCAGCGGCAGCGACGTGAGGCCGATCACCGCGAAGAAATCGCCGTGATTTTCGAACCGGAAGGCGAGCATCAGCGAGATCGCCGTGATGCCGAAGCCGAGTAGCAGGCCGACGCCTAGGAGCGCGAGAACGCCGCCTAGGCCGGTCGCTATCCTGACGCCGAAGGCGATCCCGAGCACCAGGATGAGCAGCGACTGCAGCATCGTGCTCACGTTGACGGCCAAAAACCGGCTGAGAATGATGGAAGCGCGCGAGATCGGCGCGCTCATCAGGCGCATGAGCGAGCCGTTCTCGCGGTCGAACAGCAGCGGAATGCCGCCGGCCATGCTGTTGCCGAAGGCGGTGAGCGCGAGAATCCCGGGCAGGAGATAGCTGCGGTAGTCGCCGCCGAGCGACCCGCGTGCGATGCCCTGGAAGGCGCTCCCCATGAAGACGAGGAGAATCACCGGATTCAACAGGTTGAAGGCGAGGCTGAACGGCTCGCGCCGCAAATGCAGCATCCAGCGCGTGAATTGCGCGTGGGTCTCTTCGATGAAGTCACGCACTGTTCGCCTCTTCCGAAAACGCACGGCCGGCGTAATGCAGAAAAACTTCGTCGAGACCGGGCCGGCTGTAGGTGATCGAGTGAACGGGGATGCCGGCGCGCGCGGCGGTCTCGACGATCTGCGGCAGCGCCGCCTCGTGGCCTTCGACGTAGACCTTCAGGCGTGTTCCCTCGCGGCGCGCCTCGCGAACAATCGACAGACCGGCCAAGGCGCGCTCGAGCGCGGCGGCCGAATCGGCCTGGTGATGATTCGATCCCGCGACTTCGACCGCGACGATATCGCGATTTAGACGTCCCTTCAGCTCTTCCGGCGCGCCCTGGGCGACGATGCGTCCGCGGTCGATAATCGCGATCTCGTCGCACAGCCGCTCGGCCTCGTCCATATAATTCGTGCAGAGAAAGATCGCCGCGCCTTGCCGCTTCAGCTCGAGAACATGATTCCAGACGTCGTGCCGGACTTGGACGTCGAGTCCGAGCGACGGCTCGTCGAGCAGGATCACCGGCGGGCGGTGCAGCAGCCCACAGGCGAGATCGAGTTTTTTTTTCGTCCCGCCGGAGAGCCGTCGCGCGCGGCGCTTCTCCTGGCCGACAAGGCCGACGAGCGCCAGCGCCTCCCGGATCCGAGTCTCTCGCACTGATACGGGCAGGTGATAGAGCGAAGCGTAAAAGTCGAGATGCTCGCGGGCGGTGAGATAGGGATCGACGGTGACTTCCTGCGGCACGTAGCCGATCGCCGCGCGGGCGGCGGCGGGCTCTCGGGAGACATCGCGTCCGGCGATTTCGACGCTGCCGCTGTCGGCGGCGATGAGGCCGGCGAGAATTTTTACCGTCGTGCTTTTGCCCGCGCCGTTCGGCCCCAGCAGACCGAAGATTTTTCCCGCCTGCGCCTGCAGTGAAATGCCGTCGAGGGCGACGACGTCGCCGAAGGATTTCTTCAAGCCATCGATTCGGACCAGCGGCGACGACATACGAACAGTGATCATATTACGGGCCATAGCCGAAGTCCACACGGGGAGCCGCCGCGCACATTACAACGATGTAATACGCATGCTATCGCGATTTAATACAAATGTTATACTGAATGCGATTATGTGGAAGAATTTTACCTCGCGCAGATATACAATCGGCGCGATCGTTTTTTACATCGCGTGGCTCGCCGCCACGGCTTACGGCGCGGCCGCGGCGCCTTCCGGCATGGCGCATCCGGCCGCGAACGAGAAGCCCAACTTCATTATCATCAACACCGACGATCTCGACAGCAAATCCGTGGAGCTGCTGCCTAAGATCAAGGCCCTGCTCACCGATCATGGAACGACCTTCGCGAATAACTTCGTGACTTATTCGCTCTGCTGCCCGTCGCGATCTTCCTTGCTGCGCGGGCAGTATCCCCACAACCATCAAATCTTCAGCAATTTTTATCCGGAAGGCGGTTTCCAAAAATTTCATGAGATAGGCAACGAGCAATCGACGATAGCGACGTGGCTCAAGTCGGCCGGCTATCGCACGATGCTCGCGGGGAAATACCTGAACGGCTATCCCGGCAAGCTCACGGCCGCCTACGTGCCGCCCGGCTGGGACGAATGGCATGCGCTGATCGGCCATCATTACGCCTACTACAACTACCAGCTCAGCGAGAACGGTCGTGCGGTAACGTACGGCGACAAGCCAAAGGATTACGAAACCGATGTGCTTGGCGCCGAGACGATCGATTTCATCGCGCGCGCCAGCCAGAACCGCAATCAGCCGTTTTTCATTTATCTCGCGCCCTCAGCGCCGCATTTGCCGGCGACGCCGGCGCCGAAGTATGCCAGCGCCTTCCCGAATGCGACGGCGCCGAGATCGGAGTCGTTCAACGCCGACGTGAAAGGGAAGCCGGCGTGGCTGCGGCAGAAGAAGCCGCTGACTCCCGCGGAAATCGGCGAAATCGATCAAATGTACCGCAAGCGGCTGCAGTCGATGCTGTCGGTCGACGATATGGTCGCGGAGATTGTCCAGGAGCTGGAGAAACACGGGCGGCTCCACAATACTTACATCTTCTTTACTTCCGACAACGGCTTCCATCTCGGCGAGCACCGCCTGAGAGAGGGGAAAAGCACCGCGTACGAGGAGGACATCCGCGTGCCGCTGATCGTCCGCGGGCCCGGCGTGCCGGCGCACAGGGTCGTAAGCGAGATGTCCCTCAATATCGACCTCGCGCCGACGTTGGCTGAGCTCGCCGGCGTTCCGATCCCGGATTTTGTCGACGGCCGGTCTTTGAAGCCGCTGCTTGCCGGCGTGCCGACGCCGTGGCGGCACGACTTCTTCGTCCAATACCAAACCAAAGCGCATCACAATTTGCCCTCGTTCGACGGGCTGAGGTCGACGGAATATCTCTACGTCGAATACGCGACCGGCGAGAAAGAGCTTTACGACGTGCGCGAGGACCCGCACGAGATGCATAACCTCGCGCGCACGAGCTCGCCGGAATTGCTCAGCGAGCTGTCGAAACGGCTCTCGGACCTCAAACACTGCTCGGGCGTGGCCTGCCGCCGCGAATCGCGAGACGCGCTTCTGTAGGCGGCGCGAGCCGCGACAAAAAACTTGTCAACGCCGGCGAATTCGCTTACAAGAGAGGTGATCGCTTCCGGCTTCTCCCGAGGAGCAGCGATGGCCGAGCCCGAGCCGCCGAAAGAAAAAGAAAAACCGGATGAATGGTGGGAGTTTTGCCCCGTCTGCGGCGCGAAGCTCATCAACCGCAAATGCCGCTTCGTCTGCTCCGATCCCAAATGCCATTTCTTCATGAGCTGCAGCGAGTTCGATCTGTAGCGCGTCTCGCGTCTGGCATGAACGCGATTTTCGTATAGAATCGGTTCCGTTATGGCGAAGACCGCCGGCATTATCATCATCGGCAACGAGGTTCTTTCCGGCAAGACGCAAGACACGAACTCGCATTACCTTTCCAAGGAGCTGCGCGCGCTCGGCGTCGAGCTGCGCCGCGTCGTCGTCATTCCCGACGAAATCGAGATCATCGGCACCGAGGTCGCGGCTTTCTCGCGCGACTTCGACTTCGTCTTTACCACCGGCGGCGTCGGGCCGACGCACGACGACGTCACGATGGCCGGCGTCGCGCACGGCTTCGGCGTCAAGGTCGTGCGGCATCCCGACCTCGAGCGGCGGCTGCGCGAGCGCCACGGGGCCAACATCAACGAGGCGCGGCTCCGCATGGCGGAGGTTCCGGAAGGAGCGGAGCTTGTGGGCGACTGGTCGATGTACGGGCCGGTGCCGAAGATGCGCAACGTCTATATCTTCGCCGGTATCCCCAAGGTGCTGCAGGACCGCTTCAGCGCGATCCGCGAGCGTTTTCGCGAGGCGCCTTATTATCTGAAGGTTATTTATTCCCGCGAAGGAGAGGGCGTCATCGCTGGGATTCTGAACGAGCTGCTCGTTCGATTCCCCGAGCTGATGCTGGGCTCGTATCCCGTGATCGACAATCCCGACTACCGCGTCAAGCTGACGCTCGAATCGAAAGATCCCGGTTATCTGAAGCTCGCGTTCGAGAAGCTTCTAAGCGCGATGCCGGCGGGGTCGATCCTTAGAACCGAAGGCTAGCTCGATCGCTGGCGCGCCTCGATGTCGGTGAGGGGCTGGCCCGTCTGCGTGCCGATCCATACCTCGCCGCCCTCGAAGACCTCTTTCTTCCAGATCGGCACGGTCTTTTTGATCTCTTCGATGGCGAAGCGGCAGGCTTGGAAAGCGTCGTCGCGGTGCGCGGCGGAGGCGGCGATCATCACGCTCGCTTCGGTGATCTCGACCGGGCCGATGCGATGGACGATCGCCATGCGCTCGATGTTCCATTTCTTTTTTGCGTCGTCGCCGATGCGCCGGAGCTCTTTTTCCGCCATCTCGGGATAGGCGTCGTAGTCCAGCGCGATGACCTTGCGGCCTTCGTTGTTGTTCCGCGTCGTGCCGATGAACGTAGCGATCGCGCCCGCCGACGGGTCGGTCACATAGCGGACGAGCTCTTGCATATCGAGCGCTGCGCGGACGACGCGGAACATCTCACAAGCCTCCGCTTACCGGCGGAATAAAGACGACTTCGTCGCGGTCTTTGAGGGCGTGATCGGGCTTGACATAGTTCTGGTTGACGGCATAGAGCAGCCGGGTCTCGATCGGCGCGAGCTTCGGATAATCTTCTTTGAGCGAGCGCCACAGGTCCGCGACCGTGCTGCCGTCGCGGAGCTCTTTGGTGATCTCGGCGGCGCCGACGCGCTCTCGAAGGATTGCGAAGAATTTCACCGTCACTCTCATTGACCCTTGAGCTGCGTCACCATGTGGCCGAGTTCGGGCAGGATGAGCTGCTTCATGCCGAGTTCGACGGCGCCGCGCGAGCCGGGCAGCGAGATCAGCACCTTGCCGCTTGCCGAGCCGGCGACGGCGCGGCTCATCATCGCCGCCGATCCGATATCCTGGTAGCTTAAAAATCTGAAGATTTCGCCGAAGCCGTCCAGCCGCTTCTCCAGCAGCCGGTCGATGACTTCGTACGTGCCGTCGCGCGGCGCGATGCCGGTGCCGCCGTTGACGATGACCGCCTCGACATCGGCATTGCGTAGCGTCTGCTTCAGCAGCGACTCGATCTCGGCGGGCTCGTCCTTGACGATGCGGTAGCCGGCCAGCCGATGGCCGTGCTCCGAGAGAAGAGCCTTGATCGTCTGGCCGCTCGCGTCCGTCGACTCGTCGCGCGTATCGCTCACCGTCAGAACGAAGCAGCCGACGCTTTTCTTCCCTTTTTCTTTGTGCTCGTGAACCGACATTGAAAATTCTCTTGAAAAACCAATTGAATATAACAGCGACCCCGGGCCATTTCAATTCCGAAAGCCGCCGTGATCCGCCGCCGGGTTACCGTTTCGGCTCGGCCGCGCGGCAATTCGTTTTCAATTGATCCCACTTCTGCTGGGATAGGAGGGGCTTGGCGGGTTTGACGCGGAGCCGCATCGACCGCAGGGATGCGATGCGCTGCGCCGTCGCCGGGTGCGATGAGAGATAGGCCAGCGCTTCCGGCATTTCGCCGCTTTTTGTTTTTAATATCTCGAAAAAGTCGATCATCGCCGCCGGGTCGATGCCCGCCGCGGCGAGCAGCTTGATGCCTTCGATGTCCGCTTCTGCTTCCATCGCTCGGTTGTAGCTCAGCGCGCCGAGCGCGTGCGCCGCACTGGCGCCGAATACGACGGCGCCGCTCACATCGCCGGTGAGAGCCGAAAGCATGAGTCCTGCCGTCGTTTGCTGAAACAACATGCGGGTCGTGTGCTTTTGTATGACGTGTTCGAATTCGTGCGCGAGGACGCCGGCCAGCTCTTCGGGTCTTCGCGTTTGTTCGATCAAGCCCTGGAAGACGACGACATGGCCGCCGGGAGCCGCAAAAGCGTTCACGACCGGCGCGCGCGCGACCGCGACGCGGAAAGTGTACGGCGACGCCGCCGCTGCGGAAAGGCGCGCGGTAATATCGGCGACGATCCGGTTCGTCTCGGGGTCCGAGCAGCGGATGTCAGCGGGGACGAGCTGATCGACGACGTTCTGTCCGAGCGACTCTTCCCACGACACCGGGACCCGCGCCGCGGCGATTCTGGCGGCCGCCGGAATCGCCCAGAAGTAGAGCCCCGCTCCGACGAGGACGGCGCCGAGCGCCGCGAAAGCGGTGAGGCTGCGCCGCAAGCTGCGCCGCTCCGGATGGTGGAAGCGGCGACTTACTCCCGGAACGATTTTATGCAGCGCGCTGAGAAAGTCCATATCGGTCAGAAGCAGCGCTTCCGGAGGATCGCCGTTCTTTTCGAAGCGGAGCTGCTCGCCGGCGTAGAAGCCCTGCGTCTGCCGCATCTGTTCATACAGCCAGAAGTGGGTGGACCCGTCGTCGAGCCTGAACGTCAGACCCGCCGCGGAGATCTGAACGGCGGCGGCATGCCGGGCGGCGGTTCGGCCGTCGAGGTAAAAGCCGCGCCACTCGAGGATCAAGGGCGCGCTAGGCACCGAGGCTGAAATCCAGATCGAGGAAGCCCGCCAGACCTTCAGCGGTCGCGGAAGCGGCCTGCGCCTCCTGCGCGATCGCCGCGAGATCCAACGCGCCTTCGAGTGCGATATGATCGTACCAGTAGCGGAAATTTCTCACCGTCGCCCACGGCGCGGCGAAGCCCAATGT
>Ga0075424_100005030_pt1 | contig 12593 bp, 6 predicted proteins | sample SoiMethybrSBSTD3_FD_75301 | JGI IMG/M metagenome (GOLD analysis project Ga0075424, IMG submission 75301) | Bulk soil microbial communities from a Populus tree surrounding site in Tennessee, USA - Soil MetaG P. TD hybrid SBSTD3 | ecosystem: Environmental > Terrestrial > Soil > Tree plantation... | reverse complement strand
CGGTGAGCTGCAACTGCAATACCAACTGGATTCGGTTCGTCGGGAAACCCTATAGCGGCGAACACAATGAAATTAACTATCGTGCGGTCTCGCCGGACTTCTTTTCCACGATTCGCGCCAGACTGTTGAGTGGCCGATTCCTCAGTGAAACGGATGACGCCTCGAAGCCTCACGTCGCGGTCATTAACAAGACACTGGCCCAGAGATATTTCCCGGGGGAAGACCCGATCGGCAAGAAATATGGAGACACTCAACTGTCACCTCAGTCTATCCGAGAAATTGTTGGAGTCGTAGACGACGTACGGGACGGCTCGCTCGATGCGGCGCTTTGGCCCGCTGAGTACGTTCCTTTCAAGCAGAATACCGACACCATTTTTTACGCTGTCGTGCGGGCTACCGGCGACGAACGCGCTTTGATCCCCGCACTGGTCTCCGCTCTGCACCAAGTGGATCCCGCACTTGGCACGCAGGAAGAAATGACTATGAGCGAGAAAATCAACAACTCGCCTACCGCCTATCTTCACCGTTCCTCGGCCTGGCTGGTAAGTGGGTTTGCATCTCTCGCTCTGATCCTTGGAGTGGTTGGTCTCTACGGCGTCATTGCGTACTCGGTCAGCCAGAGAACGCGCGAAATCGGTGTGCGCATGGCGCTTGGAGCGCAGCGCGCTTCGGTACATCAGATGATCCTCAAAGAAGCAGGGCGGCTCACCCTCGCCGGAATTCTGATTGGCCTGATGGGGGCAGTAGCAGCCGCGATGTTGATGCGTAGCCTGTTGTTTGGCGTGAGCTCCTGGGATATTCCAACGTTGGCCGCCGTCGCGATTGGTCTCGGCGCCGCCTCTTTGTTGGCGAGCTACATTCCTGCGCGTCGCGCTGCTCGGATCGATCCGATCGTTGCGCTGCGTTGCGAATAGGAGGCCTTAGCTCATGAATGGACTGCTGCAAGATTTCCGCTATGCTCTCCGTCAGCTGCGCAAAAGTCCGGGTTTCGCCGCGGTTGCGGTACTTACGCTTGCGCTTGGAATTGGCGCGAATACAGCAATCTTCAGCGTAGTAGATGGCGTTCTCCTGAAGCCGCTCCCGTACAAGGAGCCCGACCGCCTGGTCCGCGTGTGGCATGTTCCTCCGGCCAAGAGCTTTCCGGGAATTCCAACGTTTACGGTTTCGGCCGCGAATTTTCTCGATTGGCAAAGCCAAAACCACGTTTTCGATCAGATGACGATTTACAGCTACCGGAATTTCACTGTCACTGGCGACGCAAAGCCCGAACAAGTTGACGCATGTGCCGTGTCTTCCACTTTCTTCTCGCTCCTTGGCGTAGAGCCGCTGCTCGGACGCACCCTGCTTCCGGAAGAAGATCAGCAGGGGAAGGCGAACGTGGTGGTTTTGAGCTATCGCTTCTGGCGCGAACATTTCGGAGCGAATCCGGGAATTGTTGGGCAAAACATTAATCTGGACGGGCAAAACGTTTTCGTCGCGGGAGTAATGCCGCGCGAGTTCAGGACTCCTGATTACGCCAAATTTTGGACGCCCATGGCCTGGAGCGATCGGGAACGCGCGGTCCGCGGGGAGCACCACTATGTAGTCATGGCGCGGCTGAAATCGGGTGTCGATCTAAAGCAGGCACAAGCGGAAATGAACGCCATCTCCGCTCGCCTAGAGCAGCAATATCCCGAGGACGACAAAGGCTGGGGAGCGGTCGTTCGCCCACTGCACGCCGATATGGTTGGTGACGTCCGTCCGGCCTTATTTGTTCTGCTCGGTTCCGTGGCGTTTGTGCTGCTGATTGCATGTGTGAACGTGGCCAATCTCACGCTGGCAAAAACATTCAGCCGGCAGAAAGAAATTGCTATCCGCGCCGCGATGGGCGCTTCCTCCGGACGTGTTCTCCGCCAGATCCTGGTGGAAAACATGCTGCTGGGTCTTGTGGGGGGAGGCATCGGCCTTATCTACGCGCATTTTGGCGTGCGACTGATCATGGCGTTTCTGGCCGACAAAGTGCCACAGTCGGTCGATGTGAGCCTTAACGCGACGGTGCTCCTGTTTACCGTGGTTATTTCTCTGCTGACGGGAATTCTCGCGGGCGTTTTACCGGGAATCCGCTTGAGCCGCCCCAATGTAAATCAGGCCTTGAAGCAAGGTCTTGGCCGCACCGATTCCGACTCTGGAGGGCACAATACGCGGACCGCATTGGTGATCGCCGAAGTCACTCTGTCGCTTGTTCTGCTGTTTGGTGCCGGACTGATGATTCGCAGCTTCCAACAACTGCAGCGCGTCAATCCCGGATTTGATTCGCAGAACGTAATGACCATGACACTCGCGGTGGCGCGGTCCAAATTTCCATCACCGCCGCAGCAGACGACGTTCTATCAGCAAGTTCTTGAGCGCGTGCGAGCCCTGCCCGGTGTTCAGTCGGCCGGAGTCGTTGACAACGTTCCGCTCGACGGTAACGGCTCCCACCAGCCGATTGCCATCGCAGGGCGGCCGGCCTTAGCGATGGCCGACCAGCCGGAAGTGGACGTTCGCATCGCCAGCCCCGGCTACATGAGTTCGATGCGCATCCCAATTGTTCGCGGGCGCGATTTTAGTGAATCCGACGCAGCGGGAAGGCCTGGAGTTGTCCTGATCAGCGAAACCATGGCTCGCGAATTCTGGCCGGGCGAAGACCCGATCGGCAAGCGTCTGACTCTGACCTTTTTCCCAGGAATGGTGCGCGAAATTGTCGGCGTGGTCGGCGACGTAAAAATGGACGCACTAGACCAAACGCGGCCGTCCGCTTCCCTTTACATGCCCCTGGCGCAGCTCACGCCTCCGGCTCTGGGCGGATGGCAGTCCTTTCCCATGATCCTGGTTATGCGCACCGTGAACGGGCCGGGCAGCGTTGTATCAGCGGCGACGAACGTCGTTCACGAAATCGATCCGGAGCTCCCCGTACGCGACATTTTGAGCATGAACGAAGTCATGGCCAATTCCGTCGGGCAGCAGCGCTTCAACACCTTGCTTCTCGGCGCTTTCGGAGTCCTCGCCCTTTTCCTTGCAGCTATCGGAATTTACAGCGTGTTGTCCTATAGCGTTCGCCGGCGCGCGCAGGAGATCGGAATCCGGCTCGCGCTTGGCGCAAAGCTCGGCGACGTGCTAGGCATGGTCGTGATCGAAGGTATGAAACCGGTCGCGCTCGGCGTTGCTCTTGGAATTGCCGGCGCATTTGCTCTCGGCCGCCTGCTGGCCAGCCTTATCTTCTCCGTGAAACCTACTGACCTGGTCACTTTTCTGGCCGCCGCCACCCTGCTCGGCCTCATCTCCTTACTGGCTTGCATGATTCCTGCATACCGTGCCACTCGCGTCGATCCCATCGGCGCGTTGCGTTACGAGTGAGAGGTCACGAATGGCGACCGTAGTTCAGGACATTCGTTACGCGCTAAGGCAGCTTCGCAAGAATCCGGGTTTTACCACGGTCGCTGTCCTAACGCTCGCGCTCGGCATTGGGGCGAATACAGCCGTTTTCAGCGTGGTGGATGCTGTCATGCTTCGCCCCTTGCCCTACTACCAGCCAGAGCGAATGATTGAGGCGCAATCCGTCAATACGCACAATCCTCAGCCCAGTGCCGGCACTGGCGATCCTGCCGGTCCTCCCTGGCGAGAGATTGTAGGCAACGTCGGCGATATCCGTCTCGAAGTGACGCAGCGCGAACTGCGTCCTGCCATGTACCTACCGGCAAGCCAGGTCTACACCTGGTGCTGTGTGTACACGGCCGTCCGCACGTCGCTCGATCCGCAGAGCGTGAAAGCCAGCATCGACAAGATTGTCGCCGGAATGGATAAGGGCATTCCTGTAACCCAGCTTCACACGATGAACGAATTGATGTTCCTGCAGCTCTCGCAGCCAAGGTTCGCCATGGTTTTGCTGAGCACGTTCGCAGGACTCGCTCTTGCGCTCACTATTGTTGGCCTCTACGGCGTGATGACCTATTCCGTGACGCGCCGCACACGCGAGATTGGAGTACGCATGGCGCTCGGTGCGCAACGCAACGCCGTTTTGAAGATGGTGCTGCGTAACGCCGCGATTCTGCTCGGAATTGGAATTGTCCTTGGAACTGTGGCGGCGCTTGCTTCGGCTTCTGTGCTGCGAAGCATGCTGTACGGCACCGGCTCTCGTGATCCCCTGGTCTTGAGCGTGGTATGTGCCGCTGTGGCGCTTGTGGGTCTGATCGCAGCATACATCCCGGCAATTCGCGCGGCGAAGGTGGATCCCATGGTCGCACTCCGCTACGAGTAACACCGCGCGCCGTGACGCAGATTGCGTGAGGAATAATTAAAACGAGATTCGAGTGGAGTGGTTGCAGCGAGTGGCCGAACGGGAAGAGCGGCGATAGCCGTTGTTGGGGGAAATCATGCAAACGATCTGGCAAGACGTTCGTTTCGCGCTTCGGCAGATGATCGCGAGCCCGGGCTTCTCGCTCACTGCGATTCTCTCGCTCGCTCTCGGCATCGCCGCCACCGTTGCCGTCTTCAGCGTGATCTACAGCGCGGTCATCACTCCTTGGCCCTATAAGGACTTCGATCGCGCCTGTTCCGTTTGGACCATCGACAAAGCCGGCCACGAAGGCACGCCAGGACTTTCCGGCCCGCAGATCCGAACTCTTCGCCAGGCCTCAGTTGTTGAGGATGCCATCGCATATGATGACTGGAATCCCATCATCACCGGCGGTGAAGTACCGGAAGACGTCAAGGCCGTGTCCTTCACCGGCAATGCGTTCCAGTTTTTCGGCATGGCGGCCATGCTGGGGCGCTATTTCCTGCCCAGCGAAGCGCCGGACAACCGGGACGCACAGCCGGTCGCGGTTGTGACGTACCAATTCTGGCGCCGCCACTACAACAGCGATCCAGAGATCGTCGGCAAGAACATTCAGCTTGACCACAAAAACTACTCCATCATCGGCGTTATGTCGGAGCGCTTCACCTGGATGGACGCCGACGTCTACTTGCCTTTCAGGATGGCGCAGGACCAAAGCAAACTCTACGGATATATGTTCAAGCTCAAGCCCGGCGTCCGCAGCGAAGCCGCCGCCGCGGAGTTCGCCCCACTTTTCCAGCAGTTCGATAAGGAGCGCCCGAACTACTTCCCCCCAGAATTCAAGCTCAGCGTCCGCATGTTCGCCACGCAATATGTCAGCGACCTGCGCAAGACGCTGTACCTGCTCTTCGGAGCGGTGGCGCTGTTACTGGCCATCGGCTGCGGCAATGTCTCGATCCTCTTGCTAGCTCGCGGCACTGCACGCCAGCATGAATTCGCGGTTCGCTCCGCCGTTGGCGCCAGTCGCTGGCGCATTGTTCGCCAACTCCTGACAGAAGCGCTTTTCCTCGCGGTCGCTGGTGCCGCTTTGGGAGCCTTATTGGCTCACCAGGCCGTTGGTTATCTCGTCGCTCGCCTCCCCGAATACTCTTTCCCACACGAAGCTGACTTCCACCTCAACATTCCCACGCTGCTCTTCGCTGTTGGTGTTGCCATCCTTTCCGGTGTGGTCTTCGGAATCTTTCCCGCCTTTGATTCCGGCCGCCGGGAAATCCAGGAATCCATGCAAACCGGCCTCCGCACCGTTGCCGGAAGCATTCGCGGCAAGCGCGTCCACACAGGCCTGATCGCCGGCCAAATCGCCCTCACTCTTCTGCTCCTTACCGCCGCCACCGCCGCCATCCACGGATTCACCAAAATGATCCAGCGGCCTCTCGGCTACGATCCCCACAACGTCATGTCCGTCGGCATTCCCGTGCACGAAAACACGTTCACGACGTGGGCGGAACGCTCGGCTTATTTCACCCAACTGCGTGAACGTGTGAACGCCATGCCCGGGGTTGTTCAGGCGGGAATCTCCTCCAACGCCACTCCGCCCAGGAACGGCTGGCCGCAGCCTTTTGAAATTCTCGGCAAAACCGCCGGCGAATATCAGGATGCGCGCATCAACTTTGTCAGTCCCGAGTACTTCAACATTCTTCGCATTCCTGTCGTGGAAGGCCGACTCTGGCAGCAGGCCGAAGTTTCCCGCGGAGCCACCCTCGCCGTCGTGAACCAAACCTTTGCCCGCAAATATTTTCCTGGCGAGGAAGTTCTCGGTCGTTCGGTCCGCATCCCGCGCTTGACCAGCCAACCGCCTTACGGCATCGCCGTCACCGGAAGCGATGGCTGGCTTCAGATTATCGGTGTAGCGGCCGACGCGCTGGACGATGGACTGCGCAAGCCGATCGTACCCGGTATCTATCTGCCCTATACCGTCAACATGTGGATGGGCACGCAGATCCTCGTTCGTACCCAGGGCCCGCCGCTCGCCGTGCTTCACAACATCCGCAAGGAAATCGCAGCCATCAATCCCGATCAGCAGGTCTTCTCCCGCGTCGACGACCTGCAAACCTGGATCTCTCGAGCGCCCGAGTGGGCTCGCGCTCGTCTCGTCTCGCTTCTGTTTGCCGCATTTTCTGGTCTGGCTCTAACGCTGGCGGCCGTAGGGCTTTACAGCGTGGTCTCATACGGCGTTGCCCAGCGCACCAGCGAATTCGGCATTCGCATGGCCTTTGGCGCGCGCCGCACGGATGTGCTGGGGCTGGTCGCGCGCGCCGCGGCAACGAGCGTCGGCTTCGGATTGACTTTAGGGGCGGCACTCAGCCTTTCGCTGAGCCGCTTCGTCACCCGCTGGGTCGAAAACGGATCGGTGCATCCCCTGATGGTTCCCGCTGTTTCGCTTGTGGTGATCGGCGTGGCCACGGTCGCATGCCTGGTTCCCGCGCGAAAGGCCGTTTCCGTTGATCCAATGACCGCTTTGCGAGAGGAGTAACACTCATGACGGTCCTGCTTGCCACGTCGACGGGTCCATTCCTTCTCATTTCTGTCTTACTCGTGTTGACCGTTCTTACGGCGCTGCTCGGTTGTTACTTTTTCCTGTAGGAGGGCACGATGAACACGCTGCTTCAGGAAATTCGTTTTGGTCTCCGGGTGCTGCGCAAGAATCCCGGTTTCACGTTGGTTGCGGTTGTGACTTTAGCGCTCGGCATCGGCGCTAACAGCGCCATTTTCAGCTTGGTCAGTGGCATTCTGTTTCGGCCCCTCCCATATGCTCAGCCCGACCAGCTCGTCAGTATTCAGGCGTCGTATCCCAGGGGTGCGTTCGTGGCTATGCGCGACCAGGTTCGCACGGTGGACGTCGCGACCTACGTTGAGGGCCACCAATTCAACCTTACCGGCATCGGCGAACCCGTTCGTTTGAATGCCACCATGGTTTCCGCGGAACTATTTTCCGTGCTCGGCGTAGCTCCGGAGCTCGGTCGGACATTTCGCTCCGGAGAAGACGCCGCCGGCAAAGACAGTTACGTCATCCTTAGTCACACGCTCTGGAAAGATCGCTTTGCTGGCGACCCATCCATCATTGGGCGAATCATTCAAATCGAAGGTCAGGGCCGCGAAGTCCTCGGTGTGATGCCTCCGGACTTCCGCTTCCCATCCTCGAAGGCGCAAATCTGGCTTCCGCTCCACAATGACCCAAGCAACACCGTGGCTTATTGGGCCGGCGACTACATGCAGGTTATCGGGCGGTTACGTCCCGAGGCCACTTTAGCAACTGCGAACGCAGAGATTCGCTTGTTCCAGTCTCATGTTGGCGCTCTCTTTCCATTCCGTATGCCGCCGCAGTGGAACGCAGACATCTCCGTCCTTCCCCTCAAAGCCAGCGTGGTTGCCGACGTGCGAAATCGCCTGCTCATGCTGCTAGCCGCTGTGATTCTGATCCTACTCATTGCTTGCGCCAACGTGGCCAACCTGATCCTCTCCCGCGCCGCGACCCGGGAAAGAGAATTGGGCATTCGCGCTGCCCTCGGCGCCGGCAGAAACCGAATCGTACGGCAACTCCTCACCGAAAGCGTTCTGCTCGGATTTATAGGGGGCGCTTGCGGTCTACTCGTCGCAAACATCGGCCTGCGCCTCCTTCAGGTTGCGCTGCCGCCTGATACGCCGCGCCTGATCGATGTGCGGATTGACTGGCGCGTACTCGCCTTTACCGCGGCCCTCAGCCTCATTACCGGCGCAATCTTCGGGCTCGCTCCCGCGCTCCAGACCGTTCGTGCTGGCTTCACGCAAGCTCTCAATTCCGGTGCTCGCGGATCGACTCTTTCTACCTCACAGCGTGTGCGCAGCGGCTTAGCCGTGGCGGAGATCGGCTTGGCGGCGCTGCTCATCATTTCCGCAGGTCTGCTGATTCGCAGCTTCTGGGCTCTCTCTCATGTCGATCCTGGTTTTCGGCCTGAGCACATCGTCACCGCTCGCATCACTCCAAATCAATCCTTCTGTAACGATCCGGCCCGCTGCTTGGCCTTTTATCGCGCTGTTCTCGATCAGGTCCGCACCGGGCCTGGCGTAAACGATGCTGCGCTCATCAATACGCTTCCGCTGAACGGCAGAGTGAGCAAGCGTTCGCTCGAATTCCAGAATTTGCGCAGCGCCTCGGGCGATTTACTCCCTCTTTTTTGGCTTCATGTCGTAACACCCGACTATTTTCGGGTAATGAGCATCCCGCTTCAGTCCGGCCGCTGGTTCAATCAGGCCGATGAATCCGGCAATGCGGCCGTTGCCATCATGACCGCCGAATCCGCGCAGCGCTTCTGGCCAGGGCAGGACCCGATCGGCAAGCATATTCGCTTCTCGCGCGAGGCCGAATGGCGCACAGTGGTCGGCGTTGTCGGCAACGTCCGCGGCTACGATCTGCAGCACTCCACTCCCGCCTATATGACCGGCGTCGTTTACGTTCCGTACAACTTCAAAGCTACGGGCGAAGGGGGCCAGATCCCCGCCGAAATGACCGTAGCTGTACGCACGGCAGGCGATGATTCGCAGGTCGGCGCCATGCTGCTGGGCATTGTCACGGCCGCGAATCCCGAGGTCCCCGTGAGTGAACTGAAGACCATGCGCTCTGTTTTATCGGAGGCCGTGGCGACTCCCGCCTCCACCGCATCCTTATTCATCGCCTTTGCCGCCTTAGCTCTTGTGCTCGGCATGGTCGGCATTTACGGAGTTCTCGCTTTCCTTGTCTCTCGCCGCACGCGCGAAATCGGCATCCGCCTCGCCATGGGTGCGCAACGCCAAAGCGTCTTCTGGATGGTTCTTAAGGAAGGTGCGATGTTCTACGCCGTGGGTGTCGCGTTGGGCCTGGCTGGAGCTTTCGCCGCCACGCGCTTGCTCGCCAGCGAACTTTACGGCGTCAGCGCCCTTGACCCACTCACCTACGTCGCTGTCGCGTTCATCATGGCGCTGGTAACCTTCCTCGCGTGCTACATCCCCGCGCGCCGAGCTATGCGCGTCGATCCGTTGGTGGCACTTCGCTATGAATGAGGGGTTCGAATTCTGGTTTTCACGTTTTCCAATTTGCACCAATGTGAGGCTTCGTGATCCGCTTACGCAATCTTGAACGCAGCTACAAAACTCCCGCCGGGCAGTTCTGGGTTCTGCGCCGCGTCAATCTGGACATCGGGGAGCGAGAGTTCATTACGATCATGGGCCCATCGGGGGCAGGGAAGTCCTCGCTGCTCAATGTATTGGCGCTACTTGACGACAGTTGGGCCGGCGAATACTGGTTCCGCGATGCCGCCGTGCACTCGATGAAGCGCAAAGAACGCGCCGAACTCGCCAAGCGCAACATCGGGATGGTTTTTCAGAGTTACCACCTGCTCGACGATCTCACTGTGCAGGAAAATATCGATCTCCCGCTGTCCTACAAAGATATCCCGCGCCATCAGCGGCAGAGCATGGTGGCGGACACTCTAGATCGTTTCCAGATTGTGGCAAAAAAGGATCTTTTCCCGAGTCAGCTTTCCGGTGGGCAGCAGCAGCTCGTGGGCGTTGCGCGCGCCGTGATTCACAAGCCTGCGCTGCTCCTTGCCGATGAGCCGACCGGAAATCTACATTCTTCCCAGGCGCGCGAGATCATGGAGCTGTTCCGCGAACTCAACCAGCAGGGCACGACCATCGTTCAGGTCACGCATTCGGAAACCAATGCTGCCTATGGTTCGCGCACGATTCAGGTGAAAGATGGCTGGATCGTCAGCGATACGGCCCATCCGGAGTTGAATCCTTACGAGGCCGTAAAGCAATGATCACTCACTCCTGAGGTTCGCCATGATTACATTGCTGCAAGATCTTCGCTTCGCCGTGCGCCAGCTGCGCAAATCTCCTGGCTTCACGGCCGTCGCAGTACTGACGCTCGCGCTGGGCATCGGCGCCAATACCGCTATTTTCAGCGTTGTGAACGCGCTCTTGATCAAGCTATTGCCGGTCCAAGATCCACATACTCTGGTGGTGATCGGCGATGCGCAAGTCGCGAATAATCGGTCAAACGGCACGCCCAGAACCGATGTCTTCTCGTATCCGTTGTACAAGGAAATCCGCGACCGCAATACTGTATTCAACGGGCTCTGTGCCGCCGCAACCGACCACCGCGTTGAGGTAGACAAAGGCCAGGGAGAATCTTCCGCCGAACAAGTCATCGGCCGAATGGTGAGCGGGGATTACTTTCAGGTGCTGGGCGTGAATGCGGCGGCAGGTCGAGTATTCTCGGATTCCGACGATACGGCTGAGAGCGCAAATCCGGTTGTCGTGCTGAGCTACGCTTTCTGGCGGGACAAGTTCGCTCTTTCGCCTTCTGTGATCGGAAGTCAGATTCGCCTCAATGGCTATCCCTTCACAGTAGTTGGCGTGGCACCTTCCGGGTTTGCTGGCGACGTCGTGGGCGAACACATGGCGCTCTTCGTTCCGTTGAGCATGCAGCCACAAATCGTTCGCGGGCGCCATTGGCGCAATGCACCGAACACCTCCTGGCTTGCGCTCATTGCACGCTTGCCGAAGGACACCACCGTCTCGCAAGCCGAAGCCAATGTGAATCTGGTGTTTCGGCAAGCAATGAATGGCACTTACGGGGCATCGCTCAGCTCAGACGATCGCAATGCGCTTCGCAACGCTTACATCAAGGTTTCGCCGGGTTCGGGCGGCCTTTCCGAGCTGCGCGCCGAGTATCGCACTCCGCTGCTTCTGCTGATGGGCATCGTTGGCTTGGTGTTGTTAATCGCGTGCGTCAATGTAGCCAATCTGTTGCTGGCCCGCGCGTCGGTCCGCAGCAAGGAAATCGCGGTTCGGATCGCCATCGGAGCCGGACGCAGCCGGTTGCTGCGCCAACTTCTTACCGAAAGCCTTCTCTTAGCCGTTCTTGGCGGAATCATCGGCGTATTGCTCGCGAACTGGGGCGTGCATCTTCTGGTCCGGCTTTTCGGAACAGATACGTCGCTCCCGCTTTCGCCCGACCTGCGTCTGCTTGTTTTTTCGTTTGCCGTGACGCTGCTGACGGGAGCCGCGTTTGGAATCTTGCCGGCGCGTCGCACGCTCCGTGTGGAGGTCTCACCCACACTGAAAGAGGCGTCGACAGGAAATGTCCTGCCATCGCGTTTCAGTTGGAGCAAGTTGCTGATTGCGGGACAAGTGGCTTTGTCCTTGCTTGTGCTCTTTGCGGCTGGCTTGCTGGTACGAAGTTTGCAAAAGCTCATGAACCAGGACTTTGGGTACGATCGAAGTCACCTGGTTATTGCTCGGTTGGATCCGATGGCAGCAGGTTATAACAATGAAAGAATGAAGCTGCTCGCTCAGCAGCTTGCTGCTCGTTTAGCCGGGAGCGCGGGAGTTCGCTCTGTCGCCTATTCGGTGAACGGACTGTTTGCGAATTCGGAATCAGGTGATGCCATCATTGTTCCTGGCTTTCAGCCCGACAACGTCCGTGACCGGCTGGCCTATGAGGACTACGTCGGTCCCGGCTATTTTGAGTCGGTGGGAATTCCGATCCTTGTGGGACGCGGCATTGCGGATGCTGATTCTGCCACGTCGCTGCGCGTCGCTGTGGTCAATGAAGCCATGGTAAAACGTTTCTTCGCCGGACAAAACCCGATTGGTCGCAAGTTTTTTATTGATGATCCGGACTGGGCCAGTAGGCCATTCACAATCGTTGGCGTTTCCCATGACGCCAAGGATCACGGCAGCGGTTTGCGCGAACCAGTCTCGCCGCGCTTCTACCAGGCGTTTCAGCAAGTGCCCGATCCTGCCCAGATAGTTCTCGAAGTGCAAATAAACGGATCTCCAGCGTCGGCCATAGCGAGCGTGACCAGCCAAATCAAATCGGTAGATCCGAATATTCCGATCCCGTTTGTGAGCACGCTGGACACCCGGGTCACGCGGAGTGCCATGAACCACATTGCGTTTGCGAAACTTTCAGGATTCTTTGCAGGATTAGCACTGGTGCTCGCATGTGTTGGGCTCTACGGGCTCATGTCATTCTCGGTGGCCGGCCGCACCCGAGAAATCGGAGTACGAATGGCACTGGGCGGGCGGCGGCGCGACGTTATGCGACTGGTGCTGCGGGAGGCGATGCTTCTGGTTGCCGTCGGACTTGCGATTGGCGTTCCTCTTTCGCTGGTCAGCAGCCGTTTTCTGCATAGTTTCTTGTTTGGCGTGAACGGGGCGGACCCATTTGCTTTGCTGACGGTGATCTCGCTGCTAGGCGCAGTTGCGGCCGTAG
>Ga0075424_100005029_pt1 | contig 12594 bp, 15 predicted proteins | sample SoiMethybrSBSTD3_FD_75301 | JGI IMG/M metagenome (GOLD analysis project Ga0075424, IMG submission 75301) | Bulk soil microbial communities from a Populus tree surrounding site in Tennessee, USA - Soil MetaG P. TD hybrid SBSTD3 | ecosystem: Environmental > Terrestrial > Soil > Tree plantation... | reverse complement strand
TCGGGCGCTTACGGCGCGGCCCCGCCGTGACGCGAACCACAACCTGATTGCCTCGAGTAAGCTGCGGCCCATACAGCGTCAGCGTCATTCTGACGCACGTACATCATCTTTCACTCCATTCTTCGTCGCGCAGGATCCGTGTCGAACACGATGTGCACCGTGTCAAGCCTTCCATGAGATGCACGTAACTGCGCCGATCCGCAGCCATCATGATAGTGTCGCGCCTCACGATGCAATTGTCTGGTAATCTTGCGGGATTGACGCAGGAGCGGCGAAGTTGCGCCACTTTTTGGAGGCATGATGAGCAAGAGCCTTTCCGTCGCGGAGATACTGGCCAGGATGGAAGTGAAGATCGCCCAGCACCAGGAGCGCAAGGCCTTCCACGCTCAGCAGGAGGCGCACCATCGCGAGCAGCTCGCTTTTCACGAGGCCGAGTTGGAGAAGCTCCTCCAGCGGCACCAGGTTTTCAAGGCCGCGGCCGACGCCACGGCGGAGTACACGGCTCCACCCCCGCCCGCAGAGACCGAGGGGGAGGAAAAGATCCCTCGTTTCGGCGACCGACCGATGATGAGCCGGCTCGTCACCCGAGTGGTCGAGAGGCAGCAGGAGGGCGAGGAGTTCGGGGCGCACGCTATCGCCGCGGAGGTCAACCGGCGCTACGGCGACAAGCTGGACTCACCCGTCAAGCCGTCAGCGGTCTCGACGGTGCTCCGCCGCCTGGCAAGGGACCGCCGGATTCACCAGACCCGGCCTGGAAAGGCGTTCCATGGGGCGCTTTATGTGCGAGGCGCTCGGCCGACGAAGGGGTGAGGCGGGAGACCCTCCGCGGGCTTCTTGCGCCGGTCGTTACTACCTGGTCTACTACCGTCGGGAGGTACCCACGATGGTGACCATCACGTTCCCTGACCGCGACACCGAGAAGCGGGCGCTGGCGTTCTTGCTGGGCCGTTTTTCTGGGCGCGTCCTCCGTACCGGCGAGCACTTGGTGCCCGAGTCGGCATTGGAGGCTTTAGCTGACGCGAATATCCCGTTTGAAGTCAAGGGTAAAGCGACCTATGAGCAGCAATTGGCGGCGATTCGAGGTACTGCTCCCTCTCCGGTTCAATGACGGCCGGGACGTGCCGTCAGATTGGCTGGCGGAGGCGGTGCTAGAGGTCGTAGAGCGCTTTGGGGCCGCCAGCTACGAAACGCAAAAGGTAGAAGGCCACTGGCGGCAGGGTGGAGTAACTTACCGGGACGACTTGGTGCGTGTTGTGGTGGATGTTCCCGACTCTACTGAAAATCGCTTCTGGATCAAGGAGTTCAAGGAGCGGTGGAGAGGACGGCTTGAGCAACTGGAGCTGTGGGTGGTGAGTTACGAGATCGACGTTGAGTAGGGCGGAATTCGCTCATGAACACCGCCAAAGATGAAGTCCTGCGCATCCTTGAACACCTACCAGACGAAATTTCGCTCGACGATATCCAGTACCACATCTACGTGCGCCAGAAGATTGAGCACGGCCTTGAGGACATCGCGGTGGGGCGCACTTTTTCGGAGGAAGAGTTCGACCGCCGGATGGCCAAGTGGCTCGAGCCGTAATTCCGACTACCACCGCAACAGCACGAACTCCGCGCAGAACCCCGGCCCCATCGCGATCATCAAGCCGTAGCTGCCTGGGGCGGGTTGTTTTTCGAGGGTCTCCTCCAGAAGCATCAGCACGGACGCCGACGAGAGGTTCCCCACCTCGCGCAAGCTCCTCCAGGTCACCTCGAGCGCGCCTTCGGGAAGCTCGAGCGACTCCTCCATCGCCTCCAGGACCTTGGGCCCTCCAGGATGACAGAGCCAGCAGGAGATATCCGCGCGAGTGAGGCCGTGCTCCGCGAGAAAGGCGTTCACGTCGGGACACAGCGTCTCTTGGACTACGCTGGGCACCTCCGCCGAGAGCACGATCTTGAAGCCGGATTCGGAGATCTTCCATCCCATGACCCATTCTGAGTTGGGATAGAAGATCGAGCGGCTGGCGACGATCCGCGGTCCTGCCGCCTCGCGGTTCTCGCCGGCGACCACCACGGCGGCGGCGCCATCGCCGAAGAGACCCGAGGCGATCAGGTTGGGAATCGAGAGGTCCTCCGGCTGGAGGGTGAGCGAGCAGAGCTCCACCGAGACGAGCACGGCGACTTGATCCGGATAGCCCCGCACGTAGTCGGCCGCGCGCGAGAGACCCGCCGCTCCCGCGACGCAGCCGAGGCCGAAGATCGGCATCCGCTTGACATCCCGCCGCAGGCCCAGGCGGTTCATCAGGTGCGCGTCGATCGAAGGCGTTGCGACCCCGGTGATGGTGACGAAAATCAGGGCGTCCACATCGGAGGGCGAGAGGCGAGCCCGATCGAGGGCGTTCCGCACGGCGGTCTCGCCGACCTCCTGCGCCACCCGGATCCAGGCATCGTTCGCCTGCCCCCAGGTCGTCAGCTCGTTGTATTGCTCGATGGGCAGCGCCAGATGCCGGCCGCCCACCAGGAGGTTTCGATGCAGGCGATCGAGGCGGTCGAGGTTGAAGAAGCGGTCCGACCAGCGGCCGCGGAGAGCCGCGAGCAGCGTCTCTTGGTCGTAGTAGTGAGGGGGGAGAGCGCTCCCGACGGCGGCGATTTTCACGGCTGGAAGGGGCCCTCCGCTCCTTGGGCGGGCGAGAGAGCCTAGCACAAGGCTTGCCAGCCCCTAGGGCGGCAGCCCGGCCGCCGCCGCGACGCCGCCGAGCAGCAGGCCGCAGAGGGTGTAGAGCACCCACCAGGAGAAGGCCATCGACCACCAGGGGCCCGGTGGCAAGCCGGCGAGGCCCGCGACGCTCACCACCAGCAACGGGCCGCGGAAGACCCAGGCGATCCAGCCCGTGAGCAGGCCGGCGAGCAAACGGCCGCTGCGACCGTGGATCAACAGGAACAGAGCGGCAAGACCGACGGCCTCCAGCCCCCAGGTCGCGAGCTGCACCCACGCCGGGAGGAGCCGCGCCGCGCCCAGACGTGAGAGCGCCTCCGGATCCGGCGCCATCCCCAGCATCTCCAGCAGGAAGCGGAAGACAGCCATGGTGAGGATGAGAAGGGGCAGGGCGAAGATCAGGAACCGTTTCAAGGTCCGCCGATCATAGCGCAGCCCCGAATTGAACTTGCGCCTCGCTCGTGTACACTGACTGATGGACGCCCTCTTGCCATGCACCCAATGCCCACACTGCTCGTCTTCACCCTCGGCGCCGACCGCGAGCGAGCGCGCCGCTCCCTGCTGCCGCACGAGCTGAGGGCTATGGAGATCGGGGTGCGTCAAGGCTGCCTCGAAACGGCTCTCGCCGCGGGCCGGGTGTGCGGTTGCCGGTTGGAGATCTGCTCCCCTTCGCCGATCGCGCTGTCCCCCGACGTCCAAAACGTCGCGCAGGAAGGTCCGGACTTCGGCTCGCGCCTGGAGCGGGCGATGCTCGCGGCCTTCGGGCGCGGTGCGGACCCTGTGGTCATCGTGGGAACGGACGTTCCCGGCCTCGCCGCGCGGCACGTCTCGCGGGCGCTGGCGCTCCTGGCCGACGATCCCGACGCGGTGGTGATCGGTCCCAGCCCGGACGGCGGCTTCTATCTCCTCGCGTTGCGCCGGCCCATCGCCGGCCTCGGCAGCGCGACGCGCTGGTGCCGCCGCGACACGCTGCGCGGCCTGCTGCGAGCCCTGCGGGCGGCCGGGCGAGAGGTCGTGCTCCTCGAACCGCTGGCGGATCTCGACCGGCGCACCGATCTCGAAGGCTGGCTGGCCGCCAAACCCGGCCGGGAAAAACGGTGGCGCGATCTGTCGCGGCAACTGCGGCGGTTCCTCGCCGAGAGCTGCCGGCCGTTCATGCCGCTCTCCCTGGGCCGGCCGCGCTCGGCCGTGGCATCCTTCCTTACCGGCCGCTCCCCTCCCGTCCTTCTCTCACGCTGAAGCTCGACCCTCTTGAGCTCGGAGCCGAGACGACGCTGTCGTCTCTCGGCGGCCCGTTCGTGGAGAAGGAGTCTCAATAGCATTGATGGAAAGGCCGGGAATCGCCGCCCCCAGGGTCTCTCTGAGATCGCTCGACGTCCTCTGGTTCCAGGTGGGCGGGACGCTCTGCAATCTCGCCTGCACGCATTGCTTCGTCTCGTGCTCGCCCACCAATCACACGCACGAGCTCATGTCGCTCGCCGAGGTGCGCCGCTATCTGGACGAGGCAGTGCGGCTCGGAGTGCGCGAGTACTACTTCACCGGCGGCGAGCCGTTCCTCAATCCCGAGATGGAAGCCATCCTCTCGGCGACGCTGGACGTTGGACCCGCGACCGTTCTCACCAATGGCCTGCTGCTCGATCCCGCCCGCTGCGCGCGGCTCAAGGCCTTGGCGGACGCCTCCGACTACTCGCTCGATCTCCGCGTTTCGATCGACGGCTACGACGCCGGGAGCAACGATCCCATTCGCGGTGAAGGCACCTTCGATCGCATCCTCGGCGGCATCCGCAACCTCGCCGCCGCCGGGCTCAACCCGGTGATCACGGTGACCGAAGTCTGCCGCGAGGCCGCCGCCGACTCGGGGAAAGAAAAGTTCTTCGCGCTGCTGCGAGCGATCGGCATCGAGCGGCCCCGCCTCAAGATCCTTCCCGTCTTCCGTATCGGCGCCGAGGCCGAGCGGGGTGGCGCCTACGAGAGCTGGCAGCGGCTGCGCGAGGGCGACGCTCCCGTGGATGGATGGGACCACCTGCAGTGCAGCGCCTGCCGCATGGCGACCGGCCAGGGCGTGTGGGTGTGCCCCATTCTGGTCAACGAGCCTTCCGCCAAGATGGGTGAGACCCTCGCGGACGCCCTCGGCTCCTTCCCGCTCGACCACGCCGCCTGCTGGACGTGCCACGTCTACGGCGTGAGCTGCCGGACCTAGACGATGTCGAATCCGAAGCTCACCGCTCACCGCGGCCTGGCCACCTGGGGTGAGAAGCTCGTGCCCCTCGCCGCTTTCCGCGAAGCGGTGGCTGGCGCGGGCTCGCCTCTTACTGCGGAGGCGCGCGCCGCGGCTCTGCGCTCGTTCACGGCCGGGTCCGCCGATCCGACTCCGGTCGAAGGCCCCTTCAACCGCATCGCCGTCTTCGGCGGCGTCTACAACAACCATCTGGCGCTCGCCCGTCTGCTGGAGGACGCCGCCCGCCGCGGCGCCGAGGCGGTCTACTGTCTCGGCGACCTGGGCGGCTTCGGTCCCAATCCCGAGAAGGTCCGCCCGCTCCTCGCTCAGGGAGGCGTGCTGGCGATCCAGGGCAATTACGAGGAGTCGCTCGCCTCCGGCCGCGAGGATTGCAACTGCGGCTACACCGATCCGCGCGACAACCATTTCGCCGAGATCTCCTACCGCTACACCGAACGGAACTGCTCGCCGGAACTCAAGGCCTGGATGGGCACGCTCCCTAAGCGGCGGCGCGTGCGCTTGGGCGACCGCGAGCTGCTGCTCGTTCACGGCTCGCCCCGGCGGGTGAACGAGTTCCTCTTTCGCAGCACTTCCCCCGTGCCGTTCCTGGAGGTGTTGCTCGACCAGAACCGCTGCGACGCCATCCTCTGCACCCACACCGGCCTTCACTGGCACCGGCACCTGCCCTCCGGGCGGGACGCCGTCAACGTCGGCGTGATCGGGCGTCCCGCCAACGACGGCGACGTCCACGTCTGGTACACGATGCTGGAGGCTCGGGATGAAGGCCTCGGAGTGGAGCTGGTGCCGCTTTCCTACGACCACCAGGCCCTCGCCGCCGAAATGCGGCGCGAGGGTCTGCCCGAAGAGTTCGTCGCGACGATTCTGACCGGCTGGTGGACCACCTGCCTCGAAATCCTGCCCGCCCGCGAACGGGCGGCTTCCCGCTCCTGACCAAGGAGAAGAGAATGTCCGAATTCAAGCCCCGCATCGCCATCCTGGGAGCCGGTCCCACCGGCCTTGAAGCCGCGCTCGCGGCCGTCGAGGGAGGCTTCCCGTTCACGCTCTATGAAGCGGCACCCGGCGCCGCCGGCAACGTCCGGGCCTGGGGTCACGTCCGGCTGTTCACGCCGTGGGAGATGAACGTTTCTCCGCGCATGCGGCGCCATCTGGAAGCCGCCGGCCGCGAGGTGCCCGGCGGCTCCGAGTGCCCCACCGGCCATACGCTGGCCGAGCGCGTCTTCGAACCGGTCGCGGCGCTGCCGGAGATCGCTCCGCACCTGCGCCTGGGAACGCGGGTACTCTCGGTGGGCCGCGAGGGCCTGCTCAAGCACGAGGAGATCGCGACGCCCGCGCGCGGCCGGCATCCTTTCCGCCTTCTGCTCTGCGACGGCTCCGGCCGCGAGTGGACGGAGACGGCGGACGTCGTCCTCGACACCACCGGCACCTGGGGGAATCCGAACACGCTCGGCGATGGCGGCATCTTCGCGCCCGGCGAGCGCGCCCTCGGCGGCGAGATCCGGCACGACATCCCGGACTTCGAGAGCCACGCGGCAAGCTGGACGGGCAAGACCGTCGTGGTCGCGGGCGCCGGGCATTCGGCGCAGACGGCCGTTCGCGACCTGGCGCGCCTGGCGCAGCAGGCGCCGGGCACCGAGGTGATCTGGCTGCTGCGCAATCCCGAGCCGGGCTGGGGCACCCACCCAGGCGATCCCCTCCCCGGGCGCGCCGGTCTCGCCGCCGACGCGCAAGCGCTCGCGGCGGGCTCCTCGCCGGCCGTCAAGGTCCGGCGCGGCGCGGTCGTCGAGGAGATCGCGAAACCGAACGGACGGTTCGAGATCGTCGTGAGAAACGGCAGCGGCCGCGAGACCCTCGCCGCCGATCGGGTCATCTCCCTCACGGGCTCCGTCGGGGATCACGGGCTGTACCGCCAGCTCCAGGTCCACGAGTGCTACGCCACCTGCGGTCCCATCAATCTCTCGGCGGCCATCCTCGGCGCCGGCAGCTCGGACTGCCTGGCGCAGACCACCCACGGCGCCGAGACGCTCAAAAATCCCGAGCCCAATTTCTTCATCCTCGGAGCCAAGTCTTACGGCAGGAACAACACTTTCCTGATGCGGATCGGCTGGGAGCAGGTGGGAGAGGTGTTCGGGCTGCTGGGGTAAACTCCGCGGGAGTGAAGTACTTCGGTCAAAGCGATTTCGAGCACGGCGAGATACCGGCGGTCGGTGTTCTCTTGGCGAACCTGGGGACGCCCGACGCGCCGGATACGCCGTCGCTCCGCCGCTACCTGCGCGAGTTCCTGCTCGATCCGCGCGTCATCGAGATGCCGCGGGCGCTCTGGTGGCTGATCCTCCACCTGTTCGTGCTCACGTCGCGGCCACCCAAGTCCGCCGCTCTCTACAGGAAGGTCTGGCTCCCCGAGGGCTCTCCCCTTCTCGTCATCACCAACCGTCAGGCGGCGGCGCTCCAGGAAGTGCTGCGGCGAGAGGCCGGCACGCCGGTCCACGTTGCGGTCGGCATGCGCTACGGCAATCCCTCGATCCGTGCCGCCTTGCGCGAGCTTGCCGGCCACGGCTGCCGGCGCATCCTGGTGCTGCCGCTCTACCCCCAGTACGCCGCGGTGACGACCGGCTCGACGATCGACGCGGTGGCCGCCGAGCTGATGACCTGGCGCTGGGTGCCCGAGATCCGCACGATCCACCATTACCACGACGATCCTTCCTACATCCGGGCGCTCGCGGCGAGCATCCGCGAGATCTGGGAGCGGGAGGGTCCGCCGGAAAAGCTCCTCTTCTCCTTCCACGGCATTCCGGAGCGCTACTTCCTGGCCGGCGATCCGTACTTCTGCGAGTGCCACAAGCTCGCCCGCCTCGCCGCCGCGGAGCTGCAGCTCCCCCGCGAACGGTGGGGGGTCTCCTTCCAGTCGCTGTTCGGCAAGGAAGAGTGGCTGAAGCCCTATACCGACAAGACGATCACGGCGCTGGCCAAGTCCGGCCTCCGCAGCCTCGACGTCGTCTGCCCGGGCTTCTCCGCCGACTGCCTGGAAACCATCGAGGAGATCGACGGGCAGAACCGCGAGATCTTCCTGCACGCCGGCGGCGAGCGCTACCGCTACATCTCAGCCCTCAACGACCGGCCGGACCACATCCGTTTCATCGCCGATCTCGTCCAGCGCAATCTCCAGGGGTGGATCGAGCCCGCCGCGGAGTGGAACGCGGCGAGGATGCACGAAATGGCCGCGGAGTCGCGGCGGCGCGCCGAAGCGATGAAAGCCGAACCCGTACTCGTATCCCAAGAAAAGGAGGAGCCGTCATGACCCTGCTTCGCTTCCGCGCGACCCTGCCCGCCGCCGCCCTGATCGCCGTTCAATTTGCCGCGGGCGCGGTGCTGGCGCAGCAGCTCGATCTGCCGCGCCCCAGCCCCAACGCCTCGGTCACGCAGACCGTCGGAGTCACCGACGTCACCATCCGCTACAGCCGGCCCGGAGTCAAAGGGCGCAAGATCTGGGGCGGGCTCGTGCCCTACGGCGAGGTCTGGCGCACCGGCGCCAACGAGAACACCACCATCAAGTTCAGCACCCCCGTCAAGGTCGACGGACACGAGCTGCCGGCGGGCGTCTACGGCCTACAGACGATCCCCGCCGAGGGGAGCTGGACCGTCATCTTCAGTAAGGACGCCAACGAGTGGGGCGCCTTCAGCTACAAGCAGGAGGACGACGCGCTGCGCATCCAGGTGGCCCCCCAGCCCGTCGAGTTCCGCGAGCGCATGGGGTTCGACTTCGAGGACATCACGGACACCCAGGCGACGGTCGTCTTGCACTGGGAGAAGCTCATGGTGCCGTTCAAGATCGAGGTCGACACGCCGAAGCTGGCGATGGCGAAGATCAACGATGCAGTGCGCTGGCAGACCCCGCTGCAGGCGGCCAACTACTGCATCCAGAACAACACCTGTCTCGACGAGGCCTCGCGCTGGCTCGACGCGTCGCTCGCGCTGCAGGAGAACTTCTCCAACCTGCGCGCCAAGGCCATGCTGCTCGCCAAGAAGAACGACACCAAGAGCGCCGTGAGCTACGGCGAGAAAGCCCTGGCCGCAGCCAAGACCGCGCAGCCGGCGCCGAATCCGCAGCAGGTCAAGGAGCTCGAAGGGATGGTGTCGGACTGGCGGAAGGGGAAGTAGTCCGAATCAGGGCGCAGCATGCTGCGCCCTACGCCGTCACCGCGGCGCGCTGCGCCAGCCACGGCGCCAGCTCGATGACCTGGCTCAGGCAGGCGAGCGGCGCGAGCCGCTCCAGCTCCTCGCGTCCGTGCCCGCCGGAGCAGACCCCCACGGCCGCCATCCGCGCGCTCCGCGCCATCTCCAGATCGTAGGTCGTGTCGCCGATCATCACCGCCTCCCGAGGCGCCACCCGCAAGTCTTCCAGGATATCGAGCAGCATCTGGGGATGGGGTTTGGAGCACGCCTCGTCGGCGGTCCTTGTGGCATGAAAGATCTCGCGGAGGCCCGTCTGCTCGAGGGCATAGTCGAGACCGCGGCGGCTCTTGCCGGTGGCGACCGCCAGCAGATAGCCCTCTGCCGCGAGGTCCCGGAGCATCTCGCCGGTGCCGGCAAACAGCAGCGGCATGTCGCGGTACGTCGCGGCCCAGTGCTTCCGGTAGGACTCGAGGATCCGCCCGAGCATCTCGTCGCCGCACCCCGGGCTCAGCACGTCGACCGTCTCGCGGAGGCCGAGCCCGATCGTGCCGCGGATCGTCTCCTCGGGCACTTCCGCGAGCCCCAGCTCGCGCACCGCCGCCAGCGTGCAGGCCACGATCGTGCCGATGGAATCCATGAGGGTTCCGTCCCAATCGAAGACGAGGAGGCGAAAAGCGTTCGAATCGACGGGCATTCTGGGGGGGCCCCGGAAGAGACCCGGGCCGGGCGCATGATGACAGAGGGACTCCGTCCGTTCAACCCGCCTCGCCGTTGCCGAAGGGCGTGTAGACCGCGCCGCCGACCACCGAGTCGTCGAGCCCCGGGACGAAGCCGGCGAACTGCGGCATCACGATCCGCCTCTCGACCCAGGTGCCGGATGGCACGGCCGCGCCGAAGCCGAGGATCGTCTCACGGACGACGCATCCCCGGCCGATGCTCGCGCCGGGCAGCAGCACGGAGCGCTCGACCCGCGCCCCGGCGCTGACTCGCGCCCGTGGCTCGATCGCCGAGCGGAGCACCTTCACCTTCGATTCCAGGACCGCCTCTCGCGCGATCCAGGAGCGGTGCCAGAGCCGCTGCGGCCAGCCGGTGCGCGCCCAGTCGAGCGCGCCTTCGAGGAAGCGCTGCGGCGTTCCCAGATCGTGCCAGCGGCCACCGTCGACGACGGCGCCAATCCGCTCGCCTTCCGCCAGCATCGGCACGTAGAGATCCCGCACGATGTCGGCTTTGCCCGGGCCGATGCGGGAGAGCAGGTGCGGCGAGAAGACGTGCGCGCCGGCGAAAACGCATCGCCGCATCACCTCGCCCCTCTCCGGATCGCCGGGACGGAACGAGAGAATCCTGCCGCTGCGATCGATTCCCACGCCGCCTCCGAAGAGCGCCGGATCCGGATGCGAGGCCAGAAGCAGGGTGGATCGGGCGCCGCCGACGAGGTGCTTGCGAATGAGCTTCCGCAGCGGCCACCGGCACAGGCTGTCGCCGTTGATGAGCAGCACGAGCTCGGCCGGCGCGAAGAACTTTCTGAGTGGATGGAGAGCGCCCAGCGTGCCGAGCAGCTCGGGCTCCTCCGACCAGGTGAGAGGCATGCCGGCATACGCGTCGCCGAAGCGCTGGCGGATCTGATCGCCCAGATGGTGGAGGTTGACCGCCGCGGCCTCGCAGCCGAGCGCGGCGAGCTGCGCCAGCGTGTGGCCCAGGATGGGCACGCCGCGCACCGGCAGCAGCGGCTTGGGTGTGTGATCGGTCAGCGGCCGCAGCCGCGTGCCCAGTCCGGCCGCCAATACCAGCGCCCGGATCCGCCTAGCCTGCATGACTCACCGCGATCGTGGCAGCGGGCGGGGCTAGCGGAACATCATCTCGGGAGGGGAATCCGGATGCCGCTTGAGGTAATCCTCGTAAAGGCGCAGGTAGGAACGGCGCTCGGCCTTCTGCGAATCGAAGCCGCAGCGCTTCGCCACGGTCTCCGCGCCGTCTCCCTCGAACTCGGCGAAGTCGCCGATCGGCGTGTGGTCGAGGGCGATCGTCACGCCGCCGAGCTGCCACTCCTCGCGCACCTTCTGATACCGCCGCACGACCTGGTAACCCAGGCTGTCGAGAAGCGCGCGCGCCTCTTCGGCGTCCTCGATGCCCACCTCGCGCTCCTCGCGCACTTTGATGTTGCCCTCCAGCCGCGACGGCCCTTTCAAGGTCAACCGGGCGCGCGCCCCCTCGGTGCGGAGGCGGAGGATGCGGCCCGAGGAAAGCAGCTCGTTGCCGCGGTCCAGGATCCAGTTGTCCTCGAAGGCCCCCGGACCGACCCGCTCCGCCTCCAGCTCGAGCAGCCGCTCCCGCAGCTTGTCGAGCTCTACGTTGCGAAACTTGATCTCGCGCTCGAGACTGTCCTTGCTCCTCATAGATCGCCCAGGCGATCCAGCAGCCGCGCCACGGAGCGGATCCCCTTGTAGAAATGACTGATGTTGAACTTCTCGTTGGGGGAGTGCAGACCGTCGTCGTGCAGCCCGAAGCCCAGCAGCAGCACCGGGGCCTTGAGAACCGCGGCAAACGTCGAGACTATGGGGATCGATCCTCCCTCGCGGACGCGCACCGGCCGCGCTCCCCACACCTCCTGCATCGCCTCCATGGCGGCGTCGACGATGGGACCCTCGGTCTCCACCACCACCGGATCAGCGCCGTGAAGCGTCGTCACCTCGACGGTGACGCCCTTCGGCGCCACCGCTTGGACGTAGGCGGTGAACAGCTCGGCGATCTTCTTCGGCTGCTGGTCCGGCACCAGGCGCATCGACACCTTGGCGCCGCCCCAGGAGGGGAGCACCGTCTTCGCCCCCTTGCCCATGTAGCCGCCATAGATGCCGTTGACGTCGCACGTCGGCCGCGCCCACGTGCGCTCGCGGGTGCTGTAACCCTCCTCGCCGAACAGCTCCGGCACGCCCAGGTCGCGGCGGTACTCCTCCTCGTCGAACGGGAGCTTCGCGAATTCCTCGCGCTCCCACGCCGCGAGGGGGCGCACGTCGTCATAGAAACCGGGGATCAGCACCTTGCCGGTTGTGGCGTCGCGCAGGCGGTCGACGATGCGGCAGAGCGCGTTGAGCGGATTCCACACCGCGCCGCCGTAGGTGCCGGAGTGCAGGTCGCGGTTCGGACCCGTGACCTTGAGCTCCATGTAGCACAAGCCCTTGAGGCCGTAGATCAGCGACGGCTGGCCGGGCGCGAAGAGCGAGGAATCGGAGATGACGACGCAATCGGCCGCGAGCTTCTTGCCGCCGTCCTGGCGGACGTAGTCGTCGATCGACTGGCCGCCCGCCTCCTCCTCGCCTTCGACCAGGAACTTGACGTTCACCGGCAGGCGGCCCCGCTCGGCGAGCATCGCGCCGATGGCCTTGACGTGAGCGTAGGACTGCCCCTTGTCGTCCGTCGCGCCGCGCGCCACCAGCTTGTCCCCTTCGACCGTCGGCTCGAAGGGCGGATGGCGCCACAGCTCGACGGGATCGACCGG
>Ga0075424_100005027_pt1 | contig 12595 bp, 10 predicted proteins | sample SoiMethybrSBSTD3_FD_75301 | JGI IMG/M metagenome (GOLD analysis project Ga0075424, IMG submission 75301) | Bulk soil microbial communities from a Populus tree surrounding site in Tennessee, USA - Soil MetaG P. TD hybrid SBSTD3 | ecosystem: Environmental > Terrestrial > Soil > Tree plantation... | reverse complement strand
GGAACCCATACGAATGGCAACGCCGACAGTCCGGTCAGGTCCAACCCTTTCTTCGAGCAGGGGAGGGTTGATGCCATTCTGCAAAGATACAAGCAGACCGTCGTCTGAAAGATGGGGTATGACAGTTGCGAGTGCATCCGGGGTGTAGTTCGAGCGCACAGCGACAAAGCCGATATCGAACTTACCCTCAATCTCGTTAGGAAAAACGATGGGAATCCTTACGTTGAAGGGTCCGTCCGGCACGTCTACCTGGAGTCCTTTCTCGCGGATGGCGGCCACATGCTCCCTATCGATGTCAACGAATGTCATATCGTTGCCGGCTCGCGCGAGTCGGCCGCCGATGATTCCGCCGATGGGTCCCGTGCCGATGACGATCATGCGCATGCCCACGTGAACCTCCCGGGTGATCTTATCAAGACGGGCCAAAGATATTGGAGGCCTGCCGGCCCGTCAACCGAAGTATGTTGGGCTTGAGAAAAGTATCTCGGAGCTGAACGAGGATTAGAAGGATGTATTCCCGGGAGGCAATCAAACTCGTTTGCTTTTCTTCCCGTTGCCCAGTTTTTTGACCATACGCTTTCGCTGCTTCAAGCACGGAGACTGCTCGGAAGACTCGGCGGTCTGGCATGCCAAGCAGGCTGGGCAAATCCATCCGCCACATTGGCAACGCCCGGCTGCCTTGTCCAAAACGCCCGGCTTGGTGCGGAAAGCATAGTGACATCGGAAGCAAACTACCTCCGTCATCGCATCTAGGATTTCCAAGTCTTCGGCGGGAGCAATGTGTCGCATGGATTCGCCGCTGACCGCTACGCGGTATTGGAAGGTTTCTTTAGCTGGCGGGATTGCCAGCGAAGTTCCTCCCCTCGTGAAGCAAGTTTTGATCTCGGTTTTGCCTTCGATTGTCCCCTGGTAGCCGATTATTTTATGCCGCACCAAAGTTCCGTCTTGCAGGCTGGTTTTACTGACTATTTCTGCCATATGGACCTCCTCATAAATGAAAAAGCCTCTGGCTCGTTTAAAGCTCAGAGGCTTGGGTCAGAGATGGAAAAAAGCTCTAAAAGAGAATTGATTCTAACATTCCTGGGCGCGATTAGCCAGGCGCCCCCATTACACCATCAAAGACCGGAAGCGAAACGATTGCGAAAGAGCAGTTGCAGCGAAAAAGGAAGTTTCTGTTCCATAACCGGCATGGCGAACTCAAGGAGCGTAGATATGGACGGAATTCTCCTCGATGCGATGGCCGCGAGTGATCAGTTTTACGATACTACAGACATTGCGGCTGACGTCGTCGATCCCGGCGGCGGGAAATCCGTCCTTGACGTACCTTCCAATGAGCTTTTCCTCCCCTAGGCTGATGATTTGAAGATAATCCACATTATCTGTTTTGAAGTAATGCTCGGTCCCTGGGGCCGGGCTGTCCAGTTCATTTTGCAGCGCCTTTGAAATTTTTATACCCACGAACAATCGCTTGCCTATCTCTACCATTCGTCACTTCTCCTTTTTTCTTCACTATCCTACTGGCGATCAAACAACCAAACGCGGCAAAAGTTAATGCGTTCCTGTGCGCTCCGTGCGCTACTTCGTCGCCGGAGTAAAGTCTCGTAAGGAAACGCTGCGGTGGCGAAGTTTTCTTATGGCGATGTCTTCGATTTGGCGAATTCTTTCACGGGTCACTCCGAAAACCTTTCCCGTTTCTTCCAGAGTATGATCCGACTTTTCTCCGATGCCAAATCGCATGCAGATTATCTTTTCCTCCCGCGGACTGAGAGTCGCCAAGATTCTTTGCAGTTCCTCCCGGAAATTGGAATCAACGACAACTAACTCGGGATCACAAGAATGCTCATCCCTGATGACTTCCCCGAGGCTGCTTTCTGCATCGTCGCGTAAGGGCGTTTCGAGAGAAATAGGCTCTTTGACCAAGTTTAGGATGATCTGCACCTTTGTTGCCGTCATTGCCATTTCAGCGGCGATCTCCTTCAGTGTAGGGCTGCGGCCAAGTTGGTGGTTGAGGTGGTTCATCGCCTGAGTCAATTTGTTGGTCAGCTCAACCATATGGACCGGGATGCGGATGGTGCGCGAGTAATCGGCGAGCGCACGCGTAATAGCTTGGCGGATCCACCAGATTGCGTAAGTTGAAAACCTGAAGCCCAGCCGGTAGTCGAATTTCTCAACAGCTCTCATAAGGCCGATATTGCCTTCCTGAACTAGATCGAGATACGAAAGGCCGTGACCGCTGTATTTTTTGGCAACGGCAGCGACCAGGCGGAGATTGGCCTGGACGAAATCATTTTTTGCCAGGGCGACTTGCGCTTTCTTGCCAAGGATAGTTATGACCCTGCGCTTAATCTCCTGAATAGGCATGCCGGTTTCTTTTTCTACAGCGCGAATGGCTTTCTGCTGTTTGCCCTGGCCCTGGACCGTCCTTTCGAATCCTTTGATTCTTCCGTAGATCGCTTGATGCTCTTCAATGACTTTTTCTAGATGCTGGCGGTTGAGGTGCAACGACTTTATGATTTCAGCGATGTTTTCTCTCTGTAGGCTCAGTTTTCTGTCGAGTTGCTTCCGGCGGTGATCAGTTATTGGCTTTTTCAGCCCCTTTTCGGTCCGCTCATGACTCTTGGCCATGTGCTGTAGTTTTCTCATTCGGGCCCGAAAGCGAGTTTTGAGGATTCTTTCATTGCCTAAGAGTTCTGCCGATGTCTCATCAGGATCGTTAACAACATCGCGTACATTCACCAGCCCGGCGGCAACCCTTTGACCCAGGGCTAGCGTCCAACGGAGTGCAAGCATAGAAGATAAAGCCTCGTCGGCGATCTGGGTTTCCCCTTCTTCGATCCGTTGGGCGAGCATTGTCTCTTCTTCACGGCTCAGGAGAGGGATCGATTTTAGCTCGCGGAGATAGGAAACGACAGGGTCTCTCGGCGTGCCCGAGGTGTCGTCGTCGAAGCCGCCGCCCCGCTCCGTGTCATCCGACAACTCATCGGCGCTTTCGGTCTCTAAATTACTCAGCGAATCGGAGTCCCAAACTGGATGAACGTACCCGTGTACGTCCATGACTGGCGAATTTTCTCCTGCTACAGTTGGCAGAAGGCTGGACTCCACTGGAGGCATAGATTTGTTGTTGGTCATTTTCTCTATCTACGTGTAAGCAATGTTTCTAACGCGATTTAAGACAGGAGAATCCTGGGAAAAACCACCTATTTAAACTTTTTCCGCAGCCCCAGTTAGAGAGTTGGGTCTCGTAGGTTGGCTGAAGAATTTCAGCTGATCTTCGACTGAAATCCCATAGCTTGAGTGTAGTCGGCATACTAGGGTGATTAACTTCTTTTGTCAAATTCAAGAAAAAAAGGAGTGCAAGGGATTCCCGATGGTGTTACCTCTCGAGTCAGCGTCTGGAGGTGGACACATCAAGAGCGCCGGCACTAGAAGCGATTGACAGTCCGCTCTTCTGTCGAATAGTCTTTTGGAAGTGAAGTAAAGGCACTAGCGTTACCAAAGTGGATTGGAATTCTCAGGAGGATGCTGAGCATGGAGTATGATCTTTCCTTTATGACAATCTGCAACAGGGTTAATATAAGGTCAGCATAGGGATGAGGGGTTGTCGAAGAGGAGAGAATTACAGATCGGCACGAGCGACATAGCGCTGACGATAAGTGGAGGATTAGAATGATTGGCAACAACGACACCTATGATATGCTGCTCAAACTTGTGAAGACCCGCATGAGCGTGCGCAAGTTTCGATCCGATCCGATCCCGGAGGACACCATCAACAAGATCCTCGAAGTCGCCCGGTGGGCCATGTCCGGGGCCAACTCGCAACCATGGGAATTCATCGTGGTGACCGATCCCGCAACCAAGAAACAGTTGCGCGATGCTTACTCTGAGCACAACACGGACTTTATTTTTTGGATGGAACAACAGCGCGACTACAGCCTGCGGCATCCTTCATACCAGGTGAAAAACGATCCGCACGAATCCTTGAAATTCAACAAAGCGAAAGCCAATTGGCACCAGGCGCCGGCAGTAATTGTGGTGCTGGGCGACGGCCGCCGCCAGTGGGGCACGGTACAAGGGGCGCATACTTTCGGCCGCGACCAATCGCACCTCACCGATGGGCTGGCCAATGCTTCCTTTTTGATTCATCTTGCCATCGCTTCTTTGGGTCTCACTTCCGAGTGGGTATCCATCCACATTCAGGAACCGTACAAGCGCATCCTCGGTATTCCCGATCTGCTGATGGTCTATCTGATCATTCCCATCGGCCATCCCGACGTTCCCGCCCGCGAAGGTGTGCGCCGGCCATTGGAGGATATGGTTCATCGCGAGCGTTACGACATGAGCAAGTACATGAGCAACGAAGACGTCATCCGCTATCTTTACTCTTTGCGCGAGGCAACGGTGCCCGTGCATTCCGCCTCCCGCGGCGTCACGGCCGAAGAGAAAAAATAGATGTCTCGAGCCGTGAATCCGATCACCGTCGAAGTGGTGCGCAACGGCCTGGCCCATATCGCCAACGAAATGGCCACCGTGCTGCGCAAGACTTCCTACAACATGATGATTTATGAGGTTCGCGACTACTGCGTCGGCATCGTTGACCCGGAAGGCAGCATTCTTTCTCAGAATTTCGGCGCGCTACCGATTTTTTTAGCGGACTTGGGGCCGGCGATTGTCGATGGCATGCGCATGCACGGCAAAAACGGTTTCCATCCAGGCGACGTCCTGATCATGAATCATCCCTATGTTTGCGGGCAGCATCTCAATAATGTCGTCGTCTATACTCCGTTTTTTCATCAGGGCGAGCTGGTGGCTTTCCTCTCGGTGCGGGCGCATTGGATCGATATCGGAGGCACCCGCGTGGGTTTCGGCTACAGCGGGACGCGGGAGATTTACGAGGAGGGGCTGCAGTTTCGCTCCCTCAAGCTCTACCGCGGCGAGCAACCGAATCAGGATCTCTTTCAGTTGATCTCCGACAACGTCCGTTTTGCCGACTCCTGTTTGGGTGACTTGCGCGCGCAGATCGCGGCCTGTCGCGTCGGCGATCGCGGGCTTGCTCAGCTGGTCAGTCGTTACGGTCTCGACGTTTTCTCGCGGTGCGTAAGAGCGATCTGGGATCAATCCGAGACTTTGGCTCGGGAACAGATTGCGCGCATCAAGGCCGGCAAATACGTTGCCGAGGCGCTTTTCGACAGCGACGGCGTTGATCTCAGCCGGCCGGTGCCGCTGAAGGTGAAAATCGACGTCGCCGGCGGCGAGATGACGATTGATTTTTCCGAGATCAGCGATCAGGTGCCCGGGTCGATAAATTCCGGTGAATCCGGCGCCGTGGCTGCAGCGCGTGTTGCCTTCAAATCATTGGTCAGTCCGTTTTCGCCCATCGACGAGGGTTGCTTTCGACCGTTAAAGATTGTCATTCCGGCGGGGAAGATTCTCAGCGCGACACCCCCGGCACCCGTGGGAAATTGGAGCCGCACGTTGCCGACGGTCATCGACTTGATCTTGAGAGCGTTGGCTCCAGCCATGCCGCATAAGATCGCCGCCGGCCACAAAGGCGATATGGGGGGCTATGCTTTCTTCGGCACCGACCCGCGCACGAGAAAACGATTTCTATGCCAGACCATCATGGGTGGGGGCTGGGGCGGGCGAGCGCACGAGGACGGTGAAAACGCGACGGTGTCGATCTGTCAAGGCGATGTGCAGAACGCGCCCATCGAGCTTCAAGAACTCTATTATCCGGTGATGATCGAGCAGCACCGGCTGCGCCAGGGCAGCGGCGGGGCAGGAAAGTTTCGTGGCGGGCTGGGTATCGAAATCACCGTGCGAACCCTTTGCGACGCCTTCGTGAATATCAATGTCGAGCGCACCTTGACCCCTCCCTGGGGGCTGTTCGGCGGCCACTGCGGCGAGCCGGCAAAGGCCTTGGTCAAGCAAGACTCGAATGACGCCGGTTCATGGGTTACCAAACGGCCCAACTATCCGCTGAAGAAAAACGGCAGCGTCACCTACTTCACGGCGGGCGGCGGTGGCTACGGCCCGCTGGAGGAACGCCCGCTCGAACTTACCGAGCGCGACCGCCGGCTTGGCTATGTGCCGGTGAGGGATGTATAAGATGGTTTGATTCAAAACGATTTCGTTCACCCTTCGACAAGTCTCAGGGCGAATGGGAACGAGTTGAGAATCTAGTGAAGTTCCGTTCGTGCCGAGCCTCTCGAAGCATGAACGGGCGAACAGCAGGGTGTACGAGGAAAATATGAACGCCCAACAAGAATTCGAAAATCGCATAGTGAAAGTCCGGCAAGCCATGCCCGAAAAGGGTTTGCAAACCCTGCTTGTGTTTGACTCTGGACGCCACAATTTCTTGCGCATGAACTATGTTGCTTATCTTACGGACTTCATAAGCGTCGGACCGGAAACGATGTTGATGCTGTCCTTGGAAGACGAGCCAACGCTTTTTCTCTCGCCGGCTTGGGATATAGCGCGGGCGAAGGACGAATCGTGGGTTAAGAATGTTCAGCCCGTGGACAGCTTGTGGAATCGGCTGGGTAATAACATTGGCAAAGCTGGATTGATTGGTCGAGAAGCGATGAACGTCGATCTCCACGACGAACTGGTAAGGGCGCTGAATCAAACGCCCGTCAACGCTAAGGATATAGTGGAAGACATGGCGCGGCGGAAAAGCGAATTCGAACTTGAACGGCTCCGTAGGGCGGCGACAATCGCCGACGCCGGCGTGCAAGCGCTGCATGAAGATGCCCGCATCGGTTTGAAAGAGTTCGAGCTCGCCGCGATCGTTGAGTACAAGATGCGCTCGCTAGGGGCCGAGGATAATTTCGGCATGGTGGTCGCAAACAATCATAATCAGGCACTGCATCCGCCAACGGATAGAGTTGTTCAACCCGGAGATATCATCATCGGCGAGATCACCCCCTGCATCGGCGGGTTATTCGTACAGATTTGCCGTACGATGGTTCTGGGAAAGCCCGCGCCGGTGGTTAACGAGAAATACGCCATACTCAAAAAGGCGATGCGGCTCGGGTTGGACGCGGCGAAGACCGGCGGGCTGGCCAGCGATGTTGCAGCGGCGATCAACGGGACTTTCGTGGAAGCGGGCTATGAGAAATATTGCCGGCCGCCGTTCATGCGGGTGCGCGGCCATGGCCTCGGCTGTGGTTCATCTGCGCCGGGCAACCTGGAAGATGAGAATAAGACCAAACTAGAACAGGGCATGACCTTCATTGTTCACCCGAACCAGTATCTCCCCGAAACGGGTTATATGACCTTGGGCGATACCGTCGAAATGACACAATCAAAAGCCGAGCCGATGACGCACTCGTCGTGGGAGCTCTTGGTCAAGGAATGAATCCTGCTGGATTGAAACGTTTGGAACGGCTTGAACGAATGGAACGATTGGAACAAAAAGGTTCCAGTTGTTCCAACCGTTCCAATGGTTCCTAGGTTCAAGAGAGGTGCGGTTGCCAATCGGTTTGAGAGGAAGTTATGATCTTTGGCCGCCACTCCGTACTAAAAAGAGGATGCTCCACCTGGGACAGACAGCAAATGCCCCAGGAAGAGTACCAGGGTCGTCTCGAAAGTTTGCGCCAACAGATGGCCCAGCAAGGATTGGATGCACTGGTGATCTACGGTGACAACTATGCCTACGCCGATCTCTGTTACCTCACGAATTATTTTCCCAAGGTTCGCGGCGGCATCGGCGTTATCCCGCGCAGCGGCCCGATCTCGCTGCTGTTGAATATCGGCAGTCGCGATGTTCCCTTCGCCAAGAGTCTCACCTGGGTTGACGATGTGCGCGCTTCGGGCCAACTGGGCCGCGACGGCGCCGAAGTCTTAAAAGAAAAAGGGCTCGCCCAAGCTAGAGTCGGTCTGGTGGACTCCGGCAAGGGATTTCCACTGCCTCAACTGGAGGAGCTGAAAGAGAGCCTGCCGCAGGTCCAGTGGCAACCCAGCCACTCGATGCTCCAGCAGATGCGGCTGCAGAAAAGCGCGAAGGAGCTGGCGGCTTTGCGTGAAGCCGGCCGGGTGCTTAACGAAATCTGGGACGGAGCGAGAGAGTTTATCAACCCGGGGAGAAAAGAGTACGAGATCATCGCCGACATCGATCGACTCGCCCGCAACAAGGGAGTGGAAGACATCCGCATCCTCGCCGGCGAGAAGCGATTGCAGCCGCCGAGCTTCAAGATGACGGCGAACGTGGGCAATCATTGGGCGCTTTACTTGGCGATGCAGCATGAGCGCTATTGGGTGGAGGTCGGCCGCGCGTATACTTTGTCCAGCGAATCGAAACTTCAAAGCGCTTATCAAAAGGCCCAGGAGATTGTCGCTCAAATGGCCATGCAACTGAAGAGAGGCAATTCGGTCAAGGTCATCGACGAAACGGCGCGGAAGCAGCTCGGAGAATTCTATGCAACCGCTGCTAACTACGGGCTCGGCAACGGCATCGGTCTCAACCAGTGGGAAGCGCCTTACTTGAGTGACGACGAAGAGCGGCAAGTCGGATCGGTTTCGGTGGGCGCGACTGTGTTGAACGAAAACATGACTCTGGCGCTTCGGGTCGCGTTTGAGACCGAAGGAAAGCTCATTCTCTTCGGCGACAGCTATGAACTGACACCGGACGGGCCGAAGTCTCTCACCATAAAATAACTAGAAAGTAGAAGTTTCAGCACCGGGTCCTTTTCAGTTGGATGTGGAGATTTGAAAGAAAAATTCTTCGCTATAGCTCAGAATGACACTGTGATGGACCGTCATCCTGAACGAAGTGAAGGATCTAAAATGCAATTGAACGCCCATGAGAATCGCTGTTGATATAGGCGGCACATTCACCGACCTGGTCGCCATCGACGATCAAGGGCAAATTTATCGAAGTAAATCTCTGACGACGCCTGACGATCTTGCCCGCGCCATTCAAGATTGTTTAAACGCTGCGAAGATCCAAGTCTCGAAGGCGAGCTTCTTCGTCCATGGCTCCACGGTCACCATCAATGCCGTACTCGAGCGCAAAGGCGCGCGTACCGGACTCATCACGACGAAAGGATTCCGCGATGTCTATGAGATCGGCCGGGGCAACCGGCCGGAGGGCTACAATCTATTCTTCAAGCGTCCCGTACCCTTAGTTTCTAGGGACTTACGGTTAGAAGTTGAGGAACGGCTTTATGCTTCCGGCGAGGTGCAGAAACCCCTCGATGAATCTTCGGCGTCCGAAACTATCGGAGCGCTCAAAGCGGCGGGGGTTGAAAGCGTCGCCGTCTGTTTGCTCCATTCCTACTCCAACCCGGCGCATGAAGAGCGGCTGGGGCAGCTGCTGCGCGGGCAGTTTCCCGAGGCCTACGTGTCGCTGTCTCATGAAATTCTCCGCGAGTTCAGAGAATACGAACGGACTTCGACAACGGTTCTCAATTCCTATGTGGGTCCCATCGTCAATCGCTACCTGGTCTCCTTGGAGAAGAGGCTCGGCGATGCCGGTTTTCGGGGGACGTTCCGCGTTATGCAGTCCAACGGCGGTGTGATGTCGGCGGAGATGGCGAAGAAGATGCCGGTGACGATGATGGAGTCAGGGCCGGTGGCAGGGGTTATCGCCGCAGCCCATATCGGTGAGTTGCTCGACTGCCATCATATTATTTCATTCGACATGGGTGGAACCACGGCCAAGGCGAGTCTCATCAAAGACTTTCACCCTGAAGTGACAAGTAGCTATTATGTCGGTGGATATGTTTCTGGCCACCCGATGATGCTACCCGTGGTGGACATCGTCGAAGTTGGCAATGGCGGCGGGAGCATCGCTTGGATTGATCCCGCCGGCGGTATCAAGATCGGACCGCAAAGCGCGGGAGCGGCGCCCGGCCCGGCGTGCTATGGCCAAGGGGGTGGGGAGCCCACAGTGACGGATGCTAATCTCATCGTCGGACGCATCGATCCGGAATATTTTCTTGGCAGTGGGATTCGCTTGCAGCGAGAGAGGGCGGTGGAGATGATCACGGAAAAGATCGCCAAACCCCTCGGCTTGTCGTTGGAGGAGGCGGCGCTGGGGATACTGACGATTGCCAATTTCAACATGTCGCTGGCGGTGCGCGCCGTATCGGTGGAGAAGGGCTACGACCCGCGCGATTGTGTCTTGGTGCCCAGCGGCGGAGGCGGAGCGCTCCACGCGATGGCGATTGCCAGAGAGCTTTCCGTGCCCCGGGTGATCATCCCGCCCATGCCGGCCTACTTCTCGGCGTTCGGTATGCTGGTGGCAGATCTCAAACACGACTATGTGCAAACTTTTGTCCGCGAGTTGAGCGAGACGACCGGAACGGAATTGGCCGATGCCTTTGCCGCGCTCGAAAAGTCAGCCACCGAGACTTTGACTGAAGAAGGGGCGGGAAAGCAGCAGATCGTTCTGAGGCGCTTCTTAGACATGCGTTACCGCGGGCAGGAATACACCTTGCCGGTGCCGCTCCTGGAAGATCTTCGCGCCATCACTGACTTTGATGCAATTCGCGCTCGATTCGATCAGCTCCATCAAGAGCACTACGGTCACTCGGCTCCCAATGAGCCGGTGATGATGGTAAACCTCCGGCTTTCAGCGCTCGGAAGATTCGAAAATCAATTGCCGACGGGATTATCGTCGCAGGGTGCCGCCAGCGGCGAGCAGGGCAAACGGCCGGTCATTTTCGAGCACGGCCAACGGTCTTTATTTTGCCCCATTTTCTTGCGCGACGGGTTCAAGGCCGGTGATCGACTCGATGGTCCCGCCGTGATCGAAGAGCTGGGCGCGACAATCCTGCTCTATCCCGGTGATGAAATGCAGGTCAATGAATTCGGCCATCTCGTAATCGACGTAGCTGGCTAAAGCAGATAAGCGATTCTGTTTTTGGTTATTTTGTCCGACGAATAAAATAAAGATTCTTCGCTGCCGCTCAGAATGACATTCGCGGGACATGAGGTCCCGAAATCTTCATCTGTCATCCTGAGCGTGAAGCGAAGGATCTAATTTGCACGGTCTAGACTCCGTGAAGAAATAATTCATTAACCACGATGGCTGAAGCCACTCTCAGCGAGAAGCTATCCCGCCGTCACATCCGCCTTGACGATGTCCCGCCCGGGGTTGTCGAAGCAGCGAAACTGCACATTCTCGATTCCCTAGGCTGCTTGCTGGCCGGGTCCCGTTTGGAGCCCGGAAAGCTTGCCTACGATCTTGCTCTGGCGAGCAGTGGCAACGGTTCCGGTTCCGCTTCAACCTTGCTTGGAACTGATTCGCGAGTTTCATTTTTAGACGCCGTCCAGGCCATGTCCGTAGCGGCCCACTGCGGCGAAATGGATGATATTCATAGCGGCGCGGGAACCTGCATCGGTGGCATGGTCGTTCCGGCACTGGTCGCCATGGCGGAAAAATATGGAGGCAACGGCCGCGATTTTCTCGAAGGCGCCATCGTCGGTTATGAAACGACGGCCCGCGTCGGGCTGGCCATCAATGCGCCGAGTCTTTTCATTAGTGGCTGGTGGCCGAGCACCGTGTGCGGAGTTTTCGGTGTCGCCGCAGCCGGTGCGAAGTTTTTGCGATGGTCTTTAGATGGAACGGTGAATGCTCTCGGCATCGCGTCGCTCAACGCCGGCGGCATGATTACGGGAGGCCATGAAGGCACCACGGCCCGTCATCTAACCTTCGGTCGTGCCGCGCAGAGCGGCGTTTTTTCGCTCTTGGCCGCGAGGCAGGGCTTCACCGGACCGAAGCGCGCGTTTGAAGATCCGCGCGGTTTTTGCCTCACTCTGTGCGGGGAACCCCGGTGGAAATACTTGCATGCGTCTGAGCCATACTATTTGCCTGCGGTTGCCTTCAAACCTTACCCTTGCGCGCGCCAGCTTCACGCGGGTGTGGAGGCGTTGCTGCGACTGCTTCAAAATTACATTACGCGAACGGTTATTGAAGAGATTGAGCTCTCCGTGCCCACGGCAGTGGCGAGCTTGGTGAACCGCCCGGCCGCTTCGACGAACCGGGCCGCCACCCTGGGAAGCGGACAGGTCGTTATGGCAGCCACGGCGATCAGAGGAAAGATGGATCTGACATCATTCGATAAACGATTTCTTAAAAATTGACGAAGTGGAAAGTTTAATGGGTAAAGTGAAAGTAAAAGGTGAGATTGAACTGGACCGTTATTTTCCCCAATCCTGGCCCGGCAGGGTTACAATTCGCTTAAGGGATGGCTTCTCTCACACCAGCGAAATCATTATTCCGAAAGGGGAGAAAGAAAATCCCATGTCGGTGCAGGAAGTTGAAGAAAAGTTTCTGTCGCTGGCCGCGCCGGTGCTGGGTGATTCTAAGGTACGGTCGGTGATTGGTGAAGTTCAGGCATTGGCAGACCGCGAGTCTCTAAGCGAACTGCTCGCGCTTCTCAGGGTATCAGCCTGAGCCTATTTTACTCCCAGCTCGTTGTTGACTTCCCGCTGTAGTACGAAATCAAAAACCGCAGAGCTTTTCACCGGTGTCTTTAACTGCAGAAACTGGGCGTCGGCTTTCAAGTTTTCTTCAATTTCTTTGTCGGTGGGAATACTGTTCCGGGTAAAGGCAGGGCGGCTGAAGCGGTAGGTTTCAAGCGCGATTTGT
>Ga0075424_100005026_pt1 | contig 12595 bp, 9 predicted proteins | sample SoiMethybrSBSTD3_FD_75301 | JGI IMG/M metagenome (GOLD analysis project Ga0075424, IMG submission 75301) | Bulk soil microbial communities from a Populus tree surrounding site in Tennessee, USA - Soil MetaG P. TD hybrid SBSTD3 | ecosystem: Environmental > Terrestrial > Soil > Tree plantation... | reverse complement strand
AAGGGAAATGTCGTGATCACGGTGTCGCATTCATAAGTGAAGCGACACGACCCCCGAGGCGCCGGCCCGCCCTCTCCGCCACATCCAAATCACTCGACAAACGCCAGCGTGCGATAGCCAACGACGTTCACCCGCACCTCGACGTGGATTTGTGGCACGATTGGCGCCTTTGATGACACGGCTCAGCGTCACGATCGCCGCGATCTCGATGGTGACCGCACATTCTGCGCTGTCGGCGACGCCGGTGCTGCGCACCGCGGACGTCCGCGCCGTCATCGCATCGCGCACGTCGTGCCACGTTCGGTTGTCCGTCACCATCGTTGGCGCGACCGAGGTCGAGCATCGGCTCGCGATTGCGGACCGCGACGGCTGGCAGCTCCTCAACGTCGAAGGCGCCAGGCTCGTCGAGCCGATTCGCGATGTCGGCGCGACGCTGTCGCTGCGGCTGCGGCCCGCCGGCGCGTCGTACGTTCTCGATTATTCGGTCCAACACCAGCAGCCGCTTCGGATCGGACTCCTCGACCGGGTGCGGGATCGCTGTCCGATCTGGTTGCCGACGATCCCGACCGACGGCCGATCGCGCGCCGTGCGCATCACGATCGAGCTGCCGCCGGGCAGCATCGCCGGCGCCACTATGCCGGCGTTTACGTGGAACGGCACGGTCGGCACCGCGATACTCGGCCACCTGCCGTCGATTGTGCGCGTGCCGTACGCCGCGAACGGCGAGGCGCTGCCCTGGAGCCTGCCCGGCGCGATCGACACGCTGGCGATCGGCGCGTTCGCGGCCGCCACCGCGGCGTGGATCTGGCGCGTCAGGCGCTGACGAGCCAGATATGAGTTCCGGCGGATTCGGCAGCAGCTTTTACGGCTTCTTCGTCGCGGCGGCGCTCTGGCTGGTGTCGTACTTCGTGTGGGCCGCGGCCGCGGCGCGGCGGGATCGGCGCCGTTCACGACGATGATCGCCGACAGCCGCCTGTTCATCGTCGTCGCCGGCCTGTATTTCACGATGGTGGTCGGCGTTTCGATCTGGAGCGCACTCCGCACGCGGACCGAGGAGGATTTTCTCGCTGCCGGGCGATCGATCGGGCCGTGGGTCGGCGGCGGCGTGCTGGCGGCGACGCAGATCAGCGCCGGCACGTTCGTTGGCACGCTCGGCCGCCACTACCTCACCGGCGTGAGCTGGATCTGGATCTGGTTCGGCGTATGGGCGGGCTGGCTGGTGTCGGCCGTGCTGGTCGCGCCGAAGCTGCGGCGGTTTGGCGCGCTGACGGTGGCGGACTACGTCGGCAAGCGCTTCGCCAGCGAGGGCGCGCGCACGCTGGCGGCGGCGCTGATCGTCATCACCTATACGATCTATCTCACCGCGCAGTTCCAGGCGATCGGCGAGATCGCGTCGGCGGTGTTCGGCGTCGCGCCGCTGGTCGCGATGACCGCGCTGCTCGCGACGACCGGCTTCTACACCGTGGTCGGTGGCGTGCGATCGAGCTCGTACGTCGAGTTCGTGCAGACGATCATGATGGTCACGGCGCTGCTGTTCGCGGTGCCGGTGGTGATCGCGCATGCCGGTGGCCTGACCGCGCTCGGCCAATACGTCGGCTCGATCGAGCCGCGCATGACCGGGTGGTGGTTCGGCTGGCGCGAGCTGGTCGCGTTCGGCATCGCGTTCGGGTTCTCGATTGCCGCCGCCCCTTACGAGATGACGCGCTACTATTCGATGCGCGACGTCGAGACGGTGCGCTACGCGATCGGCATCGCGCTGGTGGCGCAGGCGCTGATCGGATCGTGCGTGATGATCCTCGGCATCGGCATGCGGGGCCTGTTCCCGTACTTGCCGTCGCCGGATCAGGCGTCGAGCATCCTCGCGTCGGTGGTCATGTCGCCGCTGATGGGATCGCTGTTCCTCGTCGCGATGGTGTCGGCGATCATGTCGAGCGTGAACTCGATCCTGCTGGTGACCGGCGGTGCGTTCGCCCACGATCTCTACAAGCGCCTGCTCAACCCGGGCGCTTCCGAGCGGCGCCTGATCTGGGTCAACCGGATCGCGATCATCGTCCTCGGCGCGGTGCCGTTCTGGTTCGCCTCGCTCAAGCTCGCCGACGTGCAGGCGATCGTCGTCGAGCAGGCGAAGTTCATCGCCAGCTTCTTCTTCGTGCCGGTCGTGCTCGGCTTGAATTGGCGGCGCGGCACGAAGGAAGGCGCGATCGGCAGCATGGTGGCCGGATTCCTCGGCTGCCTGGTGTGGCGCTTCACGCTGCAGCGCGACTTCGCGTCGCACGGCATCGATGCGGTGGAAGTCGGCGTCGTGCTCAGCGCGCTGACGTTCGTTCTGGTGAGCCGAGCGACGACGCCGGTGCCGGAGGCGAACGTGCGCATATTCTTCGACGAGTAACGGAGGATCCGTGGCAACGATGACGACGTTCAACGTGTTCAAGGACGCAATGCTCGAGCAAACGGCGCGCGACACGATCCGCCTCGACGAACCGCGCGCGCTGCTCGATCGCTTCGCGACGCTGGTGCGCGAATCGGGCACGCCGGCGGAAGAGACCGCCGGGCGTTACCTGGTCGAGCGACTACGAGCGATAGGCGTGCCGGTAACGCTCCACGAACCGTCGCTCTACATCAGCATCCCGGAACGCGCCGAGCTGACGATCACCGATCGCAGCGGATCCCGGTCGCTGCGCGCGCGTCCGCCGGCGATGGCGCGCGCGACGGCCGCGCCGGTCGAGGGCGAAGTCTGCTACGTCCCGTCGCGCTACGCCTCCGGTACGCAGGCATTGTTCGACACGCCGGACGCGGCGCGCCGCGGCCCCTCGACTTCGCTCAGGGCAGGCTCGTCGGGCGCGGATCCGGTGGCCGGACGGATCGTGCTCACCGAAGGCTTCTCGATGCCCGGCACCGTGCAGGCGTTCGAGCGCCGCGGCGCGATCGCGCAAATCTACATCCACCCGGGCGAGCGCATCCACGAAGGGATCTGCACGCCGATCTGGGGCGCGCCGACGCTCGAGTCGCTCGCGTCGAAGCCGTCGACGCCGGTCGTCTGCATCAACAACCCCGACGGCCAATCGCTGATCGCGGCGATCGAGAATCATCCGGTGCGCGCGTCGGTACGCGCGTGGCTGCGCGAAGGGTGGATGCGCTGCCTGCTGCCGGTCGCCGAGATTCGCGGCCACGAGGATCCCGAGGAGTTCCTGCTCGTTCACGGCCACTACGACTCGTGGTACGAGGGCATCGGCGACAACGCCACCGGCGACGCCGCGCTCCTGGAGCTGGCGCGAGTGCTGTGGTCGCTCCGCGATCGGCTTAAGCGCTCCGTGCGGATTGCATGGTGGCCGGGCCACTCGACCGGCCGCTATGCTGGATCGACGTGGTATGCCGACACGTTCGCCGACGAGCTCGACGAGCGCTGCATTGCGCAACTCGACATCGACTCGCCAGGCTGCGCCGATGCGACCGCGTACGAAGAAGTGATGTGGATGGCGGAAGCCGATCCGCTCTGCCAGAGCTCAATCAAAGACGCGCTCGGTGCGCCTTCGCAGCGCGTGCGGCCGCTGCGCGCCGGCGACTACTCATTCAACCAGATCGGGCCGACCGGCCTCTACATGCTCCTGTCGAACATCCCGATGGAGGAGCGCAAGCGCCGCGGTTACTACGCCGTCGGCGGCTGCGGCGGCAACACCGCGTGGCACACGCCCGACGACCTGATGCCGGTCGCCGATCTCGAGATCCTGCGGCGCGATCTCGCCGTCTATCTGACGACGATTGTGCGGATCGTGAATGCGCCGCTGCATCCGTTCGACTACGCCGCCGCCATCGACGAGATCCAGGCGACGGTGGCGCAGTATCAGGAGGCAATGAAAGGCGAGGTCGATTTCAGATCGATTCTCGACGCGCTGTCGCAGTTGGGGCCGGAGCTCCGCGCGTGGCAAGCAGAAGCGGACGCGCAGATCGCAAAGGCGCCCGGCAACGCGGCGCTGCGCCGTCGGCTCAACGCGACGCACCGCCGGATCGCGCGGCTGCTGGTGCCGCTCAACTACGCGCGTGGCGAGCGCTTCGATCACGATCCGGCGCTGAAATTCGGTGCCGTGCCGCGGCTCGAGGCGGCGGCGACGCTGGCGTCGACGCCGACGGACCTGAAACCGTTCGCTAAAGTCGGCCTGGTGCGCGAGGCCAACAAAGTGCGCGCCATCCTGCGCGATGTCAGCCGCGAGATCGCGCGGTAGGCGGGAGCCAGGCACAGCCATGGATTTCAATCGACGAGATTTCCTCGAGACCGCGGCCGGCGCGGCGGCGCTCATACCGCTCCGCGGGCAGGGCGTCGATCCCGGCGACGTCCTCGGCGTCCGGCGCGATTTTCCGGCGGCGCGAGACGGCCTGTACCTGAACAGCGCGTACATCACGCCGACACCCGTTGCCGTCGCCGACGCCGCGCGATCCTTCGCGGAGCGCAAAGCCTCGAAGCCGATTCCGCTCGACGAGATGCTGGGGAAGACCGACGAGGTGCGCGCGCAGTTCGCCCGGCTGGTCGGCGCGGCCCCCGAGGAAATCGGCTTTCTCTTCGCCACGAGCGAGGGCGAGAACATCGTCGCGTCAGCACTCGACCTGAATGCCGGCGACAACGTCGTCGTCGACGAACTGCACTACAACACCAGTTTCGTGCTGTACCGCCATCTCGAGCGAACACGACGCATCGAGCTGCGCATCGTCAGCCATCGCGACGGCCGCGTGACGCGCGACGACTTCGCGCGAGCCGTCGACGGTCGAACGCGCCTCGTGTCGGTCGCGTGGGTATCGCATCAGAATGGCTTCCGGCACAACATGCGGCCGCTGGCGGACCTTGCGCACGCCCATGGCGCGCTGTTCTACACCGACGCCGTGCAGGCGCTGGGAATGTTTCCCGTCGACGTCCGCCAGGCCGGCGTCGACTTCATGACCAGCGGGACGTACAAGTGGCTCCTCGGCGGATTCGGCGTCGCGCCGTTCTTCGTCCGCCGCGAGCTGCTCGATCGCGTTCGCGTCGATCGGCTCGGCGCGCTCCACGTCGAGCGCGAGCTCGGCGATCACCGCTACGAGATCTTCCGAACGGCGAAGAAGTTCGAGTACGCGACGCTGCCGTTTGCCGAGATCTATCAACTCGGCGCGGCGCTCGGGTACTTGGAGCGCGTCGGTATCGATTTGATCGAGCGTCACACAATCGCGCTCGCCCGCGAACTGCGCGACGGGCTTGCGTCGGCCGGCTTTCGGGTTCTGACACCGGCGAACAACGGTTCGTCGATTGTCAGCGTGCAGCTCGCGGCTGACCAGCCACGCGCGCGCGAAATCCTCGACAGACACGGCGTGCAGGTCAGCTTCCGCGAGAAGGGATCGCAGATCCGGGTCTCGCCGGCGCTGTTCAACACGCGCACCGAGATTCAACGGTTCCTCGAGCTCGCGCGAACCTTCGCGGCGTAACGCGGCGCGCGTCTCTCAGATGCGGTGAATCTGAGCCACGTCTTCGCCGGGCAGAACGTCGGCGTGACGCAGGTCGGCGAGCACGTCTGGCTCGTCACCTTCATGCGCTACGATCTCGGCTACGTCGATGACGAGACGTGCCGGCTCGAACCGATCGACAATCCGTTCGCGCCGAAAGTGTTACCTATGTGCTCGGAATGAACTGTCACCCATGTGACCGGAATAGACCCTCGAAGTGTGGTCGGGGCGGCCGGATTCGACCCCTGCGCCCGCAGACAGCGAGCGTCAACGTGACTACTGGGATGACGTCCTGCGTGGTTTCGGCGTTCGCGTCTCGTACGGCGGCAAGCGCGCATTCGTGGTGCGCTACCGATTGCGGAGCCTGAAAGCTCGCGCGACGGCCGATTGCGGAGCCCGAAAGGCTCGCGCGACCGATGATTCAGAAGCCTGAACGGCTCTCGCCACCGCTGAATGCCAATTGAATGACCTCGGCGAGGTGAAGCGCTCGCCGTCCCGTCGACTGCATGATCTGCTCACGACAGCTGAACCCGTCCGAGACGATCAGCGTCTCTGACGACGCTCGCCGTACCGCCGGAAGCAGCACGCGCTCGCCGATCGCCTGCGCGACCGCGAAGGTGTCGGCCACGAAGCCGAACGGACCGGCCATGCCACAGCAGCCCGCGTCGATCGACTCGACGTTCACTCCCATCTTCCGGAGCAGCGATTCTTCGTCGGTCATCTTCATGAGCGCTTTGTGGTGACAGTGTCCGTGAAGCAGGACCGTCCGGGCGAGCCGCAGCGGCGCGTAGCCGGGCGCGTGATGCTCGAGGAATTCGCTCAACAGAAAAGTCTGGCGCCGCAATCGATTGGCGCGCGGATCGTCGGGAAACAGATTGCGGAGCTCGTCGCGGAAGACCGAGGCGCAACTTGGCTCCAGCACGATGATGGAACGTCCGGCGTCGATCTCGGGACCGAGCGCGTGCAGGATGCGCCGCAGGTAATCCTTCGCGACGTCGAGTAGTCCAAAGTCGTACAACGGGCGTCCGCAGCACAGATGATCGCGGGGAATCGCGACGCGAAAACCGGCATGCGTCAGCAGATCGAGAGCCGCCTGGCTGACATGCGGGTGGAAGTAGTTGTTGAACGTATCCACCCACAGGATGATCCGGGAATCGTCGTTCGAAGCGGTACCCGCGTCTCCGACGGCGGGCGCGCCCCGTCGAAGCGCCGACTGACGGAAGGTGACCGGCGCGAGACGAGGCATCTCGCGCTCGTGCGCGAGATGCAGGACGCCCCGCAGCAGATCCTTCAGACCTGGCGCATGGCTCAGCGCGTTGGCGATCCGCGGAGCCATTGAACCGAGCCGCGCCCACCGATCGATCATGCCGAACGCGTACGCGTGCAGCGGCCGTCTCGCATGCTGGTAGTAGTGCGACAGGAACTCGGCGCGGTAGGTTGCGATGTCGACGTTCGTCGGGCACTCGGACTTGCAGGCCTTGCACGACAGACAGAGATCGAGCGCCTGTTTCACGTGATCGTTCTTCCACGCGCTTCCAATCACTTCGCCCTGAAGCATCTCGAAGAGCAGGTGCGCGCGGCCGCGCGTGCTGTGCTCTTCTTCGAGCGTGGCCATGTAACTCGGACACATCGTGCCGGCGTCCTGCTTGCGGCACTCGCCCACGCCGATGCATCGAAGCGACGCCCTCGCGAACGATCCGCCGTCGTCGACGAACGTGAAATGCGTCGACGGCTCGAGCGGCCTATAGTCCGCGCCCAGGCGCAGATTCTCGGTCGGCAGGTACGCATCGACGACCTTGTGCGGGTTCATCCTGTTGTCCGGATCCCACACGGCCTTGAATTCACGGAACGCCGTCATCAGCTCGGGACCGAACATCTTCGGCAGCAGCGCCCCGCGCGACTGGCCGTCGCCGTGCTCTCCCGACAGCGATCCGCCGTAACTCACCACCAGATCCGCGGCGCGGTCGACGAACTCTCCGTACGTCCGGATTCCTTCCTCCGACTCCAGATCGAAACTGACCTGCATGTGCACGCAGCCATGCCCGAAGTGTCCGTAGTACGCAGCCTGGTATTGGTACTCGTCCAGCAGTCGCCGGAGATCGCGGAGATACGGTCCGAGCTTCTCGGGAGCGACCGAGGCATCGTCCCATCCTTCCCACCGACGCGGCATGCCGGGACCGCTTCCGGCGGCGCGGGGTCCCGCCTCGCGGATCTTCCACACGGCGCGCGCTTCGCTCCCGGTGTAGAGACGCATCGCGGGAGGATTGGGCGCTCGCGCGAGCCGATCCATCAGCCGGCGCGCGCGCTCGTCGACCTGCGCCGGATCGTCGGCGCCGAATTCAACGAGAAGGAAACCGTGCCCTTCAGGCATCAGCTCCAGATTCGGCGCACCCTTTCGCCGCAGGCCGTCGATGATGGCGCCTTCGAATCCTTCGAGACCGATCGGATCGAATGCGAGGATGTCGGGCACGTGATCGGCTGCCGCGAACGCGTCCGCGTAGCCGAGGCCGACGAGCGATCGATGCTGCGGGCTGGGAATCAATTTCGCCCCCGCCTCGAGCACGACGACGCACGTGCCTTCGGTGCCGACGAGCGCACGCGCGACGTTGAAGCCGTTCTCGGGCAGGAGCTGATCGAGGTTGTATCCGGACACGCGGCGTGGGATGTCGGGAAAGCGACTGCGAATCAGACCGGCGTACTTGTTGCGGATCGCGCGCAGGCGCGCGTAGATCTGTGCGCGGCGTCCACCTTCGCGGACGATCGCGTCGAACTCCGCGTCGGTGGTGGCGCCAACGCGCATCTCCGCGCCGTCGTACAGGAGGACCCGCAGCTCGTTGATGTTGTCGACGGTCTTTCCGGCCATCAGCGAGTGCGTGCCGCAGGAGTTGTTGCCGATCATGCCGCCGAGCGTACAGCGGCTGTGCGTCGACGGATCGGGACCGAAGGTGAGATGGTGGGCCTCCGCACGACTGCGGAGCGTGTCGAGCACCACGCCTGGCTGAACCCGCGCGATCCTCCCGTCGGCATTCAGCTCCAGGATCGCGTTCATGTACTTGGTGAAGTCCAGCACGACGGCGACATTGCAGCATTGGCCGGCAAGGCTCGTTCCCGCTCCTCGAGGCAGCAGCGGCGCGTCGAACTTCCGGCACGCCGCCACGGCGGCGATGACGTCGTCTGCATTGCGCGGGATGACGAGCCCGATGGGGATCTGCCGGTAATTGGATCCGTCGGTCGCGTAGAGCGCGCGGCTGCCGCGATCGAAGCGGACCTCGCCTCGGACCGTTCTCGCGAGCTCGCGCTCGAGCTCGGATGCGCGCGCGAACGAGTCGACAGGTTTGGCGTGCGAGCTTGGCGGTAGCTGCAACGATGTCTCGCCCGATCGCTGCGATGCGGTGGGCGTCATGGACGTGCACTGCCAGGCGACATCGTGACGTTGACTTCGCCCAGCGGGCCTCGATCGGTTCCACCTCGGTCAATGAGGTGAAGCGACACGCGCGTGGTGTCCGCCGGCGCCCGGACGACTTGCTTCACCGTCACGACATCGAGCGGACTGACCGCTTGAACCGGCGCCGCGCCAAGCCTGTACCCGCGCGCGTCGTAGAACCGGACCTCCAGCTCCCCGGCAAAAAAGACACCGAAGTGTCCCTCGAGCGCCAGGCCAGTACTGGTGCTCGTGGCACTCAGGGAGCGGCGCATTACCCCGGCGTAGGTCACCCCTTTCAACTCGCGTCCTGTCCGCGTCGGAAACCACCGGGTGTCCATCGCATACGATTCGCCCGGATTCAACTTCACCATCGGACTGTTGATCTCCGCTTCCATGTACAGCGTCGGCTGTCCGGCGGTGAAGAAGATGACCGTTGCCTCGCCGGGATACTCCGCCGTCTTCTCGTAGCGAAAGCGTTCCACGATCGCGTACTCGGAGGCGCCGTCAATTACCGCGAGCCATTCACCGGGAGAGTCCACCCACACTTCGCCGCGGGCGTCGATCGTATGAACCATGAAGAGTCCGTCGCGGATGGTGTAACCACTGCTCGAAGCGCTGCCGGTCCTCACATGATAGGAGTTTTGAAAGACGCTCTTCGGGTTCGCCGGAGTCATCGCCCAGAAGTCCGCGTTCGGCTCGCTTGGGTTGTTCGTGGCGGCGGTCGTGTATTGCGACACCGACTGCTCCGACCATGTCTGCGGATAACCGCTGACGTTCTTCATCACCGCGTGGAATGTGATAGCAGGCGAGTCGGCGTCGATGCCGATGTCGCGGATGTATTGCTGTCCGATGATCGGGTCCGGTGGCCCCGTGAGACGCACCGAGCATCTCGTACCCTGCGAGAGAAGCTCCGACGAAAACGCGCCGGCATCGAGCACCGAGCCGACCGCACCGGGCCAGTGTTGCTCGTCGCGCGAGCCGTCGGGCGAGCCTTCCGGCATCGGCCAGATTTTGTCGCCGCCGTAGTTGAACCACCGTTTTTGCGCGGCCGAAACCTCCGGCGGAAAGGACTGACCTTTCAGCTGCAGGTTGACGAAGAGATACGCGTGCCGGCCGAAGGTCACCTGCATCAGACGTCCGCCGAGCTGGGGGACGATCTCCAACGTCACCCACCCATTCGCAAGCCGCACCGATTTCCACCCTTCGAACGTCGCGTTCTCCACTCGACAGCCGACAGACGACGGCGGTTTCGGCGTCTGTTGTGCGAACAGGGACGCGAGTCCGCACACAAGGACGAGAGGCGCGGCCAATCGGCAGCCGTTCATGGCGCCGACAGTATAAACTTCGGCGCGATGCGGCCGTCGACACTGATCCTGTTCATGGCGTTCTTCGCCGCGGACGTACCTGCGCAGACGAATCATGCGCTCTCCTTCGCCGACGTCGCGCGACCGAAGCCCGGCGAGTGGCCGACGTATCACGGAAATCTGAGCGGCAATCGGTTCAGCCCGCTCGATCAGATCAACGCCACCACCATTCACAGCCTCGCCCCGAAATGGATGTTCACGATTCAGGGCGCGCCGCGCGCGCTCCAGATGACGCCGGTCGTCGTCGACGGCGTGATGTACGTCACCTCCGTGAACGAAGCGTACGCGCTCGAGGCGCGAAGCGGCCGGGAACTCTGGCATTACAGCCGACCGCGCACGCAGGGCCTGGCCGGTGACGCCGCGAGCGGGATCAATCGTGGCGTGGCGGTGCTCGGCGATCGTGTGTTCATGGTGACGGACAACGCGCACGTGATCGCGCTGCAGCGCGACAACGGTCTGCTGCTGTGGGATGTGGAGATGGCCGACTCTGGCCAGAACTACGGAGCGACCGGCGCGCCGCTGGTCGTCAACGATCTGGTGATTGCCGGTGTGTCTGGCGGAGAAAGGCGTCCGAGCATTCCTCGATGCGTACCGCGCGTCGACCGGCGAACGCGTCTGGCGCTTCTGGACCGTCCCTGCGCCGGGTGAGCCCGGCTCGGAGACATGGATTGGCCGCGCGATCGAGCACGGCTGCGCCGCGACATGGTTGACCGGCACGTACGATCCGCAGTCGAAGCTCCTCTACTGGCCCACCGGCAATCGGACTGATTTTCTATGGAGCTGATGACGGCTTTGTCGCCGTCGACGCGAGCAACGGGAAGCGCCTCTGGCAATTCAACACGAATCTGAGTTGGAGGGCCGGCCCGATGACTTATGCACTGTACGGCGATCAGTACATCGCAGTCGCGGGCGGCTCGAACGTGCTTGCGTTCAGCCTGCGGTAGACTGACGTCAAACCGGCGACTCCCAGCACTGTGACGGCGATCTACGACCGGTACCGCTACGACAAGGAGAAGCGCGCGGCGCTCGAGAAATGGGCCGAAGTGCTGTTCGGGATCGTGGACGTTAAGCCCGCCCCGACGACAGCGCCGGCGACGCGGATATCGCGGCAGAACGTGTACGAAATCAAGGCGCAGGCAACTCGACGTGCCGAGGCGAGCGCGCACTGACGCTGGCCGGTTGCGTTCTTACGCATTCTGCGTAATAATTTACGCGTTATGCGTAAACCTGCAGCGTTGGCTGCCTTGTTTCCCACAGTGCGCGGCGACGTGCTTGCCGCGACGCTGACGCAGACCGAGAAGTGGTGGTACCTCTCCGAATTGGCGCAGTTTCTGGGGACGTCCCCGTCGAGCCTCCAGCGCGAACTCAGGGCGCTGGTCGATGGGGGCATCCTCGAGACTCGCCGAGAGGGAACGCGCGCCTACTTCAAGGCGGACACCGGATCGCCGGTCTTTCCCGAGCTGCGTCATTTGATCGACAAGACCGCCGGCGTGGTGCCGACGCTCCGGACGACCCTCCGTCCATTCGAGCGGCGGATCGTCTGCGCGTTCGTGTATGGGTCGGTCGCACGCCGCGAGGAGCATGCACGGAGCGATATCGACCTTCTGGTGGTCGGCGATGCGGGATTGGCAGACTTGACCCCCGCCCTGCGGAAAGCTGAGGCCCGGCTCGGCCGAGAGGTCAACGTGGCCAGCTATTCGGTAGCGGCATTCCGGAGAAAGGCCACGGCGAAAGAGCATTTTCTGTCCCAGGTCGTGCGTGGACCGAAACAATTCGTGAAGGGCGATCAGCGTGACGTGGACGACCTTATTGGCAAGCCACGACGTTCAACGGCATCGGACGTCGAAGCGAGAGCTCGATGAAATCCGTGCCGTTATCGAGCGCGACCTGGGCGACGCGCAGATCGCCGGGCTTTCGGCGGACCGACGGTTCGCCACCGCGTACAACGCCGCGCTGCAGACCGCGATTGCCTGCGCTGGCTATCGCGTCACGGCGAAGGCTGGCCACCACAGGGTGACGATCGAGGCGCTTACCCTCGCCGTCGGCAACAGCGGACAGCGGTATGCCGATTACCTCGAGACATGCCGTCGCAAACGAAACGTGATCGACTACAGGCGCGCAATCTGTTCGAAGTGATCGGTCACCTTCAACGTGCTGAGGGTCTTCAGTTCGAGCTGTCCCTCAAAGCCGCGAGCTAAAGAGCCGCGCCCGACCGCAAATCAGACGTCCGGTTGGGATCGCGAGGCCGCGGGTTCGAATCCCGGCTTTCGGTTGCCCCGTACAGTGGTTTTCAAGACGGATGGAGTGTGACGCATGGCGGCTGCTACGAAACGACGACAGG